>OGUR01000025.1_pt1 | contig 144320 bp, 129 predicted proteins | sample 1574711 | NCBI WGS metagenome assembly OGUR01 (sample SAMEA2582152, study PRJEB24529) | metagenome | biome: Human gut stool | place: China | collected 2011
AATATTCTGCTGCAAAAGGGCGTGGTTTAGAGGATACCATGGTATTGACACATATAGAAAAAATTACTGTCTATCTCAATTCCTTCAAAACGGAACAGGTGTCAGTGAATGGAGAGTCTGACGAGATATAAATAACAACGCAAAATAACAAATCCCCAGAGCAGTCTGCCTGGGAATTTGTTATTTTTACTTTGTTTCAATAAGCTGCGTATTTCGTCTGATCCAGACGATTAGATCTCATACCAGATAATTTCATTGGCCTCCAGGTCCAGTTCGAAGCTGGAACCGTCACCTTTATAAATCGTGGTATGCTGCGGTTCATAGGTGTTGTTGACAACACAGTATTTTCCATTTTTAACGTAGGCGTGTACCTCTGCGTTAAAGTTGGAACTGAACCAGCGGTAAAGGTTGTCTTCATCGTGGGAGGACCAGATGATGGAGCGGTACAGAATGCGGCTGTTTTCAAAGCTGTAGGGAAGTCCGCTGATGTAGACGCATCGTCCCTGTCCGAACTCATTCACTGCCATCTGTACTTCCTTATCTCTCTGAACCAGAATCTGGGTTCCGTCAAGAGCATAGATGTTTTTCTTGCCCTCCCCAAAATCGATGTCTCTGGTACAGTCCTCTTTGATAAAGTGGTCATGCTGATCCCAGTTGTATTTGTCTACGTTGAGCGTGAAGCCGGTTTCCTTTTCCACTCCCATAACCGTAGCCAGCTGGAAGAAATGGCCCTCATGCTGATGAGCAGCCGGTTCACCGACTCCGATAAATCCGCCGCCGTTGTAGATGAATCTTTTTACCGCGGTTATAATGGTCTCATCCGTCCAATTGTCTCCGCCAGTGTAAGCGGTGTCGCCATCGCCCACATTGAGTATCACGTCGATGTCATTTAAAATCTCAGGGTTCTCCCTGATATCGTCAAAGCTGATGAACTTCACATCAAATGGCGCTCCGCTCAGAGCCTCGATAATCCCTGCATAGGAATAGTTCTGCTTATGATAGATGGCATGGTGAACCATGTGATTGCCCCATGCACGGGCCTTGCCCCAGCAGTTCAACACGGCTACTGTCTTTATGCAGTAAGGGGTCGTGCCTTTAATATTGTCATACAGGGTGCGGAATTCGCTGCATACGTCCTCCACATAGCTGATAAATTCCGGGAACTGTAAGGCCAGCTTTAAATAGCCGCCATATCCGATCCGGTCAATGGGCTTTCTCAGGATGGCCCTTCTGGCAGTTACCCAGTTAATCTTTGCTTCCTTCACAGGGTCTCCGCCCTCATGGAAGGTGTCTGGGAAGAAGTAGGGGAGGAGGCGTCCTTCTGTGTAGGCGACTCCTTCGATATCGCTGATGAGACGGAGCGTGCAGCCGTTTCCTACGCTTCCCACCACGGCATCGAGGCCAATGGTCTTAAACTCATCCATGAAAGGTTCTGTTCCAATCCAGTGGTCTCCTAAGAACATCATGGCCTCTTTGCCGTATTCGTGAGTGATATCAACCATTTCCTTAGCCAGCTTGGCTACCTCACGTCTCTGGAAAGCCTGGAAATCCAGGAACTCTTTGGAAGGAATCCGGTAGTTGTTGTTCATATAGCCCTGGTCGATGATGAACTCAGGGCGGAACGGATAGCCGACCTCCTTCTCGAACTGTTCTAAGATATAGGGACTTACCGATGCCGAATAGCCGTACCAGTCCACGTATTTTTCTCTTGCCAGTTCATCGAAGATCAGAGTGAACTGGTGGAAGAATGTGGTATAGCGGATTACATCCACATGAGGATTGGCCTCCAGATACTTCCTGAGCCTGTCCATGGAAAACTTGTGTGTCTTAGGCTGACGTACATCAAAGGTGATCTGCTTTTCAAAATCAGTCCAGCCGTTGGTGACTGCATTGTACATGTGCACCGGATCCCACATGATGTAAGCCAGGAAGCTTACCGTATAGTCATGGAATTCTTTTGCTCCGTGGATGATCACATCCCCGGTCTGGCTGCTGTACTCCCAGGAAGATACCGGAACAGGCTGACCGGTGGTTCTGTCTATGACTTCCCACCAACGCCTGATATCGTCCCTGTCGTTCACTTTCAGTAAATCTGTATGTAAATGATTCATAAGATGAATAGACAGCTCATCCTTTACTGCCGTATAGAACGGTGTCATAATATACATCTGCTGAATCTCGTCGGGATTGGCCTTAGCCCAGGCATTGTCCTTCCTGGTGGTGTAGTAGGTGGAATAGACTTTGGCATCCACATTCTTTAATTCCTCCGGATAATCGGTACCATCACAGTCCCGAATGGCGTCGGCGCCCCAGCGTTTCAGCAGTTCCAGCGTCTCCGGAACTACGTCCACGTCTGTGGGTATTGTAACTCTTCCAATAAAATCCTTTTTCATTATTGTTCTCCTTTGCTGTCAAGTTAATATTTTTAGCCTTTCACACCGCCGCCTGTAACACCGGCAATAATCTTTTCGGAGAGGATGACATACAACAGGAAGGTGGGCAGGAAGACGATAATTACTGCCGCAAACAATCCGCCGTAATCTCCGGTGTACTTCATTGCATTTACAATTTGGAGCAGTCCTACGCCGACAGGAGTGGTCTCCGTAGACGTTGCAAAGATAAGAGCCATGAAGAACTCGTTCCAAACACTCATAAAGTTAAAGATGGTAACCGTAACGATAGCCGGCTGGATCAGTGGGAACATGATCTTCCAAAAGGTCTTGGCGGGTGTACAGCCGTCAATCGCTGCTGCTTCTTCATAACTTCTTGACAAACTGGCAAAGAAGTTCAGCAGGTAAGTAGTGGTAAAGGGTACACGTAAAAGGATATAAAGAATAATCAGTAAAATTCTTCCCCGGATGTGATACTGGGCCGTCAGTGAATAGATCGGCATGATAATCATAACCTCCGGGATACTCATGGCCAGGATTAAACCTGTCTTGACTCCTTTATTTCCAAGGAATGTAAAGCGCGAAAGCACATACGCGGCCGGAGCTGAGATCAATATAACCACGATACAGGAAGATACCGCATAAAGCAGAGAGTTTGCAAAATAAACAGAAACATTGTTGCCCTTCCACGCGCTGGCATAGTTTTCAAAGTGAACTCCTGATTCAAACTTAAATACCGTGCCGGTGAAGATTTCTCTGGAGGTGGAAAGGCTGGCACCCAGAATCCAGATCAGGAAGGCCGCTGTAAAGGCAACCCAAATGGTCAGAATGAGATATCCCGGAAGAAGGGTCAGCTCTTTTCTCCAGTTCACCTTGCTCCTAAACACGTTTTCTTTGTTCCTTTTTCTCATTTTTCACTCCATTCTGTGGACATGTCAGATAAGTATCTTTCTTGCGCCACGTTTCTCACACATTAATATTCAAGATCATCATCTTTAAGCAGCCTGTTCATAATGAAATAAACAATTCCAATAAAGATTGCCATGACAACGCCGATGGTAGCACCGGCGCCAGCATCTCGCTGAACATTGCCGACTGTACCAAATACCGTATCATATAAGTATACCACCGGTGTAATTGTGGAAGCTTCTGTGCTGACCGGTGAGAACATCTTGGACCATAAGTAAAAGGTAACACAGTTTACACTCCAGAATGTGATGTTAGTTTTAAAAATGCCGCGGAGCAAAGGCATGGTAATCCGGCCAAACTGCTGAACTTTGTTAGCCCCGTCAATCGTGGCAGCTTCATAGATATCTGAGGGAATCTGTTCGATGCCGTTGATGAAAATCAGCATATAGTAGCCTACCGCGCCAAATGTGAAGGCAGCCAGCATGGCCCAGAATTTCATGTCGGTTCCCAGCCAGTTCTTCCCCTCCAGCCCCATCGTCCTTAAAATCTGGTTAATGAGACCGTAATCCTGATTGTAGATATACTGAATCCACATGGTAGCCAGAGCCACGGCGCTGATAATATTGGGAAGATAAATCGCTGCACGGAAAAATTTTTTAAACCGGATTCCACTGGTGATGATAACAGAAAACAGCAGTGAAAAACTGAGAATAATAATGCCTCCCAGTAACCAGATAATCAGAATGTTTGTCGCCGCTCTCTGAAAGGTGGGACTGGAAAATACCTTTGCATAATTAGCCAGACCGTTAAAGCTCCATTCAGATGCACTGGAGGTCACGCTTTCAATCTTAAAAAAACTCATGATTACGGTTCTGACAACCGGGTATAAATACATGACAACTAAAGCAAGTATACAAGGTGTTATAAAACCAACGATAAACAATTTGTTTTTTTTCATTTCTTATTTCACCTTTCTGACCAAATGAGGTGACGCTATAAGCGCCACCTCCGGTTTTCCAGCATTCTTTAATATAAAGCGTCCAGAGCCTTTGCAAAATCTTCGCCTGTTGCATAGCTTCCTTCATACAGTTTTACAATTACTTCCTGAATAACGGAAATCTTATCTGCGTTAGCGTTCAGACCCATATTCCAGGAAAGAGGAGCTGTAGTATTCATCAATACTTCGTTAGTTCCGCTCTGAACAGCCGGTGGAGTATTGCTCGGATCCGCTGGGATGTTATTGGACAAATCAGCCATGTTCTGGCTCTGCTTGCCGCTGGTTAAGTATACAGCAAAATCAAACGCTGCCTGAGGATTCTCACTGTATTTGGTAATACCAATGGAGTTTGCTCCTGCAAATGTACTGGTATTGTCCACGCCGCCTTCTACGGCCGGATAAGCGAACAGCCCCCAATTGAGTTCTGTGCCTGTATTGGCGTTAACTTCTGCAGTGATGTAGTTTGCACATACTACCATGGCAATTTTCTGTGTAAGACCGATCTTGTTCTGGCTTGCCGGATACTCATCAGGTGCGCCGTCTGCCAGATAACCGGCTTTTACAAAATCAATCATTTCCTGACCTGCTTTTACTACGCCAGGATTGCTGCTCCAGCCGCCGTTAGTTGCCAGATCTTCAACAGCTGCCTGTCCAATATGTCTTGACAGATGGTAGCCAAACAGGAATGGGGCATAAGTACTATCGAGAGCCAGAGGCTGATAGCCTTTGTCCTTCATGGTCTGGCAGGCAGTCATGAACTCGTCCCATGTTGCCGGAGCAGTGATGCCGCAGTCATCAAAGATATCTTTATTATAGAACACGCCGCCTACAGATGGCTGCTCGGTAATACATGGAAGGAATCCGGCCCATTCAGTCGCCTGATTGTTGAATACAGCGTAGCTCTTGTCAGCGTATCCGGCTGCCTTTGCCATATCTGTCAAATCAGCAACATAATTGACATAGTTCTTGGAGATTCTGGTGTAGTCGTCTTCAAACATATCGAACTTTTCCTGAGCTTCCAGTGCGGAAGAGAGGATGTTCTTGGTTTCACGGCCTTTCCACTCGAACTTAATCTTGGCTCCGGTTTCAGCCTCGAAAGCCTCTGCAGCCTGCTGAAGTGCCTGTCCCTGCGGCTCATTGTTTGTCCACATGGACCAGTATGTAAGTTCAACACCTTCGTACTTCTTGTCTCCCTCAGCCGCGGCTGGTGCTGCAGTTGTTTCGCCGGTCTCGGCTTTGGCAGTTGTTGCTGCCGGAGTTTCTGCTGGTGTCTCTGCTGGTTTTGCATTGTTGCTTCCACAGCCTGCTAAAAGACCTGCCGTCATGGCAGCAGCCAGCAGAACGCTAATCGGTTTTTTCTTCATAGATAAATCCTCCTTTTTGTTGGGCACTGCCCATTTGAAATATCTTAAATTCATAAGTAAATTATATACTGATCTGGCATTCTTTAGCTATCAGTATATTGTTTTGTTTTTTATGTTTTTTGCTATTTTTTGTAGCATATTTATAATAAAAAACTTCATTTGCCGCCTTTTATCAACAGTTTGCACTACAAATTTTCGCGCGGACTCTTGCTTTTTAATTTTTATTATATTATGATGATAAAAAAACAAAGGAGTTTTCTTATGAGCCGTCCCAATATTATATTTCTTATGACCGACCAGCTTCGCGGGGACTGTCTGGGATATGCAGGTCATCCTGATGTAAAAACGCCATATCTTGATACACTGGCCTCCACCGGTACAGCCTTTGACCGCGCCTACAGCGCCTGTCCGAGCTGCATCGCTTCCAGAGCCGCCATCCATACAGGGATGGGGCAGAATCATCACGGCCGTGTAGGCTATCTGGATGGCGTCCCCTGGGAATATGAGCATACGCTGGCTGGAGAATTAGGCCAGGCCGGCTATTACACTCAATGCGTCGGCAAGATGCATGTCCATCCTTTAAGAAATTATCTGGGCTTTCATCATGTGGAGCTTCATGACGGATATCTGGGATATTCCAGGCGGGCAACGATTCCCTACCGCGAGTCCCAGCTGGTAGCCGACGATTATTTCTACTGGCTGAAAAATGAGCTGGGAATTTCCGCCGATGTGACAGATACGGGGATTGAATGCAACAGTTATGTGGCGAGGCCCTGGATGCATGAGGAAAAATACCATCCCACCAACTGGGTTACCGAGAGAAGCATAGACTTTTTGAGACGGCGTGATCCGGGGAAGCCTTTTTTCCTTATGGCCTCTTATCTCAGGCCGCATCCTCCCTTCGATGCGCCCCGGCATTACTTTGATTTATACCGGGATCAGGAGCTGCGCCCACCGTATGTAGGCACCTGGGAGACGGACGAATTGTTAAAAAGGGACGGGCGGATCTATGATTCGAAGACGGGTCCCATTGATGCAGAGCTGATACGTCAGGCCCAGGTGGGATATTACGCCTGCATCACCCATTTAGACCATCAGATAGGGCGGCTGATTCTGGCTCTGAAGGAGCAGGAGCTTTACGATAATTCCATTATTATCTTTACCTCAGACCACGGGGAGGAACTCTGTGACCACCACATGTTCCGCAAAGCCAGACCTTACGAGGGAAGCTGCCACATCCCGCTCATCATCTCGGGAGGAAAGAAGTTTCTGCCGAAAGGGGCCGGTTCCTCCAGGTGCAGCAGCGTAGTGGAGCTTCGGGATATTATGCCCACGCTGCTCGATTTGGCAGACGCCCCTGTTCCGGATACGGTGGACGGCAAATCGCTCCTTCCTTTGCTTGAAGATCCGGCGCGGGCTGTGCGTCCCTGGCTTCACGGAGAGCATTCCTTTGATGAGTATTCCAACCACTGGATCGTCACCGAAACAGACAAATACATCTGGCATTCACAGACCGGTCAGGAGCAGTACTTCCATCTGGAAAAAGATCCCCATGAACTTACGGATCTGATTGAGGAAGATTCCTGTAAGATGCGGATTCAGGAGCTTCGCGGACATCTTATAGAATCCCTGGAAAACCGCAGGGAAGGTTTTGTGGAAAATGGGAGACTGGTGCCTGGACGCCCCTATCCGCCCGTCCTTTCATAAAACAGAAAAGGCGTTAAAAGATCAATTGCAGATAATAGAAACCGGAGAATAGCATATGAAAAAACAAATCATCCTTATAATGACAGACACCACGCGCAAAGACATGCTGGGCTGCTATGGAAATCCTAAAATGATCACACCAAATCTGGACCGGCTGTCCGCCGAAGGCATCCGGTACGAGAATGCCTATACGTGCCAGCCGGTCTGCGGCCCGGCCCGGTCCGCCATATTTACCGGAACCTTTCCGCATACCAATGGGGAGGTGACGAACTGTGTAGCCATGGGAGATAATATAAAAACCGTAGGCCAGCGTCTGACGGACAACGGAATTCACTGCGGTTATATCGGCAAATGGCATTTAGACGGCGGTGACTATTTTGGCAATGGCATCTGCCCGGAGGGCTGGGATGAGGCATATTGGTATGATATGCGCCGGTATCTGGAAGAACTGACGGAGGAGGAACGGCTGAAATCCAGAAAATCCTCCACCTCCTTTGATGAAGATATGACAGAGGAGTTTACATACGCTCACCGCTGTTCCAAAAGGGCGGTAGACTTTCTGGAAGAGTATAAAGATGAGGATTTTTTCCTGGCCGTTTCTTACGATGAGCCTCACGGTCCTTCGCTCTGTCCTGCGCCGTACAATACCATGTATGACGGATTCTGTTTTGAGGACAGTCCCAACTATGAGGACGATTTAAGTCAAAAACCACTGATGCAGCGATTATGGGCAGGGGAGAACTTACACAAAACCAGGGAGGAAATCAACTGTTCTTCCGGAAAATTGTCCCTGTTTTTAGGATGCAACTCGTTTGTAGATTATGAAATCGGAAAAGTCCTGGACAAAATCCGGGAGACGGCTCCGGACGCTATGGTCATCTACACCTCTGATCATGGAGACATGCTGGGAAATCACCGGCTTACTTCTAAAAATGCTGCCTGCTACAAGGAGGTTGCCAACATTCCGCTGATCATCAAGGGCGGCGAGGCCGGCAAGGTGGTGGATTACCCGGCTTCCCACATTGATCTGACTCCCACGATTCTGGATTACATGGGCCTTCCCATCCCAAAGATGCTGGAGGGGAAAAGTATGCTGCCTCAGATCAACTGCACGGATATCCGGATCAATGATGAGGTCTATACAGAATTTACCCGGTATGAAGCGGACCACGACGGATTCGGCGGCCTGCAGATGATGCGTGCTGTCATTTCAGACCGGTATAAGCTGGTGATCCATCTTCTGGACAGTGATGAGCTGTACGATATGGAAAAGGATCCGGCAGAGATCTGCAACCGGATCCAGGATGATGATTATTCCGAAATCCGTAATTCCCTGCATGACAAAATCCTGGAGCAGATGAACCGGACCCGCGACCTTTATCGTGGATATCAGTGGGCCTGCAGAAGCTGGCGCACGGACAAGGATCCGACGTGGAGCAACGATGGCTATACCAGACAGCGGGAAAATGAAGAGTATGAGCCAAGACAGCTGGACTACGATACCGGACTGCCCATGACGGAAGCGGTGAGGACGAAGATATCCAGGAATTTAAAGAGATAAGTGTAAAGATAGTTAAAATTGCCGGAAGGCAGTGAACACTGATAAAATCAGTATTTGCTGCCTTCTTTATTTTTTGATGAAATGTATTTGCTTCATTACAGAAAGTTATAAACGCATTGATCATGCAGGGATACAGAAAAGATAAACATTTGATAAATATAAGATTTATACAGATTCAATAAGGTGCAATCGTTCTCACATATAATCCTTTAACAAATGATAAAATCATGATAAAATATATTTGCGTTAATAATTACCAATTATTTATCATGATAAGTAAAAATTATGTAAAAAAAAGACAAGACAAGGTATGTAAGCAGCACAAAAGGCAGCTGCGGGGTTTGCAAGAGAAGGAGGAAAAAAGATGAAAAAGTGTTTATCAGTTTTACTGTCGGCGGTAATGGCCGCCTCTCTGCTGGGTGGATGCGGATCTGCGGATCAGAAACAGACATTACCGGCTGCCGCAGAATCCTCTGCGGAAGGCAGCACAACGGCGGAAGCAGCACCAGCTCCTGAGAAGGCGGCGACAGCACCGGGGGAGAAAAAGCAGATTTCTCTGTGGTTCTGGAGTGCTCCGGCGGATCAGCAGGTTCTCTTAAAACAGATTATTGAGGATGATATCAATGCGGTTCAGGATGACTACGTTTTAAATATTGAATTCCACGCGGGAAATGATCAGAACATCGCCACAGCGCTGGCGGCTAACGGCGGGCCGGATATCGTCTTTACTTCAGGTCCTTCCTATGTGACCAATTACGCATCGGCCGGTAAGCTGGAGAATATGGACCGGTACGCGCAGAAGTATGGCTGGAACGACCGGCTGCTGGAGCCAATCTACAATCTGGGCACTTATGAAGGATCGCTCTATGGCCTGTCAAACTCCCTGATGGTCATGGGTGTCTTCTATAACAAGAAGGTGCTCGCCGACAATGGATGGGAGGTTCCAAAGACCATCGAGGAGATGGAGACAATCATGAAGGCGGCCCAGGAGAAAGGCCTTTACGGAAGCGTAACGGGCAATAAAGGGTGGAAGCCTGTCAATGCCAATTATTCCAGCCTGTTTTTAAATCATATCGCGGGACCGGAAAAGGTGTATGAATGTCTGAAGGGCGAGGCCAAATGGAACAACCCTGATATGGTGGAGGCTCTGAACAAATCGGCTGAATGGTATCAGAACGGCTGGCTCGGCGGAGACAACTATACGGATCTGAACTTCGATGAGAGCGTCCAGCTTTTGTCCATGGGCATGGCTCCTTTCTTTGTCGGACCTTCCAATGTATTTCAGTGGGCGCCAAAGTATTTCCGTGGACTAACGGAAGACGATTTTGGATTTTTCCCATTCCCGGCCACCAATGATAAGGTAAACTATCCAACCTATACGCTGGGGGTTACCTCCTGCCTGTCTATCAACGCCTTTTCTCCTTACAAGGATGAGTGCGCGGAGATCCTGGATAAGATCATGACCAACGATTTTATGGTCAAGCTGACGAAGGAGTGGCCAGGATATTGGGCAATTCCGCTGAAACAGTATGACATACCGGCAGATACCATGACGGGTATCTCCGCGGTATTCTGCGACGTTATGATCGATACCTTAAAGGCGATCGAGGAAGGCAATTACGGATATTATACGACCAGCTTCTGTCCGCCGGCCACGGATGTCGCGCTGCAGGATATTGATGGTGTGTGGCTTGGGACCATGAGTGCGGAAGAGGTTTTAGACAGGACGGATGCGGAATTTGAGAAGGAACTTGCAAATGGCATGGTAGTCCCGCTGCCGGAACGGTAGAGCGGGCAGGCAAATCAGTTTAGGAGGAGACAGAGCCGGACGGGTATTATATGTCCGGCTCTGCTGCAAAGGAGGGTAAAATGAAACGCAGACGAGATTATCTATTGCTTCTCCCGGCTTTTGTGCTGAGCATGGCCGTTGTGTTTATTCCAGGTGTGATGACGATATTTGCGTCCTTCACGGACTGGAACGGCGTATCCATGAATTTTCATTTCATAGGACTGCGGAATTTCTCCGAGCTTTTTGGCGATAAGATATTCTGGAGGGCAATCTATGACAATGTGAGATGGGTTGCGCTGTTTCTGACGATTCCTGTGGTGATCGGACTTGTGACATCCGTGCTTTTGCTGAACCGGAGACACAAGGGATTGTACCAGATGCTGTTTTTATTCCCTTATGTGCTTGCACCTGTGACAAACGTGGCCGTATGGCAGAATATTATTTATAACCCGATTTTCGGACTGGTGGGCTATCTAAACCGCCAGGGCTTTCATATCCCATCGCTGCTCAGTGATATGAAGACCGCTTTATATGCGGTAGCAGCCACAGATATCTGGCACTATTGGGGATTTTTGATGGTGGTATACTTAGCTTCCTTAAGACAGACGCCGGAGGATCAGGTGGAGGCGGCCAAGGTGGAAGGATGTAACGGATGGCAGCTGTTTCGGTACGTCTATTTTCCCAATATGCTTCCAACCTTTAAACTGATGATGATCATGTCTGTCATCAATTCCTTCCTGACGTATGACTACGTCTACTTAATGACATCGGGAGGTCCGGCGCACTCGACAGAGATGCTGAGTACCTACGCGTATACGTTCGCATTTGCGTCTCTCCAGGTTGGAAAGGCAGCGGCTATCGCTCTCTTCATGAGTTTTTTCGGGCTGATCGCATCCTTTGTCTACATCCACCTGTCACAAAATGAGATCATGTCATAGAGGCCGCAGTGCCGGAAAGGAGTTTATATGGCAGTAATGGGTAAGAAAAAGCGGATCGTTACGCTGGTTACGGTTCATGCGATCCTGATTCTGCTGGTGTTCACGGCGCTGTTTCCGATTGCGCTCGTCGTGCTTAACAGCTTCAAGCCCCATGTGGCGATTGTCGCCAATCCGCTGTCCTGGCCGGAGAGCTTTATACCGGTCAACTATAGCAGCGCGTGGAGCTATGCCAAGTTTGGAATAGGGTTTAAAAACAGTATTATTCTGGCAGCCTGTACGATTGTAATCGTGCTGTTTGCCTCGACTCTGGGCGGCTATGTGCTTGCCACCAGAAGAGGAAAAGTGGTGAATCTGGCACTTGTGTATTTCATGATTGTTATGACGATCCCGATTCAGCTGTTTTTATTTCCTCTTTATTATGTGATGTCCTATTTAAAGCTTGTGGGCACGGTTGTACCGATCAGCTTTATTCTCGCAGCCAGAAATATACCGCTGGCGCTGTTCCTGATGCGGACGTTCTTCTTAAACGTTCCCAAGGAGCTGGAGGAGGCCGCCAGAATCGACGGAGCCAATACGGGGCACGTCTTGTGGTATGTTATGGCCCCCGTTGTGTCTCCGGGCCTTCTGACCGTCAGTGTAATCGTGGGACTGAACGCATGGAATGAGTTCCTGATTACATCGACCTTTCTGCAGGGTGAGAAAAACTTCACCGCGACGCTGATGCTTCGCAGCATGTCTGGACAGTTCGGGTCGGATATCGGAATTATGATGGCCGGAGCCATGATCTTAATCGCCCCGGTTCTTATCTTCTTTATGATTACACAGCGTTATTTCATCGATGGGCTGGTCTCCGGTTCTGTCAAGGGATAGGGACAGGATAGAAAGGAACACTTGATATGAAAGCATTTTTAATTCTGATTGACAGTTTAAACCGCCATTTTCTTCCGTGCTATAATCCGGCTTCCAGGGTGGCGGCAGAACACTTAACCAGGTTTTCAGAGGAAAACATCACCTTTGATTCTCACTACGTGGCTTCCGCTCCCTGTATGCCGGCGAGACGGGATATCTTTACAGGAAGAATCAATTTTCTGGAGAGAAACTGGGGCGGCATGGAACCATTCGATATTACGCTCATCGGTACACTCCGGGAGCATGGGATTTTCACACACATTACAACCGACCATCCCCACTATTTTGAGATCGGCGGGGAAAACTACTGCCAGATGTTCCATACGTGGAACTTTGAACGGGGACAGGAGGGGGATGTCTGGGTCTCGAGAGTAAAAGGAAGCGATATTCCCGAGCCGCATTATGGAAAGGTCAATAACCAGAACCAGTTAAACCGCCTGGCCTATACGAAAGAGGAGGAGTACCCGACGCCGAGAACATTTAGGTCCGCGTGTGACTGGATCGACAGCAACCGCGGCGCGGATGACTATTTTATGATGGTCGAAGCCTTCGATCCTCATGAGCCTTTCGACTGTACGGAAAAATATAAAGAACTGTATCCAGATACGTATGACGGACCGTATTTCGACTGGCCGTCATACCGGGCGCTGGATGAGGAGACTCCGGAGGCAATGGAACATTTGCGAAATGAGTATTCGGCAACGCTGACCATGATGGACCACTGGTTCGGAAGGTTTATTCAGAAGCTTAAGGATACGGGGATCTATGAGGAATCCCTCATTGTCGTGACCTCGGATCACGGCCATATGCTGGGAGAACACGGGTTTGCAGCGAAGAATTTTATGCCGGCCTACCAGGAGCTGGTTCATATTCCCCTGCTCGTTCACCTGCCCGGCTCTGCGTATGGAGGCAAACGGATCAGCAGCCTGACACAGAATATCGATCTGATGCCGACGTTTCTGGAGTATTTTAAGATAGAGAATCCGAAGACGGTGCTGGGAAAGAGCCTGCTGCCAGTAATCCCGCATGACACACCGGTCCGTGATCAGGCGATCTACGGATGGTTTGGAAAGGCGGTCAATGTGACGGATGGAACCCATACCTATTTCCGCGCGCCGGTATCCGAAGATAATCAGCCGTGCTTTACCTATGGAGCCATGCCGACCACATTTTTACAGTATTGGGATGTGAAGCCGGGAGATTATGAGGCTGGAGCGTTTCTGCCGTACACGGATTATCCCGTCTTCAAGGTCCGGTTCCGGGTGGAGGGCCATTATCCGGAATGCCCGGATGGACTGGATTACGTGCGGGAAAATCTTTTGTTTGATATCCGGTCTGACCCGCATCAGAACAGGCCCTTAAAGGATGAGGCGCTGGAGGCAGAGATGATCGGGAAGCTGTGCGCCGCACTCCGTGAATACCAGGCACCGCCGGAACAGTGGAAGCGTCTAGGAATAGAATCATGTTCGGGAAGAAATTAGAGGAGATACTAATGAAGAAGCCAAATGTTATTATGATTAACAGCGACCATCAGGCGCTGCACCAGTGGACTTTTTATGAGAATAAGCCGCATCGGCCGTATTATGAACAGTTTGTAAGGGAAGGGGCGGAATTTACACATGCCTGCTGTGCGGCGCCTTTGTGCGGGCCGTCGAGAAGGAGCCTGCTGACCGGTTTATATCCGCATGCGCATAAGCAGTATCACAATGAGACAAATCCGCCGTATGCCGATGAAGTCTATCTGGATTCGCTGGCCGAAGCCGGCTATCGAAACTACTTCTTTGGTAAATGGCATGCTGGTCCGGGAACTGCGCTGGACCATCACTGTGAGGGGCTGTCACCGAAGGAATACGGGAACCCGTACGTTACAAAGGAGTATAAAGACTATTTGAAAAAGCGGAACCTTCCGGCTGCCGCACACCGGATTGAAAGGGTCTTTTTCTGGGCGGACAAGAGCCAGCAGGCGTATCAGAAAAGTTCGCCCGATGAAATACCCAGAGATGGAGAAATCTTTAAGCTTCAGGATCCCAGGCACTGCTGTGAAGCTGCTTACGGAATTACGGTGACTCCAAAGGAAACGCTGGAATTCTTTTTCCTGTCAGAACTGGCGTGTGAGAAGCTGGAAGAATTGAGCACGGATGGAAACGATACCCCATTTTCGCTGCGAGTAGATTTCTGGGGACCTCATCAGCCGTATTTTCCGACTCAGGAGTATTACGATCTGTATAAGGAGGTGTCCTATCCACCGTATGCCAGCTTTAACAGCGTACTTGAGGGCAAGCCGGAGGTTTATTTTACAGAGAAGAATGTTCCGATCGGGAAAGACAACCGTATTGTCATTCCCAACGCGCTGGCATGGGAGGATTACGAAGAAATGCTCAAATGCTGTGCGGCTCAAATCACGATGATCGATGAAGCCATTGGCAGGATCCTGAATAAGGTGAAGGAGCTGGGACTGGAAGAAAACACGGTGATCATCTGGACTGCTGACCATGGCGATGGTCTCGCCTGCCATGGAGGCCATTTTGACAAAGGATCCTATTTATCCCAGGAGGTATTACGGGTTCCTCTGGGAATTAAGTGGAAAGGGATGATCGACGCAGGGCTTAAGATCGACGCTCCGGTCTGTACGGTGGATGTGCCAGTGACGATCATGGACGCAGCCGGATTAAAGTATAAAAACAGCGTGCACGGAGAAAGTCTGATTCCGATATGCATGGGAAAGAAGATGCCGGAATATGCGGTGAGTGAGACGTATGGCCTGGGATACGGGGAATACGTGAAGGCAAGAGCGGTTACGGATGGAAATTACAAGCTGGTCGTCACCCTGGGACAGGCCTATGAGCTGTATGATTTGAAGGCAGACCCGTATGAACTGAAAAACCGGTATGATGATCCGGCTTACGGTGCAGTTCAGAGGGAGATGGAAGAAAAATTAAGAGAATGGCAGAGAGCGACCGGCGACGAAATCACATTTTTCGATGGAAGCGATCTTGCTGAATGTAAGTGAGCAGGACTTGCCAGATTCTGCAGACGCAGGTGAGGGAACTTTCCCGTTATTCAGATTACTCAGAGAGGAGAAGCCATGACATTAAAAGAGATTGCACGGGAAACCGGACTGTCTGTTTCGACAGTATCCAGAATCATCAATAAAGAAAACTACAAATGCACCTCCCGGGAGGCGGAAGAGAAGGTCTGGGAAATCGTTCGGACTTCGGGCTATACTCCTAATCTGATGGCAAAGGAACTGAAAAAGAGCGGCTCCAAAAGGCCTATGAGCAGAAATATCTCCTGCCTGTTCGCCAGAACCGACAACTCGGTGGCGGAGCAGTTCTTTTCACCGATTGCCCAGGCTGTGGAGCAGGAGGCTCTCGTTCAGGGGTGTCCCCTCGGCTACTCCTTTTCCATGCTGCACATCTCGGAGATACAGAGCGAAAGGATCAACAAGCTGGAAAAGGATGGCGTCGTTGTGCTGGGAAAACCGGGAGCTGAATTAGACCGGCTGCTGCGGGAAAAATTCAAGAATGTGGTGGTTGTTGGGATTGATGTGAATGAGGTTCCCTTTGACCGGGTTCGCTGCGATGGATACGAGGCGGCAGGAAAGGCAATCCGCCATTTATACGATTTAGGCCACCGCAGGATCGGTTACGCAGGATTAAAGGACATTTCCGCGTATGACGCGTACTTTGATTTTTTCACCGAACATAATATGAAGATTGATGAGTCCATAATCCATATCTATAAGTCGGCGTTCGGGATCGACTACAAAGCGGCGTGCGCTTTTCTCCAGGCGGAAAGGGAGCTGCTGCCGACGGCATACTTTTGCAGCTGCGATATGATAGCAATCGGAATTATCCGGGCATGCCGGGAGCTTAAGATCCGAGTGCCGGAAGATGTATCCGTAGTGGGATTTGATAATATTGAGATGGGGCAGATTGTCTCGCCGATGCTGACGACGATCAATGTGCCGATGCGGGAGATGGGCCGTATGGCGGTGAAGATACTTTTGGACCGGATCAATAAAGGGCACACGTCGCCGATCAGTATTGAGTTTCCGACAGAGCTGATCAAAAGGGAGAGCAGCACGGCTATACAGGTGAAAAAGGCATGAGCCGCCGCATAAAAATGAGACACTCTGACAAATAAAAAGAGTACCGCGCTGTTTGGGGGAAAAGCGGTACTCAGGAGAAGTTGTACCTAGTATATCACGGCAGCGCGGCAGTGTGCAGAGACAGATTTGCCATATATTGGATGATTTTGTGATGAAGATCCCGGCAGGGATATTTTATTATGATTCTTTAATCTTGGAAATATTTTCCCGATGATGTATAATGGATAGGACTTTATTGCCGAAAAACGGCATTTTTTGATATTCGGGGGAAGAGACTGTGAAAAAAGACTGGGAATTATACCGCCGCTTTCTGTCGCTGGCGGTCGTTCTGGTGCTGCAGAATGTGGTGACACTGAGCGTTAATCTGGCAGACAATTTAATGTTGGGAGCGTACAGCGAGACGGCTCTGGCCGGGGTGGCCGCTGTCAACCAGATTCAGTTTGTGTACCAGCAGCTCCTTCACGCACTGGGAGACGGTGTGGTGATTGTGGGAAGCCAGTACTGGGGAAAGCATCAGACAGAGCCCATGAAGAAGCTCGCGTCGGCGGCCATGCGTTTCGCGCTGATTCTCTCGGCTGTTCTGCTGGCAGTCATGAGCCTGATTCCGTACCGTGTCATGGGAATCTTCACGCGCGACAGCGGAATCATCGAAGAGGGCGCCCGGTATCTCAATATCATTCGATTTACCTATCTGTTTTTTGCAGTGACCCAGATTCTGCTGGCTACGCTCCGCAGTGTGGAGACGGTGAAGATCGCATTTAAGCTGTCGGTGCTCACCCTGTTTGTCAACTGCGGAATTAATTACGTGCTTATAAACGGTCATTTCGGAGCACCGGAGATGGGCGTGGAGGGAGCCGCCATCGGCACACTGGCCGCGCGGATTCTGGAATGCGTTGTTTTAATTCTCTACATAGCGAAAAAAGAGACGAGGCTCAACCTGAGATGGCGGGATTATCTCGCATGGGATCGTGTCCTGACCGGCGATTACTTAAAAATTACGATTCCCATGCTCACCGTGCAGGGGCTCTGGGGCGTCAATACGGCGCTGCAGACCGTAATTCTGGGGCATATGACGGCCAATGCCATCGCGGCTAACAGCGTGGCATCAACCCTGTTCCTGATGGTAAAGTCCATGGCGGTGGGATCGGCCGCGGCCACGTCCGTCATCATCGGCAAGGCGGTGGGGACCGGGAACCGGGAACTGGCCAGAAGCTATGCGCGGAGCCTTCAGCGAGTCTTTGTCCTGATCGGGATTGTATCCGGTGCGATTCTGTTTTTTATTCGGATACCGGTGCTGGGCCTCTACGATTTGTCGGCGGAGACCCGGGATATGGCTAATACGTTCCTGATTATCTTAAGCGTCGTATGCGTGGGAATGTCCTACCAGATGCCCACCAACAACGGAATCATCCGCGGTGGGGGAAATCCCATGTTTGTGGTAAAGATGGATTTGATCAGTATCTGGCTGATCGTCATACCGGTCTCCCTTTTTATGGCGTTTGTCGTAAAAGCATCTCCGGTCGTGGTAGTCTGCTGCCTGAACGCGGACCAGATATTTAAGGTGGTTCCGGCCTTCCTGGAAGTGAGGTATGGAAACTGGATGAGGAAACTGACAAGAGATTAGAATCCATTGTGTTATAACCTGAAAATCCAGGCTTTTTCCGTCCAGGGAGAATATGGCAAAAAATAGTAGTTGATAAAAGAACGTGTGTTCTGTATAATAGTACTATGATTGTCAGGGAGCAGATTTCAAGGAGGAGATTCTGGAGATGGAAAAATTACTGGATGTGATAGAACGGAAGGATGCTTTGGTGATAGCCCTGTCGGATGGCCATATCAGAGCGGTGGACTTAACGGCGCTTAAGCCTGAGACAGAAGCGGAGATGTCCGCGGAAGAGCTGTGCGCCGCGGGAAAGAAGATCTATACGGTCCTGTCCGAAGACATGGAACAGCTGCAGAGCTGTGAATACATATTTCAGGAAGACGCCATGTGGCTCCGGTATGGGAGTAAGCTGCATGAGGAGCTGCGCGACCACCGTCTGCAGAAACTTCTGGATGAAGAGATTTACTGTGAGGATGAGAGCGGCATGCAGTGAAGCAGAGGACAGGCAATAAGCGGAACACTGGCGTCATGCATAGAAAGCAAGCGGTCCGAATCATGACGACATTACCACTGAAAAGTGCCGGACTGTCTGGGAAACACGATGTTTCCCGGCAGTCCGGCACTTTTGCAGTCTATAAATGTTTACTTTTTATAAAAACAGTTTCCACCCACAACCGTGTAGGAGGAGTAATTGCTATAATCGGCACGTTTTGCAGAATTAAAGAATAGGTAATCGCCGATGTTGTTTGAGCCGGAGAGCGCTGCCTTCGTCGCTTTTAACGCTTCGGAGGAAGGTCCCTTTGCCAGGTATTTATCCAGAAGACCCGAGGTGGCGCCGGGAAACTGGCCGTCGGCGTAGATGACATCTGTGATGGAACTTCCCCAGCGTCCGGATTTCACCCGGTTGACGATGACACTGGCCACGGCCAGCTGGCCGTCATAGGAGTAGCTGCCGGATTCCATCATCACACAGGCCGCCATCAGATAGATTTCATCGGAGGAAGCATTGATCACATACTTCGGCTTTTCTTCCTCTTTCTTTTTCTGCTCTTTATTCTCCGTGGCCTTTAGCGCAGCCTGCTCTGCTTCTATGCTGACTGCCTTGCCGGGAGTGAGACTCACCTTCGTGTACTGGCTGGAGACATAGCCGGACGTATCGGAGGACAGCTGAACCTTGATCCAGCCGTCGGACTCTTCAAGGACCGGATAGTAATCGTCTGCCGCGGCAAGCCCGATGATCGCCGCGTCGGTGGAAGGAGTCTCCCGCACATGCAGCGTCTGTGTCGTTACCTTTGCTGTGAACAATCCAAGCTCTTTGGCCAGCGGCTTGATATCCTGGCCGAATACGAGATAATCGTTTTTCAGCCAGCCTTCCAGGCCGCCGGAGCGGATCTTTGTCCAGCCGTCTTTCTTTTCCAAAACGGTGCCTCCGGCTCCCCGGTAGCATTTACCGAGAACCCTGCTGTCGAGTGAAGGCTCGGCACGCAGATTGAGGACATCGGTGACATTGGCGACAGCTTTGTTATCATATTCGGAGGCAGCAGGAGCGTGGGTTACCGGAACTTCTTTTCGCTCGATACCGACCTGAGGAGCCGCATCCGCCGCTTTGACGTTTACGGAACCGCCGTCGGTGATAATACCTTCCTTTGCCGTTTCCGGCAGAGACGGGGTCAAGTGTCCCGGTGATGAAAACGCAGTAAGAGTAAAAGCTGCTGCAATGGCTGCTGCAGTGATTACAATGCGGCTTCCCCGGGGATTTTTCCATGAATGCTTCATAAAAACCTCTGATTTTCTGTAAAATTGTTTATTCTCATAAATGTTACGAAAATATTACAAAAAATACTATAACAATTTTTTGCATACTTGTCAAGTTTCGACACTATTTGCATGCTTTCTCCTGGCTGTACTGTTACAGTTCCCCGGCTCCGCCGCCGGTACCCGGATAAAGGAGACATACTGCTTGATAATTCTTCGCAAATATATTATGATTTGAGTAACACTACAGAAGAGGTAACAGGAGATGAGATGGCAAGAACGCGGTAAGAAGGAAATGCAGGGGATGCTGCTGCCAGTAATTGTGTGTGTGTGTTTTATTGCCAGCAGCCTTTTATTTCTCGTTCAGATGATTGTTAAGAGCGAGGAAGAGAACATTACAGATTTGTATAACGCGGCGAACCAGACCAGAACAGCCCTTTTAAAACAGATAGAAGGTGACTGGCAGACTCTGGAGGGACTGTCCGTAAGTCTGCAGAGCCTGGCGAATATCCGGACAGACGAGCTTATGGAGATTCTGACGGATGTCAACGATAAGAATGCCTTTATCCGCATGGGATACGCGGATGCCTCGGGACAGGGGGAAATGGTTGATCTGGCTGGTAATATAGAGGCGATATCCATCGCAGAGGAAGCTTTTTTTCAAAGGGCGATGGAGGGGGAAAAGAGTATATCCACAACCTTCGAGGACTCCAATGCAGCGGGAGGATACGTCAATTATTTTGCAACAAGAGTGTTAAACAGCGACGGAGAGACGGAAGGCGTCCTCTGTGCAGTCCATGCAACGAATGTATTAAGGGCGATTATCGATATGCCCCTTTTGAAAAATTCCGGCTATTCTGATATCCTGAATGAATCCGGTGATTTTGTAATAATCAGCAAACCCTCCATGGCTGAGACGGCTTTGTCGTCAAATCAGGAGGTGATCACGGAAAGAATCCGGGAGGAAGACAGCGGGAGCTTCACTGTAAAGGACGAAAAAGGAAGTAAATACATGGTGAATGTTCTTCCTCTGATTGAAGGACAGTGGTACCAGGTCAGTACGGTTCCGGTGGCGGTGCTTCGTTCCAGCTATATTGAGACAGCAAGAGGCATCATGGCGATTATTCTGGCGGCCTGTGTGCTGTTTATATGGCTGATCAGTTCACAGAGGCGTATGGCGGCTGAGAATCAGAAGACCCTGATGAAGCTGGCTTACAGTGATTCCCTGACCGGTATGCGTAATTTTGACGGTTTTAAGAAGGACGCGGAGAAATTCCTGGCGGAGCAGGAGCTTTCTGCCTGCCTGATCTGGTACGCGGATTTTAAGAATTTTAAGTTTATCAATGACGTACTGGGGTATGAGGGGGGCGACCGGCTGCTCTCCATGGTGGCGGAGTATTTAAAGATGGTGGAAAGTCCGGACTGTATGAGCTGCCGGATCGCTGCGGATAATTTTACCGGAATCGTGCAATGCAGGGAAGACGAAGGTCTGGTCCGGGGCCATAAGGAGATTCTGGACTATCTAAAACAGTCCGGTATGGAGGATTTTCCGTTTCTGGAGATTCCGCTTGGGGTCTACCGCCTGAAAGAGAGCGACCGGGGGCAGACGGTGGATGTCCTGGTAAACTATGCCAATATGGCTCATAAGACGGCCAAGGAGAAAAACGGCAGCGCGTTTGTCTATTACGATGACGACATACGGAAGAAGACGCTGGAGGATTCCACACTGGAAGCGGAGGCGGAGCCCGCCATAAGAAATGGGGAATTCCGGCTTTACATGCAGCCCAAGGTGGACATCCAGAACGGAAACCGGATCTGCGGCGCCGAGGTTCTGGTGCGCTGGCAGAATCCCCGTCTGGGGCTGATCCCGCCGGGACGGTTTATTCCGCTGTTTGAGAAGAGCGATCTCATCATTAAGCTGGACCGCTATATGTTTGAACAGGCCTGTATCTGGCTGAAATCGTATCTGGACGGAGGCGGAAGGCCGGTGAATATCGCGGTCAACGTGTCAAAGGTCGGAATCTTCCAGCCGGGCTTCGTCGAATACTATGTGGCTGTAAAGAAGAAATACGGAATTCCGGACCATATGCTGGAACTGGAATTTACGGAGAACATTCTTGCGGTGGATACCGATCTGTTCTCCGATCTGGTTATAAAACTAAGAAAAGAAGGCTTTCTTTGCTCCCTGGATGACTTCGGTTCCGGCTACAGTTCCCTGAACTTATTAAAGGATCTGCCGGTCGATGCGCTGAAGCTGGATATCCTGTTTTTCCGGAAAAGCCGGGACGTGCGCCGGGAACGGATCGTGGTTTCCAATTTCATCAACATGGCAAAGCAGCTGAATATTACTACAATCGCAGAGGGCGTGGAGGAGGAAGACACCGTGGAATTTTTACAGAACGCAGACTGCGACGTGATCCAGGGTTACATATTTGCAAAACCCATGCCGAAGGAAGAATTTGAGGCGATGCTGGGCGGGACGGATCACCTGGCGATGAATCACAATGTGCAGGGCAATTGAGGCAGGGGCGCCGTTATTCCACAGACTGTATCATCCCATGACATCGCGTCCGTTTTTATCGGACGGACGCTACAGGGAATACAGGCCGTGCGAATTGCTGCGCCCCTATATTTTATGTTATTGGACCATGGAAGACGAGATCACGCCGGACAGGAGGGGGAGCGAAGCGAACGCCCCCGTCCTGGTGATCCCGGATACGTGTGCCGATATTATTATCCGTATCAACCATACGAGACAGGAGATTTCGGGGTACCTGTGCGGGATTCAGGATCAGCCGTTTCTTTCGGTTCCCCGCATCAGTGGAGATGAGGTCAGCTGTTTTGCCGTACGGTTCTATTTTTGGAGCGCCGGACTGTTTTTGAATTTAAATTACAGGGATACGTCGAATGCAACGATTGGACTGGAGGAGCTGGGCCGGGACTGGAGAATGCTGTTCGAACCTTTTTTCTATTTGAACAGGATAGAGGACCGGATCGCTCTTGTGGAGGAATTTCTGCTGAGAAAGCTGGTATCGATGGAGTGGAAGCCGGATCTGTATAATTCCATACACCGGATTCTCGCCTCTTCGGGACGGATCTCCGTGAAAGAGATCTGCGAGTACAGCTGTGTCAGCCAGAGACAGATGGAGAGACTGTTTTTAAAAGAGGTGGGACTGCCGATCAAACGGATTGCCGGTATGGTGCGCTATCAGAACGTGTGGCGAGAGATGGTTTCCAGTAAAGAATTCAATATCCAGGACGCGGTTTACCGGTATGGTTACACCGATCAGGCTCATCTTTTAAAGGAATTCCGGCGCTTTCACGGGATGGCGCCCGAGGAGGCGAGACGAATCGCGAGGGAGAACCGGTAGCGTGTCGTTTTTTTACAATACATTTTCGCCTTTCCCTGGTATAGTATTGGTTACAACACGGAAGGAGAGAAAGAACATGAAAGTACTGAACAAAAATGACTATCAGGAGATCCGCACCTGGATTCACCGCAATGCAAGAGAACTGGAGCTGTCCGTCTGGAATTATTTTTTCGAGAATGGGAGCCGGGAGGCTGTGATCGATGCGCTGTCATATTATCAGAATGAGGATGGAGGCTTTGGACATGCAGTGGAGCCGGATGGCTGGAACCCGGAATCATCTCCTTACGCCACGCTGGTGGTAACGGGAATCTTAAGACGAACGGGAGCCGCAGATGCCATGGAAGCCGGCCATCCCATGATGCAGGGCATTTTCCGCTATCTGGAAAGCGGTGCTGGCTGCGATGAAAACGGCTGGATGTTCTCTGTTCCGTCCAATGACGGATGGCCCCACGCTCCCTGGTGGAGCTATGACGAGGCAGAGAATCAGCTTCAGAGCATGGGGATCATTGCAGGGCTGTGTGCATTTATCCTTCATTACGGAGAACCGGAGTCTGCGGTTTATCAGACTGCCCTGGAGCATACGTCAGGGATCCTTGAGAAAGCGGCTGCAGCGGAAGATTTCGGCGAGATGGGAGCCGGCGGAGTCTGCATGCTGCTGGGAGAAGTGATGATGAGCGGCTTAAACGCCTCTTTCCCCTGTGAAGGACTGATGGGGAAAATGGCGGAGGTCGTAAACTGCTCCATCGAGCGCGACACGGAAAAATGGGCGGGCTATACCCCGCGTCCCTCGGAGTTTATCTGGGCCCCGGACAGCCCGTTTTATAAGGGAAATGAAGAGATCGTGGAGAAGGAACTGGAGTACCTCATCGATACGCGAAAGCCGGGCGGTGTGTGGGATATCACATGGACCTGGTTCGCGCTGGGAGAAAAGTACCCGAAGGAGTTTGCCGTCAGCGAGAACTGGTGGAAGGCGTCCAAGGCCATTGAGAAGCTGGGATTTTTAATGAGCTTTGGCAGAGTAAAAACAGAAGAGTAAGCGGTATCGCACTGGATACCCGATTACACGACCGCGGCCGTGTTCCTGACTGAGAGGGAGCACGGCCGTATTATTTTGCCGCAATGGCTAAGAATGCATTGAGTTTTAAGCGTGGATTCAGTATAATATGAAATAGTGAACAGAAAAACTGAGCGGGTATGCAGACAGGGAAAGCGGGTAAATGCGGCGTGGGAGCAGAGACAGGGAAAGAACGGGAAGCGCGTATGAAAGAGGCGGAGCGTCTGGCTGGTTATATCATGCATAAGCATTACTGTGAGCATGATGTAGAGGCGGTTACGGCTCTTTTTTCAACGGAGTTTTCATGGCTTGGAGCAGGGGAAGAGGAGTATGTCACGGGCAGAGACGCCTGTGTGGAGCAGTTTATGAAATACAGGGGAGTCATCCCGAAGTGCAACATCGAGGATGAGGAGTATGAGGTCATCTGTCCGGCAGAAGGCCTTTACATAGTGTCAGGCCGGATGTGGATCGCCACAGATCCCAGCGCCGAGATGTATTTAAAGGTGCATCAGCGGGTGACCTTTGTGTTCCAGGAGACGGAGGAAGGGCTTAAGTGCAATCATATCCACTGCTCCAATCCGTATCAGGAGATGATGGCCGGAGAGCATTTTCCGGAGAAAATAGGCAGGCAGTCCTACGACTACGTGCAGGAGCGCGTCTCGGCGCTGGAGGAAGAACTGAGACAGCAGAACCGGCAGATGGAGGTCATTATGTCCTCTATCGCGGGCGGATTAAAGATCAGCAACGACGACGACACCTATTCCTTTGCCTTTGTCAGCAGGGAGGCGGCGGCCCTCTTTGGGTATACGGTGGAAGAGTTTATGGAGGCTACCGGGGGCAATGCGGTGGGGAATGTCTATCCGCCGGATCTGCCGAAGGCGCTCTCAGACTGCGCGGAGGCGTTTCGGGATGGCGGTCTTACCTATTCCACCCGCTACCGGGTGCGCTGCAGAGATGGAAGCCTGAAGTGGGTGATCGACAGCGGAAAGAAGTGCCAGGATACGTCAGGCAGATGGATGGTCAACAGCCTTTATCTGGACATTACGCGTTCGGAGGAGGATGCCGAGCGGATCAGGGAGCAGGCACAGCTGCTCTCCAGTATTTACGACACGGTTCCCTGCGGAATCATCCGTTTTGTACGGAAGCATGACGGCGGTTACCGCCTTGTCTCTTTAAATAAAGCGGTTTTATCGCTGATGGGATATGGGATGATGGAGGAAGGGCTTAAGGACTGGCGGGACGGTACGCTGGGCGCGGTTCTGGAGGAGGACCGCCTTCTTCTGCGTGCTGCGTATGACAGTCTTAAGCAGGCAGGAGACCGGAGAGACAGCGAATACCGCGTAGGCTGGAAGGACGGTTCTGTCCGCTGGATGGAAGGAAGCAGCATGATCGTTGGCTTCACAGCCGACGGGGAGGCCATTCTCCAGCGTACGGTGGTGGACATTACCCAGAGAAAGGCTTTAAAAGAGCGGCTGGACCGGGAACAGGAGATGTACCGGGTGTCCATGGAAGCGAGTTCTGCGATCATGTTTGAGTATCTGATGGATTCTGATACCTTTATCAGCTATGAACCCAGGGCAGGACAGGGAATTCTGCGCAACGAGCTGAAAAACTACTCAAAGATTCTTCTTGACCGGCAGATCGTACATCCGGACGATGTCCCGACCGTTCTGGATAATATCTGCCGCGGCCGTTCCGAGGTGTTCGAGGTGCGCTGTTCCACTCCGGATGGAGTGAGGGGACAGTATACCTGGTTCCGGGCAGACAGCAGGCTGATGGAGGAGAACGGCAGGCCGTACCGGGTGGTAGGCGCGCTCCACAATATCCATAAGATGAAAGCAAAGCTGTCGGAAAACAGTGAGCGCCTGTATATGAGCCAGTCAGCATTCCAGGCGATCGGCGGTGTGTATGTCAGCATTTATTACGTGGATTTAGAGACTGACAGCTACTACGCGGTCCGTCTTCCGGAAGCGGGCCGGGGAGCGCCTCCGCCCAGGAACGGCGGCTATACCGGCGGCCTGCGGGGCTATATCCTGGATTCCGTCAGGCCGGAGGATAAACACCGGGTGGCGGAGCTGTGCAGCAGGGAGCAGATCGAACGGGTACTGTCGGAGCAGAACGTCCATATCGAGACGGAATTCCGCCATTACCGGTCAGCGGAGTGGCTGAGGCTGGAGATTCATCAGGTGGCGGTAAAGGACGGAAAGCCCAGGACGGTAATCCTGGCGATTCGTGATATCAATAAAGAGAAGCAGAGAGAGCTGGAATATTACGAAGAGGAAAAGAGGGCCAAGCAGGCGCTGGAAGAAGCCTATGAGTCCGTGAATCAGGCCAATCAGGCGAAGTCGGAATTCCTGTCCCGGATGAGCCACGATATCCGGACACCCATGAACGCCATTCTGGGTATGACCGTGATCGCGGAGAACAGCCTGCAGAACACGGAGAAGGTAAAGGACTGCCTCTCCAAGATCAGCCTTTCGGGAGCCCATCTTCTGGAACTGATCAATGAGGTTCTGGATATGTCGAAAATCGAATCCGGCAAGATGAGTCTCAGCGAAGAGGTGATTCACTTAGATAGACTGGTCGGTGAGGTGGCCCAGATCATACGTCCGGAGGCCGAAAACAGAAAGCAGAAGTACGAAGCGCAGATCCGGGGGCTGGAGCATGGAACGGTCTGTGGAGATGCGGTGCGGATCAAGCAGATCTTAATCAATCTGTTGTCCAATGCCATCAAGTACACGCCTGTGGGCGGCCGGATCGGCCTGAGCCTGGACGAAAAGCTGTCCAGCGAGAGCGGTGTGGGCTGTTTTGAATTTACCGTGGAAGATAACGGAATCGGAATGGCGCCGGAATTTATAGACAGGCTGTTTATGCCCTTTGAGCGGGCGGAGGATCCGAGAGTCTCCCGGATTCAGGGAACCGGGCTGGGACTGGCCATCACGCGGAACCTCGTGTCCATGATGAACGGTACCATACAGGTGGATAGCAGGATGGACGTTGGAACGAAGTTTGTTGTCACCATATATTTAAAGCTGGCGGGAGACGGCGAGACACTCCGCCCGGAGCCGCCGGTAGATGCTTTCCCGGTAAAGAGGCAGTTTAAGCCGGGGCTTCGCGTGCTGCTTGCGGAGGACAACGAGCTTAACCGGGAAATCGTGGAAGAACTGCTGGCATTGTCCGGGATCACGGTGGAAAGCGCCTGCAACGGACAGGAGGCCGTAGATTTATTCTGTGCGTCGCCTCCTGGCACGTACGGCCTGATTCTGATGGATATCCAGATGCCGGTTCTGGGCGGATACGGCGCCGCCAGAGCGATCCGCAGACTGGGCCGGACCGGGGAGAGGCCCGACGCGGCGGAGATCCCCATTATCGCGCTTACGGCAAATGCATTTGCCGATGATGCATATCAGGCGCGGATTGCGGGAATGAATGAACATGTGGCGAAGCCGCTGGAGATCAACCGGCTTCTTGAAATTATGAGCCGCTGGGTAAAGTGAGCGGCAGACATACTGTGAAAGCGGAGGAAAAACATGAAATATTATATGGTGGAAGGAATCATACTGGACGCCGGGAAGATGGATGACGCGATTATGAAGGAACACATGGCCTATACGCAGAAGGCCATGGACAGCGGCATGATATTCTTATCGGGGCTTAAGACGGACATGAGCGGCGGCGTATTTCTCATGAAGGCGGAGAAGCCGGAGGAGATAGAGTCGTATCTGGCTGGGGAGCCTTTTAAACGGAATGGGATACAGGATTACAGATGGGCGGAGTTTGACACCCATTATATCCAGTCGCAGCCGGATCAATGGTTCAAAAAGTAACGTACTGCCGGTAATCAGACAGGAGGATGAAACATGAAAAAAGCCATCACGTTCAGACTGTGCGTCGTGATCATTACCGCCATGGTGATGACGGCTCTTCTCGGATACTATCTGCAGACGAAGTCTGCAAAAGAAGCGATGAGAACGAATTCAGAGATCCGGTTCAACCAGGTTTCGGAGGTCCTTAAGAGAAATGACACCGAGATTGCGGAGCTGCGGGAGAATCTGAAGGAGGATTATTTCATCCGGGCAAAAGCGGCGGCGTATATCGTACAGAACCAGCCGGACGTGGTGAAAGACTTAGAGGAAATGCGAAAGATCGCCTCACTGCTCCAGGTTGATGAACTTCATCTGTTTGACATGGAGGGCCGCCTTTATGCCGGTTCCGAGCCGAAATACTACGATTATACGTTTCGCTCGGGGGAACAGATGCAGTTCTTTCTTCCGATGCTTGACGATGTTGACCTTCAGCTCTGCCAGGACGTGACGCCCAACACCGCGGAAGGCAAGATGATGCAGTACGTCGCGGTGTGGAGGGAGGATCACGGAGGAATCGTCCAGATCGGTATGGAACCGGCCCGTCTGATGGCCGCCATGGAAAAGAATGAGCTCTCTTACGTATTTTCCATGATGACGACCGAGAGAGGCGTTACCATTTTCGCGGCTGATCAGGACACGGGGACGATTATCGGAGCTACGGGAGGTATTCCGGTGGGGACTCCGCTGGCATCCCTCGGGCTCTGCCTGCCTGAAGACATCGGAGAAGGCACCCTCTATAGCAGGGAAATGGTTCTTGACGGACAGAAGAATTACTGTATGATGGAAATGACGGACGGGATTTTAGTAGGCGTCAGCGCTACATACGAGAAGCTCTACGAAAACGTTCCGGGCAATATGATGCTGATTATTTTCAGCCTCTGCGTACTCTCCTTTGTCACCGTGTTCCTGATTCTTAAGATGCTGGATACCTTTATTTTAAATGATATTTACGGGACGATAGACGGAACGCAGAAGATTGCCGCCGGTAATCTCGACTACAGGCTGGAGATTGATCACACGCCGGAATTCAAGGAGCTTAGCGCCAATATCAACCGCATGGTCGGCAGCCTTCTGGAGGCGACCGGAAAGCTGTCCCTGGTCTTCCAGAACGTCGATATTCCGATTGCGGTTTACGAGTACAATCAGGATATGAAGCGCGTGCTGGCGACGAAAAAGCTGGGAGAGATTCTGATGATACCGGAGGAGGAGCTTTCTGCCGTCCTTGCGGACAGGGAGCTTTTTGTGGAAAAGATTAAGGTGATCCGTTCCGAGCCGCTGAAGGAAGAGAAGGAAATCTGCTGTCTGAACGGAGAGGAGCGCCGTTACGTGAGGATCAAGACGTACGAGGGGGAAGGGAAAACTCTGGGAATCGTCATCGACGTAACGGAGGCAATCGTGGAAAAACAGCAGATCGAGCAGGAACGCGATATCGACCTGCTTACCGGTCTTCTGACACGGCGGGCATTTTTCCGTACGGCAGACCAGCTGTTTGCAGATCCGGACCGGATGAAGACGGCAATGCTTCTGATGATGGATTTAGATAATCTGAAGCATGTCAATGATTCCTGGGGCCACGAATACGGCGATAAGCTTCTGAAGACCGCTGCGGATTTGTTTGCCGGTCTCAAGGCTCCCGAAAAGCTGGCGGCGCGGCTCAGCGGAGATGAGTTTGTTCTGCTGATCTACGGCGCGGAGGAGAAAGAGGAGCTGTACGCGTGTATGGAACGGCTGGAACAGAGTATAAGGGAGGCCAGAATTACGCTGCCTGCCGGCGAGGAGGCCGAGGTGAGCGTATCGGGCGGTTATCTGATCTATCCCGAGGTCTGCGCTGACTGTACAGAGATGCTTCATCTGGCGGATCAGGCGATGTACCGGGTGAAGAAGAGCGGAAAGGGACGGTTTGAGAAGTATGACTGTCCCCAGAAATAAAAATCAGGAGGCAATAATATGGCAATGTATGAAATCTATTTCAGTCCTACCGGAGGGACGAAGAAGGTCGCAGAGATCATTGGAAGCGCGTGGTCGTGTGAAACAGTGAGGGTTGATCTGATGAATCCGGCACTGCAGCCGGAACAATACGTCTTCTCGGCGGATGACATCTGCATCGTAGCAGTCCCGTCGTTCGGCGGCAGAGTGCCGGTAACGGCGGTGGAACGTTTGAAAAAAATGGCGGGCAACGGAGCGAGAGCGGTTCTGGTGGCCGTATATGGAAACCGGGAATTCGAAGATACGCTGATGGAATTAAAAGACGCGCTGTCGGAGGCTGGTTTTCGCTGTTCGGCAGCCGCAGCGGCTGTGGCAGAGCATTCGATCATTCGTAAGTTCGGCGCCGGAAGGCCGGATGAGGAAGACTGCCGGGAACTAAAAGAGTTTTCGGAACGGATCAAACATCATCTGGAGGAAAACGGAGACGGTGAGATAACAGTGCCTGGCAGCCATCCATACAGAGAATATCACGGTGTTCCAATGAAACCGAAGGCGGACAAGAACTGCATCAAATGCGGAAAGTGCGCCGCAGAATGTCCGGTCCAGGCGATCCCGAAGGATAATCCGTCATCTCTGGACAAGGAACGCTGCATCTCCTGTATGCACTGTATCGCCATATGTCCGGAGCAGGCGCGCCACAATGATAAGGTAGTGCTGTTTGCCGCGGAACAAAAGATGAAAAAGGCCTGCAGCGGCCGCAAAGCGAACACCCTGTTTCTGTAAAAATGATTTCCAGTCTTTTCCTGACAATTTCCAGCCATCCTGTGTTATTATATTTTTGTAACAGAAATGTAACAATTACGTAACAATATCAGGAGGTATTAAACATGAAGAGACTAACCGCATACGCACTGACCGCAGCAGCGGCACTGGCAACGGCCGGCACCATCCCGTCGACGGCAAATGCAGCCGTTAATACATATAATTTTTCCGCAGGCGGCGGGAGAGTTATCATGGTGACCGGGAATAACCGGATGGATTTCAATAATATCTTAAACCAGATTCCCGGAGTAAACTTCTCCCCGGACTGCCAGCCTGTATTCCCGAATTATCCGGGCGATATGCTGCCGGACAACAGCCTGCCGATGCCGGAGCTACCGTCACCGGATTACCCAATGCCGGATTTCCCGGACAATAGTCTGCCGACACCGGATCAGCCAACACCGGATCTTCCGGACAACAGCCTTCCAACACCGGATCAGCCGTCCGATGAAAATCAGGATGAGGCCGTGGGCGCAGTACTGAAGCTTGTTAATGAAGAACGTGCCAAAGCAGGCCTTCCGGCGCTGACCCTTCATGCAGGCGCGACCCGTGCGGCACAGCAGAGAGCAGGAGAGATCGAGACCTCCTTTTCTCACACAAGACCGGACGGAAGCAACTTTACCACGGCCCTGACCGCAGCTGGTGTGAGCTATAGAGCAGCCGGCGAGAATATTGCCTACGGCCAGAAATCAGCGAAGCAGGTTATGCAGGACTGGATGAACAGCGCAGGACACAGAGCTAATATTATGAATGCAAATTACAGCTCAATCGGAATCGGTCATTATAAGAACGCGGCCGGCGTTGATTACTGGACCCAGCTTTTTATCAACTAAAGATTACTGAGGATATTTCGGATACATAAAGGGATGAATAAAAGTATTTCATAAAAAACGGAAGATTTTACACTCTACAGCGTAAAATCTTCCGCTTTTTTCCTTCAATACCGTTGTTTTAAAGCCCTGCCCCCGCCTGAAAATGGTATTTCACAATCCCGAGATCCAGATTGCGGTACTTGCCTTCCTTTGCCTCATATTTCACAGTCTCCCCGTCCAGTATAATCAGAAAGTTCTGCTTATTCATGGCGGTTGGTGCGAGGAGGGCGGCTTCCATGCCTTTTCGGAACCATTCCGGCATCTCTCCGTCCACCTTGCAAAGCTGCGGCATTGGTTTTGATTTGTGAGGGACGCCCTGGGTGTCTCCGTATCCAAGCGCCAGCACGCATACAAGCTGCTGATTCTGCTTGACGACTGCCCTGCACAGCTTTTTCTTATAGGTGACCGCCACCCAGCAGGTATTCAGTCCCAGCTGCTGCGCCCGCAGTGCGATCCGTTCTCCGTAGTATCCCAGCTTTTCTTCCAGATCATGGCCGGAGGGACCTATGAGTGCAATGTAGTTTGAGACACCGCGGAAGCCTCCGTAATGAGCCACCAGTCCCTTGAAGACGCTGCTGTCATTTGTGATCAGCTGTATGGAAAGATCGCCCTCGCGGTTGCATTTCTCAATTTCTTCCTTCAGTGTCAGAACTGTGGCGGCGTCTATTTCCCTTGCCTGATAGCTTCTGACCGAGTGCCGGTTTTTTATCGCTTCCTGGATTGTCATGTTTCGTCTCCTTTTTATTATGATAAAATTATTTTTTCGTACAGAAGCTTTTTGGTGAGAGCACCCCAGTCTCCGTTATAGTGAAATCCCTTCATATTCGCCATGGCAGCCAGTCCGTGTGCAGTGGCCCACATAACGATTAAATTGTCCCTGTGCTTTTCTTTTTCCACGTGATTATATTCCATGCACAGCAGCCCTATTTCCTTGAAAAGGTGAAATGGTTCAAAGTCTCCGTCAAAGGTATCCTCTGTCAGATCAATCCTGTAATCTCCGCTGTCATAGATGAAGGTAAAATAGTGGGGATTATCCGCAAAGAATTCTACATAAGCGATTCCCATGTTGATGGCGGCGCCCGCGGGATCATCCTTGTCCGTGCCCGCGATCAGCGCATCACAGAATTTCCTTGTGACATAGTTTTTCATCTCGCGCATCAGTTCATCAACATCAGCATAGTGGTTATAGCAGGCAGTGGGAGAGACCCCCAGTCTTTTAGCCAGCTTTCGCAGCGAGAAATTCCCCTTTCCTTCCTCGTGAATCAGCGCCAGCCCTTCTTCGATCAGCTCTGTCTGCAGATTTCCGTGATGGTATGGTTTTTCTTTCATAATTCAGCCTTTCTGAAGTGTTTTATTCTTAGATAAATGAATTCTACAAACAATATTAACGCATGATAATATTATGTTGACACCTGTTAATATAATATTATCATATATATTAACAGGTGTCAACATTGAACACTCTCCAATCCTGGGCCTTTGACGATAAAACAGGCTGGGAAATTATATTCCCAGCCTGTCTTCAGCCTCTTTTTCCGAGAAAAATACCGTCTTTCCGATTTGTCCGGAAGCGATCACGTACGGTCCCTCGCATGCTCCATAACTGTCAATGCTGAATGTGGATCCCCCGTTTTCCGGTGTCACATCAATCACCCGACCAGAGTGAACCGCATCCTCGTCCAGGTAATAGACCACAGTTCCTTCTTCGATCATATGAATCCTCCTCACCATCGAAAGTGGTTGAAAGCCAACCGCAATTCGATTAAAATGAAATATATAAATAGAGTAGTTGTAACTGTAATTATATATATTACAGTTATGAATGTCAAGTCCAAATTGTGAACCACCACAGCATCTGTTGTAAATCTGAACTGGAGGAATGAAATATGAGAAGGTGTAAGATCACCGTTTGAAAGACAACACTGGATGAGGAACTGGCGAGGGAGTACGGAGCACCGGGATTACAGGCATGTCCCATGCTGAAGGCGGGACAGATGTTCTTTGCTGATTACGTGAAAACGGAGGGCTGAATCGCCAAAAACAAGTTTAACGGCAGTGGCGGACGGAAAAAAAACGCTATCCCCCACTGATATGAAGTCAAGCTGCGCATCGATAAATGATGCAGCCGCACTCTGAGCAATTACCGGGTGGGGATAGAAATAAACTAACAAGATAGAAGCAGCCGAGGACGAATCCAAAATGGATTACAAACCCGTGGTACGGGAATAAAGGAAGAAGAGGGGAAATACATATGAACTACAGAAAACTGGGGAAAACAGGACTTATGGTCAGCGAGATCGGTCTGGGCGGTGAGTGGCTGGAGCGCCATAATGCAGACGAGGTAAAGGCAGTCATCGACTGCTGTGAGGAGGCGGGGATCAATATTCTGGACTGCTGGATGGCCGAACCGAACGTTCGCTCCAATATCGGAGCGGCGCTCTCGGGCAGACGGGACCGCTGGATCATTCAGGGCCATATCGGTTCCACGTGGCAGGATGGACAGTATGTCAGAACCCGTGATTTAGACAAGGTAAAACCGGCGTTTCAGGACCTGCTGGACCGCATGCGAACAGATTATATCGATCTGGGAATGATACATTTCGTGGATGAGGCCGCAGAGTTTCAGTCGATCATGAATGGAGAATTCATGGAATATGTCAGGGGGCTGAAGGATCAGGGGATTATCCGGCATATCGGCATGAGCACCCATAATCCGGCGGTGGCGAAGATGGGAGCGCTGTGCGGTGAGATTGAGATGATTCTCTTCAGCATCAATCCGGCGTTTGATATGCTTCCCGCCAGCGAGAACATAGAGGATTATTTTAAGGAGCGGTACGAAGAGGAATTGGGCGGTATTGCGCCGGAGAGGGCAGAGCTGTACCGGATCTGCGAGCAGGAAGAGGTTGGAATTACCGTCATGAAGGGGTATGCCGGCGGCCGGCTGTTCTCGGCGGAGGCGTCTCCCTTTGGCGTGGCGTTGACACCGGTTCAGTGTCTCCACTATGCGCTGACCAGACCCGCTGTGGCCAGCGTCATGGTGGGATACGATACCCCGGAACACGTGGCGGCCGCGGTGGCATACGAGAGCGCGTCAGAAGAAGAAAAAGATTACGCGACCGTGCTTGCAGGGGCGCCTCACCACGCATACGCCGGCCAGTGTACGTACTGCGGCCACTGTGCGCCGTGTCCGGCGTCCATCGATATCGCCATGGTAAATAAGCTTTACGATCTGGCGGTCATGCAGAATGAGGTCCCGGCCTCCCTGCGGGCACATTATGACGGACTGTCTGCGGGAGCGGCCGACTGCATTGGATGCGGAAGCTGTGAGACGCGGTGTCCCTTTGGCGTCCATGTGGTGGAACGGATGGGGCAGGCGAAAGCACTATTTTCCTGACGGCAGTTCCGCTGCCGGTTCACCATCCACACGGTTCATGCAGTCCAGCGAGTACATGCGTTTAAACTCCGTGGGGGTACACCCTTTCAGCTGTTTAAACATGCGGATGAAGGCCGAAAGGCTGGAAAAGCCCGACTGGAGTGCCACCTCCGTTACGGAGTATTCCGGATTGATCAGGAGCTGCTCCGCGTGAGAGATTCGTTTTTTGTTTAAGTAGCGGTAGAAGGAGGTATGTGTGAAATCCTTAAAAAGCCGGGTGAAGTGGTATTTGCTGAAGCCCGCGATCCCGGCGATGGTTTCCAGGGATAAGTCCTCCGTACAGTGCTCATTGATATAGTTGCAGACGTAAAGAAAGCGTTCCGCGTATTTGGCGGACTGGGGGCCCAGCGTGCCCACGGAGGCGGACGGGGAGATGGCGTATCGTCCAAGAAGTCCCAGCAGCTCGATGAGCGCGCCATAAAGAAGCATATCGTAAAAGGACCGGGAGCCGGCGTATTCCTCTTCCATGAAGGAGAGGAGTTCGCCGGCCTTTCTGTACAGATCAGGCTCTCCATTAGGCGTGATGGTGGTTACCGGCGCCAGCAGAGCGAGCATGGTCTCCAGGTTGGAAACCTCTCCTAAAAATGATAAATCTGCAAGATAGATGGTCCGGCTGCCCGTCTCCGGCGCGTAAAGCGCATGTATGGTGCCAGGACGGATGATGGCGATATCCCCCTCCTTTAGCTGGTAGATCTGGTCATCCACCACGATCCTATACCAGTTTTCCTTCGCATGTATGATTTCCATCGGAGTGTGCCAGTGATCCGGGAAATTTTCACAAATACTCATGTCACTGATTCGCATCCGGAGATTTTCACGAAATGTGACCGTCTCGAAGATGCCGTCAAGATGTTCAATCATTGGTAATCCCCTTTCGTTCCCTTTCCATGCTTCGCGTGTATCCAAAGCACTCTGAAAACAGCTTTCTGCCGATGTAATCCCGGTAGTGAAAACAGTTGTGACGGTAAAAATCATTCCAGTAGCTGATCATCCGGTCGTGGCTCAACAGAAACGAATTCATGTTAAGGCGGCAGAATGATTTCATCCGGTCTGTATTTTTCCCTGCCATTTCATGGTAGATCAGCTCCAGAATTTCAGCTACATACTCATCCGAAAGCTTTAAGATGTATGGAAAACACCAGTCCGGATAATCTTCCATAAGGATCGCCCTTACGTGCTTCTCCCGTATATAACCGTCAAAGCTTCTCGTAAATATGGCGTGACAGATCATTCTCTGCGTCCATGATAACCCGGAGCACAGGTCCTCATACGTATCGACATAATAGATTCGGTAAGGAAATGAAACCGTTTGTCTGTCGGGCAGCGTATAAGTGCAGGTCTTGCCCGTCTCTGTGATTGGAATATCATGGTACGTGTTTCTGGAAATACGTGACAGCACAATCGCTGCATCTTCATACAGCCGAGCTGGAAAACCATCTGTAAGCATAAGATTACCTCCCGGGGTTAAAAATTCCTCTGCAGGCAGCGGAGCATCAAACTTACATCGCCGCAAGGGGGTGAACCTTTGCCGCAGTCGCTGGATGGACATACAGGAATGGTCGTATGGCTCATTGCCTTCGCAAATAAAAATATGTCTGAAAGCGCAAACAGCAGTCAAAAGGCCATGACAGTAAATTGAAACAAAAAAAGTGCGCTGTTTTTCCTGCTATCATACCGCGATTATGGCAAAAATGCAATATAAAACAGCTGTATACCTCTATCTTTCGGTAAAGATGCTATTTTAAAGAAGCAACTATTGATATAGATGGCGCAATAATTGTAAAGTCAAAACTGTCATAATCTGCTATATTAAAGTCATCTTAAGTACATCATTGATCCAGGAGGTAATAAAATGAGAGAATATCATGTGGCGGTAACCGGCTGTGATTTTGAAGACGGCACAAAGGACCATCCGTTCCGAACCATATCAAGGGCCGCGTTACTCGCCATGCCGGGAGACCGTGTCATTGTCCATGAGGGAGAGTACCGGGAGTGGGTTAAACCAGCGCAGGGCGGAACCAGCAGTGTTTCAAGAATTACATACGAGGCAGCGGAAGGAGAACGCGTCGTAATCAAGGGTTCTGAGCAGATCACGTGCTGGGAGCCGGTGGAGGGCAGCGTCTGGAAAGCGGTACTTCCCAATTCCTTCTTTGGCACTTATAATCCGTATAAGGAGGTTCTGGGAGGAGACTGGTTTATCTATCCGAATGACAATTCCCTGCACACCGGGGACGTCTACCTAAATGGAAAATCCTTTTATGAAGCGAAGAGCCTGGAGGAAATGAAAAATCCGGTTATCCGCACCGAGGGTGTGAATCCGCCATGGACCAGGCATCCGGAGCCGATTCTGCATCCGGAGGATACCATGTATCAGTGGTATGCCGAGACAGATCAGGAGACTACAGTGATCTATGCCAACTTCCAGGGCGTGAATCCTAACGAGGAACTGACAGAAATCAACGTGCGCAAATGTTGCTTCTATCCTGAGAAAACAGGATTAAACTATATCACGGTACGCGGCTTCGAGATGGCCCAGGCGGCATGCCCGTGGACCCCGCCGACCGCAGATCAGCCAGGACTTCTGGGAACGAACTGGAGCAAGGGCTGGATCATTGAGAGCAATAAGATTCACGATGCAAAATGCAGCGGAATCAGTATCGGAAAGGAAGCCTCTACCGGCCATAATCTCTGTACCAGGACCCACAGAAAGCCAGGATACCAGTATCAGATGGAAGCTGTATTCCGGGCAAGACAGATCGGATGGAGCAAGGAGACGATCGGTTCCCACGTAATCCGGAACAATGAGATTTATGACTGCGGACAGAATGGTATCGTGGGCCATATGGGCTGTGTCTTCAGCGAGATTGCCCATAACCATATTTATAATATCGCGGTAAAGCATGAATATTTCGGATATGAGATCGGAGGAATCAAGTTGCACGCCGCCATCGATGTACAGATTCATCACAACAACATACATAACTGCACGCTGGGAACGTGGCTGGACTGGCAGGCCCAGGGAACGAGAGTGAGCAAGAACTTATACTATGCCAACGACCGTGACCTCATGGTGGAAGTAACCCATGGCCCATATCTGGTGGACAACAATATCTTTGCATCCGATTATAATTTCGACAATATCGCCCAGGGCGGCGCCTACCTTCACAATCTCTGCTGCGGCACCATGCGCAGAGAGGACGTGCTGGACCGGTCCACTCCTTACCACTTCCCTCACACGACAGAGGTGGCGGGAACCACAGTGGTTTACAGCGGTGACGACAGGATCTATCAGAATGTATTCCTGGGAGGAGCCGTGACCTATACGGAGCAGTCCCTTCACGGAACCGAAGGCTATGACGGCCATACGAATTCACTGGAAGAGTATATCAGCGATGTCACCTCCCGTGGAAACGGTGATTTAGAGCAGTTCAAGCATGTAAAACAGCCGGTATACATCCGTGGAAACGCCTACTTAAAGGGGGCTAAGCCCTATGGACGGGAAGAAAATACGCACGTAAGCGATATGGATCCTGCCGTTCGGATTGTAGAGACTGACGGAAAAACGTATCTGGAGCTGAATGTGGAAAAGGAGATGCTGGAGATTCCGACAGAAATCTACAATTCCGAAAAACTGGGAATGCCACGCATCACGGAGGCCGCGTACGAAAATCCGGACGGCACACCAATCGTATTCGATACCGACTATCTGGATCAGTCCAGGAACGGACAGCCTGCGGCAGGCCCGATTGAAGGCCTGAAGGAAGGAATGAACCGGATACTGGTTTGGGGATAATGGAAATACAGAATTAGGAGATACTGATAGAAGCAGAATTTTCAGGGGCGCAAAACGCCCCTGATTTTTTTTCTGCGTCCTTTCACAAATATCTTTCACACAGACTTATTTTCAGACAAACAGCAGCCATATCCGATAAAATGCACATTTCCATCCATCTTCCTTAAGGATTCATTCCGTGTTTCCCAAGTATTTTGTGGTAATATTTACCTGTCGCAGATAAGAATATGAGAATCAGACAGGGAGGTGTTCTGTGAACAGAAAAAGAGTAATGACGGCAGTTGTGATTTTTGCGCTGCTGTGCGTCGGCGTAATATCGTGTGCGCCGGAGGCATTGGGCGTGACGGGGGGACCGAGTGCTGCGGAGACATCGTGTGCGGCAAATCCGTGTGAGAGCACTGGAGATCAGAAAAAGGCAGTGGATTCAGGAAATTCGGTTTCCAGAATCGTGGAGCTGCGTGAATATGAAGACAGCGGATGGCCGTATTTATATGATACCTACACCAATCATACCGATAAAACCATCTCGTCCAGACAGTACTGCATGCTGGCCTACGATAAAGAGGGACAGCCGCTGAAGCTTCAATGGTATATCATGGATTCCGGCGATAAACCGTCATATGACTGTCTGTACGATGATCATGAGGAGATAATACCCGGAGCGGCCGCTGATTCCGGCTGGACGCTTTATGACGGAGAGAAGATGACAGGATGGCCGAAGATCGGAGACGGCGGACCAAACCGGGTGGCCTATGCGCTTTACTGCGACCGGAGGATAGTATTTTCGGATGGAGAGGTATGGGAAAATCCAGAATATGAGGACTGGCTTGTGAAGTATAAGGGAAAATCCGTGCCTGTCGAAGAACTCAAGAATTACTACCCATCGGTTCTTGCGGTTACGCCGCAGGATCAGGACGGTTAAACAATAATTCCCAACATGGAGGTTGACAATGAGTACATTCGCGTTAAAGATCACAGCCCTTATCCTTATGTTTCTTGACCACGCAGGACTCTATTTTGAAGGTGCGCCGATGTGGTTCCGTTGGGTGGGGAGAGCTTCCTACCCTCTGTTTTTATTCAGTATGGTCTGGGGATATCACTACACAAGAGACCGGAAAAAATACCTGCTTCGTTTATACCTGATGAGTATTTTTATGACCTTTTTTACTTACTTCATTAAAATCAGGTTTGATGCCTCCATTGACTATGGATACCATAATATATTCCTGTCCATGTTTCTGGTGGGTGTTTTAATCAGCACCATTGAACTGTTTATGAAGGACAGAAAAAAGGGCGGTATCATGATCGGCATCATTTTTCTCGTCCAGGTCTTATTTTATATGATGCCCGGCTTCTTCCCCTTCCTTCACAGTCTCAGCGGAGATACGCTCACCGGTGTCATTCCCAATCTGGCGCTGAATGAGTATGGGCTTGAATTCATTGTCCTGGGCGTGCTGATGTATTTCCTGAAAGAGAAGAAGGATTTATTAACAGTCGTGTATCTGCTTTTCTGCATCGCCCAGTTCAGCGAGGAGATGCTGGCCGCAAGCACCGCCACACAGTGGATGATGGTGCTCGCCCTGCCGTTCATGCTCAGCTACAATAACCAGAAAGGCCCCGGATTAAAATACTTTTTCTATGTTTTCTATCCGGCACATACGTTTTTGCTGTTTTATCTTGCAAATTATGTCTTTGTAAAATAAATGTTATTCGAAGCGCTGTATAGGGAAATAAAAGTATGCAGCGCTTCATTTTTATGTTCTGCTCTGTTATAATAAAAAAATAGTCAGAGAAGGTATTTCAGCCGCTTGGACTTTATCATACGTATGTATACCAAAAGGATGCCAGAGCGGCCGGGCAACTGGCACACAGGAGGAAATCTCAATTTTAGAACTGAAGCTGTCCTGTTTCCAAAGGAAGAAACCGCCGTCTGCCTGCTGACAAACGGTGCAAATACCAATGTCAGCCTGGCCATGCAGATAAAGGCTGTCTTAGACGGCGATCTGGCACAGATGTATCGCAGAAGCAGTACACAGTGTCCTTACCGCAGCGGTTTCATTGGCCTTATTAGCAGCATGCACAGCATGGTTTGTATGCATTTCTTGACAAAGGGTTTTCACACAAAAGCAAGCAGCACCAGATGCAGAAATCTATCCGGTGCTGCTTGCTTTTTATGTGCTGTCTCATTCATACCGATATTAGTTTACCTGTTTCGCAGCTTCCGCCGCAGGAGCGGGAGAGGAGAACTGCTCCATCAGCTTTTCGAGTAAGTCCCTCGCCTCATTTCCCTGTTCCAGTAAATCATCCACCTCGGGAGTTTCGATATTATGGATCAGGACATTCCGCGTCTTCCGGAGGGCGACGATCTTGTTGAGGCATTCCTTGTCGAGAATATCCAGCCGCTTTAAGGTATTGATATTAAAGGCACCGCGCGTCTTCGGCGAGCTTTTGTATGATATACGGTTCAGGAAATGCTCCAGAGGCACCCACTGGTTAAAGAAGTAGGTGATGGAGTTGCCGGCCACCTCGTCGGCATCACCGGCGATGCGGAGTTCGCGGTAAATCTGGTACCGTTTTTCATTACCCGTAATGATCTGATCGATGATCTGCTGGGAGATGTTGCGGCGGTCCTTTTCGAACTTGACTGATTTTAAGACCGGTTCGATCTCTTTGACACCGTTCATCTTAAGCTTGCTTAAGAGCTTGAATAATAACTCGATATTTCCCATGCGGAGCTCGATGTCCTCACGGCGGAAATTATTGCTTAAGTAATTGTAGAGATAGGAAGCCAGCTCATACTGGCTACCGAATGTGGCGTTTTTGCTCTGGACCCTTTCATTGCCGGCGCTCTGCAGCCGCTCCAAGGCGATCTCTCCGGCGAGGACGAGTCCGTTCAGCTCATCGATGATAGCCAGCTCTTCTTCCGACAGGGTTCCCGAAAGAGGCTTGTAGACGAGATCGTGTTCGACCTCGGACCATGCATGCATCAAAACAGAAGCCACCTGTATCTCAATCCGCGCGGCGGCGTATTTCTGCTGCGACTTGTCTAAGGATTCTTCCTTCATATGAGCTCTGTAATGGTTAGCCCAATAGCCGGAAAAACGTTTGTTGTAGGTGGGCGGCTTGGACTGCTCCGGGAACTGCTTAGTCTCTATAATGGTAAACAGATCGGCGATCAGGCTGTTGGCCTTGTCACGGTCTCCGGGGAAGTAGAGGGATACCCGGACTCCGGATAAATCGGCGATATCCTCGTAAATCTCCCTCATGTTTTTATAGGAAACCGGCCGCCGGCTGTTCCTCCTCAATACCTTGCTTTTTAATCTCACAGGATTCTTGGCTCTGGATGTCACCATGGCGCGGATGCCGGCTGCCTGAAGCGCGGATTCCAGCTGCCTGGCTGCGATGTGCCCGGCCGTCTCGTAAAAGTTCAACTTTTTCTTATAATTTTCAATAAACTGGTTAATCAAATCCATACTCGTTCCTCGTTGGTTTCTCGTTATTTGTTTATTATATCGCAAACAAAAAAATGATACAACCGGAAAGATTTAAAAGTATTCGCTGAAAAAAATTGATGTTAAAAACTATAAAAACGAGATTTTTGTGTAAAAATAACTTCTTTTTAGTAATATTTAAAGTAAAACGATTTTAACTCAAAAGGAATATCTTTTGGTACTAGTTTTCTGAAATGCTGGAATATCAGGCGAAAGTTGGTATTTTATTTACAAATGAGAGAAGGGAGAAATTTTAAATGAACGGTCAAAAAATAGGAAAACAGGCGGTGGATTCTTTTAAACAGTATTTGATTCTGGAGGAAAAGAGTAAAGCGACCATCGATAAATATATCCATGATATTAACTGCTTTTTGGATTATTTAAAAGATGAACCGGTAACAAAAAAGCAGATCATAGGCTATAAAGAATATCTTCAGGGAAATTACAGAGTGAGAAGCATCAATACTATGCTTGCCTCGCTAAACAGCTTCTTTCGCTGGCTGGATCATCCGGAGTTTCGGGTAAAGCAGCTTAAAATACAGCAGGAAGCATTCTGTCCCGAAGAAATGGAACTGACAAGGCAGGAATATATCCGTTTGGTTAAGGCGGCCAGAGAAAATGGTAATATTCGTCTGGAAATGATTTTGCAGACAATCTGCTGTACAGGAATCCGAATCAGCGAATTAAGCTTTGTGACAGTAAAAGCTGTAAGACAGGGCTTCGCGGAAGTAAGCTGCAAAGGAAAGAACCGCAGGATCATGATACCGGGAGATATGAGGAAAAAATTACTGTTATATATGCAGCAGAGAGGAATTGAAAAGGGAGAAGTATTCATTACCAGAGCCGGGAAGGCTGTAGACAGAAGTAATATATGGCGTGAAATGAAGAAACTGGCAAATACGGCAAAGGTACTTGCCGATAAAATATTTCCGCATAATTTACGCCATCTGTTTGCCAGAAGCTTTTATGAACTGGATAAGGATATCGTTAAGCTTGCAGACGTCATGGGGCACAGCAATATCAGTACGACAAGGATTTATATGATATCTACGGGGAAGGAACACAGGAGGCTGCTTGACTTGCTGAGACTGGTGATTTGAGCTGTAAACAACATAATAAACATTATGTTGTAAACAACATTTAAATATATGGTATAAACATAAATTCCATATTATACTAGCACGCATTTCATTTATTTTCAACTCTAAAAATCACAAAATTCGCCAATTACGGCTAATATCTATGAATATGCAAAATAAAACCAGAGATGATCTATTCGATATACTGCCCAAATCTAAAAGTCAATTTCTATGTTTACAACATAATGTTTATTATGTTGTTTTCTGCGAAAGGTGGAGTGAAATGATTACCTACAACAAGCAGGAAGTAGGAATGCGTCTGGGATGTCGTCGGCGCGAAATGGGACTGACAGGGGAAGAAATAGGAAAAAGAATCGGAAAGAATGGCCGGTATTACCGAGACATTGAAAACGGCAGATGCGGGATGTCGATAGAGACATTGATTCATCTGTCTGAGGAAATGGGATTATCACTGGACTACCTGATCTATGGACCCCAGCCTGATGACAGCAACGGCAGATTGGAGGAGAATAAGCTAATTGTGAATATGCTGTCCCGCTGTAATGGACCTATCCGTCAGGGCGCGGTAAATCTTTTAAAGGTTTATTTAGAGTCCGTGACAAAGTGACAAAGACAAAAGATATTTTAAAACATAAATAACCCAATAGATATGATGAATATATAACCTCGAATGATCCTTGGGGAGGACGAATGGAGTATGAAGTACAATGAAAGAAAACATAAGAAGAAGTTTGAAAAAAAGCAGGAATAGTAAAGGCGAGTCAAGCGCTACAAATGAAAGTACTATAAAAAAGAGGCCCATCGAACATTGGAAAGTGATCGCTTTCTATCTTCTCATCTACGACATAATCGCAGTGAATTTTTCTTACTTTTTTGGCCTGTGGCTGCGGTTTGATTTGCGTTTTTCAAATATCCCACGGGCATACCTTGATTCATTCTTAAGATTTGCGCCATTTTATACCGTATTTGCATTGGCTGTGTTTTATGCGCTGCATCTTTACAAGAGCCTTTGGAGATTTGCCAGTTTTAGTGAACTAAACCGGATCTTTGCATCGAGTGTTATCACTACTGTTTTTCATACCGTGTTTATTACTCTGTTCATTAAACGTATGCCAATTTCTTACTATGTGATTGGCGCAGCCATGCAGTTGGCGCTGGTAACTGCAATACGATTTGCTTATCGTTATATTACGTTGGAGCGGACCCGAAGAGAGCGAAGCGTAAGCGCTGTTCACAACGTAATGGTAATCGGAGCCGGTGCTGCCGGTCAGGTCATACTGAAGGAACTGAAAAGTTCAACGGAAGTCATGTCGAAGCCATGTTGTGTGATTGATGATAACCCTAATAAATGGGGACGTTTCATGGAAGGTGTATTAATCGTTGGCGGACGCGATTCGATTATGGAATCCGTTGAAAAATATAATATTGACCAGATTTTACTGGCAATTCCAACTGCGTCTCCAAAGGCGAAGCGAGATATCTTAAATATCTGCAAGGAGACTCATTGTGAACTGAAAAGTCTGCCAGGAATTTACCAGCTGACGAATGGCGAGGTGTCCTTAAGCAGAATGAAGGCAGTTGCGGTGGAGGATTTGCTGGGCAGAGATCCGATCAAGGTAAATATGGAGGAGATATTCCAATACATCAGAGGAAAGACAATTCTTGTCACAGGCGGCGGTGGTTCGATCGGCAGTGAGCTCTGCCGCCAGATCGCCGGCCATGAGCCCAAGCAGCTGATTATTTTTGATGTTTATGAAAATAATGCCTATGACATCGAACAGGAGTTGAAAAGAAAATATCAGGATAAGCTGAATTTGGTTGTCCTGATTGGTTCCGTGCGGGACAGCAGAAGAATCAATATGGTATTTGAGAAGTATAAACCGGATATTGTATATCACGCGGCTGCACATAAGCATGTTCCGCTGATGGAAACCAGTCCGAATGAGGCGATTAAGAATAATGTGGTGGGTACATATAAGACGGCTTATGCGGCTTTGAAACATGGTACAAAGCGGTTTGTGCTGATTAGTACGGATAAGGCGGTTAATCCTACCAGTATTATGGGGGCGAGCAAGAGGCTTTGCGAGATGGTGATTCAGAGTATGGACGCGATCAGTAAAGAGGGGAAAATGGAACTGTTGCCGTTTTTGCATGCTCATATGGATAAAACGATTGATGGGCAGGTGGTGCCGGATCCGGTGGATCATGTCGCGGTTGACGGTATGGAGGATGGACAGTGGTCGGATTATGTTGGTATAAGAAATAATATAAATTTAGGTAGTGAAAATACGGAACCGTGCAAGATTGAAGAACAAGAAAGGCCACCATTTGTTGCAATAAAAAGTACGCAATTTGTAGCTGTTCGTTTCGGTAATGTACTGGGAAGTAATGGTTCGGTCATTCCACTGTTCAAAAAACAGATTGAAGCAGGTGGCCCGGTTACTGTAACTCATCCAGATATTGTTCGTTATTTTATGACGATACCAGAGGCAGTAAGTCTGGTAATGCAGGCAGGAACTTATGCGAAGGGTGGAGAGATATTTATCCTGGATATGGGAGAACCGGTTAAGATTGATACACTTGCCCGGAATCTGATTAAATTATCTGGTTATGAACCAGGGATTGATATTCCGTTGGCATATACAGGTTTGAGACCCGGTGAGAAGTTATTTGAAGAGAAGCTAATGGCTGAGGAGGGAATGTATAAGACGGCTAATGAACTTATTCATATAGGAAAACCGATTTCGTTTGATAAAGAGGTTTTCTTAAGGCAGTTGGAGGAACTAGCAGGGGCAAGTTATGAGAATAGTGATTGTATTGTAAAAATGGTTGAGGAAATGGTTCCAACATTTAAACCTGTAGGGGATAAACCTACGGGAAATGAAATTGTACTTAATGATCATTTTAGAAAGGCAATAGCGGAGGCCGCAATTGCCAAATAACTTTGATACATTGAAAATATGAACTTCGATACTATTGGAAGATAAGGCTATGTCCTCAAAATCATAGAAAAATGTTATTCATAGCTTTCATTTATTTTAAAGGGGCACATAAAATGTTCATTGCGAAAAATTTTAACTTTTTTAATTATTATATAGAATTTGGTTGTTATTGCGCCCACTATTCACAGTTTTGAATTGAAGTATATGAAAGCAAAGTTTGAGATAAACAGGATATTTACAGTGTGCGATAATGGGAGATTAGTGACAATACAAGTTGCATAAAAAAAGAATAAAAGTGTTAGATATATAAGAAACACCACTATTCAAATGGACTGCTTATAAGTGTCCTGATTTTACGAAGCGAGTATTACCACCGCGTCCTTCTTAGAGGGTGGGAGGATCATCAGGTGGAAAGGTTATCAATCGAATACAAGGGAGATTAAAAGAATTATGGAGAGAAACAGCATATTGACAAAACGTAATATATCCTTTAGTCCACCTGATGTGGGGGCAGCAGAAGCGGAAGAAGTAGCTAAGGCTATCTGCTCGGGCTGGGTAACTACAGGCCCACGAGTGAAACGTTTGGAAAAACTTATTGCCAACTGGATCGGTGTAGAGAGAGCAGCCTGTCTTAGTAGCCAGACTGCCTGTGCTGAAACTGCCCTCCGGCTTCTTGGTATCGGCGAGGACGACGAGGTTATCACCTGCGCTTATACATATACTGCGTCTGCTTCAGTCATTGCTCATGTTGGTGCGAAAATCGTCCTTGTAGACTGCCTGAAGGATTCTTTCCTGATTGACTATGACGCGGTGGAATCTGCTATCACAGATAAAACCAAGGCAATAATCCCAATTGATATTGGCGGCATCCCTTGTGATTATGATAAGCTTTTTGAAATTGTAGAGAAGAAAAAATGTCTATTTCGTCCGTCTAATGATCTCCAGGCTGCAATTGGCCGTGTGGCTATTTGTGCGGATACAGCTCATGCTTTTGGTTCTACTTGGCATGGCAGGATGGTAGGCTCTATTGCTGACTTTTCCAGTTTCTCTTTCCATGCGGTCAAGAACTTCACTACAGCTGAAGGGGGGGCGCTGACTTGGCGTGATATACCAGGAAGCAGCAATAAGGATATCTACCACAGAATCCAGCTTCTGTCCTTACATGGTCAGAGCAGGGATGCGCTGGCGAAGACCCAGCTTGGAGCATGGGAGTACGATATTGTGGAATTGGGATATAAGTGTAATATGACAGATGTTGCGGCTGCAATGGGACTTATTCAGTTCGAACGCTATTCGGGGCTGTTGGCAGAAAGACGAGAGATTAACGAAACCTATGATGCAGCATTCAAACCATTAAGCCTTGTAGTTATGCCACATTATACAGACGAATATACAAGCACTGGGCATTTGTATCTCGTGCAAGTGCCGGGGATAGGGGATAAGGAAAGAAGAGAAATTATCGTAAGGATGGCGGAAGAAGGTATTGCCTGCAACGTTCACTACAAGCCCCTCCCAATGATGACGGCATATAAAAAAATGGGATTTGATATTAAAGACTTTCCAAACAGTTATAGACAATACGAAAATCTCATAACGCTTCCAAATCATACGCTGATGGAAAAGGAAGATGTGGAGTATGTGATTAAGAAATTTAGCAGGATTGTGAAGGAATATATTTAAAAACTCTATACAAAGTTTCCTTTAAATGTAATTAGCATTTTAGGGTAAGTGAGGTAAAAGTATGACGATAGGACGTATGTTAAACATACTTCGTATTTCTCTGATGAAGAATGGATTTAAGAGAGCTGAATATCTGAAGAAGAAAGGAATCTTTGCTTCAATGGGCGAAAATTGTTTCTGGCAACCCAGAAATATTCCTCCGGAGGCAAAGTTGATAAAACTTCATGATAATGTAGTAGTTGCCTCCGAAGTATTGTTTGTTAACCATGATGTTATTCATTACATGGCCAGACACGCTAAACAGGGAAATTATAACCTTAATCTTGGCGCAATAGAAGTTGGAAATAATGTTTTTATCGGAAGTCGTACTACAATACTTCCGGGAACATTGATTGAAGATAATGTCATAATAGGTGCAGGAAGCCTTGTAACCGGAAAAATTTCGGAGGGAGTATACGGAGGTGTACCTGCCAAACGCATAGGGAATTTTGATTCTGTGCTATTGAAGCGATTGGTTGATGGAAACGACAAGAGAAGCAAAACAGATCGATTCGATGAAACATGGAAAGAATTTTATAAGAAATATGAATATGTAAAACGGCAATAATTTAAATAAGATGTAATCAAAATTATGAAATAAGGGGAATTATAAGAGATGAAAAAGGTATTAATTTTAGGTGTAGCATCAGTTCAAATGGATGCAGTTCTCCAATTAAAGAATATGGGGTGCGAAACATTTACTATTGCTATGGCGAAAGATGGACCAGCGGCTGATGTTGCTGACCATTTTAATATAATTAACATTTTGGATGAGGTAGCTGTTGCTCAGCATATAAGCAAAAATAAAATTGATGTAGTGTATTCAACAGGGTCAGATCTTGCGATGCCTGTTGCCTGTCGCTTAAGTGAGAAACTTGGGATACCTCATTTTGTGTCATCTAACACGGCATATATATGTAATCACAAAAATGCGATGCGTTCTGCGTTAACAGAGGAATGTAAGGGGAATATTCCATATCAGGTCTTTGAGAAAATAGAAGAGGTAAATATACCTTATCCGGCGATTCTAAAGCCATCTGATGCGCAAGGGCAGAGAGGAATTTATCTCATAAATTCTCAAGAAGAATTTGAGTATAATTTTGAGAAGACCAAGAAATATTCCAGGGAACATAAAGTGATTGTCGAAAAATACATAGACGGGCCGGAACTTTCGGTTAATGGCTATATGGTAGATGGAAAATTAAAGTACATGGTTGCTTCAGACAGAGACACGTGGCCTGAATATACGGGCCTTATTCATAAGCACATGGTTCCGGCAGAAACATTATTGCCAGGTACTGAAGATAGGATTAGAAGTATTATGGAGGATGCCTGTCGGAGAGTTGATATAAGCAATGGTCCCGTTTATTTTCAGATGAAATTAGATGGACAGACACCATATATTATTGAGATGACACCGCGTCTGGATGGTTGTCATATGTGGAATATACTGACACGTGCTACGGGAGTTAATTTAATGAAATTGACATTTGAACATCTTCTGTATGGTGACATTTCCGAATTGAAAAATTTGAAATCGGATATAAAACCGATGGAACTTGTATTCTTCTGTCAGATCCCTAATACAACTATGGATAGGCGTGCATTTGAAATACCACAAGATGCTGTGGATTCATATTGGTATTACGAAACAGGTGATTTTGTAAGACCAGTAAACGGACGTTTTGATAAGGTTGGGTATTACATCCATAACAGGTGATTTTGCAAGCAGGAGTTTTTGATTCTATTCCTATAGCAAATGTGAGTGTATTACAAGGGAGGATTAGAATGAGAGTTGCGATAACTGGTGCAAGCGGTTTGATTGGTACGGAACTAATGCGGAGTATGGCGGGAACAGACTTAATCCCCATAGGTCTTTCTCGTAAAGAAAATAAAGGTGCGCAATTTGTTAAATGTGATTATTCGAGAGAAAGTCTTACATCTGTCTTTAGTACAGCTGATGCAGTAGTACAACTGGCTGCGGTACGTGGGGGGGAGGGAAAATCGTATAAAGAATACCAGGAAAATGAAGAATTAATGGAAACTGTTTTGTACGCTATGCAGGATACAGGTATTGAGAGACTGATTTATATGTCATCAATATCCGTTTATTCTGACACAATGCTTATCCCATGGAATGAAAGACATGCACTAAATCCAACTACTCTATATGGTATCAGTAAATTGAAAGGGGAATATCTATGCAATCTTTTTGAGAAAAGGGGAATTCGACCGTGTATTTTTCGTTGTGCACATGTCCTCGGTTTAGAAGAAAAAGGATATATGTTGAGCAAATTTCTTAATGGTGCATATAATGGGGAAGAACTGACTGTAAAAGGCAAGAGCATTGCAAAAAGAGAGTTCATTTATATTAAGGATGTATGTGATGCCATCATTTGGGCGTTGCAGAATGATAATGTACAAGGAACATATAACCTTGGCAGTGGAGTGGGGTATACGAATCTGGAGATTGCTCAATATATCAATACAGTCTTTGAGAATAAGACAGGTATTAGGTATGAAAGTCAAAGTGATGAGGGAATACAGAGTTCTATCATGGATGTGACGAAGATTAGAAATGCAGGTTTTAAGTTGCAATATAACATTCTTTCTGCCGTAGAGGATATAAGGAAGGAAAAGTTTATTAAGTTAAGGCAGTAGATATGTATGGTGGGTGATCATAATGAAGATTTCTATCACGGGTGCGAATGGATTTATTGACAGTGAAAAACTTAAGTTGATGCACAAAAACGATAATTATCAAGTGATTGTATTATCGAGGAAAGAGCAAGAAGATTGTGACAATATAAAGTGAACAAAACAGACTATTCAAAGGAAATCTTAAAGGCTGCTTTTCAAGGCATGGATACAGTGATTTATCTTGCAACTTTAAGAGGTACTCGATGATTGATTTCTGATTATCATGAAAATGAAAATTTGATGGAAAACATTTTGCTTTCTATGGCAAAGGTGAGTGTAAAGCAGATCGTGTTCACTTCCTCTATAGCAGTATACTCAGAGATTGATAGAATGCCGTGGGCAGAAGAGTTACCATTAGCATCGAAGATTCTTTATGCAGTGACAAAAGTTTCATATGAATACTTATGTCGTTATTATGGAAGGAAAAATAACATTGCTTATTCCGTTTTACGTGTTGCCAGGTGCTTGGACTTGGAGAACAGCGAAAGGGTATAATGATTTTTTTTATTGATGCAGCCTTTAATTATAAACAACTGAATGTAATTGGGAAAAGTGTAGCCGAAAGACAGTTTGTTTTTGTAGAAGACTTGGCAAGGATTTTTTGCACAGCCATAGGAAACGATATATTTGAAAACCCAATTGAAATGTGGGCATGGACAGGGCATATAGCAATCTTGAAATAGCACAGTTAGTAAACGCCGTTTTCGATAATCAGGCTGGCATTCAGTATGACGACGGAAGAGAAGAAAATATAGAATCTTTGTTCATGGACATAAGAAAATTACAAGCCAGAATAGATTATCCTATGATGGATACGGAAATGTTTTTAAGCGTAATCAAAGAAAATTTATGGGGGACAGATATGACATGTATGAGAAATGTGTTAAAAGAATAATTGATATTATACTTTCCTTGATAGCTGCACCGTTTTTACTTTTATTAACTGTTCCAATTGGAATACTGATTAAGAAAGAAGATGGTGGCACAGTATTTTTCTGTGGAGAACGGTACGGTAAAAATATGAAAAAATTCCGTATGATTAAATTTAGAACCATGAAGATGAACGCCCCTGATATACGGAATGCTGATGGAAGTACATTTAATTCAGCCAAGGACGACAGGCAGACAAAAATAGGAGCTTTTTTGAGAAAAACAAGCATCGATGAATTACCACAAATTTTTAATGTCTTTTTGGGTGACATGAGTTTGGTGGGACCAAGACCAAGTCCTATAGGAAATGAAAAAACGTATAATGATTTTGTTATGAAAAAGTTTAACGTTAGACCAGGACTGACAGGATATAATCAGGCATTATTGAGAAATAGTGCTTCGATGGAAGAACGTTATAAGAACGATGTATATTATGCAGAACACGTTTCGTTTGCGTTGGATATAAAATTAGTCTTGTTGACTGTGAAAGCAGTCCTCTTTAGAAAAAATATATATAATTCGTGAGGATATTATTCATGTACGAAGAAGAATTCAAAAAACTAAGAGTGCATCAGCTAAAAGCAGTCGAGGCAATCAAAATAATAGATAACATCTGCAAAGAGTCGAAGCTTGAATATTTTTTTATTGCAGGATCGGCACTGGGAGCGGTAAGACATAAAGGTTTTATTCCCTGGGATGACGATATTGACATTGGGATGACGATGAGCAACTTTAATCGTTTCATCGATATAGTTGTATCTAAACTACCAAAACAATATGACTGGAAACATACAACAGTTGATAACACATACCCCACACTTTCCGGGAGAATTTCTATTGGTGACGAACCTTTGATTACAGTCTTTCCCATTGTAAAATTGAGTGATAATGTATTACAGAGAAAAACACAGTGGTTTATAAGAAAGGTTTTTTCGCCTGTTTGGCAACGGAAAGTTGGTTACAAAATTCCTGATAATAAGATGACAGGTAAAGATAGGGTTGCGAGTGCTGTATCTTCCGTGCTGTCATGTTTTATAACGAAGAACGCGGTGCTGCATATCATTCGTTGGAATGAAATGCGTTTTGAAAATAAAGAAGTTGAATGGTACATTAATCTTTATAGTAAGTATACTATGGAAAAAGAATCTATTAGGGCGGAATGGCTTAATGATTTGATCCGCATACCGTATGAAGAAGGTGAATATCCTGTTATAAAAAATTATGATGCCTATTTAACGCATATATATGGAGATTACATGGTACTTCCAAATGAGAAGGATAGAGTGCCGGTTCATTTATAAGGAAAAAGGAGCGAATATTGTGAAATTATCAATTATTGTCCCAGTATATAAAGTAGAGCAATATTTGGACAAGTGTGTAGAATCAATTATTGAGCAAACATATACAGACTATGAATTGATTTTAGTGGACGACGGTTCTATGGATTATTGCAGTGAAATGTGTGAAGCATGGGCTACAAAAGATTGCAGAATTAAAGTTTTGCATAAGATGAATGGTGGTTTGAGCGATGCAAGGAATGCTGGTATTGACATTGCACAGGGGGACTATGTAGGCTTTGTGGATAGTGATGACTATATTCGCAGGGATATGTTTCAGATACTAATTGAAAATTTGGAAAAGAATAATGCTGATATTTCTATGTGTGGTTATGCTGATGTATATAAGGACGGTATCCGAAAAGAATGTGATGATAACACTGTATATGTATGGAATCAGGAAGAGACCATAAGGCAGATTTTGTTAGGTAAGAGATTATCAGTACATGCTGTTACTAAATTGTATAAAAAGGAATTGTTTAATAGCGTTCGATATCCTGTAGGTAAAATCAGTGAAGATGCTTATATTATTATGGATATCATGAATAAAGTGTCCATAGCCGTATTTACACCACGGACTGAATACTATTATAATCATCGAGAAAATAGTATAAATACAATTAAATTTAGATCAGTTGATGTTACCCGGATAGAGGCACATTGGAAAAATTATCAATATATAAAAAAAAAGTATCCGAATATGACAGAATTAGCATATGACAGATACCTTGGGGCAGTTGGATTTGTTGCGCATAAAATAGTGATGAGTGGAACATATATGGGATATGTAGATGAAATTAATATATTAAAAAAAAATTTTTTAAACATAATTTGTAGCGAATATTTTACAGTAAAGCGAAAATTATCTATTATACTTATGATACTTAGCCGAAGGGGATATGCTATTTTAATGAAGACGATATATAAAATAAACTGAACATTGTGGATGTCTATATGAAGTATAGGTATATTTTATACAACGTAAATATACGTGTAAGGAAGAGGCTTTAGATTGAAAAATATGTCTTTAGTTCTTAAAAAAGGCGCACTAATACAAGGTATCCTACAGACTGATAAATTCAAACTGCCGTAGGTACAGTTTTGGGAGAGATTACTCCTTCCGAAATAAGGAGCTTTAGAGCTTGTTTTACAGCTTTTGCTTTTTGTTTATCCTGCATCTCTTGCGGCATATCAATTTTATATAAATCGCAAGGGTTCCATGCTTCACCAGTCGAAAGCATCTGATAAATAGCAGTAAGTATCATTCTTGCGATGGCAATGATGGCTCTCTTTTTACCTCTTCTTTTAGAAATGCGTTCGTATTTGTTTTTGTAGTAAGGAGTAGTTGTGGATTTTACGGCAGCATGGGTACATTGTACCAATGCAGGTTTGAGGTAGACTCTGGCACGCGTAATCCTCACAGATTTCTTCTTACCGGCAGATTCATTGTTGCCCGGCGTTAGCACCGCCTAGCAACATAAACGCTTGGAAGAGTTAAATTGTGTCATATCAGTACCAATCTCGGAGATGATGGTAATGGCAGAAGCTCTGTCAACTCCGGGAATGGTACTGAGTAAGGAAACAGCATTTTCATAAGGGGCAATCAGCTCATCGAGTTTGGAGTCCAGAGAATCAATGGACTGTTGCACAAAATTAAGATGAGAACGCACCATGAGCATACGTTCCTTTTGGGAAAAGGTCATCTGGTAACCTTCAATGGATTCGATTCCGGAATCGGCTTTCTTCTTTAACGATACTTGACAAACATATCGGTAACAACTGCATCAAGGGCAACATTACAAACAGTAAAGGCATTTTGAAAACGATTTTTTCACTTCGTTTACAACAGGTCAACTTAAAGCGGTAGCGGGTGTATTCGCGAAGAATACGGATTTCTTTACAGGGAATAAAGCTGCCAGGAACAAGACCAAGTCGAAAAAGGTCACCAATCCATTTGGAATCTTTGGAATCATCTTTGTTACCTTTAACAGCCTTTACCCACTTGGGATTAGCGATGGTAACATTGATCTTATCTTCCAAAAGATTAAAAACGGGAATCCAATACTTACCAGTAGATTCCATACAGACATCAAAACAGGAATTCTCAAGAAGCCAGTGTTTGAAACATCGGATATCACTGTTAAAAGTAGAAAACCGTTTCTTCTGATAGGAAGGCTGGACACCTTTGGTGGTTTTAATGATTGTGGCAACGAGAAAAGTCTTATGTACATCGACACCACAACAGGTAGAGTAAACAACTTTCATGGGAAACAACTCCTTTCGTAAAATCAGGAGCCATTGACTGCCACATCACACATTTAACAGGAGTTAAAACAATTCTTAGATTGCGGACTCGTAGTACCACTTATTTGTGTTTGAAAGATCTGGCTTACACTGATTAGTGTGCTGATTTAATCCCTGAGAGAAAGTCTTCGACTCACCTCACCGTGCTTTGTAGTGTAGCTCCTTGTAATAATTATAAAAAAAGCGGTGGAAGACGCGCACCCTTTTTTCATGACTATTTGTGCCGCAAGCGTCAGCGGCGGAATGGATGATAGTATGAAAATATTCTGCGTTATAGTCTGTGCAATGACAATGGTCATAGGAAAATTATTAACAAAGCGGTGGGTTAATTTATTGACTATTTTTTCAGGGCTGTATTTTGGAATTACTTTTTTTGCATCATTAAGATTATTTGGTATGTATGACTCATCAGATTCTGTGTATATCTTAATTACGATAGGGGTGTTTAGTTTTGGGTTAGGATATTTTGTAAGATGCTTGATAAGGCAGAAGAGAAGTGTTTCTCTGGCTATTGCGAGCAGAACGAAAGAATTCGATTCTGATAAATATGTGATCAGGGAATGGGTTCTGAAATTGGGTTGCATGATACTTATCATTTTCACTTTTAATTTGTTGTTGGGATTTGTGAAATTATTATTGAAAGGATATTCGTTTTATATAATTAGAAATATATATTTTGGGCAGAGTGATATAGAGTCATCATTCTCAAAAAGTGGAATTGATGTCTTTTTGTATTTACCTTTTATGCACACGTTATTACATACTGCATCACTTGGATTATTTATTAAAATTGTAAATAATAAACAAAAAGTATATATGTGTATTATATTTGGAATGACACTTTTATACTGTATTAGTACTGGTGGAAGAAACATGCTTTTTAGTATTGCGATAGAAGTCATTGTTTTGTATGCAGTTTTAAAAAAAACAAAGATGAGTAGTAATCTATATAATGAGTTCGGAATTAAAGAGCATATAATTAAGCTATGGGCTAATAAAAAGATACGAAATCGATTAATAATGGGAGTATCTATTCTTGGTGGAGGGGTGTTTTACTTGACCTTTAAAAGAAGTCTGCAAACAGCTAATGAAGGGCAACCATTTTATTTTACCATTTATAAATATTTTTGTGGTTGTATACCGTATACAGACTATTATTTAAATAAATTCAGTACAGCCGATTATACATATGGAAATATTGCATTGTTATCTTTTGTGCGCCCAATTACTCAAGTGTTAAAATCTTTTTTTGGTATTTCTTTTCCAGCGTCATACGAGAGAGCTGCAGGATTGGTCTCATCTTTTTATGAAGTTATTAGAGTAAGTGACCAATTTAGAATGAATGGATTTATTTTAGTCTTTTTCTATTTTTATTATGATTTTGGATTTTTCAGTGTGATATTATATTCATTTATATTTGGAATGGTTACATGCTCAATAGAGAAAAAAGTTATTTATAATCCTAATTTAAAAACATTTGAAATATATTTATTTTTATTATATTTAATCGTATTTTCTTTCACCAGGTGGTATCTTGCATCTTTAGAAATAATTATCGAACTTTATATAATTCAGTTTTTGCTTTTGAAAAAGCAGAGAAAGAGACGAAATACATGAATAAGCAAAGAGAATATGATGTTTTTGATTTAACTAAATTTGTGCTGTCTATTGTAATAGTAGCAATACATACACATCCGTTAGGAGAATTTCATCTTTTAATTTATCCATGGGCAAGGATAGCAGTTCCCATATTTTTTATGATTAGTAGTTATTTGTTTTTTTCAAAGTTAAATACGAAAAAAACAGAGAAAGAGACATGTGTAGAAATGAAATTATTTTGCTTGAGGAATGCTAAATTATATTTATTTTGGTTTATTCTTTTGTTTCCGGTTACTGCTTATACAAAACATTATTTTGTTGATGGAATCGGGAGGGGGTTAAGGAAACTATTTATTGATTTTTTATTTGGTTCTACTTTTCGAATGTCGTGGTATTTAATGGCTCTTATTTTATGTGTAATAGTCGTATATTATTCATCAAGATTAAAACATGGAGCGTTTATCATATTTATAATTGGATTACTATCAAATAGTTTATGTTGTTTATTAAGTAATTATGCTGAGGCTACGAGAGGGATATATGATCTATTTAACTTTTATCCAGGAACATTTTTTTTGAGCTTTCCCGTGGGACTGATCTGGATTTCTTTGGGCAATATTTTTTCTAAGAATGACTACTCGAATGTGAAATCTAAATATCTATGGATTGGTTTCCTCTTTTCTTGTGTTGGTTTAACAATCGAACAACGTATTATTTACAGAATAGGAATCCCAGAAAATAATGATTGTTATTTTATGCTTTGGCCTGTATGTAGCTTGCTTTTTTTACTGTTACTTAGAACAAATATTAGATTAAAAAATCCCAAGATACTGCGAAAAATTAGTGTAGTTGTATACTGTTTGCATGGTTCTATTCTTTTGTTTGTAAGAAAGTTTATGGATATGATAGATATTTCTTATAAAAGTTTGCCAGGTTCTTTTTTTTGTTTTGCCATTGTAGTAATTAGCTGTTGTGTAGCTGCGCTATGTTTACAATCTTTGGCAAAGAAAGAGAAGGGACATTGGTTAAAATATGCATTTTAGTTTCATGTGCAAAAATGCCGTTTTTCAGAGCTTGTTCCGTGCAGCAGCCATATGCTACACAAAAGATAATAGAAAAATTTGGGCATTAGGTTGAATTTGTAGATTACTGCAGACTAAACAATACAGTAGATGCACAGGTGGAAATGTCGTTTAATATTCGTAGTATTCAAATATAAATGTCATATTGGGACTGCTGAAACGCCTGCTACTAAAAATAGTGAGAAATCGAGTTATAAAAAGAATGATTCCGATGAGAACATTTTTAAACACATAGCTTTTACATATGGCTTTAGATATATAGACTGGTAAAGAAATTTAGTTTAATGGCATCAGTGTGATATGGTTGACACAAATTAATTTCTGAATGATGTGTCAAATTTGTAACACTATTATGCGGAGAGAAAAATGACGAATAAAAATGTTATATCAAAGTCTGTAAAGTGGTCAGCATTGGGAGAAATTTTAGCCAAATTAATCGTTCCAATTACCAATATGATACTAGCACGGGTACTTGTACCCGAAGATTTTGGTATATTAGCTTCGATTAACATGATTATTAGCTTTGTCGACCTGTTCACTGATGCTGGGTTTGCAAAGTATCTAATTCAATGTGATTTTGATTCTGACGACGAACGTTATAATTTTGCAAATGTTGCTTTTTGGACAAACTTTGCTATTTCGAGTTTTATGTGTTTGTTTATTTGCACTTTTCGAGAAAGAGCTGCCATAATGGTTGGTAATCCGGGATATGGAACAGTAATTGCAGTTGCAAGTTTTCAGCTTTTAATCACATCGTTCTCTAGTATTCAAACTGCTTTATATCGAAGAGATTTTGATTTTAAGACTTTGTTTATTACTCGTGTTACGATGGCACTTGTTCCACTAATTGTCACTGTTCCTTTAGCAGTGGTAACAAGAAGCTATTGGTCTCTTGTGATTGGTTCTGTTTCCTCCGCCTTTCTTAATGCATTAATACTGACAATCAAATCTCGTTGGAAACCGCGTTTTTATTACAGCTTTAATCAACTAAAGAAAATGCTTTCCTTCAGCGTATGGTCCCTGGTGGAAGCAGTGGCTTACTGGCTGACTACATGGGCAGATATTTTTATTATTGGAGCTATGTTTTCAGCTTATTATCTAGGCATATATAAAAATTCTCTGAACATGGTTAATTCTATTATGGCATTGGTTAAGGCATCCATTATACCCGTTTTGTTTTCTAGTCTTGCCAGACTGAAACATAATAAAGTTGAATTTGAAAGTGTTTATTATTCAATTCAAAGATTAACATCTTGCCTGCTTATACCTATGGGAATTGGGCTATTCATTTTTCGTGACTTAGCAACAGCCATTTTGTTCGGTAATCAGTGGGGAGAAGCTGCAAATATTGTCGGTGCCTGGTCTTTAGCATCTATGATATTTATCATCTTTACATCTTTTAATGGAGAAGTTTATAAGGCTGTTGGAAAACCTAAAATACTTTTTGCATTTGAATTCACCTATTTAGTGATTATGATTCCAGTGTGTTATATTACAAAAGAATTTGGTTTTTGGGCGTTGGTCTATACTAGATCACTACTTGTGTGTGGACAAGCGCTGATTGGCTTAGGATTTATGAATAAGTATCTTAGGTTCAAAGTTACTGATATGCTCAAAAATGTTTTTGAACCATTTGTATGTGCGCTGTTGATGGGGATTGTCGGATTTGTTTTGTTAAAGATCTATAGTGGGATAATCTGGCAACTGCTTTCCATTGCGTTGTGCGTAGTTGTTTATTTTGGATTGTTATATGTATTTTTTAAACGAACAATTGCCAATGACTTAAAAGTATTTAAAAATAACTATAATTTGAAATAAATTCAGAGAGGATTGACTATCATGAAAGCATTAATTTTAAATTCCGGTATGGGAAAACGAATGGGAGTTCTGACTTCAGAGCATCCAAAATGTATGACTGAAATATCCAATAAGGAGACGATTCTAAGCAGACAGCTTCAGATGATTGTTGATGCAGGTATAGATGAAGTAGTTATGACTACGGGACTATTTGATGGTGTTTTGGTAAACTACTGCCAAAGTCTCGACTTGCCAATTCACATCACATTTGTGAAGAATCCGGTGTATAAGGACACAAACTACATATATTCAATCTATAGCGCACGAGAGTATCTGGATGATGATATTATTCTTATGCATGGGGATTTGGTTTTTGAGGGAACAGTTTTTGAAGAAGTTGTTAACAGCAGTGAATCTTGTATGGTGGTTTCTTCCACGATGTTGCTTCCGGAGAAAGATTTCAAGGCAGTGGTTCAGAATGGACATGTGACTCAGATAGGCATAGAATTTTTCAATGAGGCAATGGAAGCCCAGGCTTTATACCATTTGAAGATAGCCGATTGGAAAATCTGGCTAAATAAGATTATCGAATTTTGTGAGAAGGGCAACGTCAAATGCTATGCAGAGAACGCTTTGAATGAAGTTTCCGATATGTGCATTATTAAGCCGCTTGATGTGAAGGAACGTCTCTGCGCGGAGATTGATAATCCAGAAGATTTAGCTGTTGTTTCTGCAAAGCTAAAAGAAATAGAAGAACGCACGGTATATATGTGCTTTTCTACCGATATGCTGCATAGCGGTCATTTTGATATTATAAAAAAAGCAAGACGCCTTGGTAAGCTTATCATTGGAGTTTTGTCTGATGAAGCGATCATAAGTTATAAGAGGTTTCCTATTTTGCCATTTTCTGAAAGAAAGGCAATGTTCGAAAATGTTTCCAGCGTGTATAAGGTTGTAGAGCAGAAGACTCTAAGTTATAAAGACAATCTGGAAAAGTATAAGCCTACTTATGTTGTCCACGGAGATGATTGGCAGAGTGGTTTCCAGAAACCTGTCCGTGATGAGGTTGTGTCTGTCCTTGCATCTTATGGTGGTCAGTTGGTAGAATATCCTTACTCTAAAAATGAAAAGCTGGATGCATTGGAGAGCAGGGCAAGGGCAGAATTGTCTTTGCCGGATGTTCGTCGTGCAAGGCTGAAGAAAACTTTGGCTATGAAGGGTACCATTACTGCTATGGAGGCGCATAGTGGTATTACCGGATTGATCGTTGAAAAAACTGTAGTACATGAAAACGGAGAGGCGCACCAGTTTGATGCCATGTGGATAAGTTCTCTCTGTGATTCCACAGTAAAGGGCAAACCTGATATCGAACTTTTGGACATGACCTCCCGTTTTCGTACCATTGACGATATTATGGAGGTTACTACGAAGCCGATTATCTTCGATGGTGATACCGGTGGATTGACGGAGCATTTCGTTTATACTGTTCGTTCTTTGGAGCGCATGGGTGTATCTATGATTATTGTTGAGGATAAGACTGGCCTTAAAAAGAACTCTTTGTTCGGTACGGAAGTCAAACAGACGCAGGATAGCATTGAGAATTTCTCAGCAAAAATTGCAGCCGGTAAGAGAGCTCAGAAGACAAAAGACTTTATGATCTGCGCCCGTATCGAAAGCCTGATTCTGGAACGCGGAATGGAGGATGCGCTTGAGAGAGCGTTTGCGTTTACGGCTGCAGGTGCCGACGCAATCATGATTCACAGCCGTAAAAAAGACCCAGCCGAGATCTTTGAATTTGTAGAAAGATTCCGTGCCAAAGATGCGTTTACTCCGATTGTTGTGGTTCCGACTTCTTTCAATACGGTTACTGAGGAAGAGTTTAAAGCGAGAGGCGTCAATATTATCATCTATGCAAACCAGCTCACAAGAATCAGCTTCCCGGCTATGCAGAGCGCTGCTAAGTTAATTCTTGAAAATCACAGGGCAAAAGAATGCGACGATGTATGTATGCCTATCAAGGATATTATCACATTGATTCCGGAAGATAACTAAGAAGGAGGAGGTGGCTATGTTAGAGCAAAAGATTTTGAAAGCAAGTGAAGATTATTCTGAACTGGATCAATATTTTGCAGAAAATGACACCAAGTGTGTTCTAATGGTTTGTGACAGTTCTCTTACTTTCCTGTATATCAACCATTACTTCGATAAATTAGCAGAGAATACCGGAGTCCGCCTTGTTCGATTTTCAAACTTTAAATCAAATCCGCTTTATGAATCTGTGGTGGAGGGTGTTCAACTGTTTCACAAGGAGCAGTGTGATTTGATTGTTGCAGTTGGTGGTGGTAGCGCAATTGATGTGGCAAAGTGCATTAAGCTCTATTCTAACATGAAGCCATCAGTGAACTATTTGAAACAGCCTATCGTTCCGAATGATGTGAAGCTACTGGCTATTCCAACGACAGCTGGAACGGGCAGTGAGGACACGAGATATGCGGTTATTTATTATGAGGGAGAAAAACAGTCGGTTTCTGATTATAGTTGCATTCCGTCTACAGTGTTGTTGGATGCGAGTGTATTAAAGACACTACCCGAATATCAGAAAAAATCTACGATGATGGATGCACTGTGCCATTCGATAGAATCCTATTGGTCGGTTAATTCTACAGATGAAAGTAAGAACTATTCCAGACAGGCAATTCGGTTGATTCTGGCTAATGAGGAGGCTTATCTTGCTAATGACGACGAAGGCAATGCGAATATGCTTTGCGCCGCTAATTTGGCAGGAAAGGCAATCAATATTACACAGACAACAGCTGGCCATGCCATGTGCTACAAGTTGACCAGCATGTATGGAATCGCACACGGTCATGCAGCAGCTCTTTGTGTCTCTAAACTGTGGCCATTTATGAATGAACATTTGGAGCGGTGTATCGACAGCAGGGGGGTGGAATATCTGAAAAAGGTATTTTCAGAGATTGCGGATGCATTTGGTAGCAAAACAGCAGAAGAAGCGTCTGATAAATTCAATATTCTTCTGAATTCGTTGAAGCTACCGGCGCCGCAGCCCAAAGAAGCTGATTTTGTGATATTGAAAAAGTCGGTTAATCCTGTGCGTTTAAAAAATCACCCGATTCGTCTGGATGAAGAGGCAATTAATGAACTTTATTATCAAATTTTAGCGTAAAATGTGAGGAGAAAAGGCATATGAAGGTCGAGACATTAGTAAATACAATAGGCGCAGATTTCTATACGGGCGTTCCAGATTCACAGTTAAAGGCTTTGTGTAACTATTTGATGAATGAGTATAGTATCGACCCAATGCATCATGTAATTGCGGCAAATGAGGGTAACTGCACTGCTCTGGCAGCGGGCTATCATCTTGCGACAGGCAAAGTCCCAGTGGTATATATGCAAAACAGTGGTGAGGGCAATATCATTAATCCTGTTGCATCGCTGCTGAACGATAAAGTGTATGCAATACCAATGATCTTTATTGTTGGATGGCGTGGGGAACCGGGTATACATGACGAGCCGCAGCACATCTATCAGGGAAAGATTACGCTCAAGCTTCTGGAAGATATGGATATAAAGACATTTATAATAAGTAAGGAAACTACAGAAGATGAACTGAGGACAGCAATGGCAGAATTTCGCTCAGTTTTGGCTATGGGTAAAGATGTGGCGTTTGTTGTACGTAAGGGGGCTATTTCCTATGACGGCAAAGTGAAATACGAAAATGCCAATACGATGGTTCGTGAGGAAATTATTCAGCATATTGTAAAAGTAACTGGTAAAGATCCTATTATCAGCACTACAGGTAAAGCCAGCCGCGAACTGTTTGAAACTCGTGTAGCGAATGGACAGAGCCATAAGTATGACTTTCTCACCGTCGGTTCTATGGGGCACAGCAGTTCTATAGCATTGGGGGTTGCAATTAGCAAGCCGAATTCTAAGATATGGTGTATTGACGGGGATGGAGCCGTGCTAATGCATATGGGTTCTATGGCTGTCATTGGAAGCAACAATCCAAGAAATATGGTGCATATCATCATCAACAACGGCGCACATGAGACTGTCGGGGGTATGCCCACTGTGGCTGCTAATATTGACCTTGTAGCTGTTGCAAAAGCCTGTGGATATCCAAATGCGGTTGGTGTAGATAACTTCGATTCGTTGGATAAAGAACTGATTGAAGCTAAGAGTCGTAATGAGTTGAGTTTGATTGAAGTAAAATGCTCTATTGGAGCCAGGGAAAACCTGGGTAGACCGACGACTACGGCCCTTGAAAATAGGCAGAATTTTATGGAGTATTTGAAGACGTTATGATTTCAGGCGGGCTTCAGTTCGTTTTTTCTCGAAAAATAAAATCTAACTTGCAACGATTTAGCAAGGTAAACTATAAATTACTGCAAGGTCTAACGGTAGCAGTTTGAAAATAAGAAACAAAAGACACCGGAATATTTTCATCAAGATCAATGGCCTATTTGAGAAGATTGAGGAACACCTATTTATCATGATCAAATTTATTTGACAATCGTTAAAAATATCTGCCAAGGAAAGTTGCTTGTATGGTATCATATAAGCACAACTCCTCTACTGGTGGATATGGTTAATTGTTGCTCGACTTCTCAATTTTACCATAGATCAGTGAGAAAAGTTGTATTTTGCCACAAAAGGAATGCTGTATTTATTCGGCTTCTAGCGAATCACTAACGCCTAATAAATAATGAAAGGTGAAACAGGTTGGATATATACCAAATATTAATAAAACATAATAGAGCGTGGACAATTAATGAAATTATCTGTTTTTCTATTATATTTACGTTTGCATTAATAGTAGCTGGATATCTGGTAAAATGCGGCAGAATAGTAATATCGCAGGCAATAGCAGGGCTAGTGTTAATTCTATTCCTTGGGGTGGTGTTCGGGTCAACGGTATTTACAAGAACTCCAACGATACGGAAATATAAACTGCAGCTATTATGGTCGTGGAAAGCAGTCATTATAAATCATAATTGGGAAATGCTAAAGGAAAATTTGCTGAACTGCATACTATTGCTTCCTATGGGAATGCTGTTACCAGTTGTTTTTAGAAATAAAATTAGCTGGACAAGAGGCTTTATGTACGGATTTTTTGTGTCTATGATAATTGAAACATGCCAATTGATATTTAGAAGAGGTTTGTTTGAATGGGATGATATGATCCATAATGCAGTTGGTTGTATGGTTGGTTGCATTGCAGTAAGTACAATGATAAAGCGGTATAGGTAAGAGAACTTGGGAGATTCCAAAGATTGTACAAATCAGAAAACTGGTATTAGAGTACAGAATTACTCTATTTCGAGGTTTTATTATGGCAAGGGTTATACTCATACTTGAGAGTGAAAATCCTTGTAAAGAAAGATTTTTTTAAAAGATAGTTATAAAAATTTCCTGAAAATGAGTCGCACACCATGTAGACATCCCAAGATAGGAGATGTTTTAAAATAGGAACGCTGAATCCTCAATAGGATCATAATGCGGTGGCTGATCTGATCCGTTGTTGCTTTCCAATAGCTGAATCAGTTGTAACCTATCCCCATAATTGCCTAGAATAGTAGTCTAAGTATTTTTCGACTACTATTCTGGGTAAAAATTGAGGATCAAGAAATCCGGTGGCATATTTGAATTTACAAGACAGAATGAAGATATATCCATCAATATAGAGGGATTTTTCTACCATTAATGTCCGGAATTTAATTGACTCAATCCTAGTGTACCAAACCTTGTATTTCCCCCCATTCCGAGTTATAATACATAGTAAATCAAACTGGGCGGAAGGGGGATATGCCTGTGTTTCTTTTATTTTTTGCAGTGTGGATGATTTTAAACGGTAAAGTGACGGCGGAAATCTGTATCTTTGGCGTTTTGATTTCAGCCGCACTTTTTTATTTTATGTGCCGCTACATGGAATACAGCCTGAAAAAGGAGCTGCTGCTGTTTCAGCTGATCCCGCTGTTTATCCGTTATTTCGGAGTTCTCGTGAAGGAGATCGTAAAGGCCAACGTGTGCGTGTTAAAGATCATCCTGTCGCCGGAGCTTCAGCCGGAGCCGGCCTTCGTGTATTTTGACACGGATTTCAAGACGGAACTGGCGCGGGTTCTGCTGGCCAATTCCATCACGCTGACGCCGGGAACCATCACCGTATCCGTGGAGGACGACCGGTTCTGCGTGCACTGTCTGGATAAAGAACTGGCCGAGGGGATGGAGACTTCTGTATTCGTAAAGCTGCTGAAGGAAATGGAGGACATGGAAGCAAAATGGACAAAATAGGACAGGCTTATGAGATGCTTTTAACCGGGGCAGCCCTGATTCTGGCAGTCCTGATGATTATCAGCATCATTCGTTCCGTTCTGGGGCCGAAGATCTCGGACCGGATTATCGCAGTCAATATGACAGGAACCATGGTGATCATGGTCATCGCCATCCTTTCCGTTTACCTGGATGAAAGCTATTTGGTGGATGTGAGCCTGATCTATGCCATGATCAGTTTTTTAGGCGTTGTCGTTCTCTGCAAGGTATACACGGGAGTCTATCTGCAGAAGAAGAACCGGAAAGCCGATTTAGAAGCGATCGAGGACAACGTAGGCATACAGGCGGAAGAGGAGGACTCACTATGACTTGGCAGTGGATCAGATTCGCACTTTCGGCCGCCTGTCTCGTGACGGGCCTTGTTTTTATGATACTGGCCGTGTTTGGAGTAAACCGTTTTCACCGGGCGCTGAACCGGATGCATGCGGCGGCTATGGGAGACACGCTGGGGATTTTGTTCGTATTTGCGGGACTCATCCTGATTCGTGGATTTTCCATGGATTCTTTAAAATTATTCCTGGTTATCCTGTTTTTCTGGACTGCGGGTCCGGTATCCGGCCATATGATCAGCCGCCTGGAAGCCATGACCGACGAAAATCTCGGTGAGATCCTCGTGATCCGGAAGGGAAAAACCGATAAGAAACAGAAGGAGGAGGAAAAGGGCGATGAAACTCTTTGAAATCATTCTTTTAATCTGTCTGATCGTATGTGCGGTATCGGTTGCATTTACGAAGGATTTACTGACATCCATCGTTATTTTTATGTCCTACAGCCTGATCATGTGTATCATATGGATTCTGCTTCAATCGCCCGACCTGGCTATTACCGAGGCGGCGGTGGGAGCGGGCGTGACCAGCATCCTCTTTTTCATTACGCTAAAGAAGATCAGAGCCATCCGAAAGGAGGACCGTGATGAGCAGGACGAAGGATAATTACGAAAACAGCCTGTGGCTGAAATTCAAGAAATGGATCGACGGCGAGACGGACCTTCTCGCAGACGAAATGGAGATCCGCGTTCCGGAGAAAGACTCAAAGGTACTTTCGCAGGCGGCGCAGTCTGCACAGGTAGAGCTTACGGGATATGATCCGGCAAAGGCCGCCAGAATGCGCAAGAAGGAAGAACATGGCCTCCTCCTGTTTCACCGGTTCTATCAGGTTATGTCGGTTCTCCTGTGCCTGACGATCATTTTTGTCCTGCTCTGGACGATTGCCTATCTGCCGGTCTTTGGAAATGCAGGAAATCCGGACAACAATGAGGTGTCCGCCCGGTATATAGAAAAGGGAGTGGAGGAGACCGGCGCGCTCAACTACGTCACCGGTATGATTCTGGATTACCGCGCCTTCGATACATTTGGGGAGTCGTGCGTGCTGTTTATCGCTTCCTGCTGTGTCCTGGCGCTGCTCCGGATCGATGCGGTGAGCCGTGACGCACAGACGCGCAAACGGCTCGATGAGGCTAATGACCGGCTCTTTGAACCGAAAAACGATATCATTTTACAGAAATGCGCCTGCGTGCTGGTCCCTTTTATCATGATCTTCGGCATCTACATCATTTTAAATGGCCATCTGTCGCCCGGAGGCGGGTTTTCCGGAGGCGCGGTACTGGGATCGGGTCTGATCCTTTATTTAAATGCCTTCGGCTTCGAGAAGACGGAACTCTTCTTTACAGAGAAAGTGTACCGCAGAATTACACTCTGCGCGCTGACATTTTACTGCGTGGCGAAAAGCTATTCTTTCTTTACCGGCGCAAACCATTTAGAGAGCGGAATCCCTCTTGGAACTCCCGGGGCCATCTTAAGCAGTGGGCTGATTCTGCCTCTCAACATCTGCGTGGGGCTGGTTGTGGCGTGCACCATGTACGCATTTTACACGCTGTTCCGAAAAGGAGGGATGTGACATGGCAGTACACTTGCTGTTTAACATAGAAGAGACGGTGGCGGTGATTCTGTTTGGCGTGGGATTTACCATGTTGCTGCTTCATAAGAACTTAATCAAGAAAATTATGGGAATGAACATCATGGACACGGCGGTCTATCTATTCCTGGCGGCAAAGGGGTATATCCAGGGAAGAGCCGTTCCTATCGAGATGAACGGTATTAGAGAGGCGTCGGCTTACATCAATCCCGTACCCAGCGGCCTTGTCCTGACGGGCATCGTAGTATCGGTCAGTACGACGGCGCTGATGCTGGCGCTGACGATCCGCCTGTATGAGCGGTACGGTTCCCTGGATCTGGATGAGATTCTGACACAGGCGAAAGAGGAGGAAAAGACATGACTCTTGTTCAGAACCTTCCTTTTTTTTCCATCATCATCGCCATGTTTTCCGGTATTTTGTCGTGTGCCCTCTCTGGTAAAAAGGCCAGGAATTTAAGCCTGGCGGTTATTGCGGCTACGACGGTCATGTCGGCCGCCGTCCTTCGCTTCTGTATGGGGACGGGAGAGAGCTATACCTATATGATGGGACATTTTCCGGCACCCTGGGGAAATGAGATCAGGGCCGGCGTCTTAGAAGGCCTGACCGCCACCGTATTCGGCGTGGTCATGCTGCTGTCCGTCCTGGGAGGCATGGATCATACCGCGGAGGACGTGGAAGGGACAAAGCTGAACTTATTCTATGTAATGATCGATTTGATGCTCAGTTCGCTTCTGGCCCTTATCTATACGAACGATTTATTTACCGCCTATGTATTTGTGGAGATCAATACCATCGCAGGATGCGGCCTGATCATGATACGGCAGAAGGGCAGGAGCCTGTCGGCGGCGATCCGGTATATGATTATGAGCCAGCTGGGCTCGGGCCTGTTTTTAATCGGGCTCAGTATGCTTTACGATGTAACGGGCCATCTGCTGATGAGCCCGGCCAGGGCGGCAGTGGAGGCCATCGAGGCCGCGGGCAGCTATGAGATTCCCATGCTGGTAATTCTGGCGGTGATCAGCGTCGGACTGGCCATCAAGAGCGGACTGTATCCGTTTCATTACTGGATACCCGATACCTATGGCTATGCGACTCCGACGGCCAGCGCCATTCTGTCAGGACTCGTGTCCAAAGGGTATATTTTCCTGCTGATTAAGATATTCTACCGCGTGCTGGGAAGAGAAAATGTGGTGGCCAGCCGGATTGTCAACGTTCTGTTCGTTTTCGGCCTGGCCGGGATGCTTATGGGGTCCCTTCATGCGATTCTGGAAAAGGATACGAGGAGGATGATCGCCTATTCTTCCGTGGCTCAGATCGGCTATATTTACATGGGAATCGGCCTTGGAACGGAGGCCGGGATGGTGGCTGCGGTGTTCCACATGTTCACCCATTCGGCGACCAAGGCGCTGCTGTTTATCAGCGCGGTCGGGCTCTATGAGGTGTCCGGTAATAAAAAGGACTACAAGAGCCTGCGTGGAGCGGGATACCGGAACCCTCTGGCCGGAATCGGATTTTCCGTGGGAGCACTCTCCATGGTGGGATTTCCCATGCTGGCCGGCTTCATATCCAAGCTGCTGTTTGCCACGTCGGCACTCCAGAGTCCGAATAAGATGATTATCACGCTGATTGGTCTGGCCGTCAGCACGACGTTAAATGCCATCTACTTTCTGCGCCTCGTCATCACCCTGTACTCCAGAGAGGGAGACCGGGATGCCAGAGGAGCTGCAGAGCGGTCCGCAGTCAGCAAAAGTTCCTGGAAACTCAGGCTGGCTGTCCTGTGCTTCATCTTTCTGAATCTGATTCTGGGACTGAAATCCCAGCCGATCGTACAGGCGATTGCAGCCGGACTTTCAACGCTCGAATAAGCGTTACTCCATTAAGCTCGTAAATCCTCCGCCTTAAATATGAAAATTTAGAAAGGAGAGTCCACTCAAAGAGAAAATTACGCTGGCGTAAGTTTGTACCGAAGGCTATTTCGGGAATTTACGACTGTGGAGTGTAAAGGAACTTGTGAGTAAGTTTCCTTATGTTTTGAGTGGCAGAAACCTTATGTACCAAGAGATGGATCAAAACGTGATATTGCTGCTTCCGGTTCTCATTCCGATTGCGGCAGGAATCCTGCTTCTGACGGTGAAACGGCTCAGAAGCAGCCGGAAAGCGATGCTGTGCCTGGTCGTGGCTGCGCTGACGGTGGGAGCGCTGTGCGCCTTCGCTGCGGTGGCGTCGGGAGGCGGGCTTACGCTCTGGAGGCTGACTGACACCATAACCATTGAATTCCGGGTGGATGGGATCAGCAGGCTTTTTGCCGTGCTGACGGCGGTGGTCTGGCTTCTGGTAGGGATCTATTCCATAACCTATATGACCCATGAACGGGATGAACACCGGTTCTTCGGGTTTTACTTAATCGTCCTGGGAGTGCTGATCGGACTGGATTTTTCCGCCAATCTGGTGACCATGTACGTCTTTTACGAATTGATGACGCTGACATCGCTTCCCCTCGTTCTCCACGAGCTCACAAAGGATGCGGTTATGGCGGGACTCAAATACTTATTTTACTCTGTGGCGGGCGCTTTCCTGGCGCTGTTTGGGATCCTCTTTCTGGCCAGCATCTCCGGTACTCTGGCGTTTACTCCGGGAGGTGTGCTGGGAGGTGTGTCCCTTGCCGGGAAGGAAGGAATCCTGCTGGCTGCGGTGTGCTGCATGCTGCTGGGCTTTGGAACGAAGGCCGGTATGTTTCCCATGCACGGATGGCTGCCTACAGCTCATCCGGTTGCTCCCGCGCCGGCCAGTGCCGTGCTGTCGGGCCTGATTACGAAATCGGGCGTACTGGCGGTAATCCGGGTGGTCTATTATATTGTCGGGCCGGAGCTTCTCCGCGGAACCTGGGTACAGACCATGTGGATTCTCCTGTCCCTGCTCACCGTATTTATGGGCTCTATGCTGGCTTATAAGGAACCGGTCTTAAAGAAACGGCTGGCGTATTCGACGGTCAGCCAGGTCTCCTATATACTGTTCGGGCTGAGTCTTTTGGAGCCGACGGCATTTGTGGGGGCCTTATCCCATGTGGTGTTCCATTCCATGATCAAGAACGGACTCTTCCTGGCGGCCGGCGCCATCATATTTAAAACCGGATGGACCAGAGTGGAGGAAATGCGCGGTCTCGGCCGGGTGATGCCGGTGATGTTGGGCGGCTATACGGTTCTGTCTCTGGCGCTGATCGGAATTCCGCCCTGCAGCGGCTTTGTGAGCAAATGGTATCTGGCGTGCGGGGCTCTGGCCTCCGGAACGGGAGTGTGGACGATCGCGGGACCGGCCGTGCTGCTGGTCAGTGCGCTGCTCACTGCCGGTTATCTGCTTCCTCTCACCATCCATGGGTTCTTCCCGGGGGAAGACTTTGATGAGAGTGAATTAAAGGCAAGAGGGCTTATAGGACGGGAACCGTCGCTCTGCATGATGGTACCGATACTGATATTTACGGCGGGGGCCCTGCTTTTCGGCTGCTTCCCGGGCCGGTTCCTGGCTATGCTGGAATCCATTGCCGCGGCCGTACTTTGACGGAGGAATGCGTATGAACGGAATCTTACTGGCGGTGCCGGCGCTCCTTCCGATCGTGGGAGGTACGGCGATTCTCGCCTCCGGATATGAGGCCGGGGATGAGAAAACATACAGACATCTGGAAATTGTCGTGGAAGGACTGGTGCTTTTAAACAGCCTGCTGGTGGCCCTGCTGATCGCCGGCAGAAGCGGCATGGATAATGGTCTGGTGCTCTTTAAACTCTACGGGAATCTGACGGTCCGGTTTAAGCTGGACCGCATGGGCTCGGTATTCGCGGGCCTGGTGGCGTTTCTGTGGCCTCTGGCAACGCTTTATTCATTTGAATATATGAGGCATGAAAAGAGGCGGGCCTCCTTTTTTGCCTATTATCTGATGACGTATGGGGTGACGATCGGAATTGCGTTCTCAGGCAACTTAGTCACCATGTATCTGTTTTATGAGCTGCTGACGCTGGTCACCTTTCCTCTGGTGCTCCATCCCATGACAAAGGAAGCCATGCGGGCGAGCCGCAAATACCTCTATTACTCCATCGGTGGCGCGGCGTTCGCCTTTATTGGCCTGATTTTTGTGCTGAAATATTCAGCCACGGGAACCACGGAATTTGTTCCGGGCGGCGTCCTGTCCCTGACTGCGGCTGAAGGCGACCGTGGAACGCTGCTGTTCGTCTATATCCTTGCGTTCTTCGGCTTCGGAGTCAAGGCGGCCGTATTTCCATGCCACGGATGGCTTCCGAAGGCCACCGTGGCGCCTACGCCGGTGACGGCCCTGCTGCACGCGGTGGCTGTGGTGAAATCCGGTGCGTTTGCCATACTGCGATTCACTTATTTCAGCTATGGAACGGAATTCCTGCAGGGAAGCGCGGCACAGTGGGTGGTCATGGCCGCAGCCATGGTGACGATTATCTTCGGCTCTACCATGGCAGTCAAGGAGATTCACTGGAAACGCCGTCTGGCGTATTCCACGATCAGCAACCTGTCGTATATTCTGCTGGGAGCGTCGATGATGAGTCCTCTGGGTCTGGCTGCCGCCTTAAGCCACATGGTCTTTCACGCATTTATGAAGATCTGTTCCTTCTTCTGCGCGGGAGCTGTGATGCATCAGACCGGAAAGACATACGTCTATGAAGTGGACGGCCTGGCGAAGAAGATGCCGCTGACGTTCGGCTGTCTGACTGTGGCCAGCCTTTCCCTCATGGGGATCCCTCTGTTTGCCGGTTTTATCAGCAAATGGAACATTGCGGAAGCGGCCTTCGCCTGCGGCAGTCTCGCTCTGGCAGGCGGCAGCAGAATGGGAATTCTCCCGTATCTGGGAACGGCTGTGATCCTTTATTCGGCCCTGATGACCGGTGTCTATATGCTTACTGTGCTGGTGCGGGCGTATTTTCCAAAGGCTGCGGCGGCCGCCGCGGTAAAAGAGGAACCGTACACCGATCCCAACTGGATGATGATGGTGCCGCTTCTGATCTTCGCGGCCGCAGTGCTGGTGTTTGGCCTGTATTCCGGGCCTCTGATGGAGTTGCTTACGGCGATAGGAGGTGAGGCCGGATGAAGACCCTGTTTGATGTGGCGATACCCGGATTCTGTGGGATGGGACTGCATTTTAAGCTGGACGGCTTCCGTCTGGTCTATTCCTGTATCGCCGTATTGATGTGGGCCGCCAGCGGTGCATTTTCCCTGGAATACATGGCTCACTATGAGAAACGCCGGAAATACTACGTGTTTTTATGGGTGACATTTTTTGCCATCGTGGGAGTGTTTCTGTCTGCGGATTTGTATACCACCTTTATTTTCTTCGAAATCATGTCCTTTACTTCGTATGTCTGGGTGGCATTTGACGAGAAGAAGGAGAGCCTTAAGGCGGCGGAAACCTATCTGGCTGTGGCGGTAATCGGCGGCCTTGCCATGCTCATGGGGCTGTTCCTTCTCTATGACCTGACGGGGACTCTGGATATGGATCTGATCGGTCCGGCGGCGCGGGCAGCCCTGGAGACCGGCGGCGGTTACCTTTCGCCTGCCGCACAGCTTTATACTGCGGGGGGACTGCTGCTATTCGGTTTTGGAGCCAAGGCGGGCTGCTTTCCGCTCCATATCTGGCTTCCCAAGGCCCATCCGGTGGCTCCGGCACCGGCCAGCGCGCTGTTGTCTGGAATACTGACGAAGGCCGGCGTATTCGGAATCATTGTGATTACCGGGGGGCTGTTCTTTTCCGATGGAAACTGGGGGCTTCTCCTCACCGTGCTGGGGCTTGTGACCATGTTTCTGGGGGCGCTTCTGGCGCTGCTGTCCGTTAATTTAAAGAGGACGCTGGCGTGTTCGTCCATCTCTCAGATCGGATTCATTTTAACGGGAATCGGCATGGCAGTTCTTCTTTCCAGCGTGGGAGAAGAAAATGGTCTGGCGGTGCGGGGCACATTTTTACACATGGTCAACCATTCGCTGTTCAAACTGGTGCTCTTTCTCTGCGCCGGGGCGGTGTATATGAATCTGCATAAGCTGAATTTAAATGATATCCGCGGTTTCGGCAGGAAGAAGCCGGCACTTGGCTTCAGTTTCCTCATGGGAAGCCTGGGAATCGGCGGAATCCCGCTGTGGAGCGGTTATGTGAGCAAGACGCTGCTCCATGAGAGCATGGTAGAGTATGCGAAAGCCGTGGGAGAGGGGGCCGCCGTTTTGGTGAATCCGGGAATGGCTTCTGCCTCCGCCGGAATGCCTGGCATCGTCACATCGCTTCTGCTGAATCCGGGAATCTGGAAAGCGGCGGAATGGGTGTTTCTTCTGACGGGAGGAATGACCGTGGCCTATATGCTGAAGCTGTTTATCGCACTATTTGTGGAAAAACATCCGACCGAGCAGGCGAAGTATGACGCGATGTCCACATCCTGCATGAACCCTCTCAGCCGTTTCGTGCTGGTGGGCTGTTCGGCGCTCATTCCACTTCTGGGCATGACACCGTATCTGACCATGGACCGGATCGCTGGTGCAGGCGAACCCTTTTTCCAGGGAGATGAGATGGTTCATTCCGTGGCTTATTTTTCTCTGGGAAATCTAAAGGGCGGAGTCATTTCCATCGGAATCGGCATCGTGCTCTATGCCGTCGTCGTACGTTTGCTATTGATGAAAAAGGACGAACGGGGCACAGCGATTTATGCAGACCGCCTGCCGTCCTGGCTTGATCTGGAGAATCTGGTCTACCGGCCGCTTCTTCTGCATGTTTTGCCTGGAATCTGCGGTACGGTATGCGCCTTGGTCGACCGGTATCTCATCTCCACGGTGGTGACTGTATTTCTGGCGGTATCCTCCGTAGTCTGCCGGGCCATGGATTCATTCGTCGACGGCCTGATTCTGCTTGCGAGAAAGACGACTCACCGACAGCTGCCGGGAACCGTAAAAATAAGGGAAAATGACAGACTCGCCTACATCCTTGGAGGTATGGCGGATGAAATAGCGGCATGGAAAGGCCGGCGGGGCAGGAACATCAAAACGGACCGTACGTCTGCAATTCCACGTTTTATAGAGGCGGAGGAGGAGCTGAAACGGACCGGAAAGCTGGTCGAAGAAAGCTTTTCCTTTGGCCTGATGCTGTTCTGTATCGGGCTTTGCCTGACACTGGGATATTTACTGGCAGTCTTCCTTATGGGATAGACTGCCTGGAACCGGAAGCCTCAAAATAGAATGTTCCCGCCGGCTTGGCTGAACCGCTTGTGCGGAGATTCAAAGCGGCGGGGATTTTTTGTGCAATAAAAAAGTGTTCCTGTTACACAAAAAGCCCTCCGGGCAGAAGGCGCACTTCGTGCTGAGGAGGTTTGGCTGCTGAAGCAGCCGCGCTCCGGCGCAAGAATTCGGATCACCGGGCTTTTGGAGGTAGAACAGCAGGAGAATGTCGGGCTGTGCGGGAAATGCTGGATGGGGTCTTTCGCAATTTTTGTGTTTATGGTATGATGAATGCTTAAATACGAAACACTGGAGATACGGGATGGAGGAAAAGGAAATTGATGATAGAGACAGAACGGCTTCAGTTGATTCCGCTGACACCGGATCAACTAAGGCTTTGGGTTACTGATATGGCAGAGCTGGAGTCGGAACTCGGTGTTGTCTATGATGCTGAGCCGATGGAAGGTATTTTCCTGAAAATTGTGGAAGGGCAGTGCGGGATAACCGAGAAGGATGAGGCGCATTACGTATACCACACCTTCTGGTTCCTGGTGCGCAGGGAAGACCGTGTGGTCGTAGGATCCGCAGATTTTAAAAACGTACCGGATCCGGAAGGCCTGGTGGAGATCGGTTACGGCCTGGGACTGAAATATGAGCACAAGGGTTATATGACGGAAGCGGTCGGAGCCATGTGCCGGTGGGCGCTGGAGCAGGAAGAGGTGCGCGCAGTGATCGCGGAGACCGAGCCGGACGGACTGGCCTCCATACGTGTACTGGGCAGATGCGGCTTTAAGAAGTGGAAGACAGAGGAAAATTTGTGGTGGAGGCTTGACGGATGAACATACAGATATTCGGAAAAAAGAAGTGTTTTGATACGAAGAAGGCAGAGCGGTATTTTAAGGAACGGAATATCCGCGTTCAGATGATCGATATGGCGGAAAAGGGCATGAGCAAAGGAGAGTTTACCAATGTAAAGCAGGCGGTTGGAGGCGTGGAAGCGCTGATCGACGAAAACTGCAAAGACAAGGATCTGCTGGCTCTCTTAAAGTATCTGTCACCTGAGGACCGGGAGGAAAAGCTTCTGCTGAATCCCCAGGTTATAAAGACTCCCGTGGTTCGGAATGGGAAAAAGGCGACTGTGGGATACCGGCCGGAGATATGGAAAGAATGGGACGAATAGTCCGTTCTTCAGGTACGATACAAGGCGTATTTACGCCCTGGGAAAGTGAGGAAATGTATGACAGGTATGAACAGGCCCAGGACGGCCCTTATAGCCGCGGCTCTTGTGTGCGTTCTTGCGTCAGGCGGCTGCGCCTCCGGACACGCGGCACAGGAGAATGGAACAACAGGAGGACAGACGGCCCCGACTTCTGCGAAAAGCAGCCAGGAGGTGAATGCGGAGACAACCTCATCCGGCATTCAGGAAGAGACCTCTCCGTCAGACAAAGAGATGTCGGCAGAACCGGTGAATCATGTAAATGGCAGCAGCGAAAATGGTGCCGCGGAGGCTGAAAGCCGGACGTCACTGGACTCTCTGAAGCTGCAGGAAACCGTCTTAAAAGGGATGGTCTGGACTGCATCGGAGAAGCGGATGGTCTATAATACGGCTGATAATTCGTTTGCGTGGTGGTGTCTCTACGGCATCGCGGGGACCGGAGCAGCGCAGGGAGAGACGGAAGTTTCCGTGAAGACGGGAAAGCTGAAGGAGTATATGTCCGTCCTTTTTGAAGGAAAAACAGAGCTGCCTGCCATACCGGAATCCATGGCCGGATTTATCGTGCCCGACGAAAAGGGTGACGCTGTCATATTTCACATAGAAGGAGCATTTGACGGCAGCTTTACTTTTTCGGAGCTGGAACCTGTCGATGAGAACCATGTGAAGATTACGGGAACTTGGAAGACAGAGGAAACAGATCCGCCGGCTATCCAGTTTTATCTGGTAAACAGAGCAGGGGACGATTATCCCTACACGGTCCAGTATATGGAGATGGAGGGATACGTCTGCAATGATATCCTGGAAGGAGACCGCGTCTTCGAGCCATAAAGACAGCAGTACCGCGGGCGGCAGTCTTCCGGCCGGGAGAGAGCCGCACACGTTTGCATTTTGAAAATAGAAAAAATCTATAGGTTTTTCAAAGAAATCTGCATTGTTATTCCGGTTCAGACTGCTATAATAACCGTAGACAATTTTAGAAGGAGGACATGACAATGGCAATTTTAGTTACTGGCGGAGCCGGATACATCGGAAGCCACACCTGCGTGGAGCTTTTAAAGGCGGGCTATGAGGTGGTAGTAGTGGATAATCTCTGTAATTCCTGTGAGGAATCCATGGAACGTGTACAGGAGATTACGGGAAAGACGCTTGCATTCTACGAGGCTGATCTGCTGGACAAAGCAGCGTTAAGCCGTATTTTTAAGGAGCAGAAGATCGACGCGGTGATCCATTTCGCAGGCCTTAAGGCGGTGGGAGAATCTGTTTACAAACCGCTGGAATACTATCACAACAATATTACCGGTACACTCGTGCTCTGTGATGTCATGCGCGAACATGGCGTAAAAAGCATTGTATTCAGTTCCTCCGCGACCGTATATGGCGATCCTGCATTTGTTCCGATCACGGAAGAGTGCCCGAAGGGAGAGATCACCAATCCATATGGCCGGACAAAGGGAATGCTGGAGCAGATTCTGACCGATTTACATACGGCCGATCCGGAGTGGAATGTCATGCTTCTGCGCTATTTCAATCCGATCGGAGCTCATGAATCGGGAAGAATCGGTGAGAACCCGAAGGGAATTCCGAACAATCTGCTTCCATATATCACCCAGGTTGCAGTCGGCAAGCTGGAATCTCTCGGAGTCTTCGGAAATGATTACGATACCCCGGATGGAACGTGTGTCAGGGATTATATTCACGTTGTGGATCTGGCGGATGGCCACGTTAAGGCGCTTAAGAAGATGGAAGGCGAAAAGGGCGGCGTATTGATCTACAACCTGGGAACCGGCTGCGGATACAGCGTTCTCGACGTTATTCATGCCTTTGAGGAAGCTAATGATTTAAAGGTTCCTTACGAGTTCAAGCCGAGGAGAGCGGGCGATGTACCTCAGTGCTACGCCGATCCGGCAAAGGCAGAACGCGAGCTGGGCTGGAAGGCGGAACGCGATTTAAGGGACATGTGCCGTGATTCCTGGAACTGGCAGAAGAATAATCCGGAAGGATATGCGGAATAAAAGGAAATACTGTGATGTTATGAAGTAATGGAAAATACAACCGCTTATGCGGTGTGGACGGCTCTCCGGCGCTGGAATTCAGGCGCCGGAGGAAGCCGTTTTTTTTGTTTTGTGTAACGGGATAGAAAGCGATACGAAGATAGAAAATAAAGACAAAAGAATAACATAGAGTACATATAAATAATGATTCGTACAAATGATCTGTATAACGCCGTTTCCCAAAATCTCCTGAGCCTGTTTAAATTATTACTCGAACATATATTCGAAAATACTTGATATATTCTTTACAGTATGCTAAAATAAAAGAAAAAGAACATATGTTCGAGGTGACCTATGCTGATTCAGGAAGATTTAAGTATACAGGAAAAACTGGAGATCCTTTCCGACGCTGCCAAATACGATGTGGCCTGCACCTCCAGCGGCGTTGACAGAAAAGGTAAGGCAGGGATGCTTGGCAACACGGTTGCAGCCGGACTCTGTCACAGCTTTGCGGGAGACGGAAGATGCATCTCCCTTTTGAAGATTCTCTTCACCAACCAGTGCATCTATGACTGCAAATATTGTATTAACCGCTGTTCCAATGACGTGGTAAGGACCGCATTTACACCGGACGAGGTCTGTACATTGACCATGGAGTTTTACAGGCGGAATTATATTGAGGGGCTGTTTTTGAGTTCCGGAATTTTATACAGCGCGGATTACACCATGGATTTGATTTACCAGACCTTAAAGAAGCTGAGAGAGGTATACCGCTTTAATGGCTATATCCACGTAAAGGCAATTCCGGGGGCCGACCCGGTTTTAATTGAAAAAGTAGGATTTCTGGCAGACCGAATGAGCATAAACCTGGAGCTGCCGACCGCGGAAGGCTTAAAAAAACTGGCTCCCGGAAAGAGCAGAAGCAAGATACTGACTCCCATGAGACAGATTCAGCGTGGCATAACCGCGAATAAGTTCGAACTGATGGAATATAAAAGGACGCCCTCCTTCGTGCCTGCGGGACAGAGTACACAGATGATCGTGGGCGCGACGCCGGAAAATGATTATCAGATGATGATGGTGGCGGAGGCGCTATACCAGAACTATGATTTAAAGCGGGTTTTCTATTCCGCCTTCGTCCCGGTCAACGAGGATTCCAGCCTTCCGGCGCTTCCGGGCGGACCGCCGCTTCTGCGGGAACACCGGCTCTATCAGGCGGACTGGCTCCTGCGGTTTTACGGCTTTAAGGCATCGGAGCTTTTGACAGAGGACCGGCCGAATTTCAATGTGTTTCTGGATCCCAAGTGTGACTGGGCGCTCCGCCATTTGGAACTGTTTCCGGTAGAGATCAACCGTGCCGATTACTATACGCTTTTGCGGGTACCGGGAATGGGAGTGAAATCCGTAAAACGAATCATTGCGGCCAGAAGGCAGGGCCTGCTGGACTTCGAATCCTTAAAGAAGATGGGGGTCGTACTGAAGAGAGCCATGTATTTTATTACGTGTTCCGGCCGGATGATGTATCCGACCAGGATGGATGAGGATTACATCACCAGCCACTTAGTCGGGGATGAGCGCCGTGCAGTATGGGATATCAGCCAGCAGGGGGCTTACCGCCAGCTGTCGCTGTTCGATGATATGAAGCTTAATATGGCCCCGGCCCCTGCGGACCGGTATTCAGTAGTAACAGGGAGTATGTGAGTGATATGACGGTTTATACGTGTAAAGATAGCTTTGAAGGGATTTTAACCGGTGTGTATGACGCATGGATGAGCCGGAAGGGCCATTCCAATGTGAGACTGGAGACGGCGGGCCAATACAGTACCATGGAACTGTTCTGTGATTACATTGACGTCATACCCGACGAGGAAAAGGTGGAAAAGGTGATCCGGTCGGTGCGGACCAGAATATCGGAAGCAGCGTATGAAGCCATCTACAAGGCCTCCTTGAGCCGGAACGGAGAGAAGGCGGATCATATCTACCGTTTCCTGATCCGGGGGTTCCAGAAGGGAGCAGGCATCACCCAGAGCCTCCAGCTGCCCGAGGTATTCCAGATATTCGATATGTGCCGGAATCTTGACAACGAGGCGCATCTGGAGACGGAGTTTCTGCGGTTTATCCAGATGGATGAGGACATGCTGGTCAGCCGGATCGGTCCGAAGAATGATGTGCTGGTCTTAATCGCCCCTCATTTTGCAGACCGCATGCCGGCGGAGAACTGGATTATCTACGACGAGAAAAGAAAGAAGGCCGCCCTTCATCAGGCCGGACGGCCGTGGTTTCTTATGGATCTGGATTCCAGAGAGTGGGAGGAAAAGCTTCATAAGGCGACAGAAGACGACGAATACCGGGAACTGTGGAAGGCATTAAGGAGGAGTATTACCATAAAAGAGCGGTGGAACCCGGTGTGCCAGAGGACTCATATGCCGCTGAGGTACAGGGCGTATATGCCGGAATTTGACCAGGGCTTAAAGGATCAGCGCTGATTACAGTCCGAAAGACCGGATGAAGTCTTTCACGAACTTTACATTTATGGTATACTTCTCCTATACGACAGAATGATTCTGTTCATGTTTCAGAGAGGAGTCACTAACATGATAAGACGAAGAGAGTTCAGAGTTCCTTCCAGCGATGGAAAATCAGGACTGCATACCGTTTTGTGGGAACCGGATGGAGAGGTGAGACAGCTTCTTTTGATTTCTCACGGAATGACGGAGCATATCCTTCGGTACGATCCATTTGCCCGCTTCCTGGCAGAACAGGGAATTGCGGTGATCGGCCATGATCATCTTGGCCATGGAGGAACGGTGCAGAATGGGCGGTATGGCTACTTTGCCGATAAGGCTGGCCATGTCTGTGTTATCAGGGATTTACATAGGACAGCCAGCCGCATCCGCGTCATGTACCCGGGGCGTCCGCTGTATATGCTGGGGCACAGCATGGGATCCTTCTTTCTCAGACGGTATCTTACACTGTATGGGGAAGAACTGGCAGGTGCGATCATTATGGGAACGGGAGATCAGGCGATGCCGATTGTGATCGCAGGCAAACTGATTGCCGCCTCCATCGGCCTGATCCGGGGAAAAGAGTATCAGAGCAAATGGATGCACCAGCTGGTTTTGGGGAATTACAACCGTTCTTTTATGCCGTCCAGAACAGACAATGACTGGCTCTCCAAGAACTGTGAATCTGTGGATCAATACTGCAGTGACCCGTTCTGTAATTTTAAGTTCACCGCTTCGGCGTACTGTGATTTCTTCAATATTATGCTGGATTTAAAGTTGCACCGCCAGGAGGAACGGATTCCCAGATCCCTGCCGCTCTTTATTCTGTCAGGGGCACAGGATCCGGTCGGTGAATTCGGGAGAGGCGTCAGACGTGTGTTCCGCAGATATAAGAAGATAGGCATGACGGATACCGAGATGATTCTCTACCCGGATGACCGCCATGAGCTGTTGAACGAGACGGATAAAGAAGCGGTCTGGCATGATATACTAAGCTGGATTACGTATCACGAGCTTTGACAGAGACTGGCAGGCAGGTTAAAAACTGCTTGCCAGACAATCTAAAATCCTGTATGATAAATACAGGTTCCAATTCAGGAACGTTCTATGAATCGATGCGGTTCTGCATCATTTTTCCAACAGAGAATGAAATAACAAAACGAAAAAACAAAACGAAAACACAGAATGAAGCACAAAATTAAGGTCAGGAAGGGAGAAAGTTTGTTCAGCAAAGTGCATAGTATTGGTATTTTAGGTGTCGAAGGGTACCCTGTCGTAGTGGAGGCGGATGTGAGCGAAGGTCTCCCCGGCTTTACTATGGTTGGTTATCTCTCGGGAGCGGTGAGGGAGGCGCAGGACCGGGTTCGGACCGCTCTGAAGAATTCCGGTTTCCGGCTCCCGGCAAGAAAGATTACGGTGAACCTGTCGCCTGCGGATATCAGGAAAGAGGGGACCGGATTCGACCTTCCCATCGCAGTCGCGGTTTTGGCGGCCACCGGACTGGTGGACCAGTCGATTCTGGATACCAGCGTCCTGGTGGGAGAACTGGGGCTGGATGGAAGAATCAAACCGGTCTCCGGGATTCTGTCGATTGTGGCTGCAGCCGGGAATGCGGGAAAGAAACGGTGTTTTCTCCCGATTCCCAATGTGAGCGAGGGACAGATCATCGGGAACATCGACATCATTGGCGTAGAGGACATCAGAGAACTGGCAGGTATGTTAAATGAGCCGGACCAGCTGTCACCGGCCATAAGACAGGAAAAAACGAGCTTTTCGGAGAAAGATGTTTACGATGTGGATTTCTCAGAGGTCAACGGTCAGTTCCTTCTCAAGCGGGCCACGGAGATCGCGGTGGCCGGCATGCATAACATCCTCTATATCGGTCCGGCCGGGACTGGAAAAACTATGGTGGCGAGACGAATTCCAACCATCATGCCGTCCCTGTCCCACGAGGAGAATGTAGAGATATCGAAGATATACAGCATCTGCGGCCTTCTTCATCAGGATCAGCCGCTGCTGTCCAGGCGGCCGTTTCGGAGTCCGCACCACACCATCAGTCCGCAGGCTTTGACCGGCGGAGGAAGAATTCCTAAACCCGGAGAGATTTCTCTGGCTTCCAGGGGCGTTCTGTTCCTGGATGAGTTACCCGAGTTTCAGAAAAACAGCATAGAGGTCTTAAGACAGCCGCTGGAGGAACGGAAGATTACGATCTCCAGATTGCACAGCGCTTACGAATTTCCTGCGGATTTTATGCTCGCTGCCGCTATGAATCCGTGTAAATGCGGCTATTATCCCGACCGGAGCCGGTGTACGTGTACGGAGCCGCAGATACAGCGCTACTTGAGCCGAATTTCAAAACCATTGCTGGACAGGATCGATATCTGCGCCGAGGCTGTGCCGATGAAGTATGAGGAACTGAAGGATAAGGGGAAGGGGGAACCCTCCGGTGCCATCCGGGAGAGGATCGAGGCAGCAAGGGTGATTCAGAGACAGCGTTTTGAGGGCAGCGGAATCTATTTTAACAGTGCCATGAACGGGGCGCAGATCGGAGATTTCTGCCGCCTGGGTCAGATTGAACAGGTATTTCTAAAGCGTATTTTTGAACACATGGGGCTTAGTGCCAGAGGATACGGAAAAATACTGAAAGTGGCCAGAACCATCGCGGATCTGGAAGGCAGCGGCGAAATAAAAAAAGAACATCTGGCGGAAGCAGCAGGGCTTCGCAGCCTGGAAGAAAAATACTGGGGAGGCAGTCATCATGATATCATATAAGGAACGTCAATATCTCTGCTGGTTTCTATCCGTGCCCGGAATCGGCGCGGTTACCGGCATGCGTCTTTTTAAACAGTTTAAAAGTTTTGAAGAGATATATAATATAGAAGGAAAAAAACTGGAAAATGCAGGATTGCTGAGGCCGAAGGAGGCTGCCGCGTTCGATGCGGAAAAGTGCCAACTGGACAGACGAAAAAGAGAACTGGGAGAATTGGAAAAGGAGGGAATCCGTCTGATTGCATTTTTGGATGAGAATTATCCAAAGCGACTGCTTAAGATACACGATTATCCGGTGGGACTCTTCGTCAGAGGAGAACTTCCGGATGAGGAGCGGCCGGCTGCTGCTGTAATCGGAGCAAGAAACTGCACCAATTACGGAAAGCAGGAAGCAGAATACATGGCGGCGGAGCTGGCGAAGGCCGGAGTGCAGATTATCAGCGGCCTTGCCTATGGCATCGACAGCGCAGGCCATAGGGGAGCGCTGAAGGCCGGCGGGATGACATTTGGCGTATTGGGGTGCGGGATCAAGATCTGTTATCCGCAGGAGAACTACGGGCTCTACGAACGCATGTGCCGCCAGGGCGGTGTTCTGTCGGAATGGATGCCGTGGGAGCAGCCGCAGCAGAAAAACTTTCCCATAAGGAACCGGATCATCAGCGGACTCTCCGATGTGATTCTTATAATGGAGGCCAGACAGAAGAGCGGGTCTCTTATTACCGCAGGAATCGGACTGGAACAGGGAAAAGAAATTTTTGCGCTTCCGGGACGGATCTCAGATCCGCTGAGCGAGGGCTGTAACCGGCTGATTCAGGAGGGCGCAGGCGTTCTTTTAAGTCCGGAGGATGTGCTGGAATATTTCACTCTGAGGGATGGTAAAATATTAAGAGTTCATGAAAAAAATGAGAACGGGCTTGCCAAAAAAGAAAAAATGGTGTATAGTTGCCTCGATTTGCAACCGAAGGGGTTAGAAGAGATTGTGATCTTAAGCGGACTGTCTGTGAGTGAATGTATCGGCACACTTCTGGATCTGGAACTGGGCGGTTATGTGGTTCAGACATCCCATCAATATTATGGTAAGAGATTATAGGCGAGGAGTTTTGTATGGCGAATTGTTTAGTTATTGTGGAGTCACCCGCGAAGGTGAAAACGATTAAAAAATTTTTGGGAACGAGCTATGAGGTTGATGCTTCAAACGGTCATGTAAGAGACTTGCCTAAGAGTCAGCTGGGAATCAGCCCGGAACAGGATTTTGAACCAAAGTATATTACGATCCGGGGAAAAGGGGATATTCTTGCGAAGCTTCGCAAGGAAGTGAAAAAAGCAGATAAAATTTATCTCGCAACTGACCCTGACCGTGAGGGAGAAGCGATTTCCTGGCATCTGGTGAAGGCCTTAAAGCTGGATGAGCAGAAGGATAAGCAGGTATACAGGATCAGCTTCAATGAGATTACGAAAAACGCGGTGAAGGCCTCCTTGAAGGCGCCGAGGGAGATCGACATGGATCTCGTGGACGCGCAGCAGACGAGAAGAATTCTGGACCGTATGGTTGGATATATGATCAGCCCGATTCTCTGGGCAAAGGTAAAGCGTGGCTTAAGCGCAGGCCGTGTTCAGTCAGTGGCGCTTCGCATGATCTGTGACAGGGAAGAGGAGATTAACGCTTTTATTCCGGAAGAGTACTGGAACCTTGAGGCGGATTTAAAACAGCAGGGAAGCAAGAAGGCCCTGGCCGCCAAGTTCTATGGCAATAAAGAAGGAAAAATCACGATCCGCAATAAAGAAGAGCTGGATGGGATATTAAAGGATCTGGAAGGCAGCGACTACGTGGTGGATGAGGTGAAGAACGGGGAGCGGATCAAGAAGGCGCCGATTCCGTTTACGACCAGTACGCTTCAGCAGGAGGCTTCCAAGGTCTTAAACTTCTCTACACAGAAGACGATGCGTCTGGCCCAGCAGCTCTATGAAGGCGTGGAGGTGAAGGGACACGGAACAGTCGGTCTTATCACTTACCTGCGTACCGATTCTACCAGAATCGCAGAGGAGGCTGATACGGCGGCGAGGGCGTTTATCGAGGCGCAGTACGGAAGCAAATACGTGGCCAGCGGAGAACAGGCGAAGAAGAGCGGAGCCAAAATCCAGGATGCACACGAGGCGATCCGTCCCACCGATATCAGCCTGACACCGGTAATCGTCAAGGAATCGCTTCAGCGTGATTTATTCCGTCTGTACCAGCTGATCTGGAAACGCTTTGCGGCGAGCCGTATGCAGTCGGCTGTCTATGAGACGACATCCGTCAAGGTTGCGGCAGGAGATTACTACTTTACATTAGCAGCTTCGAAACTGGCTTTCGACGGATTCATGTCTGTTTACATTCAGGAGGACGAGAAGGAAGAGAGCAACGCCCTTCTTGGGAAGCTGGAGAAGGGAAGCGTTTTAACCCTTGAGAAGCTGGACAGCAGCCAGCACTTTACCCAGCCTCCGGCACATTTTACTGAGGCATCTCTGGTAAAGTCCATGGAAGAACAGGGAATCGGCCGTCCAAGTACGTACGCGCCGACGATCACGACGATCATTGCCAGACGCTATGTGGCAAAGGAAAATAAAAACCTTTATGTAACAGAGCTGGGGGAAGTTGTCAACAGCATGATGAAGCAGAGCTTTCCCAGCATTGTCGATATCACCTTTACCGCTAATCTGGAATTCCTTCTGGATAAGGTGGGAGACGGTTCCGTTCCGTGGAAGACCGTGGTGCGCAACTTCTATCCGGATTTAAAGGAAGCGGTTGACAAGGCGGAGGTGGAACTGGAGTCCGTGACCATCGCGGATGAGGTGACAGAGGAAATCTGTGAGATCTGCGGCCGGAACATGGTAATCAAATATGGCCCTCACGGTAAGTTCCTGGCGTGTCCCGGATTCCCGGAATGCAAGAATACAAAGCCGTATCTGGAGAAGATCGGCGTACCGTGCCCCAAGTGCGGAAAGGACGTCGTCATCAAGAAGACGAAGAAGGGCAGAATTTATTACGGATGCGAAGCCAATCCGGAGTGTGATTTCATGTCCTGGCAGAGACCTTCCACAGAGAAATGTCCGAAATGTGGCGCTTATATGGTCGAAAAAGGCAATAAACTGCTCTGTTCCAACGAACAGTGTGGTTACAGTACGAGCAAAAATACAAAATAGAATAATTATTAAGAAAATCGAAAATCTTCAAAAAATGATTGTTATTTTGCTGGAATAGTGTTAATATTTAAATATTAAAGGGGTATTTTGAGCTTTCCTACAAATTCTTAAGGAGGTTTTCGGTTATGAGTGTTCAATTGTTGGACAAAACTAGGAAAATTAACAAGTTATTGCATAACAACAACTCGCACAAAGTAGTATTTAACGATATCTGTGAAGTGCTCAGCGAGATATTAAATTCTAATATTCTCGTGATCAGTAAAAAGGGGAAGGTACTGGGTGTTGCGATCAGCTCTGATGTAGAAGAGATACAGGAACTGATTGCAGATCAGGTCGGCGGCTACGTGGACGGTATGCTGAATGAACGTCTGCTCGGTATTCTTTCCACTAAGGAAAATGTGAATCTCGAGACTCTCGGATTTACAGGCGACAATATCCGCAAGTACCAGGCCATTATCACTCCTATCGATATTGCGGGTGAGCGTCTGGGAACGCTGTTCATCTACAAGTCAGATGCTCAGTACGATATTGACGATATCATTCTGAGCGAATACGGAACGACGGTCGTAGGCCTCGAGATGATGCGGTCCGTAAATGAGGAGAACGCAGAGGAGACGAGAAAGGTTCAGATCGTAAAATCCGCGATCAGCACCTTATCCTTTTCAGAGTTGGAGGCAATCACTCATATTTTCGACGAACTTGACGGAAATGAGGGAATCCTGGTAGCCAGCAAGATCGCTGACCGCGTGGGAATTACCCGTTCTGTAATCGTCAACGCTCTTAGAAAGTTCGAGAGTGCAGGCGTTATCGAGTCCCGTTCTTCCGGTATGAAGGGAACCTACATCAAAGTTTTAAATGATGTGGTTTTCGACGAGCTGAAGGCGATCAAGGCCGGCAACGGCAAGTCGATGCAGGGACACAGAGAGATAAAAGAACCGTAAATCAGGACGGCGGCAAAAAGAAGCAGCGAAGAAAAACTGCTTCTTTTTTTTACGAAAGTATGAAAAAAATTGTCATTAAAAGTAAAAAATGACTTGCACAGGCATTAAAGATATGCTATACTAGCTAAGCTTACTAAAAAACACGTTTGCGGATTCTGGAGGAAGGTGCCGAAATATCGGTCTCCTTGGAAGCAAGAGAAGCAGACGGAAGAAAAACCAAATGGAGGTAATAACATGAGCGTTATTTCAATGAAACAGCTGTTGGAGGCTGGTGTACATTTCGGTCACCAGACAAGAAGATGGAACCCTAAGATGGCTCCGTACATCTACACAGAAAGAAACGGCATCTACATCATCGACTTACAGAAGTCTGTTGTAAAAGTAGACGAGGCTTACAAAGCCGTAGCCGACATCGCTGCAGAAGGCGGCAAGATCCTTTTCGTAGGAACCAAGAAGCAGGCTCAGGACGCGATCAGAACAGAAGCAGAGCGCTGCGGTATGTACTTTGTAAATGAGAGATGGCTGGGTGGAATGCTTACAAACTTCAAGACAATCCAGTCCAGAATTGGAAGATTAAAACAGATCGAGACCATGTCCGAAGACGGAACATTTGATGTTCTTCCTAAGAAGGAAGTTATTGCTCTCAAGAAAGAATGGGAGAAACTGGAGAAAAACCTCGGCGGAATTAAAGAAATGAAGAAGATTCCGGATGCTATCTTTGTTGTAGATCCTAAGAAAGAGAGAATCTGCGTTCAGGAAGCTCATACACTGGGAATTCCGTTAATCGGTATTGCTGATACGAACTGTGATCCGGAAGAACTCGATTTCGTGATTCCGGGTAATGACGATGCAATCAGAGCCGTTAAGCTGATCGTATCCAAGATGGCGGACGCAGTAATCGAGGCAAACCAGGGCGAGGCAACAGCTGAAGAAGCAGAAGCAGCTCAGGAAATGGAAGAGGCTGTAGAGGCTTAATTGTTCAGGCAGATGAATGCTTCGACCGGCTGTGATAAGCGGGTTGAAGCATTTTTCGATTTATGGGGCAGCGGGATCCGCGCTGCGGCAGCTACTGCCGCGGGTGAAAAGGAAGAAGTTCCCTATAGACCAGGAAGCTTAAACCTGTATAATATGAATAACGAAAAGAACATGGAGGGAAATCAAATGGCAGCAATTACGGCTGGAATGGTAAAAGAGTTAAGAGAAATGACCGGTGCAGGCATGATGGATTGTAAGAAAGCACTTGCGGCAACCGATGGAGATATGGAAAAGGCTGTAGAGTTTTTAAGAGAAAAAGGACTTGCAGCTGCATCTAAGAAGGCGGGAAGAATCGCAGCAGAAGGCCTTGTTAAGACCCTTGTAAGCGAAGATGGAAAGTCTGCAGCAATCGTTGAAGTAAACAGCGAGACAGACTTCGTAGCAAAGAACGCACAGTTCCAGGGCTATGTTGCCGATGTGGCAGCACAGGTGCTGGCCAGCAGCGCGCAGGATATGGATGCATTCATGGCGGAAGCATGGGCTAAGGATGCTTCCCTGACTGTAGCTCAGGAATTATCCAGCCAGATCGCAGTAATCGGCGAGAACATGAACATTAGAAGATTCGAGAAGATCACCACAGACGGTGTTGTAATCGACTATATCCACGGCGGCGGAAGAATCGGCGTATTACTGGAAGCTTCTGCTGAAGCTGTCAACGATGATGTAAAAGAGGCTTTAAAGAATGTTGCAATGCAGATTGCAGCTTTAACACCAAAGTATGTAAAGAGAGACGAGATTCCTCAGGAATTCGTTGAACATGAAACTGAGATTTTAAAGGTTCAGGCTAAGAACGAGAATCCGGATAAGCCGGACGCTATCATCGAGAAGATGATCGTTGGCCGTCTCAACAAGGAATTAAAAGAATTCTGTCTGTTAGACCAGGCTTACGTGAAGGATGGCGATTTAACTGTTGCTAAATACTTAGAGCAGGTTTCCAAAGAAGTTGGCGGAAAGATCGAACTGAAGAAATTCGTTCGTTTTGAAACCGGCGAAGGTCTTGAGAAAAAAGAAGAAGATTTTGCTGCTGAAGTTGCAAAACAGATGCAGTAATATATTCCGCCGAACGTATGTGAGGAGGACTTTCCAAGGAAAGAGGATTCAGGGGGGAATCCCATGGGCATCCATGGGATTTTTCTATAGAGACAGTGTCCGTTTAGCGTTGACAGATGTTTCCAAATTGGACGGACACTTCGCCCTTTTCCGGGTTCAGAGCAGGAGAGACTATTGATATTTCGCAGAACGCAGGGATGGAAGCCTGGAAGGCTTCCGTCCGGGCTGCGCGAAGGAAACCTTATACCAAAGGAGTTGACACAATGGCTAAATATATTTTTAAACGTATCATCATGGCGATTGTAACAATATTTGCGGTTGCATCTGTTACATTCTTCGTTATGAACATGGTACCCGGCGGCCCTTTCATGTCAGAGAAGGCCATAAGTCCGCAGGCACAGGCCGCATTGAATGAGAAATACGGTCTTGATAAGCCTCTAAGTGAGCAGTATGTTACATATATGAAAGATCTTCTTCACGGAAATCTCGGTTTAAGCGTAAAACAGCGCGGCCGTACCGTGAATATGATCATCGCATCGAAGTTCCCGGTGTCCGCAAGAGTCGGCGGCATCGCAATCTTAACGGCAGTTCTGGTGGGCGTTCCACTGGGGAGTATTGCCGCCTTTAAACGAGGGACGGTGGTGGATGACATCATAATCGTATTCAGTACGTGCGGAATTGCGATTCCCAGTTTCGTAATCTGTACGATCCTGATGTATGTCCTGAGTCTGAAGCTGGGGCTGCTGCCCACGTACGGACTGGCATCGTGGAAAAACTACATCATGCCGGTTATTGCGCTGGCACTGTATCCGTCGTCCTATATCGCACGCCTGATGCGTTCTTCCATGCTGGATGTTATGGGCCAGGACTACATGAGAACAGCACGCGCAAAGGGACTTTCTCAGATAATCAGTATTTTCAAACATGCGCTTCGTAACGCGATTCTTCCGGTTGTTACGTATTTGGGACCGCTTCTTGCCTATACGGTAACGGGAAGCTTCATTGTCGAGAAAATTTTCACAATTCCGGGCCTTGGCTCCGAGTTTATCGGTTCCATCACAGGACGTGACTATCCGCTGATCATGGGAACTACCATATTCCTTGCCTCATTGATGGTTGTTATGAACGTGATCGTAGACGTTGCCTACAAATTCATCGATCCACGTATTAATCTTAAATAGAAAGGAGAAAGAAGATGTCGAATAATAAATTATCATTACAGCTTAACGTAGACGACTTTCTCCCGGCAAGTGACGAGGAAAAAGAGAGTCTTACCGTCCTCCGCAAGAGCGTTGGCTTCTGGCAGGATGGAATACGTCGTTTAAAGAAGAATAAGATTGCCATGGTAAGCCTGGTAGTTATTGTTTTTGTATTCATTTTTTCATTCCTGGTACCACAGTTCTACCCATACAGCTATGAGCAGCAGATTCGTGGAAGCGAGAATCTGGCACCCATGCAGTATTCAGAAAAGGAACTGGAGGCGAAGGCGGCGGGAGAGAGCGTATTCCCGCATGTGCTGGGAACGGATAACCTGGGACGTGACTATGCAGTCCGTGTCATGATGGGCAGCCGTGTCTCCCTTACCGTAGGACTTGTGGCTTCCGCTATCATCCTGTTGATTGGTTCCCTTTACGGTTCCATCGCGGGCTTCTTCGGCGGCTGGGTCGATATGATTATGATGCGTATTGTTGATATGATCTATACGGTCCCCGATATTCTGATCATCGTTCTTTTATCGGTTGCATTTGACCAGCCCCTAAAGGCGTTGGCTCAAAAACCGGGATTTGAATGGATTCAGGTAATCGGTGTCAACCTGATCAGTATTTTCGTCGTGTTCGCCCTTCTTTACTGGGTTGGTATGGCCCGAATCGTTCGAAGCCAGATCCTCATTCTGAAGGAGCAGGAATACGTGACCGCGGCCAGGGCACTGGGTGCTTCCAATGGCCGTATCATTAGGAAGCACTTACTGACAAACTGTATCGGTACACTGATTGTAACCACAACGCTGCAGATTCCGTCCTCGATCTTTACGGAAAGTTTCTTAAGCTTCTTAGGTCTTGGCGTTGCTGCGCCGATGCCTTCTCTGGGAAGCCTTGCCAGTGCTGCGTTAAATGGTCTGCAGTCTTATCCGCACCGTCTGTTTGCACCTGCGCTTGCGATTTCCATCATCATTTTAAGCTTTAACTTACTGGGCGACGGTCTGCGTGACGCGTTTGACCCGAAACTCAAGGACTAAGGGAGGAGAGATACGATGAGCGAGTATTTGGTAAATATCAAAAATGAACGCCTTTCTTTCTTTACTCCTGCGGGTGAAGTAAAGGCATTAAATGATGTGTCTCTTCATTTAAAAGAAGGCGAAGTGCTGGGAATTGTCGGCGAATCCGGTTCCGGTAAATCCGTAACCGCATACAGTTTAATGGGAATTACCGCATATCCGGGCCGTCTGATCGGCGGTTCCCTGGAATTCAACGGTCATGAGATTGAAAAAATGTCAGAAAAGGAACTGAGGAAAGTGCGTGGAAATGAGATCTCCATTATTTTCCAGGACCCGATGACCAGCCTGAATCCGGTTTATTCCATTGGAAACCAGATCCGTGAGGTAATTATGCTTCATACGGATAAGAATAAACAGCAGGCGAATGAGAGAGCGAAGGAACTTCTGACTCTCGTTGGAATCAACGAGCCGGAGAAGCGTCTGAAACAGTATCCTCACGAGTTGTCCGGCGGTATGCGCCAGCGTGTGATGATTGCCATCGCCCTTGCCTGCGAACCGAAGCTTTTGATCGCAGATGAGCCGACCACGGCTCTGGATGTTACCATTCAGGCCCAGATTCTCGAGCTTATGATGGACTTAAAGGAAAAACTGGGCATGGCGATTATCATGATCACCCATGACTTGGGCGTTGTTGCCAACATGTGTGACAGAATCGCCGTTATGTATGCAGGCAAGGTTGTAGAATACGGCACGACAGATGATATCTTCTACCGTCCGTCCCACGAGTACACAAAGGGACTGATCCGGAGTATTCCGAAGCTGACGGAAAAAGAGCATAATAAGCTGGTACCTATCGAGGGAAGCCCTGTCGATATGCTGAATCCGCCTGCGGGATGTCCGTTTGCGCCGCGGTGCCGCGCCTGTATGAAGATCTGTTTAAGAGAGATGCCGCCGTATACAGATTTATCCGATATCCATTACAGTGCATGCTGGCTGATGCAGAAGCGAGAGTTTGACAAACAGCAGGATTCCAGGACACAGAAGGGGGATGCATGATGGAAGACAAGTATCTGGTAGAAGTAAAACACTTACAGCAGTATTTCCCGGTTGCAGGAAGTAAGCTTTTTGAAAAGAAGGTTGTAAAAGCGGTCGATAACGTTTCCTTCGGTATCCGAAGGGGAGAGACGCTCGGCCTGGTAGGCGAGTCCGGCTGTGGAAAGACGACAACCGGCCGTACCCTGCTTCGATTATATGAACCGACGGATGGAACGATTCTCTATGACGGCAAGGATATCACGCATGTGAATATGCTTCCTTACCGCCGTAAGATGCAGATCGTATTCCAGGATCCGTACGCGAGCCTTGACCCGCGTATGACGGTCGAGGATATCGTCGGCGAGGCCATCGACATCCATCGTCTGGCTGCCAACAAAAAGGACCGTCACGAGAGAATCTTATCCGTGCTTTCCACCGTTGGCTTAAACTCCGAGCATGCGAACCGTTATCCTCATGAGTTCTCAGGCGGACAGCGTCAGCGTGTCGGCATTGCGCGCGCCCTGGCGGTAAATCCGGAGTTCATTGTGTGTGATGAGCCTGTATCCGCACTGGATGTATCCATCCAGGCCCAGGTTGTTAACATGTTCGAGCAGCTTCAGGAAGAACTGGGACTGACCTATCTTTTCATTGCACATGATTTATCCATTGTAAAACATATATCAAACCGAATCGGAGTTATGTATCTGGGCAAGCTGGTGGAGCTGGCAGACAGCTATGAGCTGACGTTCCACAGTGTACATCCGTATACTAAGAGCCTGATCTCGGCGATTCCGATCGCTGATCCGGAGATCAGCAGAAAATCTAAGAGAATTGTTCTGGAAGGCGACGTGCCGAGCCCGGTTAATCCGCCGAGCGGCTGCCGTTTCCGTACCCGCTGTCCGTATGCAGACGAGCTCTGCGCAGCGGAAGAGCCGCAGTGGAAGGAAGTTTCCACTGGTCATTACGCGGCATGCCACCACTTAGACAAAGTAAATTAATTTCTAAGTTGCTATTCCTGGAGATTTGTGGTATGCTAAAAGACAAATCAGCACAGTAGTCAGGTAAAGTACTGCTGTGCTAATTTGAATAAATTCTTTAGAGGAGGAATTGATATGAAAAAAACAGCACTTGTATTGGCTGCTGTTATGGCATCCGGCATGATTCTTACTGCCTGCGGCGGCAACAAGACCGCTGATGCTCCAACAACAAAAGCTGCCGATACCACAACAACGGCTGCTGCCGCAGAGGGCGAGACTGCTGCACCGGCTGAAGAAGGGGGAAGTGCCCTTGACCTTGCTGTACAGGTTGGTCCTGACCCTGAGACTGTTGACCCGGCACTTAACAGTGCGGTTGACGGTGCAAACATGATTATTCATGCATTTGAGACGCTGATGATCGTGGACAAAGACAACAAGATTGTACCTGGACAGGCTGAGTCTTATGAAGTATCTGATGACGGCCTTACCTACACCTTCCACCTTCGCAAGGGCTTAAAGTGGAGCGATGGATCACCTTTAACAGCGAACGATTTCGTATATGCATGGCAGAGACTTGCTGATCCGAATACAGCAGCTCCATATGCAGGCGATATGCTTGGCTACGTAAAGGGATATGAAGAAGCAGCAGGAGGCAACTTAGAAGCTCTTGGAGTATCCGCACCAGATGATGATACATTTGTAGTTGAATTATCTGTACCATGTGTATACTTCTCCAAGCTGGTTACACATGCTTCCATGGTTCCGATTCAGAAAGCTACTGTTGATGCGAATGGCGACCAGTGGACCTTAACACCAGAAACCTACATCAGCAATGGTCCATTAAAGATGATTGAGTGGGTTCCAGGTTCCCATATTACATTTGCAAAGAATGAAAATTACTGGAATGCAGATGCGATTAAGTTAAACACCTTAAAGTTTGTTCTGATGGAAGATTCCAACGCTGCTTACAGTGCATATCAGACAGGTGAAGTACAGATGATCAAGGATGTTCCTACAGAAGAGGTTCCCAGTTTAAGAGGCCAGGAAGATTTCCATGTAGATCCGATCATGGGTACATACTACTTAAGCTTCCAGACAGAAAAGGCTCCATTTGATAATCCTGATGTACGTATGGCACTCAGCCTTGCAATCGACCGTGATTATGTAGCCAACACTGTTATGCAGGGAACTTATTCACCGGCAACCAACTTTGTAGGACCTGGTCTTTCTGATGCAGAAGATGGTTCCTCCTTCGAAGAGACAACACGTAAGAATAATGGCGGAGACTTCTTTGACGTTGCAAACCATGATGCAGACGTTGCAAAAGCAAAAGAATTACTTGCAAAAGCCGGCTATCCGGATGGCGCAGGATTCCCAACTGTTGAATACATGACCAACGATGCCGGTTATCACAAACCACTGGCTGAGTATTTACAGAGCTGTTGGAAAGAAGAACTTGGCATCAACATGGATATCAAGGTTGTTGAGTGGTCTACCTTTACACCAACCCGTCGTGCAGGAGATTTCCAGATGGCACGTAACGGCTGGGTATATGACTATGATGATCCGTCCAACATGCTTAACTTAATGAAATCCACCAGTGGTAATAATGATGGTAAGTACAACAATCCGGAAGTGGATAAGATGTTAGACGAAGCAAATTCCACAGCAGACGTAGCAGAACACTATCAGAAGCTGCATGATGCTGAGAATATGATCTTAGCAGATGCTGCTATGGCACCGGTTGCTTACTACAATGACTTCTATTTACAGGATCCAAAGTTAAAGGGCACATGGCATTCTCCATATGGTTACTGGTACTTCATGTACGCAACCATGGACTAATTGTCTATTAAGTAAACATGTAAATCCCCGTAAGAGGCATTTTGCTTCTTACGGGGATTTTTGTTTAATGTCGAATCGGATCCATCCCTAAAAACTTTCTCTTTCCAACCAAAAGGAAATATGCTATAATCATTCATGACAATACCAAAGCGGAAAACGCTTAAATAACAGGAGAATGATAGCTATGAACCCAAGACGTGTATTACTGAAATTAAGCGGTGAAGCCCTTGCCGGACCGAATAAAACAGGCTTTGATGAAGCGACTGTGAAGGAAGTAGCGCGGCAGGTTAAGATATCCGTGGATGCTGGTGTCGAGGTAGGCATCGTCATCGGCGGAGGCAACTTCTGGAGGGGAAGGACGAGCAATGCAATCGACCGCACCAAGGCTGATCAGATCGGAATGCTGGCCACGGTTATGAATTGTATCTATGTTTCTGAGATATTCCGGTGTGCCGGGATGACGACTCAGATTCTGACACCGTTTGAGTGCGGCTCCATGACAAAGCTTTTTTCCAAGGACAGAGCAAACAAGTATTTTGAAAAGGGAATGGTCGTCTTTTTTGCAGGCGGTACCGGCCATCCTTACTTTTCTACCGATACCGGAATTGCGCTTCGGGCCATCGAGATGGAAGCGGACTGCATCCTTTTGGCGAAGGCCATCGACGGCGTTTACGACAGCGATCCGAAGATCAATCCGGAGGCGAAGAAGTATGATGAGATTTCCATACAGGAGGTCATTGACAAGCAGCTGGGCGTGATTGATCTGACTGCCTCCATCATGTGTATGGAGAACCGCATGCCATTGGCAGTATTCAGCCTGAACGAAAAAGACAGCATTGCGAACGCGATGCAGGGGAAAATAAACGGCACGATTGTGACCGCATAAACTAGGAGGACAATATGCAGGAGAGTTTACAGGTTTACGAGGACAAGATGAATAAGACTTTAGAAGTGCTGGAGAGTGATTATATGACGATCCGCGCAGGACGTGCAAACCCGCATGTACTTGATAAAATCAAGGTTGACTACTACGGAACTCCTACTCCGCTTCAGCAGGTGGGCAACATCAACGTTCCGGAAGCCCGCATGATCATCATTCAGCCATGGGAGAAGAGTCTCTTAAAGGCGATTGAAAAGGCAATTCTGACCTCTGAACTGGGGATCAATCCGACTAACGACGGCAATGTAATCCGTCTCGTTTTCCCGGAACTGACCGAGGAACGCAGAAAAGAACTGGTAAAGGATGTCAAGAAAAAAGGCGAGGCAGCCAAGGTAGCGGTTCGTAATATCCGCCGTGACGCCAATGACTTTTTCAAAAAACAGCAGAAGGCGGATGAGATTTCCGAGGACGACTTGGCTGAGGCAGAGGACGATATTCAGAAATTAACTGACAAGATGATCGGCAAGATCGATAAAGCAATCGAAGCGAAATCAAAGGAACTTCTTACTGTATAACAGAAAGAACCGGGGCAGGCATGATTCCAACCCACGCAAGTGAGGGGGCTTTCAAAGTGCCTGTCCTGTTTATGTTTCAGGGCAGCCTGGAATGATAAAGGAGAATATAATGGAAATTAATATAGATAATATGGTAATTCCTGACCATATCGCCATCATTTTGGACGGCAATGGACGCTGGGCGAAGAAGCGTGGACTGCCCAGAAGCATGGGCCACAAGGAAGGATGTGTGGTGGTGGAACGGACGGTAGAGGATGCGGCCAGAATTGGAATCAAATATCTGACTGTCTACGGTTTTTCCACGGAGAACTGGAAGCGTTCCGGCGATGAGGTGGGCGCGCTGATGCAGCTGTTCCGTTACTATATGGTACGGCTCTTAAAGGTTGCCAGGGCGAACAATGTCCGGGTGCGGATGATCGGTGAGAGAAGCCGTTTCGACCAGGATATCATCGACGGCATTGACCGGCTGGAGAGAGAGACCGAGAATAATACGGGCCTCACCTTTGTTATCGCAGTAAATTACGGCGGACGAGATGAGATTGTGCGCGCAGCCAGGAAGATCATGAAAGATGCGGCTGACGGGAAGATTACTCCGGACCAGATGGATGAAGCGGTATTTTCATCGTATCTCGACACGGCGGAGATTCCGGACCCGGATCTTCTGATCCGTACCAGTGGTGAACTGCGGCTGTCCAACTATCTCTTATGGCAGTTAGCCTATACGGAGCTGTATGTGACGGACTGCTATTGGCCCGATTTCAATAAAGAAGAACTGAAAAAGGCGATAGCTGCGTACAATAGTAGGGATAGAAGATTTGGAGGAGTGAAATAGTCCGAAGGGAGGAAGCGCGATGTTTACAACCAGACTGATCAGTGGAATTGTCCTGGTCCTGATCGCCCTCGTCACTGTGGGAAGCGGGGGGATGATTCTTTTTGCTACGACTGTGGCCATTTCCATGATAGGGTTGTTTGAATTATATCGTGTTATGAAGATACAGAAGAATGTGATCGGAATTGCCGGCTATCTGACCGTGGTGTCCTACTACGGGCTGTTGTGGTTCCATGGAGAGCAGTATATGATGTTGATGTCTATCGCATTTCTTATGATACTGATGACCATCTATGTCTTTACGTTCCCCAAATATAAGACAGAGGAAGTGACAGTAGCGTTCTTCGGCGTCTTTTATGTGGCGGTTATGCTGTCTTATCTGTATCAGGTTCGCGTCATGGCGGATGGAAAGTATCTCGTCTGGCTGATCTTTTTGAGTTCCTGGGGATGCGATACCTGCGCGTACTGTGTGGGCATGCTGATTGGCAGGCATAAGCTGGCGCCGGTTTTGAGTCCCAAGAAATCGATTGAAGGGGCGATCGGTGGCGTAGCAGGAGCGGCGCTTCTGGGTTTCCTTTATGCGACGGTGTTCGGCGCTTCCATGGCGGAAGTACAGAACCCGCAGGTTGCCTGCGCTTTGGCCTGTGCCATAGCGGCGGTTATTTCCCAGATCGGCGATCTGGCGGCATCAGCGGTAAAACGCAATCACGCAGTGAAGGATTACGGCCATCTGATTCCGGGCCACGGCGGTATTCTGGACCGGTTTGACAGTATGCTGTTTACGGCGCCTGCCATATTCTTCGCAGTAACATTTCTGCGATGAGCAAATTCCGGCGATAAGAAAAGAGGAACGCGAGAAAGATAAAAGGAGCGAAAAACAGCATGAAAAAGATTGCAGTTCTGGGTTCAACCGGTTCCATCGGAACACAGACCCTGGAAGTGGTGAGAGCTCAGAAGGATATAGAAGTAACCGCTCTGGCGGCTGGAAGTAATATTGTACGTTTGGAAGAACAGATCCGGGAGTTTCATCCGGAGATTGTCTGTGTGTGGGAAGAGGAGAAGGCGAAGGCGCTTGCCCTGACGGTCAGCGATCTGCCGGTGAAGGTGGTATGCGGCATGGAAGGGCTTATCGCGGCGGCCGTGGAGACGGACGCGGAGATCGTGGTGACGGCCATCGTCGGCATGATTGGAATACGGCCCACCATTGCGGCCATGGAGGCGGGAAAAGATATCGCGCTCGCCAACAAGGAGACGCTGGTGACGGCCGGCCATATTATTATGCCTCTGGCAAAGGAAAAGGGTGTAAAGATCCTGCCTGTGGACAGTGAGCACAGCGCTATTTTTCAGAGCCTGAACGGTGAGGACAAAAAGGCGGTACATAAGATCCTCTTAACCGCGTCAGGCGGGCCGTTTCGCGGAAAGACGAGAGAGGAGCTTAAAAAGGTGCGTATTGAGGATGCCTTAAAGCATCCCAACTGGTCGATGGGAAGGAAGATTACCATCGATTCTTCCACTATGGTCAATAAAGGCCTGGAGGTGATGGAGGCACACTGGCTCTTCGATGTCTCCATGGATCAGGTACAGGTTGTGGTTCAGCCGCAGAGCGTCATCCATTCCATGGTGCAGTTCGACGATGGGGCGGTGATTGCACAGCTGGGAACACCCGATATGAAGCTGCCCATCCAGTATGCACTTTACTATCCGGAGCGCCGTTTTCTGGCCGGGGACCGGCTGGATTTCTGGAGCATCGGGCAGATCACATTTGAAAAGCCGGATATGGACAATTTCCCGGGGCTTTCCCTGGCGTACGAGGCCGGAAGAACCGGCGGAACCATGCCGACTGTATTCAACGCGGCCAATGAACGGGCCGTTGCAAAATTTTTAAACAGAGAAATTTCTTATCTTACCATCACGGATATGATAGAGGGGGCTATGAAAGGGCATACTGTGAAAGAGAATCCGTCTGTAGATGAGATTCTGGAAGCAGAGGCTTCGGCTTATGACTATATAGAAAGCAGGTGGTAGATTGTCCAGCGTTATCGTAGCAGTTCTTGTATTTGGACTGATCGTGCTGATTCATGAATTAGGGCACTTTTTATTTGCAAAATTAAACGGCATCGCCGTTGTGGAATTTTCCATTGGTATGGGACCGAGGCTGTTCCATGTCAAAAAAGGGGAGACGACGTACTCCTTAAAGCTGCTGCCGATCGGCGGCTCCTGTATGATGCTCGGAGAAGACGAGGAAAATCCGGCGGAAGGAGCATTCCAGAATGCAAGCATCCCGGGCAGGATGGCGGTTATAGCGGCCGGTCCGGTCTTTAACTTTATTCTTGCCTTTTTCCTGGCACTGATTCTGGTGGGAATGGGCGGATACAACATTACTCAGATCAAAGAAGTCACAGAGGGTTCTCCTGCTTACGAGGCGGGGCTTAAGCCGGGCGATGTAATCACCGGCGTAAACGATGAGAAGATGACGGTTTACGGCGATTATATCCTTTACCGCATGTTAAAGCCGGATGAGAAGATGAGCCGGGTGTCCTATGAGAGAACCGATGCACAGACGGGCAGAAAAGAGCGCGGCACGGTTCTGGTGACACCGGAATTTAATGAAGAATACAACCAGTATATGATAGGCATTTCCGTAACTCCGGTAAATGTCCGGGCTTCGTCTTTCCTGGAACTGGTGAAATACGGAGCCTATGAGGTGAAATATGATATTACCGTGACGATCAAGAGTCTCGGTATGCTTTTGACGGGAAAAGCCAGTGTCAATGACTTGAGCGGTCCGGTGGGAATCGTGGTTATGATCGATGATTCCGTGAAGGCAGGGCTGACAGTGAGCGTCATGGCGGCTATAATGAATGTCCTCAGCATGTGCATTCTTTTGAGTGCGAACCTGGGGATTATGAACCTTCTTCCGATTCCGGCGCTTGACGGAGGAAGACTGCTGTTCTTAATCATCGAGGCGGTCCGTGGCAAACGCATGGATCCGGAAAAAGAAGGCATGGTGAATCTGATCGGCATGATGGCACTTATGGCCCTGATGGTGTTCGTTGTATTTAACGATATCAGCCGCTTTACCTAAAGTGGGCATGAAAAACAAGAGGAGGAAAGTGCGATGACGGACAGAGAACAGACGAAGACGGTTTCTATCGGGAACCGGAAGATTGGGGGCGGGAATCCCATTCTTATCCAGTCCATGTGCAATACAAAGACAGAGGCTGTGGCTGCCACGGTGGCTCAGATTCTGGCGCTGGAGGCTGCCGGCTGTGATATTATCCGTGTGGCGGTACCGACGATGGAAGCGGCAGAGGCTTTAAAGGATATCAAGAGACAGATTCATATTCCGCTGGTGGCGGATATTCATTTTGATTACCGGCTGGCCGTGGCCTCCATTGAGAACGGCGCGGATAAGATCCGGATAAATCCCGGCAATATCGGGAGTGAGGACCGGGTCAGGGCCGTTGTGGATAAGGCGAAGGAATTCGGCGTCCCCATCCGGGTCGGCGTCAACAGCGGTTCGCTTGAGAAGGAATTACTGGAAAAGTATCACGGAGTGACGGCAGAGGGCATCGTGGAGAGCGCCCTCATGAAGGTGCGCATGATCGAGGAGATGGGATATGATAATCTGGTGATCAGCATCAAGTCCTCCGATGTGCTGATGTGCATAAAGGCTCATGAACTGATCGCAAAGCAGACCGCTTATCCACTTCATGTGGGGATTACCGAGGCGGGAACCGTGCGTTCGGGGACGATCAAGTCCTCCATCGGGCTGGGAATTATCCTGCATCAGGGCATTGGCGACACGATCCGTGTCTCCTTAACCGGAGATCCGGTGGAAGAGGTGACGACGGCGAAGCAGATATTAAAGACCCTGGGCTTACGAAAGGGCGGAGTGGAGGTTGTCTCCTGTCCGACCTGCGGACGGACCAGAATCGATCTCATTTCCCTGGCGAACCGGGTGGAAGCCATGGTGACGGAATTTGACCATCTTGACGTCAAGGTAGCTGTTATGGGCTGCGTCGTCAACGGGCCGGGTGAGGCGAAGGAAGCGGATCTGGGCGTGGCCGGAGGTATCGGCGAGGGCCTTTTATTCCGCAAGGGAGAGATTATTCGTAAAGTACCCGAGGAGAACTTACTTGACGCTTTGAGAGAGGAGCTCTTAAAGCTGGATAAGAGGAGATAATGTTTGGCAGAAAGCAACAGGTGATGGAATGACAAAAGCATTTTTGGATGTATTTCCAAATCTGAATATGACTGACGAACTGCGGGAGCTTTTAAATCTGGTGGAAGTTGAGAAGGTCACTTCCACCAGGGATAGAAGCTCTATTCGCATTTATATCGTGAGCCCCAGACTGATCCATAAACAGAATATCTATGGGCTGGAGAAGGGCATTAAGGACCAGCTCTTCCCCTCCAAGCAGGTGTCGATCAAGATTATCGAGAAATTCCGCCTGTCTGACCAGTACACGCCGGAGAAGCTGCTGGATGTGTACCGGGACAGCATCCTGATGGAACTCAAGAACTACAGTATCATCGAATATAATATTTTCAGGAAGACAGAGTATGAATTTCCGGAGCCGGATCTGCTTAAGATGACGGTGGAAGACACCATTGTCACCCATGAAAAGGAAGCCGAGTTAAAGCGTGTTCTGGAGAAGATTTTTTATGAGCGCTGCGGTCTTCCTGTTGAGGTGCGCTACGAGTACGTGGAGCCGAAGGAGAATGCGCTGGCGAAGCAGAAGGAGCTTCAGATGCAGCGCGAGGTGGAGGAGATCGTCAGCAGGACCTCCCTGGCCGCTGTCTTAAACGAGGAGCAGGTGCTGTCGAAAACTGGGACAGAGGACGGATACGGCGGTCCTTCCATGGCGGACGGTGCATCTCTGGAGGCGCTGGCGGCCGGATATTCGGCGGAAGTTCCCTTCGACGAGGGCCCGGCCCGGCAGGGAGCGGCAGAAAGCGGGGCAGGCGCTCCGGTTCTGCGTATGGGCGGTAAGAAGGACGAGAATAAGAAGGACGAGAATAAAAAGGACAGGAACGGGGATTACGGAAAGAAGGACCAGAAGAAAGAATATAAGGATTATAAGAAAAACGGCGGTTATGGCGGCTACGGCGGAAAACGTTCGGATAATCCGGACGTGCTCTATGGCCGTGATTTCGATGGAGAGACAATGGAGATCGAAAAGATCGACGGGGAGATCGGCGAGGTAACCATCCGCGGAAAGATTCTCATGGTGGACAGCCGGGAGCTGCGGAGCGGAAAGACGATTATGATCTTCGATGTCTCTGACTTTACGGATACGATTACCGTGAAGATGTTCGCAAGGGAGGAACAGCTGGATGATCTGAAGGCGGCCGTTGTGGCGGGAACGTTTATTAAGATTAAGGGTGTGACGACCATCGACAAGTTCGACGGCGAGCTGACTCTGGGCTCTGTGGTAGGCATCAAGAAGTCAGAGGACTTCACCGGAAAACGGGTGGACGGAAGCCTGGAGAAACGGGTTGAGCTTCACTGCCATACGAAGATGAGCGATATGGATGGCGTATCGGAGGTTAAGGATATTGTAAAGCGTGCAAAAAAGTGGGGGATGCCGGCCATTGCCGTCACAGACCACGGATGCGTGCAGTCCTTCCCGGATGCCAACCACGCCCTGGACAAGGGGGACACCTTTAAGATTCTCTATGGGGTGGAGGGGTATCTTGTCGACGACTTGAAGCTGCTGGTGGATAATCCGAAAGACCAGACATTTGCGGACTCCTTCGTGGTATTCGATATCGAGACCACTGGCTTTAGCCCGGAAAAGAACCGGATCATCGAGATCGGCGCCGTCAAGGTGGTGAATGGAGTCATTACGGACAAATTCAGCACCTTCGTAAATCCGGATGTACCGATTCCCTTTGAGATCGAGCAGCTGACCGGCATCAACGACAACATGGTGCTCCCGTATCCGAAGATTGATGTGATTCTGCCGCAGTTTCTGGAATTCTGTCAGGGATCCGTTCTGGTGGCTCACAATGCCTCCTTCGACGTGAGCTTTATCAACCGCAACGCGGAGCTACAGGGGCTTCCCTTTGAACCTACGGTTTTGGATACGGTGACTCTGGCGCGGTTCCTTCTGCCGAACCTAAACAGGTTCAAGCTGGACACGGTCGCTAAGGCGCTGAATATCTCGCTGGCAAACCACCACCGTGCCGTGGATGACGCGGGATGTACGGCGGAGATCTTTGTCAGATTCGTCCAGATGCTGCGGGAGCGCGGCGTGGAGACGCTGATCGAGTTAAACAGCTTAAAGACGATGACTCCGGAGATGATCAAGAAGCTTCCGACCTATCACGTAATCATTATCGCCACCAACGATATCGGGCGTGTGAATCTCTATAAGCTGATCTCATGGTCCCACATCGACTACTATGCCCGAAGACCCAGAATACCCAAGAGTCTGCTGAATCAGAACCGGGAGGGCTTAATCGTGGGATCGGCCTGTGAGGCGGGGGAACTGTATCAGGCTCTGCTTCGCGGCGGCTCCAACGCGGAGATCGCCAGACTGGTCAGGTTCTATGATTATCTGGAGATCCAGCCTCTTGGAAACAACAGCTTCATGCTCCGTGATGAGAAGAGCAGCATAAATTCGGAGCAGGATTTAATCGATATCAACAAGAAAATTGTGGAACTGGGAGACCAGTTCGGAAAACCGGTCTGCGCCACCTGCGACGTTCACTTCCTGGACCCCGAGGACGAGGTATACCGCCGGATCATCATGGCAGGACAGGGATTTAAGGACAGTGATGACCAGGCGCCGCTTTACCTTCGGACAACGGAGGAGATGCTGAAGGAATTCGAGTATCTGGGACCAAACAAGGCAGAAGAGGTCGTCATAAAGAATACGCGGAAGATCGCGGACATGTGCGAGCGAATCTCGCCGGTGCGCCCCGATAAATGTCCGCCGGTCATCGAAAACTCAGACGGGGATTTGAGGCAGATCTGTTACGACAGGGCTCACGTGATCTACGGTGACAACCTGCCGACGATCGTTACAGAGCGTCTGGAGAGGGAGTTGAACTCCATCATTTCCAACGGTTTCGCCGTTATGTACATCATTGCGCAGAAACTGGTGTGGAAGTCCAACGAGGACGGGTATCTCGTAGGTTCCCGTGGTTCGGTAGGATCGTCCTTTGTCGCGTACATGTCCGGTATCACGGAGGTTAACTCCCTGAGTCCGCATTATTACTGTACCAACTGCCATTATTACGATTTTGATTCGGAGGAAGTGAAGAAGTATTCCGGTATGGCCGGATGTGATATGCAGGATAAGGAGTGTCCGGTCTGCGGCCATCCGCTCACAAAGGATGGCTTCGACATCCCCTTTGAGACATTCCTGGGATTCAAGGGAGACAAGGAGCCTGATATCGACTTGAACTTCTCCGGCGAGTACCAGAGTAAGGCTCATGACTATACGGAGGTTATCTTCGGAAAAGGCCAGACCTTCCGCGCGGGAACCATCGGTACACTGGCGGATAAGACGGCTTACGGCTATGTGAAGAATTACTATGAGGAACACGGCGTACATAAACGAAACTGTGAAATCAACCGTATTGTCCAGGGATGCGTGGGGGTAAGAAGAACCACGGGACAGCATCCCGGCGGTATCATCGTGCTTCCTCACGGGGAGGAAATCTATTCCTTTACTCCAGTGCAGAGGCCGGCCAACGATATGACGACCATGACGGTCACTACCCATTTTGATTACCATTCCATCGATCATAACCTGCTGAAGCTCGATATACTCGGGCACGATGATCCGACCATGATCCGAATGCTTCAGGATTTAATCGGTTTTGACCCGGTTAAGGATATTCCGCTGGACAGCAGGGAGGTCATGTCCTTATTCCAGGATACATCGGCTCTGGGGATTACGCCGGATGATATCGGCGGATGTAAGCTGGGAGCGCTGGGCGTGCCGGAGTTCGGTACGGACTTCGCCATGCAGATGCTTATTGATACCCAGCCCAAGTATTTTTCCGACCTTGTGCGAATCGCCGGTCTGGCTCACGGTACCGATGTATGGCTGGGAAATGCCCAGACCTTGATTCAGGAGGGAAAGGCGACGATTCAGACCGCCATTTGTACCCGTGACGACATCATGATCTATCTCATTTCCATGGGGCTGGAGGAGGGACTCTCCTTTACCATCATGGAGAGTGTCCGAAAGGGAAAAGGCTTAAAGCCGGAGTGGGAAGAGGAGATGACCAGCCACGGCGTGCCGGACTGGTATATCTGGTCCTGTAAGAAGATCAAATACATGTTCCCGAAGGCCCATGCGGCCGCCTACGTTATGATGGCGTGGCGTATCGCTTACTGTAAGGTGTTTTATCCGCTGGCGTATTATGCGGCATTCTTCAGTATCCGCGCCAATGGCTTCTCCTATGAGCTGATGTGCCAGGGACGCGATAAGCTGGAATATTACCTGGCTGACTACAGGAAGCGGATGGATACGCTGTCAAAGAAGGAACAGGATACGCTCCGCGATATGAGAATCGTTCAGGAGATGTACGCGAGAGGCTATGACTTTACGCCGATCGATATCTATCAGGCGAAGGCCCGCCATTTCCAGATCATCGGAGGCAAGCTGATGCCTTCCTTAAGCAGTATTGACGGACTTGGTGAAAAAGCGGCTGATGCCGTGGTTGATGCCGTGAAGGACGGCAGGTTCTTATCAAAGGAAGATTTCCGGAACAGGACGAAGGTCAGTAAGACGGTGTGCGATCTGATGGGAGATTTAGGACTGCTGGGCGAACTGCCGGAGTCTAATCAGCTGTCACTGTTTGATTTTTAAAATTTTAATGGCAGCATAGCTATTATGTCATTCTGGGTTTTGTATTCTGGACTCAGAATACGGATTGAAAGAAATAAATAAATAATCTGATTTGGCAATACAGCAAAAAGGCAGGTCCTGTGCAGACCTGCCTTTTTGCTGCCAATTATGAAGGGAGAAACCGCAGTGTCTTATTTTTCGTATCCAGCACAGCGCGGCAGCCAACTGGCAGGATGGCGTGATTTTTTCCGTGGCCGAAATCATCGCAGTACGCGACCGGGATGCTGTGTTTCCGGCCGAAACGTTCCAGCCTGCCAAGCAGCTGCTGCGATAAGGTGTCTGAATAGTTGCCGAACAGCAGCCCTGATACCTGATTTATGAAGGAACTCTGCTCAATATGGGACAGATACATGCTCACTGCAGCGACGGAACTAAATTTCTCGTGATCCTCCAGAAACAGGATATACTTCCGGTCTTTTTCTGTTTCCAGATAGCCGCTGTGCAGAGACAGGGCAAAATTCAGGGTATAGCCGCCGATTAAGGTGCCGCTGCAGATGCCGTCTTTCAGGGAATACCAGGTGCTGTTGCTGACGAAATGAACGGCATCCCGGCGAACCAGATGGGAGGAAAATTGTTCATAGGCGTAGGCGTCGATATCCTCGAATAGCCTGGGCGGCAGACCGTAATACGTGACCAGGCCTGTTTTCGTGTAAATCGCATTGAGAATAGAGGTACCGTCGCTGTGACTGGAAAACAGCTTTGGATGCCTCCTGATTGCTTCATAGTCGATATAGGGCAGCAGTTCAATACTGCCGTACCCGCCGCCGAATAAAACCAGTTTGACGTCTTTATCGGAAACCATCTCATTGAGATCATCGGCGCGCTCTGTCTCGCTTGCCGCGTAGCCGTACGTATGCCGGTATAAGCGGCTCCCCGTTTTCACCCGAAAGCCTTTCGCTTCGATCCCGGAGATGATTTTCGCGTAGTCGTCCGGAGTGACGGTATGGCTGGGGGAAATAATGCCGATGGTATCTCCCGGATTCAACGGATTTGCCCACATAATCAATACCTGCTTTCTCATTTGTTTGTTTTGTAACGCTTTTGCTGAAACAAGACTGTCTAATTCTACCATGAACCTGCGGTTTCTTCAAGAAGCGCCGCGGAATCTGCTTTTTTATTTCCGAAGATTTCCAGCAAGATTTTTCTTTATTGAGAAATAATATTGACAGATACCATTGACAGGGATAAGAAATCATACTATAATGAATATACCCTATAGGGGTATATGAGAAAGGATGATCTTATGAGAACTGAAGTTTACGATATTGAAGGCATGTCCTGTGCAGCCTGCAGCAGTGCGGTGGAACGGGTCACGAGAAAACTGGAAGGTGTGGAGTCGAGTGACGTGAATCTGACGACGAACAAGATGACCATCACCTACGACGAGACGAAAGTCACTCCGGAGATGATTATGGGGAAGGTAGAGAAGGCCGGATTCGGCGCCTGCCCTCTGGCGGAGGAGAAAGATGTAAAGGCCCAGGAGGAGGAAAACTGGGGGAAGCAGGAGCAGCAGCGCGACACGATGAAGAGACGGCTGATCGTGGCCATCTGTTTTGCGGTTCCGCTTCTGTACATTTCCATGGGCCATATGCTCCCGTTTGAACTGCCGCTTCCGCATTTCCTCCATATGGAAGCCAATCCTTTCAACTATGCGCTGGCACAGCTGATTCTTACGGTTCCGGTGCTTATTGCGGGAAGGAAGTTTTATCTGGTAGGTTTAAGGGCGCTGTTTAAGGGCAATCCGAACATGGATTCCCTGGTGGCGATCGGCACCGGCAGTGCGTTTATCTACAGCCTCTGTATGACGGTTACGATACCGGTAAATCCGATGAATGCCCATCACCTCTATTACGAGTCAGCGGCCGTGGTCGTCACTCTCGTCATGCTGGGCAAATACATGGAGAGCAGAAGCAAGGGCAAGACCTCTGAAGCGATCAGAAAGCTGATGGAGCTGGCTCCGGACACCGCGATTCTCTATGAGGATGGTACGGAACGGGAAGTGGAGACGGCCAGTGTGAGAGTGGGACAGCATGTCCTTATCAAGCCGGGCAGCAGGATACCCCTGGACGGTATCGTGGCGGGCGGCAGCAGCAGCGTGGATGAGTCCATGCTGACAGGAGAGAGCATCCCTGTGGAGAAGCAGGAGGGCGACACCCTGATCGGCGGCAGCATGAATTACAACGGGGCCATGGAGATGGAGGTTACCCATACAGGCGGGGATACCACGCTTTCCAAGATCATTAAGATGATCGAGGACGCGCAGGGGAAAAAGGCGCCTATCTCCAAACTGGCAGACAAGGTTGCGGGATACTTCGTTCCGACGGTTATGGGAATCGCACTGGTTGCGGCGCTCCTCTGGTGGCTGTTTGGCGGCAAGGAGCTGTCTTTTGTCCTGACCATCTTTGTGGCGGTTCTGGTTATCGCCTGCCCGTGTGCGCTGGGACTGGCGACACCGACGGCGATCATGGTCGGAACCGGTCTGGGAGCCAGCCATGGAATCCTGATCAAGAGCGGTGAGGCGCTGGAGACCGCTCATAAGGTAGACACTGTCGTATTTGATAAGACGGGTACGATTACGGAAGGGAAGCCGAAGGTCACGGACATCGTGGTTCTGGATCAGACGGAGACCTCCGACGGTCTTCTTAAGCTGGCGGCCGGCTGTGAACAGATGTCGGAGCATCCGCTGGGGCAGGCCATCGTACTGAAGGCCAGAGAACAGGGGCTGGAGCTTGCCATGCCAGAGAAATTTGAGAGCGTGACGGGGGCGGGAATCATCGCATCCATCGGAACGAGCCAGGTGGCCGTGGGTAATGGAAGACTGGTGGAGCAGATGAAGGTATCCATGGGCGATCCCGTGAGAGAGCAGGCCCACCAGATGGCGAACCAGGGAAAGACACCCATGTATCTGATGGTGGATGGCACGTTAAAGGGCATTATCTGTGTAGCCGATACCATTAAGGAGACCAGCGTGGAGGCTGTGGACCAGTTAAAGAGTCTGGGAATCACGGTGTGTATGCTGACGGGAGACAATCAGAAGACAGCGGACTACATCGGCAGGCAGGCCCATATCGACACCGTAATTGCAGAAGTTCTGCCGGAAGACAAGGCCAACGTGGTGGAGTCTTTGCAGAAGCAGGGAAAGACCGTCATGATGGTTGGAGACGGAATCAACGACGCTCCGGCGCTTGTATCCGCGGATGTGGGAACGGCCATCGGTTCAGGAAGCGACATCGCTTTGGAATCCGGCGATATCGTTCTCATGAAATCCGATCTGCGCGACGTCTATAAGGCGGTAAAATTAAGCCGTCTCACGATTCGGAACATCAAACAGAATTTATTCTGGGCATTTTTCTATAACAGTCTGGGTATCCCTGTGGCCGCAGGTGTGCTATACTTATTTGGAGGCCCGCTGTTAAATCCGATGTTTGCCGGATTTGCCATGTCATTGAGTTCGGTCTGCGTGGTGAGCAACGCGCTTCGCTTAAAGACAGTAAAGCTGTAGGGCATAAGGAATGGAGGTATGATATGGAGGAACGCACATGTGACTGTGCGGTGAAGCACAAGCATCGTCAGGCCGCGGAGGAAAAGGACTTACTGAACCGCTTAAACCGGATCGAAGGCCAGATCCGCGGCATCAAGAGCATGGTAGAAGACGAGCGGTACTGTGTGGACATTTTAACACAGGTATCCGCGGTTCAGGCGGCACTTAACAGCTTCAATAAGGTGCTGCTGTCGAGCCATATCAAGAGCTGTGTTGTGGAACAGATTCAGGATGGCAATTTAGAAGCGGTCGATGAGCTGTGTATGACGATACAGAAGGTTATGAAGTGATTGACAAACTGCAATTTATGAAAAAGAAAAGGAGATAAAGACTATGAAGACTTATCGCTGTGATGAAATGATGTGTAACGGATGTGTATCAAGAATCAACAAAGGGCTGGATCACGAGGGAATCGGCCACAAAGTGGATTTAGAGACCAAGACCGTGGTGATCGAGGAGGAGAAGGACTACGGAAAAGCAGTGGAAATTCTCGATGATCTGGGCTTTACGGCGGTGGAACAGCAGTAGAATTTTTCTTATATTTTAAAAAATTAAAAAAATTCCAAAATATAGTTGACAATCCATCATTTTTATATTATACTACCAAAGGTATCGAGGCGTGGCTCAGTTTGGTAGAGCGCTGCGTTCGGGACGCAGAGGTCGCAAGTTCGAATCTTGTCGCCTCGACGATTTTTGGTTAACATTCGATACGTGGCCTATTGGTCAAGCGGTCAAGACGCCGCCCTCTCACGGCGGAAACCCGAGTTCGATTCTCGGATAGGTCATAAAAAAGCTTTCGGAAAATAAATCCGGAAGCTTTTTTCGTTATCATACAAAATTATGGGCGCGGGAGCCTGATGCAACACCTGTCCCAAAGTTTCATATCCTGTAGTATAAGCTTAAAAAGGAGTCAGCAGCGATATGAAGATATGTTTGGATGCGGGACATCAGGGCCGGTATAACCAGAGCCCGGCAGACCATCGGTATTACGAGTCTGTCATGGTATGGAAACTGCACCTTCTGCAGAAAAAGTATTTGGAAGAATATGGAATCGAAGTGATCACCACGAGGCGCCGGGAGGATGAGGACAAGGGCCTTTTCGCCAGAGGCGCGGAGTCGAAAGGATGCGATTTGTTTCTGTCCGACCATTCCAACGCGGTGGGAACCGGTGTGAACAATCAGGTGGACTATCCGGCCGCCTACTGCGTCATTAACGGAAGCGCGGATGGGATTGGAATGGCCCTCGCGCAGTGTGTGGAAAAGGTGATGAAGACGAAGCAGCCTGCCAGAATTGAGCACAGAAGAGGACAGAACGGGGATTATTACGGCGTGCTCCGGGGCGCGGCCTCTGTGGGGACTCCAGGGCTCATCCTGGAGCACTCCTTTCATACCAACGCGCAGATAGCCGCATGGCTCTTAAAGGAATCGAATCTGGACCGTCTGGCCAGGGCGGAAGCCGATGCCATCGCCCTGTATTACGGAATTACCGTACAGGAAAAGAAATCCGGATGGCTGGAGGAGGACGGCGGCTGGCGGTTCTATCTCGGAGATACGGGAAACTATGTGGCCGATGACTGGTACAAGGATGGCGATCAGTGGTACTGGTTTGACGGCGCGGGCATGATGGTGCACGATACCTGGAAGACCGGCTCTGACGGGGTCTGGTATTACTTAAAGACCGACGGCGCCATGGCCAGAGACCAGTGGATCATCTGGAAGGGAGAGCTTTACCGGGCAAAGAAAGACGGCGCCATGTTTGAAGGGGAGCTACATTTGAAAACCGATGAAAAAGGCGCTTTAAAAGAATAGAACGAACGGTAGGGGAAGCTGTGACAGCTTCCTTTACTTTCCATTTACAATCGAACATATATTCGATACAATAGTATTGAGGTGATGATTGATGGAACGCACCATATTTCATGTGGATGTGAATTCGGCGTTTCTTTCCTGGGAAGCGGTCTACCGGATGAAGCATTTGGGCGGCCGCCTGGATTTGAGGACGGTTTGCTCTGCGGTGGGAGGCGATGTGACGAGGCGTCACGGGATTATTCTGGCAAAGTCCATTCCTGCCAGGGCATGCGGGATCAAGACGGGAGAGACTGTGTTTTCTGCTTTGAAAAAGTGTCCGGAGCTGGTATTGGTTCCGCCTAACTATAATCTCTATCAGAGATCCAGTGATGCGCTGATCCGTCTCTTAAAGGAGTATACGCCGCTGGTGGAACAGTACAGTATCGACGAGGCTTATATGGATATGACGGAGAGTACGGCGCTGTTTGGACCGCCGGAGGCGGCCGCGGAGACGATAAGGGAGAGAATCTTACAGGAACTGGGGTTTACGGTGAACATCGGCGTGGCGCAGAATAAGCTTCTGGCAAAGATGGCCTCTGATTTTAAGAAACCGAACCGGGTCCATACGCTGTGGAAGGAGCAGATTCCGGTGAAGATGTGGCCGCTTCCCGTATCGGAGCTTTTCTTCATCGGGCGCGCGACCTACCGGAAGCTCAAGGGGATCGGAATCACCACGATCGGGGAGCTGGCACAGAGCGATCCGGATATTTTAAGGCGTCACCTGGGAAAACAGGGAGAGGTGATATGGAGCTTTGCCAACGGCGTCGATCTATCTGCAGTGGAGGCGGAGGCTCCGCCCAATAAAGGATACGGCAATTCCACCACGGTGGCCTTTGATGTGTGTGACGCGGAAACGGCAAAACTGGTCCTCTTGTCCCTGGCGGAAACGCTGGGCGCCAGACTCAGGAAGGACGGTGTTAAAATCGGCGTGGTGGCGGTGGGAATCCGGGATTATCTGTTCGAATACCATTCTCATCAGATTTCGCTGGAAACGCCGACCAACATCACGAGGGAACTGTATGAGGCGGCATGCCGGGCCTTTGACGAGGCGTGGGATAAGACGCCGGTCCGCCATCTGGGCATCCATACAAGTCACGTCTCCTCAGAGGAATCCAGGCAGATTGGGCTCTTCGACCGCATGGATTACGAAAAGCTGGAGAGAATGGATAAGGCAGTCGATGAAATCCGGAGGCGGTTCGGCAACGATGCTGTAAAACGCGCAGCCTTTCTCCCGGAGCATCCGGAGGGAGCCGCCGTACATGATCACATGGGCGGCGGAATCGCGAGGGAGAAGCGCACGGTGGATTACAGCAGACAGGAAGTTTTTTAAAGGAGTGGTGACATGTCGGCGTTCGGAATAGGGACAAATGCGGAAAGAGCGGACAGCGGGCTTCTGGCTGGCAGACAGATCAAAATCGCGTGTAAGGCGTGGTTTACCAGTACCGGAGCGATCCAGCCCCTGTCCTTTAAGTTCGAAGGGGACGATGGGATGATGCAGACCGTAAACCATGTGGCAGTCCGTTTTGGAGAAGAAAAGTATTATTCCGGAATACCTTCCATGGAATACGCCTGCCGGGCAGTGATCGGCGGGCTGACCCAGGAGTTTAAACTGATTTTTTATCCGGAAGAGGGAAGATGGGTCATGGTGCTTCCGGAATAGACGGAGCACCGGGAAAGTGCGCTTGAGGCGCATACGAGTAAAGATGATAAAAGGAGGAATGAAAGAATGAGCATTACATTTGACAGGAGTCTGGTGACGGGAAATGAGTTGATCGACACGCAGCACAGAGAGCTGATCAGCCGGGTGAATAAACTGGCGGAGGAGTGCGTTCCGGGAACGGAAAAGAGAACCGCGGTGGGAACGCTCGATTTTTTGCTGGATTATACGGATTACCATTTTTCCGAGGAGGAAGCGCTCCAGAAAAAGAGCGGATATCCGAAGCTTTCGGCCCACCACCGGGAGCATGAGAAATTTAAGCGGGCCGTGGAGGAACTGCGGATCATGCTGGAGGAAGAGGAAGGGCCGAGTGAGGCGTTCGTGGAGGCTGTGAGAAAGAACGTGGAGGAGTGGCTTCAGAACCATATTATGACCTGGGATAAAGAGGTGGCGGGATACGCGGAGAAAGAAACAGACGGTCTGTAAAGACCGCCTATTTCTTTTCCTTCAGCTCCCTGCGAATCCGGGGCTCAATCCCCCGGCGTTTCATCTCAGCCAGAATCGCCTGAAATTCATCGTCCGGTGCTGGTGGTACGGGATCGTCGCTTTCAGCGGCGCGGTCGAATAAATCTGCCAGTTCCTTTTCTCCTTTTTTATGCATTTCAATTCACCCCCATAAGGTAACTATACAACTTTATGGGAGAGGTGAAGCTGGAAAAATATGGAAACTACCGCACGTGAAAACTGCTTTCCCGTTCCGTCGGAATCTGCTTTACCACACAGTTCGTAATATCGATAAAACTGTTTTGTTCCAGCCTTCGGAAAAGCTGGTTCATGTCTGCCTCATCACCCTGAAGCTCCATCTCGACACGGCCGTCATCCAGGTTCTGAACCCAACCGGTCAGACCAAGATTCTGGGCGAGATAATAGGTCCTGTAGCGGAAGCCGACGCCCTGGACCCGTCCGCTTACCAGAATGTGCTTTCTGATGGATTCTTTTTCCTTCATCTGATCACCTTTTATTCAATGCAAGTCATTTGGGGACGTTTCTACTGTTATTCATTATAACTTTTCACCCTAATTTTTGCAACTAATACATCAATTGTAACAGTTCTCGCAATTTACAATTTTTTCAAAAAAAGGGTTGATTTTTTTTCCCTTTGCTGATATACTATCTAAGGTTCGACAGTTAAGTCTGACAGACAAAGCTGCTTCCGTAGCGCAGTTGGTAGCGCAACGCATTCGTAATGCGTGGGTCGCCGGTTCAAGTCCGGCCGGGAGCTGACTAAAAACCCCTGATTTTATCAGGGGTTTTTATGTTATTTCAAAAGAAGAGGGGTACGAGTGATGAAAAGAGTTTTAAAAACAGGTATGATTCTGCTTGCGGCAGCGGCGCTGTTATCCGGCTGTTCCGGGAAGAGCGGAAAAGAGGAGACCACGTCGGCGGAACCGGCCCAGGTGCTGTATCCGGTTGCGATAGACGGGAAAGAGATTTTGGTCGGCGAGACCACGGTGCAGACACTTTTGGATCAGGGAATGAATGTGACGGTGTCTGAGATGACGGAGGACAAACAGATCAATCAGTATGAGATCGACCCGGAAGCTGAGCTGGAGCCTAATACTTACTATACCGGCGGATCGATCTGGGTTACGGATTCCATCTTCGCCCATATTTCCCTGGTTACGGATGAAAAGGCCGTTCGTATGGGAGACGCAGTGATCGCCCGTCTGGAATTCAGCCTGGTCAGCGGCGAAGAGAGCGAACTGAAGAGGATCGCCTTTAACGGTGTGCCTGTCAGTGAGATGTCCCGGGAGAAGGCTGGAGAGATGTTTCCGGATTTCAGCGGCGATGACTATATGTGGCTGCAGAAGGGGGAAGACTATGAATATTTCATGTCATTTGACCCAACGGACCATATGTTAAGCAGTTTTTCGCTGGAAAAGGAATATGATGTGGACTGGAGCAGCGAAGAGTAACGAAGGAAAGATCCCAGAAAAGAGGATTTCCAACTCATTTGAATGAGCGGAAATCCTCTTTTTGTCATGAAATTTTCCTGTGGTGAAAATAAAAATGCATGCCCATAAATCAACATTTGGGCAATAAAAAAAGCAGATAACGGGAATCGAACCCGCCTCCTCAGCTTGGGAAGCTGATGTTCTACCAATGAACTATATCTGCTTAGCCAGTTTACTGACACGTCATATATTATAGCACGACTCTGGTATAAATTTCAATACTTTTTTGAAAAAATGTGTTAAAAACTTGCCAAGTGCAGGAATTTCATTGTATAATAGCAAAAGACAATACAAGATGTGGAGGAGTATCATGGCGAAAACACAGTATAATGCGGACAGTATTACCGTACTGGAAGGGCTGGAAGCGGTCCGGAAACGTCCGGGTATGTATATAGGCAGTGTCGGCACGAAGGGACTTAACCATCTGATCTATGAGATCGTGGACAATGCGGTGGACGAGCATCTGGCTGGCTTCTGTAACCAGATCTGGGTTACACTGGAAGCGGATGGTTCCTGTTCCGTGAAAGACGCGGGACGAGGAATTCCAGTGGAGATGCATAAGAAGGGCATGTCCGCGGAGCGAATCGTATTATCCACCCTTCATGCGGGCGGCAAATTTGATAATGATGCATATAAGACAAGCGGCGGACTTCACGGAGTCGGCTCTTCTGTTGTAAATGCTCTTTCGGAACGGATGAGCGTAAAGGTATATAAGAACGGTCAGATTCATTATGATGCATATGAGCGGGGCATTCCGACGGTAGAACTGGTGGATGGCCTGCTTCCTACGCTGGGAAGGACGAAGGAGACGGGAACTGAGATCAACTTCCTGCCGGACGGAGAGATATTTGAAAAGACCCGTTTTAAGGCGGACTGGCTGAAGAGCCGTCTTCACGAGACGGCCTACTTAAATCCCAATCTTCAGATCACATATCAGAATAAGAGAGCGGGTGAGGAGGAGACCGTCCTGTTCCATGAGCCGGAGGGAATCATCTCTTACGTAAAGGAACTGAACTCCGGAAAGGCTCCAGTTCACGATCCAATCTATTATAAAGGTACCATCGACCGGGTGGAGGTGGAGGTAGCCTTCCAGTTCGTGGATACCTTTGAGGAGAACATTCTGGGCTTCTGTAATAATATTTTCACCCAGGAGGGCGGCACCCATTTAGCCGGCTTTAAGACCCGCTTTACGCAGATGATTAACAGCTATGCCAAGGAACTGGGGATATTGAAGGAGAAGGACGCCAACTTTACAGGCGCAGATACGAGAAACGGCATGACGGCTGTGGTCGCGGTCAAGCATCCGGATCCTATCTTCGAGGGACAGACGAAGACGAAGCTGGCCAGTGCGGATGCCACGAAGGCGGTCTTCACAGTGACGGGAGACGAACTGCAGCGCTATTTCGACCGGAATTTAGAGATTCTGAAAGCAGTTATTTCCTGTGCGGAAAAGTCAGCGAAGATCAGAAAGGCGGAGGAAAAGGCCAAGACGAACATGCTGTCCAAATCGAAATTCTCCTTTGACAGCAATGGAAAGCTGGCCAACTGTGAGAGCCGTGACGCGGAGAAATGCGAGATATTCATCGTCGAGGGAGATTCCGCCGGCGGTTCTGCCAAAACTGCGCGAAACAGGATGTACCAGGCCATTCTGCCAATCCGCGGAAAGATTCTCAACGTGGAGAAGGCTTCCATGGACAAGGTACTGGCCAACGCCGAGATCAAGACGATGATCAACGCCTTCGGATGCGGCTTTTCGGAGGGCTATGGCAACGATTTCGATATTTCCAAGCTTCGTTACAATAAGATCGTACTGATGACGGATGCCGATGTGGATGGAAGCCATATCGACACCCTGCTTCTGACGTTCCTCTACCGTTTCATGCCGGAACTGATCTATGACGGCCATGTGTTTATCGCCATGCCGCCCCTCTTTAAGGTGATTCCGAAGCGCGGCGAGGAACAGTACCTTTACGATGAGAAGGAGCTGGAGCGCTACCGGAAGACCCACACCGGTGATTTTACGCTGCAGCGCTACAAAGGTCTTGGTGAGATGGACGCGCAGCAGCTCTGGGAAACCACGTTAGACCCGGATCACCGGGTGCTGAAGCAGGTGGAGATCGAGGATGCCCGCATGGCCTCCGAAATCACGGAGATGCTGATGGGCAGCGACGTTCCGCCGCGGCGCCGGTTTATTTACGAGCATGCGGATGAAGCAGAGATTGATGCGTAAGGAGAGGGAACATGGCTGAGAAGATTGTAAAAACAGAATATTCCGAGGAAATGCAGAAGAGCTACATGAACTATTCCATGAGCGTTATCACTGCCAGGGCAATCCCGGATGCGAGAGACGGATTAAAGCCGGTACAGCGGCGTGTATTATATGATATGAGTGAGCTTCGGTTAAACCACGATAAGCCGCACAGAAAGTCGGCGCGTATTGTGGGCGATACCATGGGTAAGTACCATCCCCACGGCGACAGCTCCATCTATGAAACCCTGGTCGTGATGTCCCAGGTGTTCAAGAAGGGAATGCCCCTTGTAAACGGACACGGCAACTTCGGTTCCATCGAGGGCGACGGCGCGGCTGCCATGCGTTACACGGAGGCCAGGCTGGAGAAGTTTGCAGAGGAAGTCTATTTAAAGGATCTGGATAAGACGGTTGAATTTATCCCCAACTACGACGAGACGGAAAAGGAGCCAGAGGTGCTTCCAGTCCGTGTGCCGAATCTTCTGATTAACGGCGCGGAGGGAATTGCGGTCGGTATGAGCACCAGTATTCCGCCTCATAACCTGGGGGAAGTCATCGACGTCGTCAGAGCCTACATCGACAATCCTGAGATAACAACAAGGGAACTGATGGAATACATGCCGGGCCCGGATTTTCCAACCGGCGGCATCATCGCCAATAAGAGCGGGCTCGCGGAGATATATGAGACGGGAAGCGGAAAGATCAAGCTTCGCGGAAAGATCGATATCGAACTGGGAAAACGGAAGGCCGACAAGGACAAGATGGTTATTACGGAGATTCCCTATACCATGATTGGCGCTGGCATCAACAAGTTCCTTGTGGATGTGGCGGAACTGGTGGAATCAAAGAAGCTGACCGATGTAGTGGACATTTCCAATCAGTCCAACAAGGACGGCATCCGCATTGTGCTGGAACTGAAAAAAGACGCTGATGTGGAAAAGATCCGCAATATCCTTTATAAGAAGACGAAGCTGGAGGATACGTACGGTGTCAACATGCTCGCCATCGCCGGCGGCCGGCCGGAGACCCTGAATTTAAAGGGAATCCTCAAAAATTACCTGGACTTCCAGTATCACAATGCAACACGCAAATACCAGGCGCTGCTGGAGAAGGAACTGGAGAAAAAGGAGATCAAGGAAGGCTTAATCAAGGCCTGCGATATCATCGATCTGATTATCGCCGTGCTGAGAGGCTCCAAGAGCTTAAAGGATGCCAAGGCCTGCCTGATGACAGGAGATATCTCCAACATCAAATTCCGGACAGCCGGATTTGAAAAGGAGGCGGGGCAGCTTCATTTTACGGAGAAGCAGGCCAGCGCCATTTTAGAGATGCGTTTATATAAGCTGATCGGTCTGGAGATTCTGGCTCTGGAGAAGGAGTATAAGGAGACGATGGCGAAGATCGCCGAGTACCAGCATATTCTGGAGAGCCGGGCCAATATGGACGTCGTGATCAAGAAGGACTTGGAGGCTATCAAAGAGGAATTTGCCACACCGCGCCGCACGCTCATCGAGGATGGAAAAGAAGCTGTTTACGATGAGACAGCCGTGGCCGTCTCGGAGGTGGTGTTCGTCATGGATCGGTTCGGCTACTGCAAACTGCTGGACAAGTCCACATACGACCGCAACAGAGAGACCATCGAGACGGAGAACGTTCACGTGGTATCGTGCTTCAATACAGATAAGATCTGTATTTTCACCAATACCGGCAACCTGCATCAGGTGAAGGCCGCCGATATCCCTTACGGAAAGCTGAGGGACAAGGGCACGCCAATCGACAACTTAAGTAAGTACGACGGCACAAAAGAGCAGATTATCTATCTCTGCAGCGCGGAATCCATGAAGGGCAGCCGCTTCCTTTTCGCCACGAAGCAGGCGCTCGTGAAGAGAGTGCCGGGAGAGGAATTCGAGACAAACAACAGGACCGTAGCCGCTACTAAGCTTTTAGAAGGCGACGATGTGGTATCGATTTTAGTTCTCCGGGCGGAGACCGAGGTGGTGCTTCAGACCTCAAGCGGCGTATTCCTGCGTTTTGCACTGGAAGAGATTCCTGAGATGAAGAAGAATTCCAGAGGCGTGCGGGGCATTAAGCTGGCTCAGGGAGAGGAACTGGAGACCGTCTACTTACTGGGAGAGGATCCGGTGATCGAATACAAGAAGAAGGAAGTTCATTTGAACCGCTTAAAGATCGGAAAGCGTGACGGAAAGGGCAGCAAGGCCCGTCTTTAAAGCGTGCGATTCTTTTCCAGGACGTACATTCCAGGAAAATGTCTCTCGTATACGCACAAATGTATTTTTGTGACGAATAAACCTTGATTTTTTTTTTACTTTGTTATAGGATAGTCTGAAAAAAGAAATGAAATGAGGAGAAAACTATGGAAAAGAAGTTAAAGGTTGGTGTGTTAGGTGCGACAGGTATGGTGGGACAGAGATTTCTTTCTCTGCTCGAGAATCATCCCTGGTATGAGGTGGTGACCGTGGCTGCCAGCCCCCGTTCCGCTGGAAAGACGTATGAGGAGGCCGTAGGAGACCGCTGGAAAATGACGACTCCGATGCCGGAAGCAGTAAAGAAGCTGACCGTGATGAACGTAAACGAGGTGGAGAAAGTTGCCGCCAGTGTGGATTTCGTATTCAGCGCCGTCGATATGACGAAGGAAGAGATCAAGGCGATCGAGGAAGCATATGCGAAGACGGAGACACCGGTCGTTTCCAACAACAGCGCGCACAGATGGACACCGGATGTGCCGATGGTAGTACCGGAGATCAACCCGGAGCACTTCGAAGTGATTAAGGATCAGAGAAAGCGTCTCGGCACAGAGCGCGGTTTCATCGCTGTAAAACCGAACTGTTCCATCCAGAGTTACGCTCCCGTATTAACCGCCTGGAAAGAGTTTGAGCCGTATGAGGTGGTGGCTACAACGTACCAGGCAATTTCGGGCGCAGGCAAGACCTTTAAGGACTGGCCTGAGATGGAAGGCAACATCATCCCATACATAGGCGGCGAGGAAGAGAAGAGCGAGCAGGAGCCGTTAAGACTCTGGGGAAAGGTAGAGAACGGAGAGATTGTCAAAGCGAGCGAGCCGGTTATCACCTGCCAGTGTATCCGTGTTCCGGTCTTAAACGGCCATACAGCCGCAGTTTTCGTGAAATTCCGCAGAAAACCGACCAGAGAGGAATTGATCGAGCGCCTCGTAAGCTTCAAGGGGCTTCCTCAGGAACTGGAGCTTCCAAGCGCTCCAAAGCAGTTTATCCAGTATCTGTATGAAGACAATCGTCCGCAGGTTACCATGGACGTGGATTTTGAAAATGGTATGGGTGTTTCCATCGGACGTCTCCGTGAGGATACGGTGTACGATTATAAATTTGTCGGCCTGTCCCACAACACGGTCCGCGGTGCGGCCGGCGGCGCGGTGCTCTGCGCAGAGCTTTTAACGGCGCAGGGATATATTCAGGCAAAATAGTGACACAAATAAGAGAAACGCGGAGGTAGCTGAAATGGCTTACAGGAAAGAACAGTGGGGAGTTATGCCTTCAGGAGAAGCAGTCACTCTCTATACGCTGTCTAATGATAATGGCGTGTCGGCCTCTTTTACCGATTTGGGCGGCACATGGGTGACGATGAACGTGCCTGACAGAGACGGAAAACTCGTCGATGTGGTTCTGGGATATGACAGTGTGGAGGCGTACCTGGAGAATCCGCCCCACTTCGGAGCACCGATCGGCCGCAACGCCAACCGCATTGCGGGGGCGAAGTTTACGCTGAACGGGAAAGAGTACCGGCTGGCGGCTAACGACGGAACGAACAATTTGCACAGCGCGCCGGATCTGTATCACGACCGTCTCTGGGAGGCCGAGACAGAGGAGGGGGCTCTCGGAACCGTCATCCGCTTTTCTCTGTTCAGTCCCGACGGTGATCAGGGATACCCGGGAAACGCCAACATCACGGTGAGCTACACGCTGACACCGGATGACAGCCTGGTCATCGCTTACCATATGGTTTCCGACAGCGATACGGTTGCAAACTTTACGAATCACAGCTACTTTAATCTGGATGGCCAGGACGGCGGAAATGCCATGGGCCAGAGAGTATGGATCGACGCGGATACGTATACGGCGGCGGACGCAGGCTCCATTCCGACCGGAGAGATCGTGCCGGTGGCTGGTACGCCTATGGACTTCACTGCCATGAAGGTAATCGGCCGCGACATCGAAGAGGAGTATGAGGCTCTGATTCTCGGCAAAGGCTACGATCATAACTGGATCTTAAACCATGCTCCCGGGGAGACTGAACTTTCCGCGGCAGCTGAATCCGACAAAACGGGGATCCGCATGGAGGTCTACACGGACCTTCCCGGAATGCAGTTCTACACCGGCAATTTCCTCGGTGCAGGACCGGCCGGTAAGAACGGCATGGTATATGCCCCGAGATACGGCTACTGCTTTGAGACACAGTACTATCCAAACGCAGTGAATATGCCGGAATTTCCTTCGCCGGTACTGAAAGCGGGAGAGGAATACCGGACTACTACGATATACCGGTTTACACGCTGGTAACGCTTTAAACACTGCAGCACCATAAAAAGCAAAGGGCTGCCACGGCCATAATCCGGCCTTGGCAGCCCATGTGTATGTGAAAGGACATTAGGGAGACCTATGGGTACGAAAGACGGAAAAGGAATCAAAATACTGGCAGCCATCGGGCTGATCATCACGACCATCATCTGGGGAAGCGCATTTGTTGTCATGAAAAATTCGGTGGACATCATTTCCCCCACCTACTTACTGGCGCTTCGCTTTACCATAGCGGCTATCGCACTGATCCTGGTATTCTGGAGAAAGGTGATGAAGATCAACAAATCGGATTTATTCTGCGGGGGACTGCTGGGGGTGTTTCTCTTTGTCAGCTATTTCTTTCAGACGTATGGATTAAAGTACACGACGGCCAGCAAAAATGCGTTTATCACCACACTGTATGTGATCCTCGTACCATTTCTTCACTGGTTTTTTAACCACAAGAAACCGAAGAGAAATAATATCATCGCCGCCTGTATCGCGGTTGTGGGCCTTGCGCTGCTGTCGCTGGAAGGGGATTTATCCATCAACCTCGGAGATTTACTGACCCTGATCTGCGGCTTCTTCTACGCGGTCCACATTGTATTTATCGACCGTTATACGACGGATCACGACCCGGTCACGATGACGGTGCTGCAGATGGTGGTGGCAGCGGCCCTGAGCTGGATTATCGCGCCGATTCTGGAAGGGCCGTTTGACGGCGGGGTAATTGACAACACAATGATGATCGGTCTTTTGTATCTGGGAATTTTCAGCACAATGATCGGGTTCCTGCTCCAGAATGTGGGGCAGAAATATTTAACGCCGAACACCTCATCCATTCTTTTATCGTTTGAATCGGTATTCGGTCTTATCTTTTCCGTGATCTTCCTGGGAGATCCGCTGACAGTCCGGCTGATGGCCGGCTGTGTATTCATGTTTGCGGCAGTGATTCTCTCCGAATACAGGAAAAAAACGGCATCTTAAATTGAAGTAGGAAAAGGAGAACTGAATGATGAACAGTGCAGTTATAATTGATGAAGAACGGTGTATCGGATGCGGTCTCTGCGTGCAGGACTGTCCGGGAAACGCGATTGTTTTAAACGAGAAAAAGGCCGCTGTCAAATGGCCCTGCATCACCTGCGGCCACTGTGTGGCAGTCTGTCCCTCCGAGGCGGTTTCCATACCGGAGTATGATATGGCGGGGGTGGAAACGTATCAAAAGGATTCGTTCACCGTATCTCCGGAAAACTTTCTTCACGCGGTTAAATTCCGCCGGAGCATCCGCAGCTATAAGGATACACCAGTCAGCCGGGAAGTGCTGGAGCGGATCATCGAAGCGGGGCGCTATACGGCAACGGCGAAGAACGCGCAGGCGTGTACCTTTGTGGCAGTACAGACACGCTTACCCGAGTTCAAGGAACTGTTCTGGTCAGAATTTCCATACATTCTGGAGATTATGCAGGAGACGAAACCAGACTACGTGCGGGCCTTTACACGTTTCTATGAGAAATGGAAGAAGGACCCCAAGGATGATACCTTCTTCTTTAATGCGCCGTGCCTGCTGATTACGGCAGCAGATAATCCGCTGGATGGAGGTCTGGCGGCCGCCAATATGGAAAATATGGCGGTGGCCGAGGGCGCGGGTGCCCTATACAGCGGCTATCTGCAGAGAACGGTCAGCGTGAGTCCGAAACTGATGGAGTGGCTGGGACTCGAAGGCAGAACGCTTGCCTGCTGTATGCTTCTGGGATATCCAGCCGTGAAATATCAGAGAACAGCGCCACGGAAGACGGGCGACATCCGGTTTTTATAATCTTTATAGAACTTATAAGAGACGGATTCAGAGGACGAACCGACAGCGGCTCTGAATCCGTACGTGGAGATGCTTCAGATGCAGGCAAGCCAGTACACAGGATAAAGATGTGTTTAAAATGACAAACTGTGATAAGAGCGGAAGAGGCAGCTAAAAAATGGAGTTAGATCCACTCTTTACGCTGCCTCTTCTTTTCTTACTTTTGCCAGGAATGTAGTACCTTCATTTGGAATCTTTATGCGATTTTCATTTTGAGTTCGTTCACTTCTTTTTTGATTTCCTGAATCATCTGAAGGAAAAGGGCGTTGTTTTCATGATCGAGTTTTACCGTCCGATAATACTGTGTCAACTCATCCATATTTCTTTTGAGCTGTTCCATCTTCGTTTCAAGATTCTCCTGTACCCTGTCAACCTCATTTAATACGAGATTTTCTGACCTGCCGATCTCGGTCTTTATAATATCTTTGAGAAGATTTTCTGACCTTCCGATCTCGGTCTTTATAATATCTTTGAGAAGATTTTCTGATCCACCGATCTCGGTCTTTATAATATCCTTGAGAAGATTTTCTGACCTTCCGATTTCGGTCTTTATAATATCTTTGAGAAGATTTTCTGATCCACCAATCTCGGTCTTTATAATATCTTGAACAAGATTTTCTGACCTTCCGATTTCTTCTTTCATAATGTCCCTGATTGCCTGCAAATCACTGTGTTCTAACATATGAATACCTCCTGATATGGATTACTAGTATCACGTTACCATCTTCAGCCAATGTTAGTATATCATTGTTCATATAAAGAAACAAGCAATTATATCATAAGTTCAACCTGGATATTCTTTATATGGCCTGTACATCTTTTGCCTTGCAGACATCGATCCATTCCTTTGCCTGTGAATACTTGAAGAGCTCCTCGCAGGTAAGCTCAATCGCGGAACTGGCGCTTCCGGCCGCCGGAAATACGGAGGGGAACCGCTGCAAGGAGACATCCAGGTAAGTCGTCACGTGTTCCGGATTGGCAAACGGGCAGACGCCGCCCACCTCGTGGCCGGTCAGCATGGCGACTTCCTCGGCGCCCAGCATCCGGGCCTTAAAACCGAACTGTTTCTTAAACCTGGCGTTGTCGATCTTCATGTCTCCGGCTGTGACAATCAGAATACAGCCGTTCGTTTCATCTCCATGAAAAGAAAGGGTTTTGGCGATGCGGGCAGGTTCTACGGACAGCGCTTTGGCCGCTAATTCCACCGTGGCACTGGACACCGGAAACTCCTGTACGTCACAGTCTCTGCCATAATCTCTCAGATATTCTTTTACTTTTGCAATAGACATAATAGGACTCCTTCACTTTAACGTAATAAAATAGAAATAGAATTGTTTATAATTGTATCATTGATATTCCGGATTTTCAATGGTATAATAGACGGGTTATGAATAGAAATCAGTGGGGATATACATGTCAAAATCTTTATACATTGCAGAAAAACCAAGTGTAGCACAGGAATTTGCCAACGCGCTTAAGATAAACGGAAGGCGCAGCGACGGTTATATTGAATCGGAACAGGCAATTGTCACATGGTGCGTAGGCCATTTAGTTACCATGAGCTATCCGGAATGCTACGATCCAAAATACAAGAGATGGAGTCTCGAGACTCTGCCTTTTTTACCGAAGGAATTTAAATACGAAGTGATTCCCAGCGTCGAAAAACAGTTTAAAATCGTGAGCGGTCTGCTGAACCGGCCGGACGTGGATACGATATATGTCTGCACCGACTCGGGACGCGAGGGAGAATATATTTACCGTCTGGTGGCCCAGATGGCTGATGTGAAGGATAAGGCCCAGAAGCGGGTATGGATCGACTCTCAGACAGAGGAAGAGATTTTAAGAGGAATCAGGGAGGCAAAAGATGAGACGGAATACGATAATCTTTCCGCCTCAGCCTATTTAAGAGCAAAAGAAGATTATTTGATGGGAATTAATTTTTCCCGTCTGCTCACACTAAAGTATGGGCAGAATATTTCGAATTACTTAAGAACCGGAAAGAACACGGTGATTTCCGTGGGACGCGTCATGACGTGTGTCATGGGCATGGTAATCCGACGGGAGCGGGAGATCAGGGACTTTGTCAAGACTCCGTTTTACCGGGTGATCGGTACGTTCTCTCCTCAGGACATGGATTTTGACGGAGAGTGGAAAAGCGCCCCGGGCTCCAGATATTTTGAATCCCCGTATCTCTATAAGGAGAACGGATTTAAAGAGAGAAAGACAGCGGAAGCCTTAACCCGGGCACTTTCCGCGGTTCAGCCCATGAATACGGTGCTGCAGGCCATTGAGAAGAAGAAGGAGACGAAGAATCCTCCGCTTCTTTACAACCTGGCGGAGCTTCAGAATGACTGCTCTAAGATGTTTAAGATCAGTCCGGATGAGACCTTGAAGGTCGTCCAGGAACTGTATGAGAAGAAGCTGGTAACGTATCCGAGAACCGATGCCAGAGTCCTTTCCACCGCGGTGGCGAAGGAGATCTACAAGAACATCGGAGGCTTAAAGAACTTTGAACCGCTGGCCGGATTCGCGGCCGAAGCACTGGAGTCCGGTTCCTTTAAAGGGATTGCAAAAACGCGGTACGTGAATGATAAACAGATTACGGACCATTACGCGATCATACCGACCGGACAGGGCATGGGGGCCTTACGAAGCCTGTCGCCGCTTTCCGCGAAGGTCTATGAGGTAATTGCCAGACGATTTTTAAGCATCTTTTATCCTCCGGCCATCTACCAGAAATACGCGCTGGAGCTGGTTATCGATAAGGAACACTTTTTTGCTAACTTCCGCGTCATGCTGGAGGCGGGATACTTAAAGGTGGCGGATGTTCCGGGAAGCAAGAAAAAACCGGATGCCAAACCAAAGGACGGACAGGCGGAGAATGCCTCCGGAGACTCCGAGGAGGGCAGCACGGATTCCACACAGAAAAACATGGATAATCCGGAATTTATCGCCATGCTGGGGACTCTGAAGAAGGGCGCCGTAATCCCGCTTAAGAGTCTGGCTATCAAGGAGGGTGAGACATCACCGCCCAAGCGCTACACCTCCGGTTCCATGATTCTGGCTATGGAGAATGCGGGCCAGCTGATCGAGGACGATGAGCTGCGGGCCCAGATCAAGGGAAGCGGCATCGGTACCAGTGCGACCCGTGCCGAGATTTTAAAGAAGCTGTTCAATATTAAATATCTGGCTTTGAACCAGAAGACCCAGGTTATTACCCCGACACTATTAGGGGAGATGATCTTTGACGTAGTAAACGCCTCGATCCGCCAGCTTTTGAATCCGGAGCTGACGGCCAGCTGGGAAAAAGGGCTTACCTACGTGGCGGAGGGAAGCATTACATCCGACGAATACATGCAGAAACTCGAGAATTTTGTCGCTGGACGCACGGCCAATGTATTAAGGCTGAACAATCAATACGGCCTTCGGGGCGCATTTGATGCGGCGGCGGCTAATTATAAAAAAACAAAATAGGAGACTTAAGACCATGAAAAAAGAAGATATGCAAATCCAGGACTTATTTGATACCAGCCATACCATAGCAAAACTTTTATTTGAAAGAAACACGTATCCGTGGGAGATCCTCCCGAAGATCGGTGAGTATATTACCTCCCTCGGCGAGCTGCTTCCGGAAGACGAATACAACCGCATGGGCAAATCCATCTGGATTCACAAATCCGTCAAGATGCCGCCGACCGCGTGTCTGGCCGATAACGTAATCATCTGTAAGGGCGCACAGATCCGTCACTGCGCATTTATCCGCGGCAACGTCATCGTTGGTGAAGGCGCCGTTGTGGGAAACTCCTGTGAGTTAAAGAACGTTATCCTGTTTGACGGCGTTCAGGTACCGCATTACAACTACGTAGGCGACTCCATCCTGGGCTATAAGTCACACATGGGTGCCGGTTCCATCACCTCCAACGTGAAGTCTGACAAGACTCTGGTTAAAGTCCACGCAGAGGATGGAGATATCGAGACCGGATTAAAGAAATTCGGCGCAATCCTGGGTGATTTCGTGGAAGTCGGCTGCGGCTCAGTCTTAAATCCGGGAACCGTAATCGGACCGAAATCCAATATCTATCCGCTTTCCAGCGTGAGAGGCTGTGTTGACGGCGGCTGCATCTACAAGAAGCAGGGCGAAGTGGCAGAGAAACGCGAAACAGAGGAAGCATAGAAAGAAGGCCGGTAAAAAGGCTGGGAAAAAGGCCGCCCAATGAGGAAGGCCAGCGATAAAATCAAGGGGTAAGGTACAAAGAGACATGTCAGAAAAAACACATACTGCGGGGAAGAACGGCAAGTTCGGCTCGCGGCTTGGATTTATACTGGCCTCCGTGGGCTCTGCGGTCGGAATGGGGAACATCTGGATGTTCCCTTACCGCGTGGGGCAGTACGGAGGCGCAGCTTTTTTACTCGTTTATTTCGGATTTATCTTTCTATTCGGTATGGTAGGGCTGTCGGGGGAATTTGCATTCGGAAGACTGACTGGGACCGGACCCATCGGTTCTTACGGCTATGCGCTGAAGAGCAGAGGGAGAAGAGGCGGGGGAGTTCTCGGCGCCATCCCTCTGATCGGTTCTCTGGGAATCGCGATCGGTTATGCGATTATCGTGGGCTGGGTACTCCGTTACCTGTTTGGCTCTCTGTCGGGAGTTATGATGGGGATGGAGGCAGAGGTCTATTTCTCCCAGGCGACCGGCCATTTCGGCAGCGTCCCGTGGCATTTCATGGTGGTGGTAATCACCATGGTGGTGCTGGTGGGCGGTGTCCTGAAGGGGATCGAGAAGGTCAACCGCATTATGATGCCTGCATTTTTCATCCTGTTCGTGATTATCGCGGTGCGGGTGTTCTTCCTGGACGGCGCCCTTGCCGGGTATGAATATCTGCTGATCCCGCGCTGGGAGCTTCTGCTTAAGCCGGAGACGTGGGTGATGGCCATGGGACAGGCATTCTTCTCCCTATCGATTACCGGGTCTGGAATGATCATTTACGGCAGTTATTTAGATAAGAAGGAAGATATACCGAAGGCGGCCATGACGACCGCTCTGCTCGATACGGTGGCGGCCCTGCTCGCAGGCTTTGCCATCATTCCGGCGGTGTTTGCGTTTCAGATGGATCCGGCCAGCGGTCCGCCGCTCATGTTCATCACGCTTCCCAAGGTTTTCGCGCAGATACCGGCCGGAAGATGGGTGGCCGTTCTGTTCTTCTTATCCGTGCTGTTTGCGGGAATCACGTCCCTCGTCAACATGTTCGAGGTGTGTGCGGAAGCGGTCCAGACTCATCTGCATTTCGACCGGAAGAAGGCGGTTCTTCTCGTGGGCTGTCTCGTGCTCCTGATCGGACTTTTCATCGAGTATGAGCCGTATATGGGTTCCTGGATGGATATGATAACGATCTACGTCGTGCCGTTCGGAGCCGTGCTCTGCGCGATCATGATCTACTGGGTTCTGGGAATAAACAGGATCGGAGAGGAGCTGAATACCGGCCGGAAAAAGCCGGTTGGGAAGCTGTTTTGCTTTGCAGCAAAATATATTTACGTGGGACTCGCCGTCCTGGTGTTTATTATGAGCATTGTATACAAGGGAATTGGATAAGAGAAGATAAAAGAAACGCCAGAACCGGCATTTGTCGGAACTGGCGTTTCTTTTATAGGAACTTATTTTATAGCTCCTGTCAGCTTTACAGTTTCATTGTCTTATTTCGTACCGAAAATTCTGTCTCCGGCATCTCCCAGACCTGGGCAGATGTAGGCGTTTTCGTTTAACTGGCGGTCGAGATGGCCGACATAGATCTGAATGTCCGGATGGGTTTTGTGAAGGCGTTCCAGACCCTCCGGAGCGGCGATGATGGCCATGAACTTGATGTTCTTTCCACCGTGTTCCTTGATGAAATCCACGGCCGCGACAGCAGAACCGCCTGTAGCCAGCATGGGATCGGTTACCACGATGGTTCTCTGCTCAATGGGGTTCGGAAGCTTGCAGTAGTATTCGTGAGGCTCGTGTGTGACTTCGTCGCGGTAAAGACCGATGTGACCGACTTTGGCAGAAGGAACGAGAGCGAGGATTCCGTTCACCATGCCGAGGCCGGCACGAAGGATAGGAACGATGGCCAGCTTCTTCCCTGCGATCATGGGAGTCATACAGGTCTCGATCGGAGTCTCCACCTCAACCTCCTTTAATGGAAGGTCTCTTAAGGCCTCGTAGCCCATAAGCATGGCGATCTCTTCGATCAGCGCACGGAACTCATTGGTACCGGTTCTCTTATCCCTCAGGATAGAGATCTTGTGCTGGATTAACGGGTGGCTGAAGACAGTTACATTTTCAATTGGATATTCCATGGTATATGAATCCTTTCTTTAGTTTTTTACAGTATCGGCTGCCTGAGGCAGTATGATATTCATGAGGACTCCGATCACAACGGCGATGAAAAGGCCGGAGATGTTAAGCGTTATGGAGCCTGCGTGGACATTGAGTCCTCCCAGTTGTGCGAAACCGAGGCCAAATACAAGGATCAGTCCGACGATGGTTAAATTGCGGCTGTGAGTGAAATCAAGATCCGATTCCGCGAGAGAGCGGATTCCGACTGCGGCGATCATACCGAACAGCATAACTTCTACGCCGCCTTTGACCGGGCCCGGAATAGTCTGAAGAATTGCGCCTACCTTACCAAAAAGACCGAGGATGATCGCGAAGATGGCGGTCACACGCAGAAGACGCGGGTTGTAATTCTTCGTAGTGGCCAGAACACCGGTATTCTCCGAATACGTGGTGTTGGCAGGTCCGCCGACGAATCCGGCGAATAAGGTTGCGAGTCCGTCGCCCATCAGGGTCCTGTGGAGACCCGGATCCTTTAAGAAATCTTTTCCGACAACCGTACCATTGGTGGTAACATCACCGATGTGTTCCATAAAGGTAACACAGGCGATCGGTGCAATGGAGAGAATGGCGCCCAGCTCAAATTTCGGAAGAGACATAAAGGGAACTCCATTCATATCCTTTGTCACAAAGGGGATATTAATCCATGCTGCGGACGTAATGGCGGAATAATCCATATGGAAGACTCCGACCGCGCCCAGAATAATACACAGAACGTATCCGGCGGCGATTCCGATTAGGATCGGGACCAGTTTGAAAAAACCGTGTGCAAATATGGAACAGAGGATTACCACGAAGAGCGTAAACAGGGCGATGCCCAGGTTTAAGGCGATCTCAGAGGTAAGGCCGTCCGCCAGGCTTAAGCCGCCGGTCGCATCACCGATCGCGGTGCTCGCCAGGTTAATACCGATGACCACGATCACGGGTCCTGTTACAACCGGAGGAAATACCCTCTTGATCTTGTCCGCTCCGATTAAAAACGCAATCAGTGCAAACAGCAGATAGATCAGACCGGCAAAAATAATTCCACCCTGTGCTAAAGGAATGTTTTCTGCAACTACAGCACCTTCCGGTCGAATGATGGCGCTTAATGCGGCCAGGAATGCGAAGGAAGAACCGAGAAAAACAGGAACCTTAAACTTAGTACAGCAGTGGAATATTAAGGTGCCCACACCTGCGGAAAACAGTGCGAGCGATGGATTGAGACCGGTCAGCAAAGGAACCAGAACCGTCGCGCCAAACATGGCAAACAGGTGTTGGATGCTGAGCAGATAGTCTCGTGTTGTCAGTTGCGTTTTTTCACTCATTTTGCTACCCCATTTCATATCTTTGTATTTTTCCGTACTATTTTATCAAATATGGGGTTAAATAGCAACTATTTTCACTATTTTGTGTCAGGAGTGTACTTTATCAGAGCATAATCGCCAAGAGCATGAGATACCGGTATGGAAACATAGATGGTGCCCTGCTCCTCGTAGCTGAATACTTCCGGAAATTTTACGGCTTCGTCAGAGTCCTTGGAGGTGGTTTTCGGCGCCTTCCATGGGAAATCAGCGCGGCGGAACATCTCGGTATACGTCTCAATGTCCGTGTCATTCTTAACCTTCATCAATTCTTTTTCCAAAGCGGCATCCGCGTCCGCAAACTGGCAGTCACCGGACAGCACATAACCGGCCAGTGTATAAGGATCCGCGTAGTTCGTAAGACCCATGTCTTCACCGAGTGCGGTGTCAATGGTATTCGTATAGAAGAGACTGACCGGATGTGCGCCGCCATCCGGCATATAGGAACCTGTGTAAACAGCGGTCAGGCGTCTGCGGTCCGCAGAGACAACCCTGCATTTCACGGTGAGGGAATCCTTGCTTTCATTCACGCCATAGGCCTTGATGAATTCCAGAGCATGTTCGTTTAGCAGCTTGTTGATCTTTTCCTGCACGGCAGCCTTGCTCAAATTAGAGACAACCGGGTATTCGATGGAAATGTTTCCGGTGGTGTAGGTGTGTATGGAGGTAGTGACGCTGGAAGCGCTGTCTGCCTTCTTCGAGTCATCTTTTTTCGTTTCGCTGCCAGCCGCATCTGTGGTCTCTTTGTCCGCGGCCGTCGTCTCTTTCGTCTCTGCCGCTGTCGTGGTGGGAGACATGGTCTCCGCGGCCGTGGTGTGGGTGCTTGTCAAATCTGTTTTGTCCTGATTCTTCTTGCCGCATCCGGCAAGTGAAAGGGCACAGACGAGTGAAAGGGTGAGAATAACTGTATATCGCTTCATAAAAAGCCTCCTTTATCATTTGAATTCGATAGGAACAGTATACCATAATGGTGGGGAAATGTATTGCAGAATTGCTTAAGATTTTGTTTCAATGTAATTAGTTTCTTATGAAGTGTATGCGGAATGAGGCCTGCCGTGTTATAATGAGCAGGATAAGAAGCCTGATACGTATCAGGGGAGCAATCCGGTCGGTGTCTTAATTTCATTAAAAAAGCAGGATTATGGAGAAAAAGGAGAGTTCTAGATGAAAGAAACAGTAATAGGAATTGTAACGTTCCTGGTGTTTTATTATTTTAATTTTATTATTTTGGCAGGAATAAGCTCTGTGCTTCTGCCGGGAGGCGATGCATTTATAAAGTCTTATGTCGATCCGGTTTACAGTGGAATTGCGGCTCTTGCGGCCATTGTTATTGTCTGCACCTGCATGATTATGAAGAAACTGGATGAAGTATTGAGAGAGTTAAAAAAAGAAAAGGACGAAGAAAGTGAAATCGTCTGAGAGAAAGTACGGAGGGAGATTAAGTGGAACACGAAGCAGAGAAGAATAACAGGAAGGAAAATTCAACAGACGGCAGACTGGCATCAGAAGGAACGTACGTGGATGGTCTCGAAGAGGGGGAGTGGAAGGATTACCACGAGAATGGAGTACTTGCCGCGGAAGGCCATTATTCAAAGGGGGAGGAAATGGGAACGTGGCGCTATTATGATGAACAGGGGAGGCTTGAGGATGAGGAGGTGTATGAGTAGAAAACTATGAAAAAAATCACATTAGGCATCGCAATACTATTATTTGCAATTGTGCTGGCGCTCTGTTCGTCCGGAATGGACTGGCTGATTCTTATCGTGGGAGTGACCGGGCTTCTGTTTTCAATTACCGGCTTTTTCGACAAATCAAACTGAGGAGGAGAAAATTAGAGTGAGACTGATTGTGAATGACGCTTTGAAGCTTTCGCCGTGAAATTACGGCAGTCAGACAGGCTGCAGCGTTTCTCTGCGGGACATGCAGCCTGGTTATTAACAGCAGCCCATAGTACAGCCTGCGTATCATTTGGAGTCTTATCTGCTTTTCATAGCCTTGATCAGTGCCAACAGTGCGGACTTTTCATTCTGCGTCAGCCCGGACAGATCCAGACTGTCCTTCTGCTCTACGCCTAAGAGGTAATCCGTGGATACTTTAAAAATCTGTGCAATGTGAATTAAAACATCGTAAGACGGCAGGCGCAGGCCGGTTTCGTAGGCGCTGATTACGGATTTTGTCAGTCCTAATTTCTGGGATAATTGGGCTTGTGTCATTTCTTCATGCAATCGTAATGTTTTTAAGGTGTTTCCAAAGTCAACCATATCAATTCTCCTTTTTTCAGTAGTTTACTACATATGGTATGTTTATATGGTGGATTAAATATTCATATAGTTGACCGAATATAAGAAAAGCTGTATACTTTTTATACCAGGAGCCGGTCGTGACAAGATAATTGACAATGGAGGGGGAGTACATACAGTGATAAAAAAGCAAATTTATAATTTAGAATTTACCGAAGAAGAATTACAGATGATCTATATGGTTTTCAGCAAGCTGGAGAATAAATGTTTTGCAAAGTGGCGTTCCATGTGGCCGGATGACGGCGAAAGAGCAAGCGCAGAATGCACAAAGCAATGGCTGATGCTGGGGAAAGTGGAGAGTATAAAGGACCGTGTGGCCAAGCCGCTGGGGTTGAGCGTCCGGAAAGAATTATAGAAAGGTATCGTAGAACCGTATCGCGTTTATAGTAAAAGGGAATCTGCTGCATTCGGCGGGTCCCTTTTTTAAATAGAAAAAAGGACTAAAAATAACGCAGATACGTTATTTTTAGTCCAATTCCCTGCCAAGGGTGTAGTGCCGGCTGCGGGACTTGAACCCGCACGGTGTTGCCACCAATGGATTTTGAGTCCACCTCGTCTGCCATTCCGACAAGCCGGCGTAACAATCACAGCGTTGATTATTTTATCACAGGATTTTCCATTTGGCAAGTGTTTTTTATGATTATTAAATTGAAAATGGTGGAAATATATTGTATGATAGATAGAGATTTGTGGAAGGAGGTGTCCGGAGGTGACATGTAAAGAAGCGGAAAGCCTTGTAATGCCTTATATTAAGAACGAACTGACTGATGAAGAACTCTTTGAATTTCTGGAGCATATTGAACATTGCCCGGAATGCAGGGAAGAGCTGGAGATATATTTTACTGTTGACGTGGGAATCCGGCAGTTGGACTCCGAGACGGGCAATTATAACATCAAGGGAGCGCTTGAGACAGCGATCGAACAGTCCAGGGAAAGACTGGAAGCCGTTCGGCTCGTTAAGATCGTGCGCTATGCGGTATCCACACTCAGCGTTATGGCATTAATTATTACGGTCCTTCTGCAGTGCCGCATCTGGCTGCAGTCAGGACTCATCTGACAGGAGAGAACATGGACAAAGAGAAATTAGTATTAATAGACGGACACAGCATCATGAGCAGAGCATTCTACGGAATTCCTGAGCTGACAAATTCAGAGGGACTCCATACCAACGCCGTATATGGATTTTTAAACATTATGTTTAAGATTCTTGAAGAAGAGCAGGCAGACCATGTGGCGGTGGCCTTTGACCGAAAGGAACCCACATTCCGCCATAAGATGTTTGAACCGTATAAGGGAACGCGAAAACCCATGCCGGAGGAGCTTCACGAGCAGGTGGATTTGATGAAAGAAGTCCTCGGCGCCATGGAGGTGCCCATCCTTACGATGGCAGGCTACGAGGCCGATGATATTCTGGGAACTGTGGCGAAAGAAAGCCAGGCGAAGGGTGTGGAGGTGGTCGTGGTATCAGGTGACCGCGATCTGCTCCAGCTGGCCGACGAGCATATCAAGATCCGGATTCCAAAGACCAGCAGGGGCGGTACGGAGATTAAAGACTACTATCCGGAGGATGTGAAGAATGAGTACCATGTGACTCCAACGGAATTTATCGATATGAAGGCCCTGATGGGAGACTCCTCAGACAACATTCCAGGAGTACCGTCCATCGGAGAGAAGACGGCCGCTGCCATTATAGAGGCATACGGAAGTATTGAGAACGCTTACGCCCATATAGAGGAGATCAAACCGCCAAGAGCGAAGAAGTCATTGGAAGAGAATTACAGTCTTGCACAGCTGAGCAAGGAGCTGGCAACGATCAATATAAACTGCGGAATAGAATTTTCCTATGACGATGCCAAAGCGGACAACTTATATACACCGGCCGCTTACCAGTATATGAAGCGTCTGGAGTTTAAATCACTCCTTTCCCGTTTTTCGGATACGCCGGTAGAGAGTCTGTCGGCGGAGGCGCATTTTCAGATGGTCACCGATTTTGGAGAAGCGGAAGCCATCTTTGCCGCCTGCAAAGCCGGGGCGAAGATTGGCCTGGAGCTGGTGATCGAGGACCATGAGCTGACAGCCATGGCGCTCTGCACAGGAGAGGAAGCCACCTACTGTTTCGTCCCCCAGGGCTTTATGCGGGCGGAATATCTGGTGGAAAAGGCCAGGGATTTGTGCAGAACATGCGAACGGGTATCTGTGCTTAAGCTAAAGCCGCTGCTTCCATTTTTGAAAGCCGAATCAGACAGCCCGCTGTTTGACGCCGGTGTGGCCGGTTACCTCTTAAATCCGCTTAAGGATACGTATGATTACGATGATCTTGCCCGTGATTATCTGGGCATGACCGTGCCGTCCAGAGTCGACTTATTAGGAAAACAGACGATTAAAAAGGCACTTGAGACCGATGAGAAGAAGGCGTTTACGTGTATCTGCTACATGGGCTATATCGCCTTTATGAGTGCGGACCGTCTGACCGAGGAGCTTAAAAAGGCCGAAATGTACAGCCTCTTTATCGATATTGAGATGCCGCTGATCTACAGCCTTTTCCACATGGAGCAGGTGGGAATCAAGGCGGAGAGAGAGCGGCTGAAGGAGTACGGAGACCGCTTAAAGGTGCAGATTGTCGCGCTGGAGCAGAAGATTTATGAAGAAACAGGGGAAACCTTTAATATCAATTCTCCCAAGCAGCTGGGTGAGGTTCTGTTTGACCATATGAAGCTGCCCAATGGGAAAAAGACGAAATCCGGTTATTCTACGGCCGCCGATGTGCTGGATAAACTGGCTCCCGATTATCCGGTGGTACAGATGATTCTCGACTACCGTCAGCTTACCAAGCTGAATTCCACCTATGCGGAAGGTCTGGCCGTCTATATTGGGCCGGATGAGAGAATTCACGGGACTTTTAACCAGACCATCACGGCTACGGGAAGAATCAGCAGTACGGAGCCGAATCTTCAGAACATCCCGGTTCGTATGGAGCTGGGACGTGAAATTCGGAAGATATTTGTTCCGGAGGAGGGCTGCGTCTTCATCGACGCTGACTATTCCCAGATCGAGCTTCGTGTCCTGGCGCATATGTCCGGAGATGAGAGGCTGATTGGAGCCTACCGCCATGCGGATGACATTCATGCCATCACGGCTTCCGAGGTCTTCCATACGCCTCTGGACGAGGTGACGCCGCTGCAGAGAAGAAATGCCAAGGCGGTAAACTTCGGAATCGTGTATGGTATCAGTTCCTTCGGACTGAGCGAGGGCTTAAGCATATCCAGGAAAGAGGCAACGGAGTATATCAATAAGTATTTTGAGACGTATCCGGGCGTTAAGGAATTCCTGGACAGGCTTGTAGCGGACGCCAAAGAGACCGGCTATGCGGTCAGCATGTTTGGCAGAAGACGTCCGGTGCCGGAACTGAAATCTACTAATTTTATGCAGCGCTCCTTCGGGGAGCGTGTGGCCATGAACTCCCCGATTCAGGGAACGGCAGCCGACATCATGAAGATCGCAATGATACGTGTGGATCGTGCATTGAAGGCGAAAGGCCTTAAATCGCGCATTGTTTTACAGGTTCACGATGAGCTTCTGATCGAGACGCAGAAGGACGAAGTGGAAGCGGTAAAGGCGCTTTTGGTGGACGAGATGAAGCATGCAGCGGATTTATCAGTTTCTCTTGAGGTGGAAGCGAACGTCGGAGATTCCTGGTTTGATGCCAAATAGGACCAGGGCGTTTATTTGCCTTACAGGAGAGAAGGAGAAAAAGTGAGAGTGATAGGACTGACAGGCGGAGTCGGCGCCGGGAAGAGCCGGATTCTCGATATCCTGCAAACAGAGTACGGAGCAGAAATCATAGTCGCCGATCAGGTGGCTCATGAGCTGATGGAACCAGGGCACGAGGGCTACGAGATGGTCATCCGTGCCCTGGGGAACAGCTTCTTGAAACCGGATGGCACAATTGACCATCCGCTGCTTTCCGCACTCATTTTTCATGACCAAAATGCGCTTGAGACGATGAACGGAATCATCCATCCGATGGTATGGAAAACGATTAAAGATAAAATTTCTTCTTCACAAGCGGACTTAATTGTGGTAGAATCTGCAATTATGGGCAGGGAACAGAATGACATCTACGATGAAATGTGGTATGTTTATACATCGGAAGAGAATCGCATCAGGCGCCTGAAAGAAAACAGGGGATACAGCAGAGAGCGTTCCCTGAGCATTATGAAGAATCAGCTTTCGGATGAGGAATTCCGGGAACTGGCGGACCGGGTGATTGATAACAACGGGACCGTGGAAGAGGTAAAAGCCGGGCTGGAGGCCCTATTGAAAGATAAAGGACGGGAAACATGAGACTGGTAAGTATAGCGAGCGGAAGCAGCGGAAACTGCATCTATGTTGGTTCGGACAACTCCCATATTCTGGTGGATGCCGGCATCAGCAATAAGAGGATTGAGCAGGGCTTAAATGAAATTGGTTTAAAAGGCAGCGAGCTCGACGGAATCGTCATCACACACGAGCATTCTGACCATACAAAGGGACTGGGAGTCCTGGCAAGAAAATACGGTGTTCCTCTCTATGGGACAAAGGAAACGCTGGAAGAGGTATCGAAGCAGAAGTATCTGGGAGAGTATCCCAGAGAGCTGTACCATCCGATCTGTCCGGATGTGGATTTCTTTGTCGGCGATCTGGAGGTAAAGCCTTTCTCGATCGATCACGACGCGGCAAATCCGGTGGCATACCGGATCCAGCATGACCACAAATCGGTGGCGGTGGCGACGGACATGGGGCACTATGACCAGTACATAATCGATCATTTGCAGGGACTCGATGCGCTTTTACTGGAATCCAACCACGATGTCAACATGCTGCAGGCAGGACCGTATCCTTACTACCTGAAGCGCCGTATTTTAGGGGATCACGGCCATCTCTCCAATGAGAACGCCGGACGCCTTCTGTGCTGCATTCTGCACGATAATTTAAAACGGATTCTGCTTGGCCATTTGAGCAAGGAAAATAATTACGAAGAGCTGGCTTACGAGACCGTAAAGCTGGAGATTACAGACGGAGATAATCCATTTAAGGCGTCCGATTTTTCGATCGCGGTTGCGGGAAGAGACAGGATGTCGGAAATTATCACTATATAAAAGAGGAGAAAAGCAGCATGAAGAAAACCATTATCACAGTAGTTGGAAAAGACACCGTAGGGATCATTGCAAAGATTTGCACATACCTGGCGAACAACCGGGTGAATATCCTGGATATCTCACAGACCATCGTACAGGATTTCTTTAATATGATGATGATTGTCGACACGAACGACGCCACAAAACCTTTTGGAGAGCTTGCCGATGAGCTGGAACAGATCGGAGACGAGATCGGTGTTAAGGTAAAATGCCAGCGCGAGGATATTTTTACCAAGATGCACCGTATCTGACAGCAGCGAATGCTGTACCACTCTGCGTTTTCGAAGAAACTTACGAAGCATTTTGCCAGTACTGCACTTCGGAATGAAAGAATAAGCATAAGAAAAAGGATGGGCCCCCGATATGTTGAATATGTTTGAAGTAAATGAAACAAATAAAATGATAGAACAGGAGAAGCTGGATGTCAGAACGATTACCCTGGGCATCAGCCTTCTGGACTGCAGCGACAGCGATTTAGATGCGGTCAATGAGAAGATCTATAACAAGATCACCACTACAGCTAAAAATCTCGTCGCAGTCGGCCGAGAGATTGAGCGCGATTTCGGTATCCCGATCGTAAATAAGAGAATTTCCGTCACCCCGATCGCCATGGTTGGCGCGGCGGCCTGCAAGAGTCCGGAGGACTATGTGACCATTGCAAAGACCCTCGACCGGGCGGCTCACGAGGTTGGCGTAAACTTTATCGGCGGTTATTCTGCTCTGGTGAGCAAGGGGATGACCGAAGCGGACGAAAGGCTGATCCGTTCCATTCCGCAGGCGCTTGCCGTGACGGAGCGCGTGTGCAGCTCTGTCAACGTGGGTTCCACAAAGACGGGCATTAACATGGATGCCGTGAAGCTGATGGGCGAGATCGTGCTGGCGACGGCGGAAGCGACGAAGGAGTCTGATTCTCTGGGCTGCGCCAAACTGGTCGTCTTCTGTAATGCACCTGATGACAATCCGTTTATGGCGGGCGCGTTCCACGGCGTGACGGAGGCCGAGTCCATCATCAACGTGGGCGTCAGCGGACCTGGTGTTGTAAAGACCGCCATCGAGACGGCGAGAGGAAAGGATTTTGAGGTCCTCTGCGAGACGATCAAGAAGACGGCGTTTAAGATCACGAGAGTCGGACAGCTGGTGGCTCAGGAGGCCTCCAGACGCTTAAATATCCCGTTCGGTATCATTGATCTGTCCCTTGCTCCGACTCCGGCTGTCGGCGACAGTGTCGCTGAGATTCTGGAAGAGATCGGTCTGGAGCGTGTAGGCGCTCCGGGAACGACGGCGGCTCTCGCCATGTTAAACGATCAGGTGAAGAAGGGCGGCGTCATGGCTTCCTCCTATGTAGGCGGCTTAAGCGGCGCGTTTATCCCGGTCAGCGAGGATCAGGGGATGATCGATGCGGTTTCCATGGGAGCTTTGACGATCGAAAAGCTGGAAGCGATGACGTGTGTCTGCTCCGTAGGCCTCGATATGATCGCGATCCCAGGCGACACGCCTTCGACGACCATAGCTGGCATTATTGCGGATGAGGCGGCTATCGGTATGATCAACCAGAAGACAACTGCTGTCAGACTTATACCGGTGATCGGAAAGACCATTGGGGATACGGTGGAATTTGGCGGACTGCTTGGCTACGCCCCGGTTATGCCGGTCAATCCCTATTCCTGTGAGAAGTTCGTGACCCGCGGAGGCAGAATTCCGGCTCCGATCCACAGCTTTAAAAATTAGGATTAAATAAAGAAAGGCCCAGATGAATGAACAACCATCTGGGCCGTACTTAACAGAGAAGAGAAATTGGGAGGAAGATCGGATGAGACTGTATCTGATTCGTCATGGCCGCCAGTGCAGCCAGCTGTGCAACGTCAATGTGGATTTGGCTTTAGAGGGCTTCCGACAGGCGGAGCTTTTGGGAGAACGTCTGGCAGGAGAGCAGATTGAAGCTGTATACTCCAGCCATTTGCTGCGGGCGTTTCAGACTGCGGAGACGGCAAACCGCTTCTGGAATGTGGAACATATTGTAAAGGAGGAGCTGCGCGAGATCTCCTTTGGCGAGATGGAAGGAATGTGCGACGAGGATATTGCGGTAAAATTTGCCGCATTTAAGAAGGAACAGGAAAAGATGGAAGCCGACTTACCGTATCCGGGCGGAGAGTGTGCGGGAGACGTGATCCGGCGGGTGATGCCGGTATTTCGTGAGATTGCTGAGAGCGGTTATCAGACGGTTGCGGTAGTTACTCACGGCGGTGTAATCCGAAGCATGACCTCCGCATTATTAGGCATGGAACCGGCCAGATACCGGCTTCTCGGGAATTCACTGGAAAACTGCAGCATTACCGAGGTGGCCTATAACCCGGGCAATAAGCGCTTTACCGTGGAACGTTTTAATGATTACGCGCATTTGGAGCCGCATCCGGAGCTCTTAAGAAGCAGCTGGGTATCGGCGGAGAATTAAGAGGACAGGGGAATATTTTATGGAGCAGAGCAGTATGGTTCTGGAAAAAAGAGAAGAGGTTAAGAAGATCTTTGAGGACTTTTTAGACGACAGCCTGCTCAGGATAATCCTGAGCAATCCGGCCTTTAAGGACGGTGCAGGCCCGTGCAAAGCACTGAAGGTCCGGGTACGCCCGGTTATGCTGAAAGGCGGCATGGTTTTCCAGGCGGAAGAACTGACGGAGAAACAGGCATTTCACCGAAATCTGACGAGAGAAGAAGGCGTATCCTACTTGCTGGGACTGATGGAGAGCGGTTTTAAGCAGGCAGAAGTGGAATCGTCCAGGGGACAGGCCCGTGTGTTGGTTGGCAAGAAAGGAACTGTCTCGATTAAAGTTAAGAAAAATCAGCAGAAAATGGTAGCGGCTCCGAACGTGGCCTCCCACAACCGGCAGAAGCGCTACATCCTGGAGGAAGGAAAGCCTGTTGCATTTCTGGAGGACTTAGGTGTCATGACGGCCGATGGTAAGGTCGTCCGTTCCCACTACGATAAGTTCCGCCAGATCAACCGTTTTCTGGAATTTATTGAGGACATTCTCCCAAGACTGGACAAGAGCAGGGAAAATGTAATCATCGATTTTGGATGCGGAAAATCATACCTGACATTTGCCATGTATTATTATCTCCATGAGCTGAAGGGCTATGAGGTGCGCATTATCGGACTGGACTTAAAGCAGGACGTGATCGACCACTGCAACCGCCTAAGCGTGGCCTATGGCTTCGACAAGCTGAAGTTTTATCACGGCGATATTGCTTCCTACGACGGCGTGGACCATGTGGACATGGTTGTGACGCTTCATGCCTGCGACACGGCTACGGATTACGCCCTGGAAAAGGCGGTAAAATGGGATGCCTCCGTGATTCTCTCCGTTCCCTGCTGTCAGCATGAGCTGAATAAACAGATGGACAACGAGCTGCTGCGCCCGGTGCTCCAGTACGGGCTGATCAAGGAGCGTATGGCAGCCTTATACACAGATGCCCTCCGGGCGGAGATCCTGGAAAATAGGGGCTACCGAACCCAGATCCTGGAGTTTATCGATATGGAACACACTCCGAAGAACATTCTGATCCGCGCGGTGAAACAGGGCGGGCCCAAGGACAACCGGAAAGAGATCGAGGATATCCTGCAGTTTTTGGGGACGGAACAGACGCTGGCCGGGCTGCTGCTGGAAGAGTATAATGTGTGATAGTTGTGTGGTATGGAATTATAAAGACGGCCGGGATTTGACTTGGGATAAAAACAGTGTTTTCAGTGGTTGGGATTTCGAAACCCCGTCGGCGCCATACCGGTTATTTTTTTGAAACAGGCGCTAAAGTAATACTGGTTGGAAAAACCGGTTTTTTCACTGATTTCCCGTATGGAG
>OGUR01000029.1_pt1 | contig 128173 bp, 117 predicted proteins | sample 1574711 | NCBI WGS metagenome assembly OGUR01 (sample SAMEA2582152, study PRJEB24529) | metagenome | biome: Human gut stool | place: China | collected 2011
AGCGTCGCCACCGCAACGCCTGCAACTCCCTGATGGAACCGGATTACGAAGAGCAAATCCAGCACAATATTCAGAAGCGACGAAAAGATCAGGAGATAGAGCGGCGTTCTGGAATCGCCCAGCGACTGGAATATAGCCGCCTGTACGTTGTACATGAACAGGAACGGAAGTCCCACAAAGTAAATGCTTAAATACACGGAGGCATCAGCAAATACGTTTTCCGGCGTGTTCATCCACGCCAAAATTGGCTCGTTAAACAGAAATCCCAGCGTGCCGAGAAGTACGCTCAGCGTCAGGAAGTTGATCAATGTCGTGGAGATCGCCGTCTTCATATTCCCCAGCTGCTTCGCGCCCAGGAACTGGGACACTACCACGGAGCTTCCAATGCCTCCGCCGATGGCGATGGCAATAAAGACATTGGTAATGGAATAGGAAGCGCCGACAGATGCCAGCGCCTCCTCACTTACAAACCGGCCTACGACGACCGAGTCCATAATATTATAAAACTGTTGAAATAAATTGCCCAGAATCATCGGCAGAGCGAACAGAAGCAACGCGCTGCCCGGTGAATCGGTTATCATGTTTACTGCTTTTCTCTCTTTTTTCATACCCTTATTTTGAACCATTCCTATCCGAATATACGCCATCCGCAGATAAAGTTATTTCTCCACCAGCTGCTCAGGGCACGTTCTACGACACGTCCGTTACTTGAAGATGCATCGACCACCTTGCCGCCGCCTGCCACGATTCCCACATGGCCGCTTACGACGATGATATCGCCCGCCTGGAGACTGTTGAAATTCGTAATCTTCGTGTATTTTCCTACGCTTCGCCATCCGGCCGAGGTCAGATAGCTCTGCCGTACTCCCGCCTGATTCAGACAGTAGTAGATGAAGCCGGAGCAGTCAAACGCGTTCGGCCCTTTTGCACCATAGACGTATGGACAGCCCAGCTTGGATCTGGCGATGGACAGCAGACCGCTGACGCCGGAGCCGCCTTTTACCGTTCCGCCCTTGGAACCGCCGCTGCCACCGGATGATCCGCCTGAACCCGCCTTCTTTACGCTGCTTCCTGTCAGTTTATTCATCGTCTGACGGCCTACAGAACCGTCTGCTGTAAGGCCATTGTTGCTCTGGAAGGACTTCACCGCCTTTTCCGTCACTTCACCGTAATAGCCGGTAACATTGGCCGAAGATAAATAGCCGTATTTATTTAGCAGCTGCTGGATCCGGGTAACGGTCTCTCCCTGTTCCCCCAGCATCAGGCCGTTGGCCTGCGCCTCGGCACTGTTTAAGGCCACACGGGTGGATGGCCCGAGATAACCGTCAACCACCAGGTCGTTTCGCGCCTGGAACTGTTTGACCGCTGCCGCCGTATCATCGCCATACGCGCCGTCCGGTGTGGTCGTTAAATATCCCAGCTCCTTCAGCCGCGTCTGGCATGCCAGCACCACATCGCTCTTCTCTCCATAGGAAAGGAAATTCGGTTTAATCTCATCACTGTATAGAAGGTTAATCGTCTGCCGGCCCACCTTGCCATCCACATTCAGTCCGTTGACCTCCTGAAGCTTGATGACTGCGGCCTCCGTATCGTCCCCAAAGTGTCCGGTCACCAGATCTCCGGTAGCCAGATATCCCAGTTCGTAAAGGCGGTTCTGAATCCGCCTGATATCGTCACCATCAACATCCTTCGAAACCGCGTAGTACTTGGCGGAAGGAGCCATGATTGCCTTCAGCGTCTCCGGGCCGACAATACCATCCTGCGCCAGCTGATTCTGCCGTTGAAAAGTCTTGACCGCAGATTCGGTCATATTTCCAAAATACTGAGTCGGTTCATCATTGTCCATAAATCCAAGATCCATCAGCCGCTGCTGAAGGCTTGCTATAATGGGATGCTCCACGCCGTTTCGGAGATACTCCGGAACGGGATTCTCATCCAGAACCGGAAGATCCGGCAGTACCGGCATCGGCTCCTCACCGATTGTCAGGATCTTTACCGGCTCGGGATTCTTCTCAGTCTCCAGCTCGATCGAGATGGAAGAGGGCTCGGGCGCCTCTGTCTCCTGCCCTGCGTCATTCTTTTTTCCGCAGCCTCCCAAAACCGCCGCGACAGCTGCGGCCAGAAGTACTTTATGTATAAAAGGTGTGTACCATCGTGCTTTTTTATTCATAAATCGGTATTCCTTTCCTTTTGTCGAATCAGGTCTATTTTAGCACATTTATAGGGAAAAAGGGAAGGAAATTTATCTCATACGGCTGAATAGTTGTAACAGTTCTGCCTTTACTTTCGTATCCTCCCTCCATTGCACAGTCGGCAGTCATATGGTATACTGAATAGGGTTAGAAATTGCTAACTCAGAAACTGAAAGGAGGTTTTATTATGGGAACATCTTTATTATGGGCGGCCGGCGGGACTGGCTTTACATTTTTAATGACCACGCTGGGCGCGTCTGTAGTTTTTTTCTTTCGCAAAGAAGTCAATGCATCTGTACAGAGAATTTTTCTGGGATTCGCAGCCGGAGTTATGGTGGCGGCTTCCGTATGGTCACTGCTGATTCCTGCCATTGAGGAAGCTTCCTTAAACGGTGGTATCGGCTGGATACCTGCCGCCGGAGGCTTTTTACTGGGCGTGTTCTTCCTGATCGCCCTCGATACCTATCTCCCCCACCTTCACCCGGACTGCAGTAACCCGGACTGCAACGAGGCGGAGGGAGTCTCTTCCAGCTGGAAACGGACCACCCTGTTAGTCATGGCGGTTACGCTTCACAATATACCGGAGGGCATGGCGGTCGGCCTGTCCTTCGCATTGGCCGCACAGCATGGCAACGATCCGGCGCTCTACACCGCGGCCATGGCTCTCGCCATCGGTATCGGTATTCAGAATTTCCCGGAAGGTGCGGCAATCTCCCTTCCATTGCGCCAGGAAGGTCTTTCCACCGGTAAGGCATTCTTCCGCGGCAGTATGTCAGGTATCGTAGAACCCATCTTCGGTATCCTCACGGTGCTGGTGGCAGGCGCCATCGAGCCTCTGATGCCCTGGCTGCTCTCCTTTGCCGCAGGCGCCATGCTCTATGTCGTAGTGGAAGAACTGATTCCCGAAGCTCATTTAGGTGAACACTCCAACGCCGGTACACTGGGCGTTATGGGGGGATTTGTCATTATGATGATACTGGATGTGGCACTTGGGTGATAACATTTATGAGATGATATTTATACGATGTTGTTTATATGAAAAGAAGCGAAACGGTTTTTGTTATGGACCGTTTCGCTTCTTTTTACTTACCTTCTTTCGTAAATCCTGCCACTTGGAAATTTTTTCCTTCTCTGCTATACTGATACCATCACGTTCTGTTTGCATCTGACATTCAGTCTGAGGAGGGAGAATTTATTTATGAAAAAACTTACTGCTTCACATTTTAACGACGCCATGGCTTATGCCCTTCTGGAACCGGAATTCAACCTCTTCCTGATCGGGGATTTGGAAAACTACGGTCTGGAGTCGGAAAACGTCTCCGTATACACGGCCGACACCTGGACAGGGGGAACACTCCCCTACTTTATTCTGGATTACAGGAACAATTTCCTGTTCTACAGTCATACCACAGACTACAACAAGGCTGAAGTCGCCGGATTTCTCTCTGGTTTCCAGATGCGCAATTTAAGCGGGAAGCGGGAACTGATTGAACCTCTGATACCGCTCTTAAAGGGTCTTGAGCTGGTTCCCACGTATCTGGCAAGGCTTGACCGGCCGGCCAGCCCCGATGATCCCGCTTTTCCAGCAAGACGCCTTGTCCCTGATGATATTGATGCTATCTACGCACTGTTAAAACAGATCGATGAATTCTTCTCCATGCGGAGTAAGACGGAGGAGGAAAACCGGGAAGATATCTTAAGTTCCATGACCAACGAAGGCCGGATGTACGGGGTCTTTGAAGATGGGACGCTTGCAGCCGTAGCCGGAACCTCAGCCGAAAACTCCATGTCGGCCATGGTCGTCAGCGTTGCGACTCTGCCCGAATATAGAGGCCGCGGATACGCCACCCGGCTGGTAAACCGTTTATGCCGGGACTGTCTGGCGGACGGCATGAGATTCCTCTGCCTCTTCTATGATAACCCGGAGGCCGGCACCATCTACCGCAAGATCGGTTTTAAGGAACTGGGGCAGTATGCTATGGTAAGAAGTATTGAAAGTATTGAAAGTATTAAAAGTATTGATACCCATTGAGAAATAAGAGAAGATGCATGCCGCCTGGCTGCTGCCGGGTATAGAAAAAGCTTCCGCAAAAGCACCGCCCGTCAAACATTACGTTTGCCCGGTGCCTTTGCAGAAGCTTTCTCTATTTATTAAATCTCATACTTATGCTTCAGCCTCAGCCTCGCCAGCGACCTCGCCAGCGACGCCTCGAAATGCGAATGTTCCTGGATGCTCTTACTCTGTCTGAGCTGCTCCTCGGCCCTCTCTCTGGCCTCCTCGGCACGCCTCTCGTCAATATCCTCAGGACGTTCCGCAGTATCCACCAGAAGGGTGACACGGTTGTTGATAATCTGTACAAAACCATCGCCTACCACGCCGTTAATCCATTCGCCGCTTTCATTCATCAGTCTCATCTCGCCGATCGTAACTGCAATTACCATGTCCTCATGGTGCGGCAGAACCTCTTTTTCTCCATCTAACAGGGGGATGATGAGCTTCTGGCACGGTCCCTTGAAGAACACCTTGTCAGTTGCAATGATCTGCAAAAAAAATGTATTTGCGCTCACAGGCCCTCACCTCTATCTGCCTTCCTCGGCTCCTAATGTCTTCGCCTTCTCGATTACCTCGTCGATCGTTCCCACGTTAAAGAACGCCGCCTCCGGATACTGGTCCATCTCACCTTCTACGATGGCCTTAAAGCCGCGCACCGTCTCCTTCAAAGGAACGTACTTTCCGGCAACGCCGGTGAAGTTCTCCGCCACGGAGAATGGCTGTGATAAGAATTTCTGGATCTTTCTGGCACGGTTTACTGTGGTCTTATCCTCATCGCCCAACTCCTCCATTCCGAGGATTGCGATGATGTCCTGAAGCTCTCTGTATTTCTGAAGTGTCTCCTGAACCATTCTGGCCACCTCATAGTGTTCCTCGCCTACCACATCCGGTTCCAGAATACGGGAGTTGGATTCCAGCGGATCAACCGCCGGGTAAATACCCTGTTCCACAATCTTTCTCGAAAGAACCGTCGTCGCATCCAGATGGGCAAAGGTGGTCGCCGGAGCCGGATCCGTCAAGTCATCGGCCGGCACGTAAACCGCCTGAACCGAAGTAACAGAACCGTTCTTGGTGGAGGTAATCCTCTCCTGTAACTCGCCCATCTCCGTGGCCAGTGTCGGCTGGTAGCCAACAGCGGACGGCATACGTCCGAGCAGCGCGGACACCTCGGAACCAGCCTGAACGAAACGGAAGATATTGTCGATGAACAGCAGCACGTTTTTATGCTCCTGATCACGGAAGTATTCCGCCATGGTAAGTCCCGTCTCCGCTACACGCATACGGGCTCCCGGCGGCTCATTCATCTGACCGAATACCAGGGCCGTTTTCTCGATAACGCCGGACTCTCCCATCTCGGTCCATAAGTCATTTCCTTCACGGGAACGCTCTCCAACACCGGTAAAGATGGAATATCCGCCATGCTCTGTCGCAATGTTATGAATCAGCTCCTGAATGAGGACCGTCTTACCTACACCGGCGCCTCCAAACAGACCGATCTTTCCACCCTTTGCATAGGGGGCCAGAAGGTCAATAACCTTGATTCCCGTCTCCAGGATCTCCGCTACCGGGCTCTGTTCCTCAAATGACGGCGGATCCCTGTGGATGACCCATTTCTCGCCTTCCTTTAACGGTTCGCCGTTGTCAATCGTCTCACCCAGGACGTTAAAAAGGCGTCCCAGTGTCTGCTCGCCGACAGGAACCCTGATTCCCGAACCGGTGGCCGTTACTTCCATATCTCTACAGAGTCCTTCGCTGGAAGCAAGCATAATGCAGCGAACGGTATTATTTCCCAGATGCTGGGAAACTTCCATTACGCAGCGTTTTCCGTCATTATCTACCTCAAGGGCGTCCTTAATGCACGGCAGCTCCACGCCTTCCTCGAACTCTACGTCTACAACAGGCCCTAAAACCTGCACGATTTTTCCTTTATTCATAATCTGTTTCTCACAGTTGTGAGGACTCCTCCTCTCTGTTATTTTTTCTTCTTCTTTTTTTGGGCCTTGGCTCCGCTGATTACCTCGGTGATCTCCTGGGTAATGGCAGCCTGGCGGACCCGGTTATAGGTGATTGCCAGTTCATCCAGCATATCCTGCGCACTCTTCGTGGCAGCCTGCATGGCCATCATTCTGGAATTCTGCTCGCTGGAGTAGGATTCCACCAGACCGCCATAGATAAATCCGGCTATATAGTTAGGTACGATGGCATCGATCACCGCCTTGGGCGATGGCTTCATCGTGATTTCCTCCAGATGGATGTCGATCGGTATGCCCTGGGGCACGCTGAAATTAGACTTCGGAAGCGGTAAAAGCTGCGTAATCTCGGCCTCCATCTTCATTGCATTGACCATTCTGGTGTAAATCATGTATACCTCATCCAGTTTCCCAGACAGGAAATAATCCACGATTTTCTCCTCAATGATCCTCGCCCGGCTCATATTCGGGTTTTGCACCGTATACCGGAAATCCTGTTCTACCGGAATCCCCTTTCTCACAAAATACTGCTGGCCCAGCTCACCGACCACGAACAGCATGGGATTTCCTCCCTTGTCGATCTGTTCCTGCACCAGCTTGAATACGTTGTGATTGTATGCGCCCGCAAGGCCTTTGTCCGCGGTTACCACGATATACCCGATCTTCTTGTCTTCCGGCTTAATCTGCGGCCTCGTATCGAAATAAGGGTCCTCTATCTCCGGTGTATGCCTGACAATTCGGGAAATGGTCCTCTGGAGCGCATAGAAATAGGGTTCTGTATCGGTTAAGTTTTTTCTGGCCTTTTTAAGCTTTGACGAGGAAATCGTATACATCGCATTCGTAATCTTCATCGTACTCTTGATACTGTTCATCCTGCTTTGTATCTCTCTCGCATTTGCCATATCTTACACCTGCTTCTGTTTATTTGTTTCAGTCCACATTTCGAGTTTGCAGATCAACTCAAAATGACGCCATCGTGTTCTGTTTGAATTCTTTCACGCCGTCTAAAATGCTCTGCTTCAGCTCGTCGGAAAGAACTTTCTTCTCTTCGATCTCCTTCACGATTTCCGGATGCTTCTGCTCAAAGAATGCCAGCATTTCCTTCTGGAAACCCTTGATCTTTGACACTTCCACATCGAGAAGAAGCCGGTTATTAGCGGCTACCAGGCTGATGACCTGATCGTGTAAGCTCATCGGATGGCAGAGCGGCTGCTTTAACATCTCTGTCAGTCCCTTGCCATACTGGATCATCTCCTTCGTCGCCGGATCGAGGTCCGAACTGAACTGGGTAAATACTTCCATCTCACGGCACTGGGCCAGGTCGATACGAAGGCTTCCTGCCGCCTTCTTCATGGCCTTTGTCTGAGCTGCGCCGCCGACACGGGATACGGAAAGTCCCACGTTGACCGCAGGTCTCATACCGGAGAAGAATAAGTCACTCTCCAGGAATATCTGTCCGTCCGTGATGGAGATAACGTTTGTCGGAATATATGCCGAAACATCTCCCGCCTGTGTCTCAATAATCGGCAGCGCCGTAATGGATCCGCCGCCCTTTTCCTCACTCAGTCTGCTGGATCTCTCCAGAAGCCTGGAATGCAGATAGAACACATCGCCCGGATATGCCTCACGCCCCGGGGAACGCTCAAGGAGTAAAGACAGCGCACGGTAAGCAACCGCATGTTTCGACAAATCGTCGTAAACGATCAGCACATCTTTTCCCTGATACATGAAGTACTCTGCCAGCGCCGTTCCGGAATAGGGAGCGATATACTGAAGCGGAGCCGGTTCACTGGCTGTCGAGGACAGAACGATGGTATAATCCATGGCTCCATACTGGCTTAATGTATTGACCATCTTCGCAACGGTGGAAGCCTTCTGGCCTACCGCCACGTAGATGCAGATCGTATCTTTGCCCTTCTGATTTAAAATGGCATCGATGGCAATCGAGGTTTTACCGGTCTGACGGTCGCCGATGATCAGCTCACGCTGGCCGCGGCCGATGGGGAACATGGAGTCAATTGCCAGGATTCCCGTCTCCATAGGCACCGAAACGCTCTTTCTGTCAATGATACCAGGCGCCTCATTCTCGATCGGGCGGTAATCGTCGGACTTGATGTCACCTTTCCCGTCGATTGCTGCACCCAATGCGTTGACAACTCTTCCTATATAAGCGTCGCCAACCGGGATACCGGCACGTTTCTTTGTTCTCGTAACCTTGCATCCCTCTTTAATCTCTCTATCTGAACCAAACAGGATACAACCGATGTCGTCCCGTCTGATATCCTGTACCATACCTTTTACACCGTTATCAAAGATAACGATCTCGCCGTACATGGCGTGGTCAATTCCATAAATCGTCGCGATTCCGTCACCGATTCCGATGACCGTGCCGACCTCCTGGTCTCTTGCATGTACGTCATAATCTTCAATCTCGCTTCTTAAGATGGAGATAATCTCATCTGAATTGATTGAACCCACGCTTCTCACCTCCGCATCAATATTTGCTCTAACTGTTTCATACGTCCTTTTATACTCCAGTCTGTCTCCATATCGCCGGTGCGGATCACAAATCCTCCGCCCAGACTGGAATCCTTAACAAGGCGGAGTTCCACATCCTGTTTCTGGTATTTCTTCATCAGCATCTGCTTAATTTTCTTAAGCTGCTCTGCGTCCGGCTCCGTCACATAATACAACGTTGCTCGCAGACTGCCTTCCTGTTCGCATGCATAGGCATGGTACGCTTCGAATACATCTTCGACCTCGCCCATGTCCTGATGTCCACAGAGCACCTTAAGAAAATTCCTCAGCTCTGCTGGAAATACCCGGTCAATGACGCGGTTTTTTTCGCTTTTTTTCACCACAGGGCTTACGAGGGCTTCCTTAAGCTGGGGAACCTCGCGAAACAGCACCTCCGCTTCTTCCACCATTTCCTTTGGAACCTTCAATTCGTAAAGCACCTGTCCGTAATTATTTGCTGCCTGCGTCATGAGAATCACCTGCTTCTGCTATATACTGGTCGTAGAGTGCCTGGTTCTTCCTATCGTCCATCTCGCCCTGCACAACCTTTGCCGCTGCTGCAAGTACCAGACCTGCAATCTGCGCTTCCGCTTCCCTCATTGCCTTTTCCTGGTCCGCATTCGCCGTCTTGTGGGCATTTTCGATAATTCTGTCCGCCTGCTCTCCGGCTTCTTTTATCATGCGCTCCTGTACAGTCTTCGCCTCTGCCTTTGCCTCTTCCACAAGCTTCTTTCCTTCTTCCGCCGACGCCGCCAGCTTCTCTTCATACCGGCTTTTAAGCTCGGACGCCTGGAACTCGGATGCCCTCGCATTTGTGATGCTTTGATCCACCATAGTCTGGCGTTTGTTCATGATATCCATCACCGGTTTAATCAGGAAATGCTTGAGCAGAAGATACAGGACGATGACATTGACGATGTTCCACACAAGGTTAAAATCCAAACGTAACATCGAATTCGCCTGCCTTTCTATCTATATTCTTAACTTTCCGTCTGTCAGGCATTATTTTAAGAATAAGATGATTAACAGAGCGATAACGAAACCGTAAATAGCAGTTGCCTCTGCAAGAGCACAACCAAGTAATAAAGCCTTGCTGATCTTGCCTTCTGCCTCAGGCTGTCTTGCGATTGCGTCTACTGCCTTTGAAGTTGCCAGACCAATACCTACACCTGCACCTACACCTGTTAAAACTGCGATACCTGCACCAATAGCTGTTAACATAATAAATATCTCCTTTTCTCTTTTTAATTGTTTTGATTACTCCAACACTTTGGTTACTCCACTGCTTCTTTGATAAAGAGGGCAGTTAAGAATACGAATACATACGCCTGAATGAGTCCGTCAAAGATGTCAAAATACATGCTGAACGGAATCGGTATGATTGGCGCTACGAGCTGCTTAATCAGCTCCATAACTACAAACGAACCAAGCACGTTGCCAAAAAGACGCATACATAAAGACAACGGTTTAATAAAGATTTCCAGAATATTGATCGGAGCGATAATCGCTACCGGTTCTGCAAAGCTTTTTACCCATCCCTTAAGTCCCTTCTTATGGAAGCCCGCATATTCAATCAATACGATGCTCATAAGGGCAAGTGCCGCAGTCGCATTCAAGTCCTTGGTTGGTGGTTTGAAGCCGATTAAACCGATCAGATTCGCAACGCCGATGTAGATGGCTATGGATATCAGATACGGGATATATCTGCGCCCTTCTTCTCCAACCAGATCATCAAAGAATTTGTAAATGCCGCCGATTGCCACTTCCAGCGCCAGCTGCTTCTTCCCAGGATTCTCCACCTTTAAATTTCTCACCAGGCAGATGGAAAGTATGGTCAGCACCGCCATGATAATCCACGACACCACTACGGATTCAGCGATAGGAATTCCACCAAATACCGGAATGGTAAATACCGTTTCGCAGTTAAGTTCTTCCATTAACCTCTCTGCTAAATCCTCCGTAATGCTCACTTCCTTTCTTCAAGACTCTCTAATACTATTATAATACTTGTACTGATATTTGTACATTAAGTATACCGTGTATCATACTTGCATCTGCAACAATTGTCAACTTTTCCGCCGCTTCTTAACAAATCGTTAATGAGACTAATTGTTTGAACATTTGGAACAATTTTCCCGGAGTTATTTCTGAAATTCTTATTAAATTTTCAAGGAAAATATGAAGGAATTATGAACTTTATTAATTTGAACCCCAATTTTCTTAATTTTATACCAAAAATCATTTCAGTATTTTGTGAATTTTGACCGTGTTTTTTTTGTGTTTTTTATTTCCATCGTCATTACTACCTAAACGTTAAGTTAATATTCTGCAAATGATAGATAAAAAGGCTATCCCCATGGGACAGCCTATTATTTTGACCATCAAAACTTACAAATGGCTCATCTATGTTTTTTATAATATTTCCGAAAAACTCTTCCTATTAAATAGCTTATTCACCTGCTTTGAAGTTATAAATTGGTTTTATCACCTGAAGAATTTTTACCGTGGAATCGATGTACTTCACAATATCATCCATGGCCTTGTAAGCCATGGGACACTCGTCCAGAGTTTCTGCGCCCACCGATGTCGTATAGATTCCCTTCATCTCCTGTTCGAACTCTGCCACTGTAAACGCCTTTTTCGCCGCTCTCCGGCTCATCAGACGACCGGCGCCGTGAGGCGCGGACCAGTTCCACTCCTCATTGCCCTTTCCCACACAGATCAGACTCCCTTCCTTCATGTTGATGGGGATGAGAAGTTTTTCTCCATTTCGTGCGGATACGGCTCCTTTCCTCAGGATCATGGCTTTCGTATCGATGTAGTTATGAATCGTCGTAAAGCTTTCCTCCACAGTCAGGCCCATTCCGCTTACAATCTCATCCATCATGGCTTTTCTGTTTAAAAGGGCGAAGTGCTGGACCAGCTTCATATCGTGAATGTAGTCCTCCATCTGCTGACCGCTTACGTACGCCAGCTCCCTGGGAACCGTGGTCTCACCGGACGCATGCAGCGCCTTGACAGCTGCCTCAATCTCTCCCTGCCGCCCCTGGGCCTTGTACGATTCGATCATCTGATTAATGGTTTCACGTGACGGCTCCTTTAAGCTCTTATACGCCAGATTCTGATAAAAACCGGCCGTCTCCAGCCCCAGATGACGGCTTCCCGAATGGATAACAAGATAAATATTACCGTCCTCATCCTGATCCGCCTCTATAAAGTGATTGCCGCCCCCAAGGGTGCCCATGCTTTTCTCCGCGCGTTCCAGATTGACAGCGCCTTGCTCCAGGCATTTAAGCTCCGTTAAATCAACCTCACCGTAATAGGGATGGGTCTTCTCCCTCACCAGGAACCCGGCTGGAATCCGCTCATGAATCAGCGTGTCCAGTCTCTTTAGGTCGAGCCGGCGCTCCCAGATACGGACTGTCTCCATCCCGCATCCGATATCCACCCCAACGAGATTCGGCACCACCCTGTCATGGATCGTCATGGTCGTACCGATCGTACAGCCGGCGCCGGCGTGGACATCCGGCATAATCCGGATTCTGGCGTCCGCCGCGAATTCCATATCGCATAACTGTTTAATCTGCTGGAGCGCCATATCTTCTACCACATCGGTATAGACAATGGCCTCATTGAATTTTCCTTTTACCGTTTTCATTCGTTTCCTCTATGCCCTCTTTCCCGTTACCACCTTGCTTTTTTTACCGATTTTAACGCCCGATGCTTTATACTGGCTGCATCCGGCGCAGCATCCCTTTTTATCTGCATGAAGCCCTCTGGCGCATATGCCAAAGCCCATATAGTAAAGACATACTTCTTCTTTGACCTGTCTCATTGCAATCCCTCCTGAAATTTATATATTAATCTGTTTTTTATGAATATAGATGAATAAAGAGTCCGGCGATCCAGACTCTCGCGCCGGAGCGCGGCCGCTAAAGCGGCCATATTTCCTTAGCGCGAAGTGCGCATACCCGATAAAGCGGGGCACGCTGTCCCCCGGAGGGTTTTGTTTCATAGGACGAATTTTCTATGAAACAAAAAAAGAGCCTTCCGGCTCTCCCAACGTCTTTAAATATTTCTGTCCTTATCTCGTTCTCTGATCCTGCTGCTAAAATCCAGTTATTTTAGGCAGCCGGATATCAAATACTTCCTGTAATCCCTGTGCTCCCGCCTGGATTTTTGTAGAGTTCACTAAGGACTCTTCACATTCCTCCGGTTGGACATCAGGTGATTTCTTCGCCTCCTATTGGCGAACGATCAGGATGGACCATTTTAAGACTAAGCCTGTCGGCTGTCGGTTGAAACCGTATGATATCATCTGTATGCAGCTGTATTATATTTTGTGACTGTATAAACTGGTTTTGTATAAAGAATGAATAGCCGCGTCTCATCGCAGGTCCTCCTTTCTCTTTTCTTTCGATTACAGTATTCCTCACCATTATGGCTCTTCGAATACTCTATCATGGAAGGTTATGGAATGCAAGGGTATGACTGGAAGTGTAAGGATTATGTAAGGATTCCTATTACAGTTCAACATTCAGAAGCAGACTCCCCCACTTCTGAATGTTGAAGCCTCCAGCGGATGTGCAGAGCGCCCCAGTGTATTTTGTCATGCGCCCGGAATTGGAATGAGGTCTTTCACGAACCTGACATTTATGGTATGATGGATGCATAGCAAAAACAGAATTTTCAACTAATATTAAGGAGGTTTCTTATGGGTGAAATGATTTCTTCATTTGACGGAACAAAGCTTTACTTTAACAGAGAAGTGCCAGAACAGGCAAGAGCCGCTGCCGTTATTGTACATGGACTCTGCGAGCACCAGGGGCGGTACGATTATCTCGCAGATCTTTTCCATCAGGCAGGCATCGCTACATACAGGTTCGACCACAGGGGGCATGGCCGTTCCGAAGGGGAGCGCACGTATTATGAAGACTTTAACGAACTTCTGGATGATACCAATGTAATCGTAGACATGGCTATTGCAGAAAATCCCGATCTGCCGGTCTTCTTAATTGGCCACAGTATGGGTGGGTTCACCGTTGCGCTATACGGTGCAAAGTATCCGGATAAGAGGCTGCGCGGCCTGATCACCAGCGGCGCTCTGACGAAGGACAACGGCGGCCTGATTACCGGCGTTCCGAAGGACTTGGATCCGCACACCCTGCTTCCCAATGAGCTGGGCGCAGGCGTCTGCTCCGTAGCCGAGGTCGTAGACTGGTACGGAAAGGATCCCTATAACACAAAGACCTTTACCACAGGCCTGTGCTACGCCATCTGCGGCGGTCTCGACTGGTTTAACGGCGCTGTCAAGGACTTTACCTATCCGGTCCTCATGCTTCACGGAGAAAAAGACGGACTTGTAAGTGTAAAAGATACTTATGATTTCTTTGCTGCGGCACCGTCCAAAGATAAACAGATGAAAATTTACGGCGGACTCTTCCATGAGATCTTTAATGAATACTGCCGGGATGAAGTAATCGGAGATGCGGTCCACTGGATCGAGAAGAGAATTTAAGGCAGGGCAGCCCTCTAACAGCAAAAGCCCGCAGAATACGGTGCCGCACACGCGGCCGCCGTAATCTGCGGGCTCTCTGTTTCTGTATTTAGTGGCGTTTTACGAAACGTCCTTCTTTCATGATAACCTTCATGTTCTCCACGCAGATATTTCTGATATTCTCCAGCGGGTTGCCGTCGATAACCAGTAAATCAGCGCTCTTGCCTTCTTCCAGAGTACCCGTTACGTCTGCAACCTTCAGCATCTCAGCGCCTACCTTGGTAGCGGCAACGATGGTATCCATCTCGCTGATGCCTGCGCACTCTACGAAGGAGTACATCTCGCCCATGGCGGTATAGCCGTATGGTGTCAGGCTGGAGCAGAAGGAGTCGGAACCGATGGTTAAGCCGATACCCTTATCTTTTGCTCTTCTAAGGTTTGCGTAAACACGGTTAAGTTCCTTTTCAACCACATCCTTGCCCGGGAACTTGTCATGGATTTCCGGTACGTATGTCGGCGGATACGTCTTGAACCACTCATGTAAGAACTGAATCGTCGGGCAGAAGTAGATGCCTTTTTCCGCCATGATATCGAGACACTCGTCATTTAAAGCCTGGCCATGGATGATCAGATGAACGCCGGCCTTTGCACAGTCTAATGCGCCGCCAAAGCCTTCACAGTGAGCCCATACCGGGATTCCTACCATATTGCATTCGTCTACAACTGCCTGGATTTCCTCCATGCAGTAATGCTGATCCAGCTTCTGATCCCAGCGCCAGATTCCGCCGCCGGTTGCCCAGATCTTGATGGCGTCCGGGTTGTCACGCAGCCTTCTTCTCACTGCTTTTCTTAAATCCCACGGTCCGTCGATACGCTCAGCCCACGGATGGCCTAAATCGTTATGCTCTTTTAAGAGCTTATGGGAATCGCCATGGCCTGCTGTACGGCAGAATCCAAGTCCTGTACCGACAACACGCGGTCCTTCCATGATTCCGGCTTCCACCATATCACGGATTGCAAGTCCGTTGCGTCCGATCTCACCAACGGTGGTAAGACCTGTCTCCAGACATTCATGCGCCTGCTGAACAGCTACAACTGCCTTCTGCTCAACGCTCTCCAGTACCCAGTCACTGTCATCATCCGTTAAGTTACCGGAGAAATGCAGATGTGTATCAATTAAACCAGGCATAATTGTCTTTCCTGAAACATCTACGATTTCATACTCCGTACCAAATTCTTTTCCAGCACCCGCATAGGCGACTTTTCCGTCTTTTACCAGAACCAGGGAATCCTTAATTGGCTCTGCACCGGTACCATCGATCAGCAGTCCGCCGACAAATGCGGTATCTTTTAATTCTTTCTTCATGATAAAACCTCCTTTAATTTTTAGATATATTATTTTTTCTGTGAAAACATTTTTAAGATGAGGCCAACTACCAGCCAGCCCGCTACGATCAGCCATTCTACCGGCTTTAAGGCCGCCGGGCTCATCGGGATAACCATTAATGCAATAATGATGGAACCGGCCAGACAGGCGGCTCCGATTCCCAGCTTGCCGCCGGGTACTTTATACGGTCTTGGAAGATCCGGTTCCGTCGTTCTCATACGAAGACAGGCGAAACTCACCATGGTGCAGGAGAAAATAAATGCCAGCGCGGATACATTGGTCAGCGGGACCAGCATTTTCTTGCCCAGGAACGGTCCGACTATAGTTAAGCATGCAAGAAGTATGTTGGCCATTTTCGGCGCGCCGCTTTTCGGATCAATTTCAGCAAATTTCTCCGGAAGCTGACCCTTTCGTCCCATGGCCAGCATGATTCGGCTGGTGGCGCCATAGAAGGAGTTCATCGGTCCCATCGGCCCCAGGGTTGCGATTACCAGCATGATGACATACAGGAACATGTTGATGTCTCTTAAGCAGGCCAGAGCCGGCACGGAGCTCTTTACAAAATCGGACCACGGAATAATGGTTCCGAAGGAATAGATACAGATCATATAGAAGCCGCCGGCAGCCAAAAGCGCCATGCTGATTACCTTGCCGAATTTATTCCAGTCAAGGCCTTCCGCCGCTTCCTCCGCCTGCTGCGGAATCGTATCAAATCCCGCATAGAAGAACGGTGTCATGACAAGGACGGATACAATTCCGGCAAACATGTTTGTTGCGCTCGTAGAGGAACCGGCACCATCCACCTGTCCGAAAGCAGGTAAAATATTGTGCGGACCGCCTTTTACAAAGGATATAGCCATGGCCAGAAGCATGCCGCCCAGCAGCGCCTTTGTTAAGAACGCCTGCAGCTTGGCAGCGGAGCTCGCACCCTTAAAGTTTAAGAAGATTACGTAGCACGCAAAGCCCAGAGCGATAATTGTCGGGAACAGATACACATCGGCCCCCATAATCGTATAGAGCTTTACGGAGCGAAGAAATGGCAGCATATCGCCGAACATATCAGAAACCAGTGTGGAGATTGCGATTGCCTCCCACGGACACAGGATTCCGTTTCCAAGTGCCAGGAACCAGCCCGTTATGTATGAAACGTTTTTGCCGAAGGTTCTGTCCACGTACTCGACGATACCTCCGGATATCGGTATTGCCGCCGTCAGTTCCCCGAACACTGCGCCAATCGGAAGCAGAAATAACGCGCCGATGAAAAATGCAATCATTGCAGCGATCGGACCGCCGCCGATAATCATCCAGTCACCAACCAAGAGCACCCAGCCCGTCCCGATGATCGCGCCGAAACCTATTGTGAAGTAGTTCCAGATGGATAGGGTTTTCTGCATACCCGTTCCTTCCGGAGCTGTCTGTTTGGAACCAGCCATAGAATTAATTCCCCCTTTTATTTGGTATATGTGTCACTTGACAAATGCCATTTTAACTCTTATGATTTTATAGTCAATTATCTGTGCAGAAAAGACATTTTTCATGTCAGAAACGGCACCTGATTTAGCTATTTTTAATCTGTCCGCATCGGCGGATGGATTCGGAAAGGGGAAGCCTTATGTATAAAGTCGCAATATGTGATGACAATCCGGCAGACCTGCAGTTAATAACGGATTATCTGACAGAACCTGAATTTCACTATCCGCTGGAGCTGTCCTCCTTCCACGACGGAGTAGAGCTGGCGCAGGCATATAAAAAGGAAGGACAGTACGACTTAATCATCCTCGATATGATGATGGACCGGTTAAATGGGATCGAAACTGCCCTGAAGATACGGAAAGTGGATCAGAATGTGGCCATTCTCATCGTGACGGCAACTGTGGAATACGCCATCGAGGGCTATAAGATTAATGCGGCCCGTTACATCGTCAAGCCGGTATCAAAGCCGGAATTTCAGAAAATTACAAAGAATATATTCGCCTCCATCGATAAAAAGAGGGGGGCTTATTACCATTTTCCCAGCAAGAGCGGGACTACCGTCATATCCATGGAAGATATCTTCTATTTTGAATCGGATATCCGGTCTATCCACATCTCCTCCAGACAGGGCGACTATACCTTTACCGGACGGATCAGCGCCGTCGAGGAGCAGACGGAAGGCCATGGCTTTCTCAGGGTCCATAAGAGCTTTATCGTGAACCTGAAGCACGTTCACAACATTTTTAAGGATTCCGTAACGCTGGATAACGGAGAGGTGATTCCCTTAAGCCGCCACCGCCACAGAGAAGTAAATCAGAAATTTTTAGATTATATGGAGGAGCAGATCATATGACGGTCTATTACCAGCTGCTGCTAGACACGATTCTGTCATGTGCCGAGACACTGATTCTGTTTCAGATGTACCGCGCCTTCTTAAGGCGCAACTCCCGCCCCAATAAATACTATTACCTGGGGCTTTTTTCGTATTTCGTTTTTCAGCTTGTCACGTATGCCGGCCGCTGGCCGCTGTTTTCCGCGTGGACCTACTATCTTTTGTTTACGCTTCTGCTGGCCTGCCTCTTTTTCGCGGATGCGCTTCAGATTAAGATCCTCGTGACGTACCTCTTTGTCACCCTGCATTACTCATGCAAGCTGGCCTGTTCCACATTTTTCATGGCGCTAAAGCACGCGGATCTGCCGTCGGTCCCTTCCAATCTGATTCAGAGCCCACTGTCACAGATTGCGGCCTGCGTCGTATTTATCCTGTTTACCTGGCTGTTCATCTACTTCCGAAGCATGCGCCGCCACAATAAATACAACCTGTATTCCGCCATCACCTACTTAGCGCCGGCCGGAATCCTCTTTATCGTCATACATCAGTTTTATCTGCGGACCATCAACCAGACCGCGCCGTTTTATTTATCGGAATCCGGGATTCTCATGTGTACGTCCTTCGCGCTGTTCTATCTGATCGACAAGACCGAGATGATCGACGAGGCCAGCGAGCGGAGTCTGATGGCGTCCAAGCTTCTGGAGCATCAGAAAGATTATTACAAGAGTGTGGAAAAGTCTCAGCACGAGGTCGCGGCCATGCGCCACGATCTGAAAAACCATCTGCACTGCATCGCATCCTTCATTGAACTGGAGCAGTATCAGGATGCGCTTCATTACATCGATGAGATTTACACCGATTCCAGGCACCTGTCTTCCACGGTCAACATTGGGAACAATTTGATCAGCATCCTGCTGAACGATGCCAAAGAACGGGCCTCCCTGAACAACATCCGCATGACAGTAAATGTCATGGTTCCGCCGGACTTACCGATCGACAACGTGGACTTATGCATTATTCTGGGAAACTTACTGGACAACGCCCAGGAAGCCTGCTGCCGCATGGAGGGAGACACGGAGGACCGCTTCATTGACGTGGAAATCCTGTTTAAGAAGTCCTTTCTTATTATTAAGGTCACAAACTCTTATAACGGCCAGTACATCCTGAAGGAAAACCAGTATGAAAGTGTTAAAAAAGGCCAGCATTTCTGTGGAATCGGACTCTCCAACGTTCGCACGACGGTGGAAAAGTACGACGGAGAGATGAAGGTCACCCCGAACGAAAAGGAGTTTGTCGTTACGGTCATGTTAATGCTGCTGGGTACCTAAAAAAACCAGGGCAGAGAAAACAATTTTCCTGAAACAAGAATTGTTTTCTCTGCCCTGGTTTTCTATTATAGATTCCCGTCATCCCACAGGCTGCCTCTCACGATTACAGAAAGAACATCTTCCAGAGAGCGGAGCCTGTCATGATCAGGGCGAAGGCGTAGCTGATCACCATACAGATCTGAAGTACCCGCGGAGTCTTTAATCCGGCATTAACGTCTTTGCGGAAGATCAGCCGGCAGACGAAGAATCCGCCAAACGGCGTAGCGATCGCAGTTGCAATATTGGCAATGAAGATCAGCTGAGTGGGGGAACCGCCGTAGCTGTAACAGACGACTGCCGCAAAAGCGATGCAAAGAAGGCAGCCCCAGCGGATAAACTTCGTCTCCAGCCCCACCGGCTTATCGATTCCGGCGGCAAGCAGCACCATACCACGCTGTGTATTTCCAAGCAGTGAGGAAAACCCTGCTGCAAGCAGCGCAATGCCCATAACGACCGGCGCGGCTTTGCCTAAAAATGGAATCAGCAGATCGCCCAGCTGGGCCGGAGCCTTGATTGCCGTTCCTGTCGGATGCAGTACTATCGCACCGACTAAAACTATCGCCCCTGATATCAGGATGACAGCGGCCACATGGGCGATGGCGTCAGCAAGCATGATTCCGTTGAACAAATCTTCTTTTTTCCACTTCTTTTCAACGCCCAGATACGTTCCGTAAATGCCCGCTGTGATGGCCGCATTGGTGCTTATGTAGGCCAGCGCCGTAGTAAGGCTGCCATCCGCGATCTTCCAGTGGGTGAGCCCCCTGCCAAGCTCTCCCCATGCCGGTCCGCCCGTGGCCGCAAGCGTGGCATAAAAGCAGATGATCATTCCCAGAATACACAGCGTGATCAGTTTTTCCACCTTGGAATAAACCCCTTTGGTAAAATAACACACCAGAATAATAGCTATCATTATAAGAGAGCCCAGCTTCCAGTTCATTCCGAAGATGAGGTTCATACCGGCTCCCGATCCTGTGATATTCCCCATGGTAAAGAACAGGCACGAGAAAAATGTGGCCATGCCAACAATCACTGCCGCCCCCTTTCCATAATAATGCCGTATTGCATGGATCACCGGCATTCCCGTAAGCATAGAGAGCCGATATGTCGTGAGCATAAATGTGATTCCCATAAATGCGATGGGAATCACCAGCCATATCATGGAATACCCATAGTTGGAGCCCAGCATTGCAGATGTCGTTATGTTTCCGGGTCCGATTACGACCCCCGCCAGAATGATACCCGGACCAATACGTTTTAACAGTTCCAGAATTGATGCTTTTTTGACTTTTGTCTGGTCAAATTCTTCCCCCATATTTTCACCTCTCCTGTAAAAAGGCAGTGTCGGCTGCCTCCGGCACCGCCTTTTTATAATCCTTTCGATTCTCTGATTTTACATTTGGATTTTATTACTGGATTTCATTACTGGATTTCATTATTGATTACTGAAACTGGCTCATATCCACTTTTTCCATGCCGCTGTTCTTAAGTCCCAGCGCGATCCAGTCCTTCTCTTCCTGGTTCAGGGGAAGCACAGGCTTACGCATTAAGCCGCTGGAGAATATGCCGCGCTGTACGAGAGCCTCTTTCAATCGTGCATGGGCCTCGCCGGATGGCTGGCCGCCGCCGTAAATAGCCTGTGAAATGTGATAGATCCGGTCTGACCAGTCCTGGGCCTCTTTTAATGTGTGCTTTTCCGGATTGGCGAATACCTCGCGGGCCGGGCAGATGATCTCCGGTACACAGCCTGCAAAGCCGATTAAGGCGCCGTCCATTCCCGGGAACCAGCTGACACAGAGTGTCTCATCATGGCATGTAATCAGAGAGATATCCGGGCACTCCTGACGAAGGAGGCGAACGTCATGCTCATAGATGGAGGTGACACGGGTTCCCATCTTGATACATTTTACGTGGTCGATTTCTTTACACATCTTAATCAGTGTCTCGACCGGATAAAACGCCTTGCTGGTGGCCGGATAGAGGTGAATGATGATATCGATATCCGCGCCCTCTGCCACGTCCTTCACATACTCAAACGGTGCGTCCGCATGCATGCCAAAGCGCAGCCACATGTGAGGAGGCATCAGCAGGATTCCGTCCGCTCCGGCTTCCTTTGCTTCCTTTGCCATCTCAATGGATTCTATGGTGTTCTCGCAGTTGATTCCGGAGATGATCGTCATAATATCACCGCATTCCTCGCTGCAGATTTCAACTACACGCTTCCGCTCCGCACGGGAAAGGCCCGTGATCTCGCCTGTATGGCCGTTGCAAACCAGCCCCTGGATTCCTTTGTTATAGAAAGTCTTCATCCAACGAAGGTAAGCACGGAACTCCGGTTCATTGATTGTATAGTCGTCATTTAAAGGTACGGATACTGCCGGGAAAACTGTTTTAAAATTTTTTACTTTTGCCATGATTCTATTCTCCTTTTCATTCTATAAGCCTGATCTGATTTATTCAATCTGCTTTATTCAATCTGTTTTATCCAATCTGTTTATTCGGTTTGATTATCATCTGACACAACGGTCTGCCCCGAAATCTACTTCACCATCGCGCGCTGGTGTTTCAGCTTCGTTTATGCAATCGTTTGTATGTCTGTAGCTCCTTTATACCATACCGCAATGCGGCGGTCAATAGATATTGCCCGACCTGCAATTTATTGCATACAGCCTACAAATATTTGCATAAAGTATAGTATATTTAGTTTATATCCATAGTTTTTGTGCAAAATCACTGCCGTTTTTATAAAACAGGCCTATTTACGCTTAAGAAAAGGAGGGTTTGATCTTCCCCCGTAATTCTTTTGTATTTCTCCTGCATTTTGCTTGTAATCCGCTTTAATCTGTACTATATTGTTATTATAGGCAAACGATTGTATATAATGTTTTGTAAAATAAATGGAAAAGGATTGATCATATGGCTACTTTAAAAGATGTTGCAAGGCTGGCATGTGTCGATGTAAGCACGGTTTCCCGGGCGCTGAACAATACTTCCTATGTCCATCCGGATACAAAGGCCCGAATTTTCGCGGCCGTGAAGGAATTAAGCTATCAGCCCAACGTTCTCGCCCAGGGACTGCGTCAGGGAAAACGCCATACCATCGGTGTCGTCGTTCCCCGCCTTCATCTGACGCTGTTCGCCGATATTACCCAGAGTATCGAATCGGAATCCCGAAAGCTGGGATATGCGACGCTCATCTGTCACACGGAGGATGACCCGGTCATCGAGAAAGAGTGTTTAAACCGCCTGCGCAATGGTTTCGTGGATGGCATTATCATAGCCGGTACAGGACGTAATGGCCACCTCCTGCGGGATATCCACGCCGGAGGCATTTCGGTGACCCAGATCGTCCGGAAGCAGGAAGGCAGCATCAGCAGCGTCATTGCCGATTACGACGCCTGCGGCTACGACACCGTCAGATACCTCTATTCCAGGGGCTGCCGGGAAATCGGCCTGATCAACGGCACCACAAGCCTTGCGCCCTACCGGGAGCGCTATAACGGCTATCACCGGGCCATGGAGGAGCTGGGGCTGACAGAAACCTGCGCCACCTCTCCGATGCCGGGCAACAATTTTGAATACGGGTATCAGTGTACAGAAGATCTTCTGAATCAGAATCCGGATCTGGACGCCATCATGGCGGCCGTGGATATTCAGGGGATGGCGGCGATCCGCGCCTTAAAAGACAGAAAAATCCGCGTTCCGGAGCAGATCCGGCTGGTAAGCCTAACCGGTCACTCCATTGGCGGACTCTTAGAGACGACCATGACATCGCTGGAGATTCCCGCCCACGAGATGGGCGAAAAAGCGACACATATGGTCATCGATGAAATTGAAGCGCCTTCCGATAATAAACCAAGCGTGCAGCATCTGGTGTTCTCTGCATCGCTGGTGGAGAGGGAAAGCAGCTAAACCGGCTCAGGTTTAACTTATACGAAGCTTTCTCCTCTCTCCAGGAGGCTTTGAAACATATCTAAAATAACTTCATCATTAAGTAACTGGTTAATTTTCTCCTCCCTGTACTCATAATCATCTTCTTCATCTTCAACATCCTGGAGCTCAAAAAAACGTTCCTCGGCTGCCCTCCTTACTCCCGACAGGTCTATCTTAAACAAATTCTGCAATGCTTCTATACTTTCCAGGTATTCATCACAGTCACTTTCATAGTCGATATACTGTATATGTTCTTCTGCAATATTGTCCCTGAAATCCTCCAAAGCCAGATAAACATCAGGAAAATTAAACGCGTCAATTTCGAGAGGGCATTCAGACGATAAATCACGAAACAACATAAAATCCTCGATAGAATAAATGATAGACCAGAAAAACCATGCCTGTAAATATTCAAACACTTTACCATACTCCATTCGTACCAGACTCTCTCCGTAACCGGCTGCTTTTAATCCTTCCAGTATCTCCCGTAATTCATGTGGTGCTTCTTTTAAGCAGCAGTTTTCGTTTGTCATATTTTTTCGCTCTTCTTCTAACAGGTCTGGTATCTTATCAATGAATTCTTTTACCATATTATGAAATTCCGGAAACTTGAGATTTTTATTAATACGCGCTAACTTAACTGCCCTGTTTCCCATCACTTGAAATCCACCGCACTCATACTGGACTCCACTGTTATACGTCCTTTTAACTGCATCAATCAGAGAATTTCGTTGAGCAATACATAAATCTTCATGAAATCCGGCCAGCTGGAGGCTTAAATCAAAATCTTGCGCCCCCTCACAAAGCATTCGATACTCCACATCATTTTCCAGTAAATACCCCTGAATAAAGTCGCGTACGGAAGGATTATGATAGGAAATATACGACCTGTCGATTATAATAAAAGTTCCTTCTGTCTCCCTCAAGGCATCCTTAAAGTCAATACTTGACAAAGATCGGTTTTCCAAAAGAGCTTTATGACGATGGTAAGGTTCATAACACTCTTTTAGCCTGGCAACAGAGACCGGGCTACTGAATGAACATACCAGAAGCAACAAGTCTCTTGCGGCGGGACTGATCTGACGGCAGAACGACTTTTCCCACAGCTTATCCGGATGAGATAAGGTATTCATAAAGAACTCGTAAAATTTACCACCGCCACTGCTGTGGTAAAGATTCATAACACTTTCAATCAACCGCGGACTGTAATTGGGATGATTAATAATATTCATAATCCGTTTATTCACTAACAGGTCCTTAATACATGCGTTAGAAATGTTATAAAAACATAGATGATTATACAAAATCCGGGCCCGGTCAGCTTTCGTATAATCCTCCAAAGAAATCACACATTTATCATATTTAAAGTCCTGCCTTGCAAGCTCTTCATTACTTTGGCATGCCTGATTAAGAATATACTCTCGGGTAGTCAGGATAAACTTTTTTCCCTTCTGCCTGGAAATATGTTTCATAAAAGAGATCAGTTCTTTCCCTTCATTTTTATTAGCCTTTATCTCCAAAGCCGTATCTCCCAAAAAATCGTCATATAAAAAAACCTGTTTGACACCGGGAGTATACGCCTTAAGCGCCTCCTTTATATCGGATTGAATTTTAACAATTTGATAATCCTGATCAAGATAGTATATCAACAGTATCTCAGCCAGCGTAGTTTTCCCAATTCCTGGTATTCCCGATATAATACAGCAATTATAGTTATCAAGTACTTTTCTAGCCTTTCCATAGGCCGTCTGGCTTTGAACATACAATTTAAGTTTATCTTTAATTTCTTCCTGAAGAATCTCGCTCTGCTGATAAACCTCACTATGAAGAATTTTCTGTAAAACTGCAGTACTGGTAAGCCATAATTTATAATGAACACGCTCTACTTCAGGATGCTCACGAAGAAGAGTATTCACTTCATTTCCACCCAATATATCATCGATTGACTTACAGTATGGTTTTAAGACATCAAATAGTCTTTCTTTTTCTACGGGTGTTAAAAAATAGGATGTTATTAGCAGATAGCGCTCAGGATTAAGCTTCTTAATTTTGGGATATTCTTTAACAACAGCACGATAAAGACCAGAAAAAGGCGTATTAGCAAAATGCTTACACTGAACAACAATTCGCCCTTGAGACGTTCCGGCATACCGCAGATCGATACCCAAGTCCTTTCCTCTGCGAAAGTTTTCTATCCTTTTTTTTAATAACGCACTTAACAAATCACAGCACAACAACTCAAAATCATAGTCAAACAACGATTTAAAATCATACTCCATAACTTGTCCTCACTCTGTTATTACGCTTTCCCTCCGCTTTTATTTTATTAAAAACAGAGTTTCCTTAGTTAAATTGTAACATATTTTGGGGGGAGATATTTATGAATGGGAATGTTTCATCAGCTTAAATCACTTTTTCGAGAACAAACAGATTGTGACAATACGAAATAAAAGCCCCAACCCCGCAACTCTCAGTCTGCAAAATCGGAACTTTTTCGTGCGCCTTCAGGGACTCGAACCCTGGACAAATAGATTAAGAGTCCTTGGCCTCTCGAGCAGAATTGAGATACTAGCACATCCGGATGCGGGTGTATCTCATTTTTTCAGCTGCAGACGGTAACTGAAGAATTTTTTGAGATACAACTTTTTCTTGACATTTTATTATTCCTGGCTTAATATAATGGTACCAGGAAACTTATTATACACTTGAACACAAGGAACCCCCAGAGACGGCATTCTCTGGGGGTTCTTTTTGGCTGACTGTCTTATTCATCTCGATCCAACCATTTGCATATGTAGTAACCAGCTACACTTGCCATAATCGAGATAAGGAAACTTATTATATTGCTCACTTGAACACCCCCTTCCCGTTGTCGGTATAGGGTGGACAGCAACTATATTATATAATTAATTTTTGGTATTGTCCATGATAATAGTTAATCGCAAATAGGAGCGGCGTATTATGCCGCTCCTATTTGCATTCCGCCGATGGCGGAATATCTTAGTATGTATCTCAATTTTGATGCTGCCGCTGGTATCCGGAGATCTAACTGAGATACATTCCAGCCTTTTTCAGTTTCAGCGATTTTTTTTAACCAGTCCGACAAGATGATGATTCTTCCTGATTTACGATTGTTTCTGAAATATCCAGTAGTTTCCTTGTTGCTTGTTTAATGCCTGGATCTGCATGGCGATAAGATTCTAAAATTTGTTGCTCTTCTAGCGTAAGGTCTACCTTCTTTTTTCCTGTTATATAGTATTCAATGCTAATATCTAAAAGTTCACAAATTTGTACTGTAAATTCTATCGGAGGATTAGTCCCTCTTTTTTTCCATGCGCTTACTACAGTCTTATTTATATCTAAAACTCGTGCTAAATCAGCCATTTTTACATTTCTTTGTTCCATGACAGAAAACATCCGTTCATTTATAGTCATATTATCCCTCATAAAAAGTTCACATTTTTGCACCTTTTTCATTGACTAGTACGCATTTTTGGACTATACTTAAAAAGTAAGGAGTGATACGTTTTCACTCCCTACAAAAATAGCCATATTATCATCTTTACAGATTTTAATATGGAGCTCCAACACAGGAGTGTCGGAAAAGTGTTACATAATGTTCAGCGATATTATTCTAACATTTTTCCATGCTCCTGTCAAAAGTAACTCGTTGTGCGATTTGTTTGCAGTCGGCTATTATACTGGCTGCGGATAGGAGGTCTTAATGAGGTATAAGCTTAATCTAAACAAAACTAAAACTTTTCGTATCTTATGTCATTGCCTTTGCGATCCTGGCATTCCTCTTCGAGAGATGTCATATTCTCATTCTCGATCATGTCACTGGCTCGATTTTACCATGTCTGATGCTGATGTACATGTATGTGTACAAGTCTGTGGTGGTCAAGTGCTTTGCTCCGTCGAAATGCCTGATCTTAGTTCTCGACATGTTTACCATCCTGACTATGATTTTTTAGTTGATAACGGTATGTTGCGGGAGGTGGCGTAATGTCTGTTGCCAAAAGCATTCGCATTCCCGAAGAAATTTATTATTATATCATGGATTACAACGGTGATGGTTTTAACCAAAAGTTTATAAATATCATCCGTGATGCCCGGGACACCGAAGAGGAACGAAATGCAACCTTATCAATCCTGGAGCATCAAATAAAATCCCGTCGGGAGTATTTACAGAAGACGGAACAAAAATTACAGGAGATGTCAAGAACGGTCTACTCGATGTATACCGATATGCAATATGGTATCCATTGATCTGTTAGGATCCGGATGCCAGTGAAAGGAAAGAAGGAACAATTATGAAGTTTTTAAGTAATGAGTATGTAAAAGTTTTTTGTTATAAGGGTTTTGATATCTGTACTCTTAAGACTGCATGTCCCGAACAAGGTAATAATCTTGGATATGTGATTGATGATTATCGTTTTTCTGGCAGATATTTTAATCTGCTTGATACAGCAATTAGTGCAATAGATGCACAGCTGATCGAGTAAGGTAAATTAAGCGGTGCCGGACGGCCGAAATAGACATAACGGCGCCTGCGCCGTTGTCCCCAGGCTGCGCAGTACGTCGCGTGTCGCCTGCCCCCAGCGGCCGCGACTTCCCGTTTTTTCCTTGATTACCCATGTAATGTTATGGGATGCCGGAGCTGTGAACGGCAGTTGGGAGCATCGCCGGGGGGCCCAACTGCTCGGCGATAACCTAATGGGAAGCGTACCGCCCTGGCCTGCGGTTTTCAGGCAACGCTTACACGGTAAAACTTGTATCTCAGTATTCCTGCAGCGCCCAGGCTGCAGCTGATAAAGTGAGATACAAATCAAATAAAATTAAAAAAGAGAGGTATTATTATGAAAATGCAAATTATTTTACTCTATGCCGGTCAGTATGACATGGACGGAGACCGGGGCGGCAGAGTCCAGGGAACCTCAATCAGTTACTATTTTAATGTTGATCTTGTGGCTGAGGATAACGTCAATGGTACGAAAGGTACACGTCCGGCTAAATCAACCTGTGAGTATCAGCTCATGGGAAAGGTAAAAAAGGCTCCTGCTCTGTATGATGCTGAGTTCTCAATGTCTATCGGCAGTGATGGAAAGCCTGTGCTGAAAATCATTGATGTTGATTATGTATCGGATATTCAAATTACTCCGGTTCCTGACAGTAACTTTAATTCTGATACTAAGGCTGATAAAAAGGCTGGGTGATCAATATGTATGCAACCCCGTCTGATGTTCAGGCCGTTATAACAGATATTCCTCTTATTCTGACTGATGAATATGCCGTTTTTTTAGCGGTTGCTCTGGGACTTATTGTCGGTATCCTGCTTATGTGGAGGTTTAGATCATGAATCCATCTCCTGATATATGGCAGCTGTTTTCTTATGGAATTGCCGCCGGAATAATACTCAAGGCCATGTCCGGTCTGATTGGTTACTCGATTGATTACCTTTTAAGGTTTATCAAAAATATAATTTTTTAAGGAGGTATTATTTATGCCAAAGTTTTACACGATGTGTAAGAAGTTACATCCTGATCATGGTGTTCTGGTTCCGAAAAAGTCCGGGACAACGCTGAAACGGCTTATGCTGGTGACGATGATGATGTCTGTGGTTCTTGCGTTTCCAGCATTTGCGGCAGAAGGTGATTTCGATGTAGTGACAACCTTGACAGCATCCTTTGAGAGTATGGCAAAAACCATGCTTAGCACCATTGCTGCTGTTCTTCCGGTTGCCCTGTCTGTGCTGAGTGCCTACATTTGTATTCAGTTTGGCATCAAGTTCTTCAAGAAATTTACCAAGTAGCAACAAAAAAAGGAAGGGTGAACCCTGCTCTTCCTTTTTTTGTACCCATTTTTATTATGAATGTATCTCATTTATGGAGGCTGCATTGATCCGGATTCATAAATTTGAGATACGGAAAGGATGATATGAAGAAAATTAGAAAAAGGATTGTATGTGTGTTGCTATCTATTGTAATGGCCTGTTCACCGATTGCCGGAAACGCGGTACCGGCTCATGCCTCCGCCGTCCTTCCTTATGCAGCGTATAGCATTTATGAAATTCTGGTTGCATTTGGCGTCATAATATTAGGATCTGCTGTCGTGTGGAAGGCATCCCAAATTGATTTTGCAGAGGTCGGCGAGGATTTGAAAACATCACTTGACAAGTTTCGGATAGGTGTTCAGGATCTCGGGGAGCAGCTGGGTGATCTGGCCGGTGCCGACTGGGCTCCTCCTGATCCTGATGCCCAGGCGGAATGGAATGATTATCTGGATGCGCTTGAGGATCTGATCTGCAATGCTCCCGACGAGATAGAGGTTCCTCCGGACGTCATGGCACAGGCCGAAGAAATCTTTCGGAAATCAGGCGGTGGAATGCCGGACAAAAACGGTAATGATAAAAAACCGGACTTACCGAAGGTGCCTAAGAATCTGGCAAATGCCGACATATTATATATCGTATCCATGCTTAAGGAACGCTATCAGGATTTCAACCAGTTTTTGGATGAATATCAGGATGGCGTCAGGAAAGATGATGATATCACGGTACCCTCTACCATGTACGCATATTTACAAAATTTTGTTGCGGATCATGTTGTGGGGGAAACTTATTATACATTGGAGGGCGGTGTAAAATCTTCTGGTGCGTATACTTATTATTTAAACTCTGACGGTACATATTCCAAGAAGACATTAAAGCTTACAACAGGGGCAAAGCATCTTATGATTGTGGGTAATCCTATTGGTAACGGCAGGCACACTTATTCTTTATTCAGCCTGGATCCGGATGATGAAGGGGCAATATACACGGTCTCTGTTGACTTTGAAAATACCTGTAAAGACTATAATGTAATGAACACGGAGGCTAATCCGGTCGGACATTATGAAATCAGGAACAACCTTAGGGAAGATCATAGCACTGTGAATGGTAAGACTTATACCTATTATTCCAGTGGTTACTCGTATGAGGATATAACAAGCTGGATCTACGGATATGCGAGTGCGGAAAATCAGCCTCCGGGGAGTCCATACCCTTCTTTTATGGTAGTCAGGGATTTTGATATGATTGGCGAAGGCCGAATATATAACTATCTTGATTTGATGAAGACTGCATCTTTTCATAAGGTTTCAGATAGCGGGATTTATCATTTCGATGATAAAGAAATCCCTTATAAAGTAAAGGACCTCGAAAAAGTTGTTGATAAATTTGCGGAAGGGACTCCGGTAACACCGGATGAATTATATAATGCGAGCAAATCCGATGCTCCATATATGACCTATTCGGAGTTTTTGGAACTCTGTAAGCAGTATGCATCTGACAACAAGTATAAACTGGTTGTTTTGGAAAATCCCGCCGATCAGAGTTATGAAGCTTATTTTAATTCGTCTACGTTTGGGTTAAGCAATCCAAGCGGAGGGAAATATTATCGTTTTGTGGTTAGCGGGTATAAAAGCAGATATATTTTTTCGGATGGAAATTATAAAACGGATGAAGAAAACCTATCGCTGAAATATACGCTGACAAACGGAGCTACGGTTGATACCAGTTCCATGCCTGATCTTCGGACGGTTGTTTATGCCAATTACAAATTATATTTTGGCGATGTCGTCATTTTTGATCCGGCTGATCCTCCAGTAGAAAAACCAACGGAGGCGCCTACAGAAGCTCCAACCGAATCACCGACCGAATCTCCATCAGAATCTCCATCAGAATCTCCAGTAGAGCCTCCAACAGAAGCTCCAACGGAAGCGCCAGACGGGGAAGACGATATGTCTGATCCAGAGAAATGGAAGGTTCCTCTGGAGTTTAAAAACAAGTTTCCGTTCTCGATCCCCTGGGATGTATATTACTGTCTTAAGATTCTTAAGGCGGATGCAAAGGAACCCGTATGGGAACTTCCATTTGTCGTAAAAACCGATAGCATCGATATTCAGGAAAAGGTAGTTCTTGATCTTTCTACAGCTGAGTGGTCAGGTATCCTTTCGCTGATACGTGCGTTTTTACTGCTTCTCTATATTATTGGCCTTGTTCTTGTAACCCGTACGCTAATTAAAGGTTAGGAGGTTTGTATGTCTGATATTCTGCTTACACTGCGAAATCTGTTGGTGTCTCTGGCCAACGCTCTGCTTAAGATTCTGCCGACGTCTCCATTTCAGCTTTACATTGAAAAAATAGCGGATATCCCTGCCCTGGGATACCTTAATTATTTTTTTCCAATTGGTGAAATGATTGTGGTTACGGAGGCCTGGCTTGCAGCCATTCTTATCTTTTATGCCTATCAGCTGGTGCTCCGTTGGATTAAATTAATTGGATAATGTATCTCATTTTGCGTCACCGGCGGGCCAGCTCCGCGCGGATCGGCTTCTCTTGTGAGATACATAAATGAGGTGATTGTATGATTTATCTTTATACCGGCACTCCTGGCAGCGGAAAATCTTATCATGTAGCAAAAGATATTTATTTCTGGTTATGCCGCGGCCGTCATATCATAGCAAACTTTGATATTAATTATGACATGGTTCCGACCAGCTCCAGGAAGCCCAAAGGTTATTTTTTTTCAAAGGATAATTTTGACTTATCTTCTGATTGGCTTAAAGATTTTTCGTTTTACTGCCATAAACGTGATAAGTCCGGCCGGATACTAGAACATCAGACCTGGATTATTATTGATGAATGTCAGCTTATTTTTAACTGCCGTTCCTGGAATGACCGGGAACGGCAGAAATGGTGTTCTTTTTTCACGCAGCATCGTAAGTATGGATTTGATATCATTTTGGTAACACAGTTTGACCGTCTGGTTGATCGCCAGATTCGGTCATTGGTTGAATATGAAGTAAAGCATCGTAAGGTCAACAACTTTGGTACAGGTGGCTTTTTCCTGACTCTGCTCTCTTTTGGTCATCCTGTCTTTGCCGCGATTGAGTACTGGTACGGCGTCAAGGAAAAATCCGGCATGACCATGATGATCGGCCGGAAGAAATATTATGCCATGTATGACAGTTATAAACTGTTTGACGCGGTGAATGGATAGGGGTGGCTTTGCCGGGGCCCCTGACCATTCACCGCGCCAAACAGTTCAAAAAGAGGAAAGTTTCCCCTCACCACGTGCCTGTAAATCGTGGTCTCAAAATACAAGTCAAAAATGCATTTTTTCTAGGAAATACAAGGGTTAGGAGGTGTTTTTAAAATTTCGGGAAATAGGGTGTTTCCCGAAAAACTTTAACGAATTAAAGTGAGGTGTAAAATGGTACAAACAAGAGAATTATCATCTTCTAAAATATTTAATGAAATGAATGATGATGCTCAAAAATATTGGTTTGGTTTTAAACAGAAAAAATTCTTACATAATATTGATACATTCTATTATAGCGTCAAATTTACAAATGACTTTACCATCGACTCATTGGATGAGAAAGTGCTGAAGCTACGAAAGTACTTTGACAAAGCAAATCAACGGCTATCGGCTAACGTAAACATTGAATTCCTGCGTCTGGACTTCGGTGGTGACCATCTTCTGAACCTGCGGCCGTTCAGTTTTGCGAAAATGTATAATGTGTGCCTGGAATACCCGGAATGGTTTGATATGTTCTTAGCTCCGGTTGTCCCACGGGCCGCCGGTTCTCTCGACTCCGTTACATGCGAACTGGTTGTTCAGATCAGAAGCTATATGTTATGGATGTATGGAGTCAAGGAAGCCTTCGAACGTTCTTTTGACTATGTAAAGGCTCTGGCTGATTATTTCGGTCTGGAGATCGCTTTCACACAGGAAAACCGAATTGATTATTGTTGGCATAGTAACTATCTCAGCAACCCGGAACGCTTTTTTAGTCTGGACAATTTCTATAAAATGCGTGTAGACCGTTTCCATGATGCCATGATGCATACGGAGAAGAAAGGCAGCCAGGATTTTGAAATTGATTATGTGGCAGCCGGGAAGCGAACAGATAAGGTTTTTTTAAGAATCTACATGAAGAGTAAAGAAGTCGTGGAACAAGGGTATAAAGGCTGGTTTTTTTACTTCTGGCTGTTTAACGGACTGATTAACCGCTACGATCTGTATGTATATGAGGAATGCTATAAGCGGCGGAGCTGGCAGTATCTGAACATGGCCCGTATCTCTTTTTACTTGCAATACGGTTCAGATGAGTATTTAAAAGAGACCTGCCGCCGGCTTCTGACTGGGGACCAGACCATGGAGGAGGATACTTTACAAAAATTAGCAGATCAATTGACTCCGAAAATTAATTTGATTATGAATGTAGAATATCAGACCCGGCGGCGTCATTCTAAATCGTATGTGCTCCTCCCGCTCCGGGATAATACCGCGAAAGGCTCCGCCAAACGTATTTATGATTATCTTGATAACCGAAAGCTGATTATGGACTATTTGACGAATGATGTATTCCGGCTTGTTACTCCGGATGGAGATGTTAATAAATCCAGGCGGGAGCTATGCAGCTTTTGGAAGTCCCTGCGGAGCTGTAAACTGGTCGATGTACATATTCCGCCGAAACAGTTAAAGCTGGTACGGGAATATAACCGGAAATTAAATGGCGATCTGGTTAAGCGCCGGGCCATTAATAGTATTGTAACTTTGGGTTTTTATATGAAAGGAATGAATGATGATAATCTGATGCAGGACGTTGTAGATGCGCTTTGTACATTGAATGATAATGATGTTGAGAAGGCTTTACGATATAAAACTAAAAAGGCCCAGCAACTCAACGCGGATGAATTGCTGGGGAACCTTACGAATACTGTAAAGTCAGATTTTAGCATTGTTGATAAAGCGACTGGTGAAGTCTATAGCCATGATATCACGGATTATCTGTAAGTTCAAGAGGTGGATAAAATGACAGTGAAAAATGCATATGAAAAATTTATGGAACTGAAAGAGTCTTACTGTGATAAAAGTACATGTGAGTATTACGCTCAGAATCTTGGATTCTTTTTTGATTATCTGGAGTTACTTATCGGTATCCCGTTTGAGAAAATCGAAGTAGATGATATGCGTCCCAATGAAATGCAGCATTATATCAAATATCTTCGTAACAAGCCAAAATACGAGAATCATCCCTTTAAGATTGGTAACTCCAAAAAAGGCAGCTTAAAGAATTCTACTATCAGGATATATACCAGGGCCGTTCGAGTATTCCTTAATTTTTTAAACAATGATTTAGATTGTGAGATAGAATTTAAAAAGCCCCGCCTTCCCTCTAATGATTCCCGTCTTCAGCTACCTCTATATGATCATGAAGTGCAGCTTGTGGACGAACTTTTTTCAAATTCAACCGAAAACGGCCTTAGAAATCTCTGCATGATCCATCTTATGTTGGATGCCGGATTGCGGAGTGAAGAGGTGATTGCACTTAGGGTAAAGAATATTTGTTTTGATAAAGACTATATCCTGATCGAGGACTCCAAAAATCATAAATCCAGGATTGTCCCTCTTGCATGGAATTTGAGGATTTACATCCGGGGTTACCTGGAATATAGAATCTACAGTCCAGATGATCACCTGCTATTAAAATGTAAGGAAAACATACCGATTAATTATAATGTGATGAAGCAACTCTTTTCCCGGCTTCGTACGAAAACTGGGATTGATCGTTTGCATCCGCACCTGCTCCGCCATACATTCGCCGTATCTTATCTGATCGGTGGCGGAAATCTGGAATTTTTACGTGATATGCTAGGGCATAGTGATTATACGACAACTCGAGATTACGTAAAAATGGCGAATCAGTACCGTATGATGGACGCTGATGTATACCAGCTGGATGACATATTTTTTAGACACGTGAAATAAAAATGTATCTCACTTAGGTTCCCGATCGGAGCGGAGCTGCTCTGGCCGGGGGCCATTGATGAGATACAGATTGGGGTTATATGGAAGAATTAATTGTAAGGAATTTCTTAGAGAGTATCTTTTTAATTTTTTTTATTATTTGTGGTTGCTTGTTTTCAGTTTTCCTTCAATGGATTCTATGGTTTCGTTTGGAACATTGGTCTATTAAAAAATTTATATTAACTTGGATCACTTATTGTATATTCATTTTTGCAATCACTATTATTACGATACCGGAATTAAAGCATCTATTAATTTTTGCATTTGACTATTCCAAAAGTTTTTGGTGCTTATGTAGAGAACGTGGGTTATCGGTTTTAGAAGTGCTGCATATATTCCTGTCAAACCTATAAGTATTACTAAAATTAAAAATGCACTCCTGATCTTCCAATGGGTAGCACTTCTATTTTCGTATCTATCCATTGGTGTCGTAATGCATCCGGTAATCTTATATGAAATTATGTATAATGTCCAATCAATCATATTACAGAATGCATTGCTGACTATAATACCAAAGATATATTCAACAGGGTTATCGAATACAATTGGGACTGAAAAAAATAAACTCAGGATAAAATATACGGTACGAAAAAAAGCATTCACTATATTACCTCTTTAGCGAAATAAAAGCCCCAACCCCGCAACTCTCAGTCTGCAAAATCGGAACTTTTTCGTGCGCCTTCAGGGACTCGAACCCTGGACAAATAGATTAAGAGTCTACTGCTCTACCAACTGAGCTAAAGGCGCTTCTCTTCAGTTTTGTGTGTCTGTCTCGGTGACACGTGTGTTATTATATAACTGCGTTTGACAAAAGTCAACCCCTTTTTTACAAAAAATTTACAACTCTTTCATAATTATTTATTTTTCTTCTTTTTAGGGGAGGAAGTGCCGAGAGTTTTGTTCACTTCCACGAAGGATTTCTTCCATTGCAGTGCCTTCTTATTGAGCTCCGTCTTATCGCTTGTCGCCTGGAGAAGTTTTACGGTTACCTTGTCTTTCATTCCCATATGGACCGCTCCTGTCATATCCTGTTAATTCCATTATATGACAGGCGGTCTCCGGCGTGCCAGTCCCTTTTTCCCGGTTACTTCCTTTTCCGTTCCGCAACCAGCTTGAATATGGCGTTCCCCATGGAAGAAAACTTTTCCTCATATTCCGTCATGATATTTCCCTCTGCCATGTCGGAATGGTGTAAGTCGTACGTATACTCTCTGATCTCCCATCCGGCCGCAGGCACGGATTCCAGAGAATAGTCAAACAGTCCGCGGTTGTCCGTCTTAAACTCCACGACACCATCCGGGGCCAGTATCTTATCATATACTTCCATAAATGGTTCCGATGTCAGACGCCTCTTCGCGTGGCGGTCCTTGGGCCATGGATCGGAAAAATTAAGATAAATCTTCTTTACCTCGCCCGGAGCAAAAATCTCAGAAAGCTCTCTCGCATCGACACACATAAAGTAGATATTGGAAAGCTCCATCTCCTGGCGTTTCTGAATTCCTCTCAGCAGGACGCTGCAGTACCGCTCAATGCCCACATAATTGATCCCGGGATTTTTGGACGCCAGTTCCATGATAAACCGTCCCTTTCCCATGCCTACTTCTATTTCAATTGGATTATCATTACCAAAGACCTCGCTCCAGCGCCCCTTCTTCTCTTCCGGGTTTGAAACCACGTAAGGGCTGTTTGCGATCTCTTCCTCCGAGCCTGGAATATGGCGTAATCTCATATTCATATCCTCCAGTATCTGTTTAATTTTTTCGTTCTGATTGTACCATAAAATACGATTCGAACGCAAGTGCGGGCTCTTTTGAGGGGGATTTATTATGATTTTGGGTTATTTTTTACTTTTCTCTTACAAATAAAAAACTTCAAAATAATAGGTGCACAATTACAGATAATCTAGTATAATATCTGTATATTGGTATACGATCGTTTTTTGCAAAGGAGGAAGCATATGGGAACTACAGACAACAACAACTGGACAAGGGTCCAGCAAAGTGTCCGGGAGGCGGAACGTCTCATCGGCCAGAAACAGTATAATCTGGCCATGATCAAATCCCGCCAGGCACTGGAATTTATGGTAAACTGCCTTGGAGAAAAGGCTTTGATTGTAGATGGGGATCTGGCCGACAGCATCGACCAGCTGTTTGAAGGCCACTGGATATCCCAAGCCACAAAAGACCACTATCACAGAATTCGGGTACTCGGCAACAAAGCTGTTCATGATGGTAATGACAGCCCTTATGATGCGAATGAAGCGTATCAGCTTCTTTCCCAGGAAGCTGCTGCCTTTGCAGATATCTATAGCGGCAGACGCCGCAGTACCACACCCGCCAAGCCACAGCAGCGCCCTGCGGCAAGATCTGCACAGCCGGCTCAGAGAAGCACCGGCCAGAGGAGTTCGTCTCCCCAGAGAAGCGGTCAGCGTAGCAGCCAGAGACCGTCCTCGGCAAACCGGAGCAGGCGTCGCTCAAAGAAAAAAGGATTTGATCCCTACGATCTGCTGAGACCGGCAGTGATCTTTCTGATTATTCTCGTTGTCGTTCTGGCGGCCATGGGCCTCTTCAAGCTTTTCGGCGGCAAGGATGATAAGAAGGAGACAAGCGCTCCGTCCACTTCTCCGGAAGTTACCACCGAAGCGACGGTAGCGCCGGAACCGGCGACAGAACCGGAGCCATCGACGGAAGCCCCGAAGATTTATAAGACCACGGCCAGCCCCAGACTGAACGTCAGAGCAGAACCTTCACAGACCGGCGCAGTATTGGGAACGCTGGTTCCCGGGACAGTGGTCGAATACGTCCAGGCCCATGATCAGGATTGGGCGGTCATTATGTTCGAGGGCAAGCAGGCCTATGTATCCAGTAAGTATCTGGCCGCAGAGGAAGCGCCTCAGCAGTCGGATGCCGAGACAGAAGCGACAACTGCAGCCCAGTAATATTCCAATCACAGATTCACGGTACGATCAATCACTCCGCGAAAAACGAATGTTTAGAACCGCGATGCGGACAGACGTCATATGACGGCACTGTCCGCACCGCGGTCTTTTATATTTTAAGAAAGTTCTTTCGCCGCCATTTTTGTGCACCATTTTTTTCCTTAAAAGCAAGAAATTGATAATTTTTAATCAAGAAAGTTAAAAAATATTGAATTTCCATAATTTTTAATGTCCTATTTCTAAAATTACTATGGAAAATTTTTAAATTTGTAGTATGATTATAAGTTGAAACTTGTGCATTTACGGGTTTTATAATAATTAGAGGAGGGCAATATATGGATACTGTTATTGAAAAGATATCCGAGATCGAATCTGCTGCTACCTCCATCATGGAGGATGCCAATGAACGCAAGAAAGCATTTGCCAAAGAGATGGAAGAACGGACTGCAGCTTTTGACGCTCAGCTGGAAGCCGAGACGAATAAACGGATTGAAGAACTACGGGCCAGAATGGAGATTGAGATGAACGAACGTCTCGAAAAACAGCGGAACGATTCCCAGAACGTCCTTCGCGCAATGGAACAACGTTATCAGGAACATCACAGGTCATATGTGGAGGAACTATTTAAAAAAATGACAAAGGAGTGATCATATGGGAGGCCTGCTATCCTACAGCGGCATCACTACCAAGGTCCGGGCCATGGAGAGCCATCTGATCACCGACCGCCAGTTCGGCGAGATGTCCACGCTTGAATCAGTATCCGACGCAGTGGAATATTTACGGCGGCTGCCCGCTTACGGCATGATTTTTTCCAATCTGGAGGGAGTCGAGCTGCACCGCGGCGCCATCGAACAGCGTCTGATTCTGTCTCAATACCAGGATTTTGCAAAGCTCTATCGTTTCGCAAACCTTTCGCAGCGCAAATTCCTGGATTTGTATTTCATGCACTACGAGATCGATATCCTGAAGAAATGCTTCCGCAACGCGCTGGGCCACCAGAAGCCTGAAATAGACTTATCGGTGTTCCAGGACTTTTTCGAGAAGCATTCAAAGCTTGATTTAATAAGGCTTTCCTCGTCGGGAAGCGTACAGGAATTTATCTCTAATTTAGACGGGTCGATCTATTACGATTTGCTGACCCATTTGGATGACGTGGAACATCCTTCCCTGTTTGATTACGAGATCCATCTGGATCTTTTGTATTTCAAAACCATCTGGAAGGTCAAGGGAAAGTATCTTTCCCGAAAAGAACAGAAGCTCCTCACCGACTGCTTCGGCAGCAAGCTGGACCTTTTAAATATTCAGTGGATTTACCGTTCAAAAAAATATTATAACCTGCAGCCGGCAGACATCTACGCACTGCTCATTCCCATCGAGTTCCATTTAAAGAAGGAGCAGATCACAAAGCTTGTGGAAGCCGGAACGCTGGATGAATTTTTCCATGCATTGCAGACGACGTACTATGGCAGACTGGAAGACATGGACTCCTCGGATAATACCGAGCTGGAGATGCTGGCCGAGGAAGTTCTGGGCAAGATCTACAGCGCCACCAGCCGCAAGAATCCATATTCCATCGCCACATTGAATTCATACCTCTATTTCAAGGAGGAGGAAATTCAGAAGATTATTACCGTCATAGAGAGTATCCGTTACGGCGTCAGCCCGGATGAAATTCTCTCCTATGTGGTAAAGAACCAGTAAAGGGGGTTATTATCCGTGATAGAAAAGATGAAGTTCTTAAGTATCACCGGGCCCAAAGAAGACATCGACCGGGTCATTGACACGTATTTGTCCAAATACGAGATTCATTTGGAAAATGCGCTGTCAGAATTAAAGACGGTAAAAGACTTAAGACCATATATTGAGATTAACCCGTACAGGGACACATACCAGCGTGCCGCCGAGCTGGTGGAACTGCTTCCGGCCTCAGCGCCGAAGACCACATCCGCCGTAGTTTCCATTGAAGAGGCCATCGACACCATTAAGAAACTGGACACGACGATGACGGAGCTTACGGAAAAGGAGACCGTGCTCACCGGTGAACGCGATTCCTTCCAGGAATCCTTAGACAAGGTAGTTCCCTTTACGGGGCTTAACTATGATTTGAGTTCTATCCTGCATTTCAAATACATTAAATTCAGGTTCGGACGCATTTCCCATGAGTATTATAAGAAATTTGAAAGCTACGTTTACGACTCCATCGACACCGTGCTCTATAAGTGCCGTGAGGACGAGGAATACGTCTGGGTCGTTTATTTCGTGCCTGAGACCATTTCCAATCAGATCGATGCGATCTACTCCTCCATGCATTTCGAGCGGTTCTTCCTTCCGGATGAGTATGAAGGCACGCCGTTAGACGCCATACACACCCTGGAGGACAAGATCTCCGCGCTTCAGGCGGACATCGACGCGGTGCACAGTCAGATGGCCGAGGTACTGGGCAGCCAGCGCGATAAGCTTCTGGCCTCTTACGAGAAGCTTTCCACCTTCTCCACAAACTTCAACGTCAGGAAGCTGGCTGCCTGCACGAAGCAGAACATCAATACCTTCTACATTCTGTGCGGCTGGATGAGTGAAAAGGACGCCAAGGCGTTCCAGAAGGAGATATCGAACGACGAAAAGACCTTCTGCATCGTGGAAGATGACCACAACAACATTATTAGCAGACCTCCGACAAAGCTTCATAACCCGAAGCTGTTTAAGCCGTTTGAAATGTTTATCCAGATGTACGGCCTTCCGGCCTATAATGAGATCGATCCGACCATGCTGATCGGCATCACCTACTCCTTCCTCTTCGGCTTCATGTTCGGAGACGTGGGACAGGGACTCTGCCTCCTGCTCGGCGGCTTTTTGCTTTACCGGTTCAAGAAGGCGAATCTGGCGGCCATCATCTCCTGCTGCGGATTCTTCTCCACCATCTTCGGTTTTATGTTCGGAAGCGTATTCGGCTTCGAAACGATTATCGACGCCGTATGGCTGCGTCCCATGGAACACATGACAAATCTGCCGTTTATCGGCAAGCTGAACACGGTATTTATCGTGGCTGTCTCCATCGGCATGGGTATCATCCTGCTGACCATGGTGCTTAACATCATCAACAGCCTCCGGGATCACGATCCGGAAAAAACATGGTTTGACACCAACGGTGTGGCCGGCCTCGTCTTCTACGCGAGCCTGGTCCTCACAATCGTTTTATATATGACGGGCAATCCGGTACCGGCGACCGTTCTGTTAGTCATCATGTTCGGAATTCCGCTCCTCGTCATGTTCTTCAAGGAGCCGCTTACCCATGTGCTGGAAAAGAAGGCGCAGATCATGCCGGCCGGCAAGGGCATGTTTGTGGTTCAGGGATTTTTTGAACTGTTTGAAGTACTGCTCAGCTACTTCTCCAACACGCTTTCCTTCGTCCGAGTGGGCGCTTTCGCCGTGAGCCATGCGGCCATGATGGAGGTTGTTCTCATGCTGTCCGGCGCGGAAGCCGGTAATCCCAACTGGGCGATTGTCGTTCTCGGCAATCTGTTCGTGTGCGGCATGGAGGGCTTAATTGTGGGCATTCAGGTGCTCCGTCTTGAATATTACGAGCTGTTCAGCCGTTTCTACCGCGGAACAGGCCGTGCATTTAAACCATACGGAAAGACAAATTAAATAAAATTGATCAGGAGGTATCTTATTATGTCAACTTTAGTAAAAATAACCTTAGCAGCAGCTTTAATCTTAAGCATCGCAGTTCCTTTCGGCGCATTTGCCATGGGTGAAAAATCCAAAGGCCGTTACAAAAAGGCGCTGGGCGTTAATGCGTTCTTATTCTTCGGCACCCTGATGGTTTCCGCAGTCTTCATGTTCTCCGGCAGTGCGGCCGCCGCAGAACCGGCTGCAGCAGCTTCCGGTGTGGCAGGCATGGGATATTTAGCTGCCGCACTTTCTACAGGTTTGGCCTGCATCGGCGGTGGTATCGCCGTATCCGCAGCTGCTTCCGCAGCTCTTGGCGCCATCAGCGAAGATGGCTCCATCCTTGGTAAATCACTGATCTTCGTAGGTCTTGCCGAAGGTGTTTGTCTGTATGGTCTGATCATTTCTTTCATGATCTTAGGTAAGTTATAATCTATGAAAATGTATTTAATCAGCGACAACATCGATACCTGGACCGGCATGAGGCTGGCCGGGGTGGAAGGCGCTGTCGTCCATGAAAAGGCTGAGTTAAAACAGGAGCTGGATAAGGTCCTGGCCGACAAGGAGATCGGAATTGTTCTACTGACAGAAAAATTCGGACGGGAATTTCCGGACATCATCGACGATGTAAAGCTGAACCGGAAACTGCCGCTCATCATAGAAATCCCCGACCGCCATGGTACCGGCCGCAAGCCGAACTTTATCACGGATTATGTAAACGAAGCCATCGGATTAAAACTATAGGAAAGAGGTGGTCATCTTGACAACTGAGGAAAAATTACAGCATTTCCTGGATTTCTGCATGGAAGATGCGAGAAGCCGCAGTGCAAAGATGCTCGATGAATATACCGCCGCCCTGGAACAGACCTTTGCGGAGCATCAGGCAGATGCGAGGCGGAGAGCCGAACAGCAGGTGGAACTGGAAAGCGAACGGATCGAACACGAGACGAACAAGAAGCTTTCCCTGGAGCAGATTGGCATCAAACGGGAGCTCGGACATAAACAGGAAGAACTGAAAGACAAGATTTTTGTGGAGCTTAAAGATGTGCTGGAACAGTACATGGAAACTCCCGAATATACACAGCTTTTGGAGAAGCAGATCCGCCACGCCAGAGAATTCGCCGGAAATGAATTCTTTACCATTTACATTGATCCGGCGGACGAGACCAGGCTTAACCGGCTGGCGCTCCACAACAGCGCCGACATCCGCGTGAGCGAATACTCCTTCGGAGGCGGCACAAGGGCCGTCATCCCATCCCGGCATATCCTGATTGACGACTCCTTCCAGACAAAGCTGGAGGAGGCAAAACGGGACTTCCGTTTTAACTTAAAGGATCTGGAGGGAGGTATCACCAATGATTAATACTGGCACTATTTCCGGTATCAACGGCCCTGTCATCTATTTAAAGGGCGACCCCGGATTCAAAATGAATGAAATGGTTTACGTCGGCAAGGACAACTTAGTCGGCGAGGTTATCGGCCTCACCTCCGGACGCACCATCGTCCAGGTATACGAGGAAACCAGCGGATTAAAGCCGGGCGAGACAGTTACCTCATCCGGATCACCGGTTTCCGTAACGCTGGCGCCCGGTATCCTGAACAATATTTTCGACGGTATCGAGCGTCCCTTAACCGAGATCGCCAAGACCGGCGGCGCCTATATCGACCGCGGCGTCCATGTGGATTCCCTGGATGGCGGTAAGAAGTGGGAAACCCATATCACCGTAAAGAAGGGCGACCGTCTATTCCCGGGTTCCATCATCGCGGAGGTTCCAGAGACCCCGGCCATCGTGCACAAAGTCATGATTCCGCCGGACATGGAGGGCTACGTCCTCGATGTGGTATCCGATGGTTCCTACACGATTCACGATGAGATTTTAACGCTTCAGCTTCCGGATGGATCCGAGAAGAAGCTTACCATGACTCAGAAATGGCCGATCCGTGTTCCGAGGCCTACGTTAAAGAGATACCCGGCCTCCCGGCCGCTGATCACCGGTCAGCGTATCATCGACACCTTATTCCCGCTGGCAAAGGGCGGCACCGCCTGTATCCCCGGCGGATTCGGTACCGGAAAGACCATGACCCAGCATCAGATTGCCAAGTGGTCCGACGCAGATATCATCATCTACATCGGATGCGGCGAGCGGGGCAACGAGATGACCCAGGTTCTGGAGGAGTTCTCCGAACTGATCGACCCGCGTTCCGGCAATCCGTTAATGGACCGTACCACGCTGATCGCCAACACCTCCAACATGCCGGTTGCCGCCCGTGAGGCCAGCCTTTACTCCGGCTTAACGCTGGCGGAATACTACCGCGATATGGGCTATAACGTCGCCATCATGGCCGACTCCACATCGAGATGGGCGGAGGCCTTAAGAGAGCTCTCCGGACGTCTGGAGGAAATGCCCGCCGAGGAAGGTTTCCCGGCTTACCTTGCATCCCGCTTATCCGCGTTCTATGAGCGCGCCGGCATGATGCAGAACATGAATGGAACGGAAGGCTCCGTCACCATCATCGGCGCCGTATCCCCGCAGGGCGGCGACTTCTCCGAGCCGGTTACCCAGAACACCAAGCGTTTCGTCCGCTGCTTCTGGGGTCTGGACAGGAACCTGGCTAATGAGCGCCATTTCCCGGCGATCCACTGGCTGAGCAGCTACTCCGAGTATTTAACCGACTTAGCCCCATGGTACGTGGAAAATGTAGACAAGAAATTTGTGGACTACAGAAACCGCATCGTCTTTTTACTGACACAGGAGAGCAGCCTGATGGAGATCGTCAAGCTGATCGGCGGAGACATGCTTCCCGACGACCAGAAGCTGATTCTGGAGATCTCAAAGGTCATCCGGATCGGATTCCTTCAGCAGAATGCGTTCCACAAGGACGATACGTGCGTACCAATGGAAAAGCAGTTTAAAATGATGGATTTAATCCTCTATCTCTATAAGAAATCCCGTTCCCTCGTCTCCATGGGCATGCCGATGTCCGTGCTCAAGGAAGACCCGATTTTCGATAAGATCATCTCCATCAAATACGATGTACCTAACGACAGACTCGACATGTTTGATGACTACAGGAAGCAGATTGATGCCTTCTATGAATCCGTCATCGAGCGCAACGCATAAGGAGGCGGCATAAGATGGCAATTGAATATTTAGGCTTAAGTGCTATTAACGGCCCCATGGTCGTTTTAGAGGGCGTCCAGGATGCGGCTTTCGATGAGATTGTGGAAATGACAGTAGAGGGACGCGATAAGAAGATCGGCCGTATCATCGAGGTTTACGAAGACAAGGCAATCATCCAGGTCTTCGAGGGAACGGAAGGACTGGCCTTAAGAAACGTTCATACCAGGCTGACCGGCCGTCCCATGGAGCTGGCTGTGTCCGAGGATATGCTGGGACGTACCTTCAACGGTGTCGGAGAACCCATCGACGGACTCGGCGACATCAGCTCCGATATCCGCCTGGATGTCAACGGCAAACCATTAAACCCGGTTACGAGAGAATATCCCCGTGACTATATCCGTACCGGTATCTCGGCCATCGACGGCCTTATGACACTGATCCGCGGTCAGAAGCTGCCGATCTTCTCCGGCAACGGACTTCCCCATGACGACCTGGCGGCTCAGATCGTAAAACAGGCATCCTTAGGGGACGACGCGCAGTCCAGTGAGAAGTTCGCAGTCGTATTCGCCGCCATGGGTGTAAAGTACGATGTGGCAGACTTCTTCCGCCGTACCTTCGAGGAAAGCGGTGTTTCCGACCACGTCGCCATGTTTATCAATCTGGCCAATGATCCGGTCGTTGAGCGTCTGATCACCCCGAAAGTGGCGCTGACGCTGGCTGAGTATCTGGCCTTTGAAAAGGGCATGCATATCCTGGTTATCTTAACGGATATGACGGCCTACGCGGAGGCGCTTCGTGAGGTATCCTCGTCCAAAGGCGAGATTCCCTCCCGAAAAGGCTATCCAGGCTACCTTTACAGCGAGCTGGCCGCCATCTATGAGCGCGCGGGCATCGTAAAGGGACGCCACGGCTCCGTGACCCAGATACCGATTCTCACCATGCCAAACGACGATATCACCCACCCGATCCCCGACCTTACGGGATATATCACAGAAGGGCAGATCGTTCTGGACCGCAGCTTATTCGGCCAGTCCATCTATCCGCCGATCAACGTACTGCCGTCCCTGAGCCGTCTGATGAAGGATGGCATAGGCGAAGGCTTTACGAGAGCAGACCATCAGGGTGTGGCAAACCAGCTGTTCTCCTGTTACGCCAAGGTAGGCGATGCAAGAGCGCTGGCATCCGTTATCGGTGAAGACGAGTTATCTCCGATCGATAAGAAATATCTGGTATTCGGCAAGGAATTCGAACGCCGCTTCGTCGGCCAGGGAAACCATGCCAATCGTAATATTATAGAGACGCTGACCATCGGCTGGGAGCTCTTAGGACTTCTCCCGAGAGCAGAACTCGACCGTATCGACACCAAGGTGCTGGATCAGTACTATAAGCCGACAACCGCAGAAGCTTCCGAAGAATAGGAGGGACGCGTATGGACCCGAATACATTTCCCACAAAGGGTAATTTAATTCTCGCCAAGAGTTCCCTCACGCTGGCCCGTCAGGGATATGAGCTTATGGATAAAAAGCGGAATATCTTAATCAAGGAACTGATGGGTCTGATCGAGGAAGCCAAGGGAATCCAGTCTGAGATCGACACCACCTTCACAGCGGCCTACAGGGCCCTTCAGAAGGCCAATATCGAGCTGGGTATCAATTATGTGCAGGACATCGCCGCGGCCGTCCCTGTGGACGATACGGTGCGTATCAAGACCCGCAGCATCATGGGTACGGAGATTCCACTCGTCCAGCACGAGGAAAAGCCGTTAAATCTGACGTATGCCTACTACAGCACAAAGGAATCCTTAGATGAGGCCAGATACCACTTTGAAAAGGTGAAGGAGCTTACGGTAAAGCTGTCCATGGTGGAAAACTCCGCATACCGCCTGGCAAACAGCATCAAGCGGACACAGAAGCGCGCCAACGCGCTTAAGAACATCACGATCCCACGCTACGAGGCGCTCACCAGAAACATTACAAACGCGCTGGAAGAAAAGGACCGCGAGGAGTTTACAAGGCTGAAGGTTATTAAGAGAAATAAGACCAGCGCCTGATTCATCGGACAAAATAAACGTATTTAAAAACACCGCACAGGCAGACCTGATTTGTAATCATGATCTGCCTGTGCGGTATTATTTATCTGTCTTCCAGGTTGAGAAGCGTAACCCCTTCCACCGCCTCCCCCACCTTATACGGTGAGATATCATGGCAGGCCAGAAGAAACGCGTCCCTGTCCCCCCACCGGATCCGTGAGGAGTCAGCCAGCGTCCAGACCTTCAGCACCGGATTATAGATTTCCATCGCGCTGCTGCCCTTTCCCGCGCATTCCCTGACCGGACAGCGCTCACAGGGCTTGTCCCGGTGAAAAAACGCGTCGTAGCAGCAAATACCCAGTCTGGATTCCGGCGCCAGCCGGTGCGTCTTTTCATTGATATAACGCAGTTCATACGTATCCCCGTCGATCACATAGATCCAGGAGTTCTGGTTGTTTAAAACGCGCTCCAGATTCTGCATGGATTCCCGAACCCGGTCCTCGGCCCTCTTCTTAAGGAGGAAGGTGGACACCATTTTCGACAGGAACACGAGACAGTCCACCTGCTCCTGCGTCCAGATTCTCGCCGTCCCGCACTCATCAAAGCCTACGAACCCCTTAAAAACACCATCCGCGGTAATTGAGCACTGGAGCACGGAAGCAATTCCCTGATCTGCAAGCAGGCACTGCAGCTCCGGCGTCAGCTCTGTAATATCAAGGCAGTAGAACACGCCCTCTTCATTAAAGTTATCCCTGTAGTCACCGCCCATATCGCCATAGGAGAGGTTCCGCAGTTCATCTCTCTGCGGCCGTATCCCTTCCCTGCACCATTCAAACGTGTTGGTGCAGCGTTCCTCGCTGTCGGCACAGTTTTCAAATATATAGACACGGCTGACGTGAAACATTCTTCCCGTCATCTCAAGAATGGAATTCATAGCCTGGTCGAAATCCGCCGCATCATACAGTTCCTGAAAGGTCATGCTGATCACTCTGGCCACGGTAGCCTGCCCTCTCTGCTCCGCGCTCTCCCGCACATCCTCCGGCCTGTCCGCCTCCTCTTTGAATTCAAAGGCCGTATTCACAGCAGACTTACAATACTGCATACAGCGGTTCTTTCCCTCCAGCTTCGCCTGATATAAGGCTGCGTCACTGTTCTGAAAGAGACTCTGGAAGTCACTGCCGTCCTCCGGGCTGTAAGCGATACCGATGCTGCACGAAAATGGAACATCCTTAAGATTACTTTTAAACATGGTCTGAAATGAAGCCATCAGCCGCTCCGCCCGTTCCATTGCAATCTCATGCTTTTCAATTCCGGGCATAAAGACCATAAACTCATCACCGCCGATGCGCGATACGATGTCGCAGTCCCGGAAATGCGATGATATCCTGGAAGCCATCTCCGTCAGCACGGCGTCGCCAAACATATGGCCGTACCGGTCATTCACCAGCTTAAAATTATCTACATCTATCATAAGCATGGCCGAACACTCTCTTCCCTGGCTCAGCTCTAAAAAGCGGTTGATCTTATGTCTGGCCGCCCGCTTATTATATAGCTTCGTCAGAACATCGCGCTCCGCCCGGTCTATTAATTTCTCCGTAGCCCGCTTCTCACCGTCGATGTCTGTAATGATGCCGACGACCGTCCTCGGTTTCCCCGCCGTATCAAACTGAGTCGTGGCCCGCACTCTGCACCAGCAGTACCGCCCCTCGGAGTTTGCAAGCCGGAATTCCACCTCACCGAACGGCCTTCCGGTCATCATATCATTGGTAAACTTAAGCACATCCGGAATGTCATCCGGGTTAATATGGGAGGCAAAGGGCAGACGGCGGCTGATTCCGTCCAGGATGGGCTGATATCCGTATTTATGTTCCCAATTGCTGGAATACGAGATCTCATCCGTCGCAATTTCCCATTCGAAGATCACGTCCTTCGTCTGATCCAGTATGATCTTGTAGCGTTCTACCGACATCTGCAGCTCTTCCATGGCCTTATGCGACTGGGTAACATCCACCAGAAGCGTATAGATATACTCCAGCCCGTCCTCTTCCGTCACGAGAATGCTCCGGTCCATCACCCAGATCAGCTTTCCTTCCTCGGTGACCAGCCGGTATTCCAGCTCCGTGATACGGCCCTCCTCCAGCTGTGACACCATCTCCTGGCTCACCCGCTCCCTGTCTGCCGGGAAGATGATCTCCAGATAGCGGTTATGGTATTTTTCACTGAGGTCCTGCTCTGTGCAGCAGATTAAGTCACACAGTCCTTTTCCGTTGTCCGCCAGCGTGTACCATTTATCATTTCTGCACTTCACGACACCACCGGCCAGGCGGTTGATAACGGTTCCCCGGTACATGCCTTCCTTCATCGTGCCTGGCAGCAATTCCTCCTGCTGCTCATCCGATGCCCGGTGCCAGACCAGCATCGCCTTTTTCTGACCCGGATTGCCGATATCGACCCGCAGAAGGGTGGCATAGCACCAGTAATAGGCGCCCGTCGTCTGATCCAGCACCCGGTATTTCCTCGTCCGCTTCATAAGGCCATCCGAGAAGAACTGCGTCATGTAATCTCCCAGGAGCCCCAGGACAGTGCCTCTGTCATCGGGATAGACCGATCCCTGCGCAAACGCTCTCACCGAATCTTCAAACCGGCTCCCCGAGCGAAGCAGTTCAAAATCGCGGTTAGGCATATAGACGACGTGGTAAATCCCTGTGTTCAAATCCACCTCCATAACCGTGGAATCCACATACCGCAGCAGCGTTAAATACTTCATCTGTCCCTGCTCCATGGTATTGACCGCATCGATTGTCTCAGGCTTTCTCAGTTCTTTCCTCTCCGGCTTAAACTTCGGGCCGACGCCGTCCGCATAAGCCCTGGACAGCGCTGCAAAATCCTCACGTACATTCTTAAAGCACTCCAGCAGCCGTGGGGAAAACTCGCCGCACTCCCCGTTTAGAATCATGTTGAACGCCTGCTCCGCCGGAAGCGCCTTTTTATAGACCCGGTCCGTCGTCAGCGCATCGTAACAGTCGGCGATGGCCACGACCTGTGCGCAGATCGGGATATTGTCGCCCTTTAAGCCATCCGGATACCCTTTTCCGTTCCAGCGCTCATGGTGGTAGCGGCAGATATTATAAGCATAGCCAATATACTCCTTATCGTTCATGCGTTCCAGACCGGAAAGCATCTCACACCCCTTTGTGGTGTGAGTCTTCATCACTTCAAACTCCTCCCTCGTCAAGGGCCCCGGCTTGTTTAATATAGAGTCGGGAATCGCAATCTTGCCGATGTCGTGCATCGAGGAGGCATCCGCGATAATCTCTATGGTTCTGCTGTCTAAATTATACTCCTGGTAGGCCTTCGCCACATCCTCCAGAAGGATCTTGGTAAACATGCGGATTCTGCGTATGTGCTGTCCTGATTCCACACTCCGGTACTCTATGATAGAGGAAAGGGCGTCGATCATGATGGCGTTGGACTCCCTTAAACTGGCCGACTGCTCCTCCACCAGTTCCTCCAGATGGAGCTTATGGCGGCACAGCTCCACTGCATTTTGTACCCTTCTCTTCACTACATGGGGTTCAAATGGCTTCATGATAATATCGGCCGCTCCCAGGTCAAAGGCCCGGACCTCACTTTCCGCCGTATCATCAGAAGTGATAACAATTACCGGTATGCGCGACACAAGACCGCTTTTTCCCATCTCCTCCATGACCTCATAGCCGTCTTTGACCGGCATGACCAGGTCCAGCAGCATGGCTGCCACGTGTTCCTCATACTCATGAAGAAGAAGCAGAGCCTGTTCACCGTTTTCCGCTTCCAGAAGATTATACTGGCGTTCAAACAGGCTTCTCAGGATTGCGCGGTTTACCTCCATGTCATCCACAATCAGAAGGGTATCACGCTTTTTCATCCACCGATTCCCTCCATACTGTTAATTGCTTCGCAGACCTTCCCGTAATACTCCTTCACAGCCGGATACGCAGCTAAAGCGCCTTCCATACTGTTACTTCTCAGCTGAACGACCATCTCGGCGCAGGCTTTCATCAAACCGTTAAGGCCCAGATTTCCCGCAACTCCCTTTAACGTGTGGGCTGCCATCAGCATCCCCTGGCTGTCCCCCGCCTCGACCGCATCTCCGATCTTTTTAAAATTATCATCCTGGAGAAACTTCCCCAGAAATTTTTCATACAGTGCGCTGTTTCCGCAAAAACGGGCCAGCGCTCCCTCCACATCCACCTCTGCTTCCTTTATCTTTAACAACGTTTCCTCTGTCATCCTGTGTACCTCTCTTTCCATATCCGTTCCGCCGTCCCGGTCCTGCTCCTTCGGGTCAATAGTAGTTTTATTATAGCGCTTTCAGGTACAAAACTCAATGAAATCCTGTCCTGCAGGCAATTAAAAACGGCCGCAGACCAGCGGGATCCTCTCCGCAGTCTGCAGCCGTTTTATATCATATCTTAATATTCAATTCCTATCTCTCATCCAGGCGTGAATACTCTTCTTCCATCATCACGCTGGTATAGGCCGGACGGATGATCTTATCCATGTTGATCAGCTCCTCAATCCGGTGAGCGCTCCAGCCAACGATTCTGGCAATTGCGAAGATCGGAGTGAACAATTCCTTCGGAATATCCAGCATGCTGTAAACAAAGCCGCTGTAGAAGTCCACATTGGCGCTGACGCCCTTGTAAATCTTTCTCTCATCGGCGATTACCTGCGGCGCCAGACGCTCGATCATGGAATATAAGTTAAAGTCATCCATGCGTCCCTTCTCTTCGGACAGCTGATGTACAAAGCCCTTGAAGATCTCGGCACGCGGATCGGACTTGGAATATACGGCGTGACCCATGCCGTATATTAAGCCCTTCTTATCAAATGCTTCTTTATGTAACAGTCTTCTTAAATAGAATTCTACTTCTTCCTCGTCCTTTAAATCATGAACTTCCTTCCGCAGGTCTTCCATCATCTCAACGACCTTGATGTTGGCGCCGCCGTGTTTCGGTCCCTTTAAGGAAGCCAGTGCCGCCGCTACCACCGAATACGTGTCCGTACCGGAGGATGTGACGACGTGTGTTGTGAATGTGGAGTTGTTGCCGCCGCCGTGTTCCATATGGAGAATCAGTGCCAGATCCAGCACGTGGGCCTCCACCATGGAGTAATTCTTATCCGGACGGAGCAGACGCAGCAGATTCTCAGCCGTGGACAGATTCTCATCCGGACGGTGGATATACATGCTCTCGTCACACTCATAATGATTATAAGCGTGGTAACTGTATACGGCTAACATCGGCATGACGCTGATTAACATCAGGCTCTGACGCAGCACGTTTGGAACGGAGATATCGCTGGCCATATCATCGTAGGAGGAAAGCGTTAAGATGCTTCTTGCCAGGCAGGACATCATATCCTTGCTTGGAGCCTTCATGACCACGTCCCTGACAAAGTTTGTAGGCAGGGTACGGCTGTAGGCGAGTGTCTGGGAAAAGCGTTCCATCTGTTCCTTATTCGGCAGTTCGCCAAACAGAAGCAGATAGGCGATCTCTTCATATCCAAAACGGCTGTCCTTCACCACGCCCCCTACCAGGTCATAGATATTATAACCACGGTAGAATAGCTGGCCCTCACACGGCATCTTTACGCCATCCACAGTCTTGCTGGACAAAATCTTTGACACCTTCGTAAGACCTGCCACAACACCGTTGCCGTTCTTATCTCTGAGCCCTCGTTTTACGTCATATTTTTCATATAACCCCAAGTCGATCCTCTCATCGTTTAAACAGATACTGGACCACTCATCAACATTTTTTACAAACTCTTTCTGATCAATCATGCAAACACCTCTTTCTTAAAAATTAATGATTAAGTTCCGCCGCTTTCCCGGAAGTCCTCCGGCACGATCCCATGCCTTCGGCCCCCTTGGGCCTTCGTTAGATATGGTCACCTCCCAATTGTTCACTTTTGAACTGTTTCACTTTCAATAATAAATAATTTTCCGAAAAAATGCAAGCAAAATATTTTAAATTTATCAATTTTTTACATTTAGTCCAATAACACTATACCACTTTACCTTGTTAAAAACAAGAAAATACTTTTTTCCGTTCCTTCATATTTATTGACAAAATTCGAACAGAAACGTATACTTTTGTTGATTCACCGTACAAAATGCTTAATATAGAACATTCGGGGGTTTTTGAATATGGAACTGCAGTTGTCGTTACTATTTTTCGTGGAAGCGGTCGGGACGATCGCCTTTGCCTCTTCCGGAGCCATGGTGGCCATCAAAAAGCAGCTTGATCTTCTGGGAGTCATCGTTCTCGGCGTCACCACAGCCGTAGGCGGCGGAATGCTGCGGGATATCATTATCGGAAACGTGCCGCCAAATCTCTTTAAGGACCCGGTTTATGTATTACTTGCCTTCATTACGGTCATGATACTGTTTGTTATTGTACGACGCAACCAGATGATTCTGGCCAGCCGCTCCATCGAAATGTATGAGAAAGTCATGAACATCTTCGACGCCGTCGGCCTGGGCGCCTTCACTGTGGTAGGCATTGACACCGCGGTGCTGGCCGGCTACGGGCGCTACCATTTTCTGATTATCTTTCTCGGTGTGATCACCGGGGTGGGCGGCGGACTCTTAAGAGATATCATGGCCGGTGAGACGCCTTATATACTGAGGAAACACGTCTACGCCTCCGCTTCCATCACAGGAGCGGTTCTCTACGCGTATCTTCAGGACTACATGAACAATGACGCCGCCATGCTGATCGGCGCCGGCTCCGTCATCCTGATCCGGATTCTGGCCACCCGCTACTGCTGGAATCTGCCGACGGCCACGAAAAAATAACCGTTACACCATTTACAGGAGGACTTACTATGAAAACACTGATCCATTACGCCGCAGGCATCATCTTCTCACTCTGCCTGATGGTTACGCTTTTAATCACTTCGGTGGAGGCGGTCGTCTACTGGACACCCGGCTATTTTGAGAAGGAATACGCGAAATACAACGTCACCGAAGCGGTGGACATGACAATGGAAGACTTACTCGATGTGACGGACCAGATGATGGCCTATCTGCGCGGAAAACGGGCTGATCTCCATGTAGACACCACCATGGGCGGAGTTTCACGGGAATTTTTCAATGAGCGGGAAATCGCCCATATGGAGGATGTCCGCGGACTCTTCTTAGACGCGCTCGCCATCCGCCGCGGCTGCCTGCTCCTTATGGCTCTCTGCATCATCATCCTGTTCCTGCTGAAAGCCGACTTTAAGCGGGTATTCCCGAAATCGGTCTGTCTGGGGACCGGTCTGTTCTTCGGCATCACCGCAATCCTCGCAGCCATTATTTCCACGGATTTCTCGAAATATTTCATCATGTTCCATCACATCTTTTTCCGCAACGATTTATGGATTCTGGACCCTGCCACAGATATGCTGATCAATATCGTACCGGAGGGATTTTTCAGCGACACGGTGCTCCATATTGGAATCACCTTCTTTCTCTGTGTCGTTATTGTCTTCGGTCTGGCCCTCTTTTTCCTTAGAAAATCAAAGAAAAATAACGTTTGAACCTTTACTTGTTACAGGAAATAACCTATACTGTAAAGTGGACCTTTTTATGAAACCGAATGAAAATACGGAGAGATTACACGATATGACGCAATTGATAAAACGAATGTCGGCGTTCCTCTTATGTCTGATGCTCCTTATGGGCGCATTTACGGAAACTGCACTGGCGGCCCCTGACTGGCCCTCCGGTGTTTCCGTTCAGGCGGAAAGCGGTATCGTCATAGACGCGGACACCGGAACCGTACTTTGGGGACAAAATATTCACAACCAGTATTTTCCGGCCAGTATTACGAAGATTATGACGGCTCTGATCGTCATTGAAAAATGCAGCCTCGATGAAACCGTCACCTTCTCCCACAACGCGGTCTTTAACGTGGAAGCGGGAAGCAGCAATGCGGGGATCAACGAGGGGGACAAGCTTTCCGTCAAGGACTGCCTCTACGCCCTGCTTTTAAAATCGGCCAACGAATCGGCCAACGCCCTTGCGGAGCATGTGGCCGGAAGTACGGAAGCGTTTGCAGATATGATGAATGCAAAGGCGAAGGAACTGGGCTGCACCGACACCCATTTCGCCAACCCCAGCGGTTTAAACAACCCGGAACACTATACTTCCACATACGACATGGCATTAATCGCCAGAGCTGCCTTTTTAAATCCCACCTTCGAGGAAATCGATTCCACCACCTATTATAAGCTTCCGCCGAATTCCATTAACCCGGAAGGTCTGACCATCTATCCGGGCCATAAGATGCTTAAGAAGAGTACGCCGTACTACTATCCCGGCATCGTGGGCGGCAAGACCGGCTACACCACACTGGCGGGCAACACGCTGGTTACCTGTGCCAAAAAGAACGGTTTAAAGCTTATTGCCGTCATCCTCAAGGGATCGACGCCTCAGTACTGGACCGATACAAAGAATCTGCTGGACTTTGGATTCCAGAACTTTGTCTCCGTCCGCGCGGCAGATCACGAGACGAAATACAGCCCCGTAAGCAGTGATTTGACCTTCGGCGGCCTCACCCTGGATAAGCCCGCGGCGCTCATTTTAGATCCTGACGGACGGATTATTCTTCCGAAAACGGCCGAATTTTCCGATGCCGAGGCAACGCTCAGCTACGACATCTCAGACAGCGACCCAGATAACGCGGTTGCCAAAATCTGCTACCGTTACAATGAACGCCAGATCGGCTGTACCTATCTGGAGACCAACCAGGCACTGTTTGAAAGCGCCGCGTCCTCCCATCAGGTTCCGGCCGCCCTCAAGGAAGGCGAATCCGCGGCAGGAGCCGGGCAAACTGCGGATGGCTCCAGTCAGAGTGCTGCCGGTTCGGAGAACTCCGGCGCCCAGACAGAAGCGGCCGCACCCGATACAGCCAGCAGCGGAGAGAACGGCGGAGCCGCCGCACCGTCATCAGACGGAACCGGTGCTCCGGAGGGAGTGAACCCTCAGGGCGAGACAGAGCTTCCAAAAGAGACGGAGGATTACAGAGAAAAGGCATTAAGGCCCTTTGAGATACCGGTCATCGCCTGGATCATTCTCGGCAGTGTCGCCGGCGTCGTGCTCCTTGGCGCTCTCATCACCTTCCTGATCCTCAGAAAGAACAGGGAGGCCCAGGAATACCATTTCCGTCATGAACAGAGGTTAAAACGTCTGCAGGATTCCGGCGTATCCGCCGATGAATTCAACAACCTGATGGAACAGAGGCGCAGCGCCTACACGTCCAAACGAAAGAAAGGCCGCGGAAACCGACATTTAAAATTCAAATAATCCGCGGAAAGGCAGTAAAAGACAATGAGGATAAAAAGACAAGGCAAGATGCCAAAAGAAGATCTAATCCGGAATATCGTCGTCACATCGGTTTTCCTGCTTGCCGCTACCACCTGCTCCGCCCTTTTTCTCTTTATCGGGGGAAACCGGACGAATGTGGGGATCGTCTTCATGCTGGCGGTCATGCTGACGGCGCGCTACACCGACGGCTATGTACCTGGAATCGTAGCCTCCGTTTTCGGTGTTATCTGTGTAAATTACGTGTTTACGTATCCGTTTATGGAACTGGATTTTACACTGGATGGCTATCCGGTAACCTTCATTGCCATGCTTCTGATCTCCGGTATTACAAGCACCACCACCACCCATTTAAAAGAGCAGAACCACATCCTGATGGAGGCCGAAAAGGAGACGATGCGGGCCAACTTGCTGAGAGCTGTCTCCCATGACCTGCGGACTCCTCTAACCGGCATCATCGGCGCCAGCAGCGCCTACCTGGAAAACAGGGACCATATGACAGAGGACGAAAAGACCGTCATGGTGTCCAACATCAACGAGGATGCCAACTGGCTCCTCAACATGGTAGAGAATCTGCTCAGCGTCACCAGAATCCGCGATACCGAGACCCAGGTGACGAAATCCTCAGAACCGCTGGAGGAGGTGGCCTCAGAGGCGGTACAGCGGTTTCACAAGCGCCTACCCGACGCTACCGTTCATGTCACCGTACCGGATGAATTCATCATGGTGCCCATGGACGCCACCCTGATCGAGCAGGTTATCATAAACCTGCTGGAAAACGCAGTCTATCACTCGCACTCGGATGAACCCATCGACTTTAATATCACCGTTCACGACGGTCTGGCCTGGTTCGACATCACGGATCACGGCACCGGAATTCCGCCGGAGCGGCTGGACACACTGTTTGACGGCTACACGCCATCCCCGAACAGCAGCGGAGATTCCCACAAAGGAATGGGGATCGGGCTGTCCATCTGCAAGACCATTATTACCGCCCACGGCGGCACCATAACAGCCGCAAATGAAAAACAGGGAGCCCGGTTCACATTTACGTTACCGTTAGGAGAAGATATCTATGAGTAAGTTAACGATCGTTATTATAGAAGATGAGAAGAACATACTGAGTTTTATCGAGGCGGCACTGGAGACTCATGATTACAAGGTACTCACCGCCGTCAGCGGAAAAGAGGGCCTGTCTCTGATCAACGCCTGCTGCCCGGACATGATCCTTCTGGATCTGGGGCTGCCCGACCTGGATGGAATCGACATCATCAAGAATGTGCGCAGCTGGTCCAACATTCCGATCATCGTCATATCCGCAAGAACCCAGGAGCAGGAAAAGGTCGCGGCCCTGGATTTCGGCGCAGACGACTACATTACGAAGCCCTTCGGCACCAGCGAGCTTCTGGCGCGCATCCGCACCGCACTTCGCCACGGCAAGCCAACCGTCAGCACCGGGGATGGAACTCTTGTTCAGCCGCCGTACCGCAGCGGGGATCTGGTCATCGATTTTGACAAACGCCTCGTCACGCTTAAGGATAAGGAAGTCCACTTAACCCAGATTGAGTACAAGCTGGTCTCCCTGTTGGCCGAGCAGTCCGGGAAAGTTCTCACCTATGATTACATCATCAGCAGAATCTGGGGTCCATTTGCGGACAGCAACAATCAGATCCTGCGGGTCAACATGGCTCATATCCGCAGAAAGCTGGAGATCAATCCTGCGGAACCTCAATATATCTATACAGAAATAGGCGTTGGATACAGAATGCGGGAAAGCGAAAATTAATCGCTTCCCCGCATTTTTATATTCGTCTTCTGTTTTCTGTGCTTCGTTTTTTCAATGCGCTTCTTCTTCGCTTCTTCCTTCTTCTCGCTGATCTGGCGCGCCCCCTCCTCGTCTACCAGCTTCATGGTCTTTACGGCGTAGACTCGTCCGTCGTCACTGCGCTTCATGCGGATCTTCCCTTTTAAGTATCCGTGCTCCGGGCAGACACCCAGGGCAAAGTAAAACTTCTGATTCACAGAGAACCAGCGGACCTTCTTTCTGAGCATACGGTTGCAGCGGTAACAGATTAAATCGGTGACCGTCTTGTCCGCAATCGCCTCCTCTTTCGTCTCAAATGTCCTTGAAATGTATTTAGAGTATCCGGGAAATATGAGGTAGACCTCCTCTTCCTTACTCTCAGGAAGCCGGTAATAATCGGTGGACCAGTATTCCATCACCCGCTCAAAGTCCATGGCTGCCATGACACGCCCCGTGTAATGGGCATCGTCAAGCGCGCGATGGAAGGGACGGTCTTCCATGATTCCCAGTTCCCGGGCCGTGATATCCAGCGACTGCTTCTGTTTTCCGTCTCCCTGAAGAAGGCTGTAGAGCTTCTGGACATCGTAATAGAGAAGGGGCTTGTCGAATGGAATCTCCACGCCGTAATACGCCATGTTTCTCTGCAGCTCCGTCAAGTCCATGGACCCCCAGGTACAGAACACACAGTCGTTCCCGCACCATTCGAGAAAATCCCTGATAACAGCCACAAACGTCTCACCGTTTCGTTCCAGCTCGGCCATGTCCATATGGGTTACCTCGGAGATCCGGTAGTGCATCTGCGGATAGACCCGCGGCCGGATCAGACGGCGGAACTGCCCGGTCTCCTGAAACGCTTCATCCAGGCGGACCGCTCCGATTTCTATAATTTCAAAAGGAAAATGGTCAATCGTCCCCTCTTTTCCGTCAGGGCTCTGATTCCATTCCAAATCCAGTACAATATAATTCTTCATAAAATTCTCCTTTGTGCTATTATATGATAGTTTATCCATTCATACAAGTTCATGCCTCCTATTTCAAACAATTATTTTTTGCTTAATAACGGTCATTATGAAACAATCCCTTTAAATTGTATTTACAATATGAATTTTCTGTGAAAAAAGCATAAAATTAGCACTCTACTGTTGACAGTGCTAACAAATGGTGCTATAACGTAATTGTAACAAAAAGGAGCACCACAATGAAAAAGGTGGCCGACTTTTAACCATATATGTGCTGCCGACAAGGTGTCAACACATATAAGAAATTCATTTTAGGAGGAATGACTTATGATGATGCCTAGTATTTTTGGAGAAAACTTATTTGACGACTTTATGGAAGATGCTTTCAAGAGCCCGATCTTCGGGAAACGGGAAAAGAATCTGATGAAGACCGATATCAGAGAGAATGAAAACGGTTATGAACTCGATATGGATCTGCCCGGATTTAAGAAAGATGAGATCACCGTCAACCTTCGCGACGGCTATGTAACCATCTCCGCCGAACGCGGTATGGAGCGAAGCGAGAAGGACGAGAAAACCGGTAAGTACGTTCGCCAGGAACGCTACAGCGGTTCGTGCCAGAGAAGCTTCTATGTCGGCGAGGCTGTGAAACAGGAAGATATGAAGGCGCGCTTCGAGGATGGTATCCTTCATCTGGAATTTCCGAAGACCTCCCAGAAGCAGGTTGAGGAAACACACCGCATCTTAATCGAATAACAGGCAAATCCCGGGACGAAAAAGCCCTCCATCCCGGAACAGGGCGGGCCGCATAAGACGGCCCGCCCTGTTTTAACAAAACACCGGTATCCCAATGTCCAATTACAAAAGGAGAATTACTATGATCTGGAAAGAAATGAAACGCTCATACCTTGTCATATCCATCTGCGCCGCGCTGCTGGGCCTTCTGCTGCTTCTGCTGCCCGGACCCACACTGGCGACGGCCGGCATCTGTACAGGCGTCTGTTTCATCGTCTACGGCGTCACAAAACTGTTTGAAGTTACCCGGTTCAGAAACCACTTTGCCAATTACTGGCTGCAGTGTGTGCTGGCGGTTCTGCCCATCGTATTCGGAGTCATTTTCCTTTTTAAACCGCTGGCCGCAACCTCCATACTTCCGCTTATCCTCGGCGTCTTTCTGGCCGTCTATGGAATTATGGGCCTTAAGACCTCTGTGAAGCTTAAAAAGTTTGGCCTGGATTCCTGGTGGTTTAACTTAATCACGGCTGTTTTAACCATACTCTTAGGCGCTCTGGCTATCTTCAATCCTTTTGCCACGGCTGCTGCCATGGTCATGATGATGGGCGCTATCCTGTTTACACTGGGTCTCTTCCACGTGGTGCAGTACTTTGTAGCCTCACACCGCTTTAAAAAGGTCGGAAGACAGATCTCCGAGCTGGAGAAGGAATGGGATTCCTTCGACTGGTTCTGGTTTTAATATTACACCGAAAACTGCTCCACCTCCACGGGCTTGCTGTAATAGTAGCCCTGGATGGTGGTGCAGCCGTAGGCCTTTAAGAGCTCCAGCTGTTCCTTTGTCTCCACCCCTTCCGCCACACAGTCCACATGAAGGCTGCGGCACATCTCGATGATACACTTCACAACGATCTGATTCTTTTCATTCCCCACCAGATTTTCAATCAGCGACTTATCCAGCTTTACCTCATCAAAATGCATGATGGACAGGATGGACATATTGGCGTAATCCGCCCCAAAGTCGTCCAGCGATATGCGGAACCCTGCTTTCCGCAGTTTCGATCCGACAGCCTCTATCACCTTGTGTTCGATATCGCCGATACTCTCCGTGATCTCTATCATCACCAGGCTGCTGGGAACATCATATTTGTTCTTAATCTCTGTCAGCATCTGGAATAAATCGCTTTCCAGCAGAGTAATTCTGGAGAAATTCACGGAAACGGGAATCAGGGGCCTGCCTTCCGTTTTCCACCTGGAGAGAAGCCGGAACACCTCCTCCAGCATATAAAAATCAAGATACCGGATAAGCTTCATCTTTTCCAGCAGCGATACAAATTTGACCGGGGACTGCAGCTCATGGCCCGGCGCCTGATACCGCGACAGCGCCTCCACAGAATGCACCGTTCCCGTCTCCGGATCGAACTTGGGCTGAAGATAGAGCCGGTAATATCCCTGCTCCACATCGTGGACTAAAAGCTTCATCCTTTCCGGTGAATAGTGTTTGCGCACGTCGTCACTGTTCTTGTAGTAAATCTGCTTATTCACCAGCATCAGCTCTTCCGCATGATGCAGAAGCATATCGAAATCGGTTAAGTGTTCCACCCACGTGGCGCCTAAGGATACTCCGTTGGGCGTCTGCGAATCCAGCTCCAGCCCCATCTCCCTGACATGCTTCATGAAGCCCTCATACTCCTGGTTCATAGCGATGATCACGAACTCGTCGCCGCTCAGACGGAAGATCTCCCCATCCGGGAAACAGGAACGCATGACCTCCGTGACCGTGATGATGGTTTCATCTCCCCTGGAATGTCCGTAATCCTGGTTGAGCTGTTTCAGTCCGTTAATGTCCGCCGTGATCATTCCGCAGGACTCCCCGAACTTTCTCTGCACCCCGTTCTGGTAGCGGACGAAGCTGCTTCTGTTTAAGAGACCGCTCAGCGTATCGTGCCCGGCCTCAAACTCCAGCCGTTCATAGAGGCGCCTCTTCTTAATCTCATTTGCAATATTATAGGCGATGGAATCCAGAAAACGTATAGTGTCCTGGTTGATATTCGGATTATCCACCCCGATATATCCGCAAAACGCAGATTCATCTTCAAATGGTACGGCAAACAGACTGTGTGCATTCCGCCTCGTTAAGAACTGGTACTCACTGGGATACGTATATTTAAGTTCTTCCACCTGCGACAGGATCAAATGCTGTTTCTTATTGAAGGTCTCCACGATATAAGGGATCGCGTCCAGGGCAATGTTCTGTAACGATGCCTTCTGGGGCGGCACCCCTTCCCTGCACCATTCGTAGATATTATGGGCATACCCATGTTCCCGGTCGATTTCGATGATATAAGACCGCTCTCCGTCGTAAAAACGGGTGATCAGCTCCAGAATGCGGGTGATGCCCGTCTCTAAGTCGTCAGCGCTGTTCAGAGTCCTGAGACTCTCCAGCATAACCGTCTCCATGTGGTATTTGGCGGTTGTCGCCCGGTCCCCGATCAGATGATTTCCCACGTCCACGGCGATCTCCATGCGCACCGGACGGCCATTCCACTCCACCAGCTTGTCCTTCACAATAAAGTATTTCTTTAAATAGGGATTCTCATATTCCCACATGAAAAACTTATCTTTCACCAGCTTCGCATTATTGCAGAACGGACACGGCGTGTTTCTTCCCTGAAGCATCTGGTAACACTTCTGTTTTTCAAAGTCCTCCAGCTTCATACCGAACAGATCTCGCCCCACCCGGTTCACATAAAGCAGGGTATAATCCTGTATATCACTAATATATACAATCTCTTCCAGTTCATCGAGCAGCCATTCCCGGTTCACATACTCCATGGGGACGACTTTCGATATCTTGTCTCCAAACACGCTGTAGCAGGACTTACCGGACTGTTTGGCATACCGCAGGGCCGTATCCGCCTTTACATACAGCTCCTGAAATCTGGTTCCATGGCGGGGGCTGACGGCGATACCGATGGAATTGTTGACTGCAATGCGGTTTTCCCCCTCCTCCTGGATAGTCTGAAGCTCTCTGGCCACCATCTGTGCCTTACGGTATACAGCATCCTCATCCTGGATATTGAACAGAAAGACCAGGAATTCGTCTCCTCCCAGCCGCCCCACGATGGCATCCGTATCAAAGATATTCTTCAGCTTGTACGCGATTCCTGCCAGCACCTTGTCGCCGTACATGTGGCCGAAGGTATCGTTGACATTTTTAAAATTGTCCACGTCAATGATGAGAAGTGCACTCTCCTTCTGACCGTTCTCATTTAAAATATAATTGATCTCCTGAAGAGAGGCCGCCCGGTTAAGAAGATTAGTCAGCGGATCGATTCTCGACTGGCGAAGCAGTTCCAGTTCCCTGCGCTTCTTCTCCTCGACGTTCTTCACGTAGACAAATCCGGTCAGATAGCCTCCTGACTCGATTAAATAGATGGTGGTATTACACCAGATCATCTCCGCCTCCGCATTCAGGCTGCGGTATTCGCACACTGCCTCCTGGCGGCCTCTCTCATACTGGCTGCGGAGAAATTTCGGATTCATCTCCTGCAAAAAGAGAAAGCGGTCCTCCGGGTGAACATTCTTTTCCGCCCAGCATTTTAAAAACTGTGAATATTTGCAGTTGACCGACAGGCCGACCGAGGCCAGCATGTCTTTTTTCTTCTCAATGATCTTTTCAATGATCATGTCGTTGTCAATATCAATCTCATAGGAGGCCAGCGCGTCTCCCATCAGAGCCTGGCGGTACTTCTCTTCCTGCTGGTATTTCTCCTGTTCTTTCTGTTCTTTGCTGATATCCTCGACTACGCCTATGGCGATGTTGTCCGGGCCGTCTCCGTCGTGAAGCATCGTATGGGTAACCCTGTACCAGCTCTGGCCGCCGTCGGGCTGACTGGTATGCAGAAGCGCACAAGCCATAAGCTTCCCCGCCCTTAAATCAAGAAACATCTGGCGAACGGCAGGCAGGCTCTCTTTGTCCACGTGCTGGTCTCTCATCATCTTCCTGCTGAAGTCCTCGATCTTCCCGGACTGGACAAAGGGCAGGCTCCGGATCCCCTGCAAATAGGCACAGTCCTCATCCACATGGTATTCCCATATAATATTGTTGCATCTGGACAGCGCTATTTTATATCTCTGTAAATTCAGGGAAAGTTCCTGTTCCAGACGCCTTTTTTCCCTGTCCCCGCTCTTTTGGAGTATAACGGTAATTTCCGGCATAGCCTGATCCCGGCCGGAATCAAGCCGCTGAACGGCCAGATGGTACTCCTCTCCCTCTCTGGTAAAGAACACCTCCCAGCTCCTCTCATCCGGCTTGAACTCCATCCGCTGTTCCGCAATATCCCAGATCACTTCGGAAAGCTCCCTGCCGGAACAATCTGACACGGGATATCTCAGAAATGTCTGCATTTCTTCATGTACATATATCACCTTCTGCTCTGAATCCGCCGCGATGGCAATCAGCGGTGAGCCAGTCTGCAAGCCGTTTTGCGGCATATAGAATTACCTCCCAAGAACAGGCATCCGTTCTTTCTCTGTTGTATCGGCGCTACTGCACCAGAGCCCCGTCAGCTCCTACCGTATATCCGTCAGGCGTTGTCGTATTGACCAGCATCTTACCATCAGCGGCGTCACAGTAATACCGCTTACCGTTCCAGTCCACCCAGCCGGTGGCCATGTATCCCCGCTCATTAAAGAAGTACCATGCACCGTCAATCTGCTGCCAGTTGGAGACGGTGTAGGTTCCATCCCCGTTTCTGTACCACCATCCGGATTCATCCTGCTTCCACTCGCCCGCAGGGCTGCCGTTCTGATAGATGGCTGCGGCCGTATCGTTGTCAATATATCTGGAGGGGGATTCCACCCATTCTCCCTTGTTTTCCGGTTTCAGTCTGTTTACCGGACGTACGCGGTAGAAATACGTTCCGGCCTTCGTCATAGCCGCGGAGAAGTCGTAGGAATTCCCCGCTGTGGTCTTCGTAGTTCCCACCGTCTTTCCATCCCGGTAAAGCTTCACCTCATAGCTTCCGGCTCCTGTGGACTGGCTCCAGGATACTCCCGTCGTGGAGGTCCAGGCGGCCTGTTCAATAGCGGAGGTCTGCTCCGCCAGCGGCGGCAGCTGCATGGTAATAACCAGCGTGTGAGACTCATCCTCACGGCTGTAATCTACGAACGTTGCACCCTTCAGGGTGATTTTATCCTTCGATACCGCGAACTTGTATCCATCTTCCGCGTAGATGCTAACCTTGACAACCGGGATATCCTCCTCCGACCAGGAGAAGCCTGTATTGAGGAACTCATATTCTCCTGCGGAATACTTATCGCTTTTCGGGGTGACTTCTATTTCCTGGTCCTGAATATTCTGCCCGACCTCCATGTCCGCTTCCACCACAAGAGATACCGAACTGATCTTCGTCTCTACCACCGCCAGTGCCGTCATCCCCGTCATTCCTGATATCAGTGCCGCGCAGAGCAGCGCAGCCGCTACCTTTTTTACTCTCATTTTTCTATCTCCTTTAATTGTTTATCGTGACGCCCTGTACTTCTCATTTTATTCGTATTTCCAATAAAAATCTCTATTTCCGTATTCATTCATTATATATAAAATGAGGCGATAATTCAAGCCTGCGAGGCCTGATAAAGAAGAAAAGCCGCCAGGCGTAAATACGACCTGTCGGCTGTGTGTATGGCAGTATGTATGAGTATCCATGTGATTCTATTTCTTATGCTTCATACGAATGATTTTAAGCTTCTTATTCCGGCTCTGCAGAAATGCCAGTAAATCCTCCAGTTCTCTCTGCTCCAGGTCCTTTTTAAAGACAGGCTGAAACTGACTTCCACGGGTCACCACTGCCAGGATCTGTTCTGTTTCCACCACCCGTTTTAAAGACTGGTATAACAGTTTTACTTCTGCATGGTTGGTAAGGTTGATCCCCACCAGTCCCTCCTCGTCAAACCAGGTTATATATTCATACCTGTCCGTACCGTTCAGTTCCCTCATATTTCTCAGATTTTTGTTCACTGTAATTCTCTTAAGCAGTATTCTGACGAGCAGAAAAAACAGGAAGCCAAAAAGGTAAACTGCGGCAAGGAGATATTTTTCAAGGAAAATAAGTGCTATCCCCCCTATGAACAGTATGATGATTAATGCATTCATCGATGCCGGAATTCCTTTTTTCCCAAGTTCTTTAAGCACTGCCTCATCCAGAATACCAGATGTCTTAAATAATTCCATGCTGCTCCTTCTCCCCGTTATGACCCATGAACCCTTCGTGCAAATTCTTTAATATACGGCTTGAATTTTTTTCTTTCCACAGGCTGCATCACGAGGGGGATCGCATATTCCGTCACCGTCATTGCAAAGAATTGTTTGCTGTCCTTAAAGTAAAAGGCCACTTTACCCATGGGGCCAAACTTCACTTCCTTTAACTGATCCGCGGTAATATGTAAGATAAAATCGGGATCCGGCTCCATGGATCCCAGGGATGGACAGGGCACCGCCATGATATACAGCTCATTCTCCCGGTAGCGGACAATAAAGCTGGGGAGTGAAGCGTAACCGGTCTGGATCCGTTCATATCCCGCCACAGTGGAAATCATGTCCTTCGCGCCCTGGGCCATGACGATTTCGAAGCCAGCCGTTTGCGGCACTGCCTTTTCTGAACCGTCCCTCACTGCCATTAAGAAGCCTTCATACCTCTTTTTACTTCTTTTCTCTGTTGCTTTAATCAGTATTAATGCGATAACCAGTGGTATACATAAGAATAAAATTAAATACATTTCTTTACCTCCAAGGCCAGTTTTTTATATATTCCATAAAATTCTCTCTTTTGCTTTTCATATCTGGCTGTCCGCCAGATTTCCCAGTTCCATAAAAAATTCTCTCATATAGCTTTCTTCCAGGGCGTACAATACTTCTGCCTCCGGGCTGATCTGATAATAAGTCCTCTGATAAGCAGGCCTGGCGATACTCTTCTCATTGATGTAGATGGTCATGTCTTCCCCCAGCGGAGCCTTCCCCGTCGTGACCACCGCCTGTTTCCAGGGAATAAACGCATTCTTTCTCCAGATTCCCCGGTTGGTGACCATGCAGTAACAGAAGATGAGGGGAATCTCATTATCCTGCAAGGCGTTCCGATTCTCCTGCTGCCGCTTTGCAAATTCTGATGGATTGCTGAATATGGTGATCAACTCGTCTTTTTCATCCGGCTGGCATATATATTCATAGACCTTTTTTCTGGCCGCCAGCTCTGCAAGCCGCTGATACAGCACGTTCTCCTTCATGCCCTCTGACAACTGAGGGGGATCCGGGTATGCTTTCTTCGGGTGAGCCGTCTTCATCTCCTCCGTGGCAGCAAGCCGGTATTTTTCCGAGTTGTCATAACGCCGGCAGATTGGAGTCCCATCCGGCCTTAACTCCAGAATCTCAAGGTGCTCCAGATCACCGTACTTTTTATATGCAAAATTCAGCAGTTCCCATTCCTTTTCATCAATTTCCCTGATCTTCTCCTCCAGAACCGTGTTCTGATCCGTCGCCCAGCAGTATGGATGAATCCGAAATCGCCGGAACTGGGGCCTCTCCTTTGACTCTTCAAACATGGAGGCGCATGGAATCCGTTCCCCCACCGCAGCCTGATGTCCAGGCAGCCCCTTCAGTTCAAACCACCGCAGACCGTAAATACGGTTTTCTCCCGAATAATCCAGATTTCCCAGCGCATATACCGTCAGTGGGTCTGTCTTTGTCACGATAGCCGGAGTCGCCACCCCGTCCTCGTAAACCATGCGCAGATAATTCTTTGGCTTTCCGGTATTTTGAATCAGCATCAGTACCAGAAGCATCCCTGCGGCCACAAAGCCAACAACTGCCGCCGCTCCCATCCCCAGAAAGTGAAAGCCCGCGCCGCCCGCCGCCGCAAGTAAAAATATCAGACATGTCTTCTGCTTTGTCTTCCGGTTTTCCGCGGTTTCTTCATCTGATTTCCGAGCCCGTTTTAAATCGATCCAGTTATTTTCCATCCTGTGTACCCTTTCTCACGTTATCTATTCAGCAGACGATAACATCATAATTATACAACCAGAAGTGAGAACGGGTCTGACGTTTCATGACGGTTCCGCGTACGATTCGTTACATGCGGATTTCATGGGAAAAATCATTTGGCGCGAAGTGCGCATCCTTCCGGAGGGTTTTTATTTCATAGGACGAACTGTCCTATGAAATAAAAAAAGCCGCTTTGCACGCGAACTCTCACGACCCGCAGGCAAAGCAGCATTTTCCTCGATTTTTCTATTGTGCACAGGACGCCCGCAGACATTTGGCCGTCAGCGTCTCTGCAGACCGTATCATATCCATGGGCGTTCCTTCAAATACGACCTCCCCGCCGTTTTTACCGCCATCAGGCCCGATGTCGATGATCCAGTCCGCCTGTTTTATCACATCCAGGTTATGTTCGATGACAACCAGACTGTTTCCGCGGGATACGATCAGATCGAACAGTTTTAAAAGATTCTGAATATCCGACGCATGCAGCCCGGTGGTCGGTTCGTCCATGACGATTATGCTTCCCTTTTTCCCCAGGTTCTTCGCAAGCTTGATTCTCTGGCGCTCACCGCCGGACAGGGTACTGAGAGGCTGTCCCAGCGTCAGATATGAGAGTCCGACCTGCTGCATTACCTTCAGATGTTTTCGGATCTTCGCATCCTCAAACAGATCCATCGCCTGTGATGCGGTCATTCCCAGCAGTTCAACGATATTTTTGCCTTTGTATGTGCAGGCCAGCGCTTCCTCATTATACCGCATTCCGGAACAGGCTTCACACTCCGTGACGATAGGATCCATGTATGCCAGTTCGGTGACAATAACGCCCTTCCCGCCGCATACCGGGCATGCACCGGTGGAATTGAAGCTGAACAGTCCGTCCGGCTTCCCGCTTTCCCTGGCCAGCAGCTTTCGTATCTCATCGAAGAATCCCAGATACGAGGCTGGTGTGGAACGGTTTGTTGCCGTGATGGGGCCCTGATCGACCATCACGATGTCGCTTTCATACTGTTTAGCAAATACCTGGGATATGAGTGTGCTCTTTCCCGAACCGGCGACTCCGGTCACCACGGTCATAATCCCCAGCGGTATGTCTGCATCCACATGCTTCAGATTATGCAGACAGGCTCCGCGAACCGGCAGACTTCCGGTTCGTTTTCTCGGTTCCATCTTGACCGGCAGCGTCTCCATCATTGCATTTCCCGTCAGACTGCCGGACCGGAGCAGTTCCGGATACGTGCCGGCAAAGACGATCTCCCCGCCATTCTGCCCCGCCCGGGGGCCTACGTCAATCACATAGTCGGCGATCGAGATCACATCCTTGTCATGCTCCACCACCAGCACCGTGTTGCCCTTGTCACGAAGCTGTTTCAGAAGGCTGTTCATGCGGTAGACATCCCGTGGATGCATCCCGGCGCTGGGTTCGTCGAAGATATACGTCAATCCTGTCAGGCTGCTTCCCATATACCGGACCAGTTTTAGGCGCTGGGCCTCGCCGCCGGACAGGGATGGGGTATCGCGGTTTAAATGGAGATACGGCAGGCCGATCTCGATCATCCGGTCCAGTCCTTCAATCAGCGTCTGCACCAGTACATCCACCGTCTTATCGGTGATCTGCAAAAGCACCTCCCGAAGCTGAGTGAGTTCCATGCCGCATAAATCCGCAATGGAACAGCCATTTATTTTACAGCTCAGGGCCGCCTGATTCAGCCGTTGTCCATGGCATTCCGTACACACGGTCTCGGTAATCAGGTTCTGTGACTTTTCCTGTGTATGCCTGCTTTTATTGCTGATATCCCGATTCAGGAGTGTCTTCGTGTACTTGTGATAGATTCCGGTCACCTTCGGGTTCTCCGGCTTATCCATGCCGTTCCGGGAACCGTACAGCAGAAGATTGTACTCTTCGTCCGAGTACTCCTTTAACGGTTTATCCAAATCAAACAGGCCCGACTTGGCGTACTGCTTCCAGTACCAGGTTCCGGGGCTGTACAAAGAATCCTTCACGCAGCCCTCATTCCACGATTTGTCCCGGTCCAGGATAGCTTCTATATCAACCTGAGTGATCTTACCGATCCCGGAACACGTCCTGCACATCCCGTTGGGATCGTTAAAGGAAAAGTAGGATGCAGTCCCCACATAGGGTCTGCCGATTCTCGAAAATAACAGGCGCAGGCTGGAGTACAGTCCGCTGATCGTCCCTACTGTGGACCGGGCGTTCCCGCCCAGAGGCGACTGATCCACAACTACAGAAGCCGTCAGATGATCAATGAGCTCCACCGCAGGCTTCGGGTACTTTGGAAGCCTGGACCGCACAAATGCCGGATAGGTGGCGTTCATCTGCCTCTGTGATTCGGCGGCTATGGTATCAAATACAATACTGGACTTCCCGGATCCCGACACGCCCGTAAATACCGTGATCTTCTCCTTTGGAATTCGGAAAGATACATGCTTTAAATTATTTTGAGTCAATCCCTGGACAATAATATCTGCCATCTCTTTACCCCTCTTTCTCATCTGCGAATACTCTCATGCAAGATCAGATTTTTCACAGTCTGCTTCATTATAGCAGATTGAGATAAAGGTGTCTTGATATTTCCTGCTCGTTTCCGGTTTTCAAACCAAAAAAAGACGCCGTAAAACCTGGCAAAACCAAGGTTTTCGGCGTCTGTCGCAACGTTCCTGAGCGGATTCGAACCGCTGGCCTTCCGCTTAGGAGGCGGACGCTCTATCCTGCTGAGCTACAGAAACATCCCCTGTGCCGCGGGTCTTCCGCGAACAGGCTGTATATTATTATATTAACAATTAGGCGTTTCGTCAAGTTTTACTTGAAGAATCTTTCAAAATCCCCCGGCTTAGGGTGTGTTTAAAAATTCATATTCAAACACACTCTAGTCCGCCGCCTCATCAAACACCACATTGCCCTGCATCCAGATCTGTCCCTTAAACCGTCTGCCAACCGCCGGTTCTCCGGTCAAATCCTGCTTTGCGATTCCCACATGAAATACGATATCGCTGCATTCCAGCTTCAAATCGTAAACGTCTTCTCCGGTGATCTGGTTCTTCTTTTCCACGATTTCCGTAATCTCACCGATTACCGAATACTGGTCGCATTCAATTCCGCACGGCATAAAACAGGAATCGATGATCGAATACAGATCTTCCTTCATCACCCGTCTGGAAATCTGGGAATACATGTCGATGTCCTCGATGGTCAGAGTCTCCATGGCGTCCTCATCACCGTTCTTGGCTGCCTCCAGAAGCGTGTTCCGCTCCTTTGCCGTAACCTTTGCATTCTCCCGCTGCTTCTCTGTCTTCTGAATCGGCAGAAGAATCTTACCGCTGACCGCCAGCCCGGTTAAATTAGCCCGCTTCGTCTCCAGGGAACTCTTATCCATGATTCTCTCCCTGCACTCGAATGAATTATCGATATAAAAAATCAGGGAAATACCGACCTTATACTCATCAAGCAGTCCCGCATACGTCTCGCGCTCTGTATGGCGCTGAATAGAACAGGACACATCCGATGTCATATCCTCGCTTCTCAAAAAAGGATAGTAATAATTCCGGTGAAATACCCCATCCCGGTCCATCTGCCCAAATACGGCGATTCCCATTCCAGGCGCAACCTCTTTTCTGATCTCACAGAGGTTCGTCTCCTCATCCAGCTGAATCCGCTTCATGCCAGATAAATCTTCTGTCATTTGATCTAACAATTTATCGATATCCCGGTCCTTCTGATAGAGGCTGAATCCAATAGACCTTAAGAATTTATGCATAATGTCGTCACCTGCCTTTGCTTTACTGAAATTTACTTCTTTCCTGTTCCCCTGTCTCTATTTTCTCACATTTTAGGAAAGAAAACAATGAGGCGAAGAAAACTCCGCCTCAAGTCTTATCGCTTATTATATACTATAATATGAGATAATGCCAGTAATATTTTATAAAATTATTATGATTTTATCCCCATTTTACGGCTTTCCACAGATTGTCAGCAGCTGTGAAAATGTCTCCATGCCGTAACTTGCCTTTTCGCACAATGCCGCATCACCGATACCGGCGCTGTCCATCCCGGCGCGGCATGCCGCCTCGATGCCTGCCCTGGCATCCTCGACTACCAGACAACGCTCCGGATCAGCCGCCGCGTACTGCGCCGCCAGTAGAAATACTTCCGGATCCGGTTTGGATCGCGTGATATTCGTTCCATCAGAAATGGCATCAAAATAGCCGCCAAGACCGATCTGCTCCAAAATCTTTTTCGCATTTTTACTGGAGGAACCGATCGCCAGCTTTATTCCCATGACTCGCAGGCCGTCAAGCGTGTCCTTCACCTCCGCGCTTAAATCGGCCGGTGACATCTCATCTAAAAGTCCCTTGTAGATCTCATTTTTCTCAGCACAGGCCCGCCGTTTCTCCTCATCCGTCAATGTAGTCAGCCCGCCATGCTTTAAGATAATCTCCAGACTCTCCTCCCGGGACACGCCCCGTAAAAGATTGTTGACCTGTTCATCAAACGGCACTCCCAGCCGGTCCGCCAGCGCCTTCCACGCCTGATAATGGTAGGCGTCCGTGTGGCAGATGACTCCATCCAGGTCGAAGATTACCGCGTCATACTGTGGCACCTTCTTCTCTCCCATGGAAAACGCAGCAGTTCCCGTTAAAGAACACTGTTTTTCGTAAACCGTCACCGTCTGCGGCTTTCCTTCCAGCAGAGTAAGCCTGCATCCATTCCGGTTCACCTCCACCGAAATCAGGCTTCCGAGATAAACAAACTGGAAACGGTAGGCGTTCCATTTTTCAGGCAGATACGGGTCAAGGAACAGCCCCTGCTCCTTGACCTTAAGGCCGCCGAAGCCATAGACAACCGCCATATAGACGCCGCCCATGTTGGCTGTATGGATTCCATCCCCAGTGTTATGGTGCGTATTGAACAGATCCAGCTTTGCCGAGTCTCCGAAATAGCTGTATGCCTTTTCTCTTCTGCCCAGACGGGAGGCCATGATGCTGAAGATACACGTAGACAGCGAGGAATCGTGCGTTGTGATCTTCTCATAGTAGTCGAACGACTTCTCCATGGTCTCCCTGGACTGCATATCCTCAAACAGTACGTGGGCCAGAACCGTGTCCGCCTGCTTGCACACCTGATGGCGGTATAAATACAGCGGATGATAATGAAGGAGAAGCGGGAAATTTTCCCTGGGCGTATGGTCTAAGTCCCAGATCTTTTTAGACAGAAATGTCTCATCCTGCGGATTGATGCCCAATTTCTCGTCATACGGCAGGTACATGGCCTCCTCCGCCTGCCGGAAAAGAGCCGCTTCCTCATCCGTCAGCCCGATCTTCTCCGCCACCGGCCCCAGTGTTCCCTCTTCCTTTAAAATCTCCCAGGATCTTACGGCCCAGTGCAGGTTGTATTTTGCACACGCATTTGTATAGTAATTGTTATCCACCAGACACGTGTATTCATCCGGTCCGGTCACTTCATGGATCTCAAAACGGCCCTCATGGAAATTCCCTGCATCCATCCAGAGCCTGGCTGTCTCAAACAGAATCTCCGCGCCCATATCCGCGAGGAACTCCCGGTCCTCTGTCACCAGATAATACGCCGCCACCGCATAGGCAATGTCCCCATTGATATGGTATGCGGCCGTTCCGGACGGAAAATATCCGGAGCATTCCTTTCCCATAATGGTTCTCCACGGATATAACGCTCCGCTTTCGTGTCCGGCGATCCGGGCATTCTTCCTGGCCTCGTCGAGCGTTCTGTACCGGAACGACAGAAGCCTTCTGGAGATATCCGGATTCGTCAGAGTGAAAAACGGCTGCATATACATCTCCGTATCCCAGAAGTAATGGCCTTCATATCCCTCTCCGGACAGCCCTTTTGCCGCAATATTACAGAATTCATCCCGGCCCGCGGACTGAAGCAGCTGATAGAGATTGTAACGCACCGCCACAGCCGTCTCTTCATCCCCATCAATATCGAGATCCGAACACCTCCAGAATTCTGCCAGGTACTCCTGCTGCCTCTGATACCAGTACTCCAGTCCCATTTCCACGGCCTCACTCATCTCAGCCATGGCCCAGGCCAACACATCCGGACGGCGCACAGAATCCGTAAATACCGTGTATTTCGTCATGGAGATGGTCTCACCCGCCATCATCTGAAAAGCATACGTCCGCGTGATCCGGTGTCCCGCCGTCTCCCTCGTCTCCTTGGCCGGGACGGAAAGCCGGTGGCATACCGCGCTACCGGCCAGGAGGCCGGAAGCCGCAGCCGCTGTGACCAGACAGGACACATCGCCTTCCACCACTGCCTTTACCGGGCGCAGGTGAGAGATGCTTTCCCCCGCGACTCTCGGATCGTCGGGATTACAGTAATTGCTCACCTCCCCGTTATGATCCGAGATAATTTCAGCTTCTCCGCTGTAATTTAAGGATTTCACCTGATACTCCATCGTGAAAAGCGGTAATTTTACAAAAGAAGCCATACGCCGACAGATGATCTCCACCTCTTTCCCCTCGGGAGAACGCCAGACCATACTGCGCTCTGTCACACCTTTTTCCATATCCAGACGGCGGCAGAACCGGAGTACGGTCCCCTCAAACAGGGAAAATTCCTCACTGCCCAGTTTTAAGCGGATTGTCTGGGTATCGGCCACATTGACCATGGTCTGCTTTTCCTCGACAAAGCCGCAGAGTTTTTCCGCCTGGGGCATTTTCATAAAATCGTAAAATCCGTTGATATAGGAGCCGCGGATGGTCTTCTGTCCCTCCGGATACCCCTCCTCAAAATTAGACCGCACACCGATATAGCCGTTCCCGTTATGGAACACGGTCTCGTGCAGCACGCAGCGTTCCTCATCGGGGCTGAACCCGTCTGCCTGATAGACCCATTTGCTCATGGAATGTCTCCTCCTTCATGCTCATCTTTACTGTGAATACCCGTTTTCTTAAAATAAAGCACACGGCCAGAGCCGCGGCAGTCATGGCCAGCCAGCCGAAGATCGTCACCTGCCAGCCCACATGCTGCACCAGCACACCGATTCCATAGGTGGAAATGGCGCATCCCAGGTAGGCCATTGCATTTAAAAATCCCGAAACGGTAGAAACTCTCCCCTCCTTCTCGAAATGGAGCGGGAGCAGATTAACAAACAGCGTATTGACCGCCATCATGGACGCCGTAATAACGGACAGCAGCCCCGCCGTCAGAAACATATTGACCGCGCTGAACCGCCAGAGCAGAACCAGCGCGCCGGTGGCAATGAGAAAGAAAAAGGACGCCGTCTTAACCTCATGCTTCTGAAAGAATCTCCGGTACATAAACTGAGCGGCATAGGCCCCGGTCAGGTTAATGACCGGAAGCATGGTCGTCACCAGTATGGACAGCGTCGGCGAGGCCATAAACGTCTCGCTGATATACGTTGGAACCCACGAAGTCACACCGTCCTTTAAGACGCCGTGAACCACCACCGGGATCAGAAGGAACAGAAGGCCGGATGCGGTCAGAAGCCGTCCAAATGGCATGGAACCGGCGTCTGCCGTTTTCCCTTGTTCTGTCTTCTCCTCATATTCTACCACATTCCCACATTCTACCGCACCCCCATATGCATCCGCAGCCCCATGTCCCATCGAATACGCCTCGACCCTTGCAAACCCGCGCCAAAACACCAGCGCCGCCCCGCACATGCATACGGCGGCAGCATAAAACACAAACCGCCAGCCTGCAGCCGCGATCATCGCCGCGGACAACAGATAGGAGGCAAGCGTTCCCACCGCCATGGTGGAGGTGATATGCACGCAGTATTTTACTTTTCTCTCTTCGGTCATCATCTTTGCAAAGATTCTCATGATCGGAGGCCAGATCATCGCCTGGGTATATCCGTTGGCACACCAGAACAGCGCCATCATCCCAAAGCCCGATAAGAAACCCATGGCCAGATTTAAGAGACCGGAGGCAAACAGCCCGGCGAATATCATTTTCCCCGGATGGAGGCGATCTGCCAGCATACCGTTGAGAAACTGACCCGCACCGTAGGCAAAAAAGTAGACCATGCTGATAAACCCGGCCTGCGAAGCGGTAATCACAGATCCGCCGATCATGGCCGGCATGGCCGATGAATAGTTAAGCCTGCCGATATAGGAGGCAAAATACACCAGCCAGCACATCCAGAATAAAAGCGCCTGCATATGGCCGTCATAAATCCGATTTAATTTTTTCTGCATCTTCTCTCTCCCGTCTTTCGTCCTATACTTCCGCTGTAAACCCGTCGTAGGCTACCAGAAAGCCCTTTGGCGCCGCCAGCGCCTCCATCTCCTCATGGGAGAGCCCGTGACCGCAGTTATGGGAGAAATGATTGAGGATAAACACGGTATTGTCATGGACACAGCCCATGGCCTCCAGCCGTTCTTTTGTTCTCACATCCCCATTCCAGCCCATATGGGTCGCTCCGTCCCCCAGAATCCCCATGGTGCAGTCAAGGCTGACCAGATCCAGCCGCCGGCCGCGCAGCTGTTCCCACGTCTCCTCCGGAAAATACGCCGTATCATTTCCATACAGAAGCGTCTTTCCCGCCTCATCCTCGATCAGAAAGATCAGACAGCACTCCGCCGGATCATGGGCGGCCCGAAGAGGCGTCACCCGGTAATTTAAGACGGAAAATGGCTGAAACGGGTAAATTTCAGAGAGTTTTACACAGTCATCCAGATTTACACAGTCGTCATCCACATCCCGCATGCGTTTATACAGTTCCCCGATCCGCTTTGTACCATAGACATGAAACGGCGCGGCACTTCCGGACTGGGCATAGGGCCTGGCCTTCATCATCAGATCCGTGGCATAGAAATGGTCGCAGTGCCCGTGAGTCACGATACAATGGTTTATTTCATGAAGCTTCAGACCGTCTCTGATCACATGCAGATACGTATCCGGTCCAAAATCAATTAACAGTCTGCCATCCACCACCGCCTGGGCGCGTGTCCGGATATTTTTACCACCCAGCTCCCGCGCCATCTGGCAGGATGGGCAGTCACAGAACAGCGCCGGCCAGCCTTCCGCGGCCGCGGTTCCCAAATACTTTATTTTCATGGTATAATCTCCTTTCCAGCGGTATAAGCCGCCGCATCACTCAGCCCTTGACCGCCCCGTTGGTCAGCCCGCCGATGATCTGTTTCTGCAGGACCAGGTACACCAGGAACACCGGGAGCATGGACAGTATGAAGGTGGCAAACACCAGCGCATAATCCACTGTAAAGGTACTCTTAAAGTTGTATTGAAACAGCGTCAGCGTCCAGTACTTCGTCGATTTATTTAATACCAGCAGAGGAAGAAAGAAATCGTTCCAGATCCATAAGCCCATCTTAATCAGCACCGTAGCCGTCATGGGTTTTAAGAGCGGCAGAATGATCTGGAAATACGTCTTGGCTGTGGATGCTCCGTCAATGTAGGCTGCCTCCTCCAGCTCAGTCGGTACGCCCTGGATAAACGCCACGTAGAGGAACACGCCCTCACAGATGGAGCTGGCCACATACACGATGATGATTCCAGTGGGAGTCAGCATGTGAAGGCTGCTCATCGTCTTGATCAAGGGCATCATTTTTACCTGGAACGGCACAAAGATGCCGACTAGCAGGAAGAAATAGAGGTATTTATAAAAACGGCTGACATCCATCTTTCTGGCAATGGAATAGGACACCATAGGAAGAACCACGATCATACCGGCCAGAGACAGAATCGTTATGTATAAGGTATTTCCAACCGCCTGATAGTAATCGGGACGGCTCAGTACATTTTTGAAGTTCCCCAGGTAAAAGCTTTCCGGCAGCGCCAGAAAATTCTTTGTAATCTCCGGTTCCGTCTTGAAGGCCGAAATGACCGTCAGAAACAGGGGATAGATGATGAGCAGGATACCAATTCCCAGAATGAGATACGTGCCGGCTGCCCGTTTCGTCTGTGTTTTCATAGATCCTCCCTCCTAATAGACTTTCTTCTTATTGTTGACGGCAATCTGGATAAAGGAAATCGTACACACCAGAATGCACAGAATAATGGATTCCGCAATACCATAGCTGAACTTCATTTCCTTAAACCCGTGGTTGTAGATGAGGAGCGCCACACTCTCCGTGGCCCCCGCAGGTCCGCCCTGCGTCAGGCCCACCACGTAATCAAACAGCATCAGACCGTCTTTAAACATGAGAACGACCACCACAGTCACCACCGGGAGCACGAAGGGCAGCGTGATGTGTTTAAACAACTGCCATTTATTCGCGCCGTCCAAAGAAGCCGATTCAATCAGTTCCTGCGGAATCGACTGAAGCCCCGCCATCAAAAGTACGGTAGGTATGGCCACGCTCTGCCATACGTGAACGAACAGAATTCCGTATTTCGCCAGGCTGGGATTGGACAGGATGCTGGTCTTCAGCACTTCGATGTCAAATAGCCCGCCAATCCCCGGGAGCACCCGGTAAAAGAACTCGTTGAATATCAGGCCCGCAGTCAGCATACTGATGACGGCCGGGAAGAAATAAATGGCGCGGAAGGCCGATTTATACTTAATCCTGCTGTTCAAAAGGAGCGCCAGCACCATGCTGATCACCAGAACCAGAGCCAGGAGCATCAGCGCATAGACAAGAGTAAACAGGAAGGATCCGCGGAAACGGGCATCCTGCACGATGGAGAGATAGTTGCCCAGTCCGATAAAATGAAACTTCTTCGTGATCCCGTTCCAGTCCGTCATGCTGTAATATAAACCATTGATAATGGGGTAAATAAAAAACATGCAGTAGAGCACCACTGCCGGTATCACGAACAGAAACAGCGTGATATCCCTGTTGTTTATCTTTTTCTTACTCTTCATAAAAACCCTCTCTTTTTGAAAGAAGGTGTTGTGCCTGCTTCCTTGGGAAGCGTAAGCACAACACCTTTTGTTATAGAGCGTATTCAACATCTGCTCTCAAGTATATCTGAAAATTCATGTTCAAATACGCTCTAGGATTCTTTGTAGTACTGCTTAACAATCCTGTCGGTCTCTTCCAGGAAATGATCGACATTCTGGTCGATCAGAAGCTGCTGCATCGGAATCGCCCACTCGTTGCGCATGCCGGCCGGCCAGTAGTTGACAAGGGTCAGGAATGTCTTGTCTCCCGCCATCTTCTCTTTCATCAGGGCCAGGGGTTCAATGTGGTACTCTACGCCCTTGATGACCGTAGGTGTTCCCTCATTGTCCGCCAGAAGCTGGTTGATCTCCGGTCTTGCACAGAATTCGATAAACTTGAGCGCCTCCTCCGGATGCTCTGTCGTCGCAGAGTATCCCAGGGCAATGTCCACATTAATCGGAAGGGACTGCGCTTCCCCTGCGGGATTAGGAATCGGTACCATGGAAAGGTTCATTTCAGGCGCTGCCTTTAAGATAGCCGCCAGTCCCCAGGTTCCGCTGATAAACATGGGATATTTGTTATTGACGAAGTCAGAGGTAGCCTGCTCTCTGCCGATTGCGAGAGAATCCTTGGGGCCGTACTTTCTCAGCTCCAGCATGGCTTCCGCCATGGTACGCACGTAAGGAAGATTAGCGTCCGTAAACGAAGCGTCACTCGTTCCAACCGTCTCAAAATCGTTGTAAACATCATTTTTAATGATACCGATGATTCGCTCCGCCTCCTGTCCGAGTGCGACAGAGTCCTTATCATTGCAGGCGATGGCAGTAATACCCGCCGCCTCGAAGGTCTGGCAAGCCTTAATCAAATCATCCCAGGTCTCCGGAAGCTCCAGATTCTGTTCCTCAAACATGTCCTTATTACAGAAAATTCCGAATGAACTGAGAGCAAATGGCATGGTATATACCTTACCGTTATGCTCGCACATCTTCACAGCTGTGGCTTCTGCGTTCTCAAGTACCTTCTCGCCGGTCATATCCGCCATGATACCTTCGTCCATAATGCTCTTATACGTCGCCTCCGCCGGATAGACACTCATGATGTCCGGAATATCGCCGGTGGAAATATTGGTTAAAAATACGGTCTCAGAGTCTGCCGGAGAGATCTGATTGATCTTGACACCGGGATTTTCCGCCTCAAACTTCGCAATAATCTCATCATAAACGGATTTAGCTTCATTTTTCATCTGAAAGAAATCCAGTGTGACAGATCCCGCCACCGCTTTGGAACTCTCACCGCCTGTTTGATCGGATGCTCCGCCGCATCCTGTTATAACGCCTGCTGCCAGTGCAGCTGCTGATAAAACCGCCATTACTTTCCGATATCTCATAACCTTTTCTCACTTTCCCTTTTTTCAAACGTGCACGTCTTTTTGATGATCTAATCATAATCAATTTCAGACAGGAAATGAATACCCCTATTTTATATTTCTTACCATTTCTTCACATCCTCGCTCCGCCGGCTTGCATCCTGTCATTTTCTGTTGCTATAATAGGTCTGTACCACAGAACGGTCAGATTGGGGAAAGCCATGAAAAAGAAGATATCACTGAAGCATTTAGGAGTCCGCAAACGTCTCTTCATTATATTGTTTTTAATCGTCCTGCTGATGGCAGGCTGTTTTACCTATATCTTTATAACGCTTCGCAGGCAGACCTACGCCCGGCTGGACACCGCCGCCTATCAGACGGCTGCGACTCTGCTGGAACAGGCCTCCGGCAAGGTGGATACTCTGGATAAGGTGACTTCCTATCTTCTTCAGGAGCATTATCATAATAACGGAAGCGGTTCCATTTTCCCTTATTTATCGGATTATGCCACTTCAGAGGAGACGAATGCCGCTCTCTCCAAGACATTTACCACTGCCACGAGAAAGCTCTTCTACTTATTTCCCTCCCTGGAGGGTCTCTATCTCTACACCAACGGCGGTGATCCCATCATCTTCGACAGCAGGGACTTCACCCGCCTCACCGCGTCCTCTCTCACAGAGGCCCCCTGGCGGGAACATGTCATAGACCGGAAGGGCAAACTTGTGCTGTTGAAATCGGACCAGATCCCCTCTGATTTCAATGAATCCGAGGAAGATCCATCCGGCAGAGCCTCCGGGCACTACCTCTACGGCACCCGTGTCCTCATTAACCTGCGCAGCTCATTTGCCCCGCTATGCCTCGTCCTTGCCCAGCTGGATATCAATGACCTCCAGTCCTCCTTTACCCGCCTGCATTCCTACAAAGGCCAGTCCTATGCCCTCTTAGATGCAGATAACGGTTTGCTGTCGTCCTCTGACAGTTTTCCGCTGGAGACCATGTCCAGCCGGATGCCTGCCACCAGGATCTCCGGTGCGTCATCCGAAGTTCCGTATACTTATGTAAACTTCAAAGGAAACATAAATCTCAAAGGAAACGGCTATTTCTTCCATATGGTGACCGATCATTCCACCGGCCTATCGTGTGTGATATCCACTCCGGCCGCCGTAATCTCCTATATGCCGCTGGTAACGATCCTGATGTCCCTGCTGCTTCTGCTCTTTCTGATCATCCTCTTCGTCCAGTACACCTTCCGCGGTATCTCGAAACCGATCGAGACCCTGGTGTCCGCCTGCGGAGAGATCGGACAGGGGAATTTCTCCGTCCGTGTGGAGATTCCGCCGGATGCGGAGCTGGGATATCTGACCAACTCTTTTAACCAGATGGCCGGGCAGGTGGAGCATCTGATCAATACAGTTTACTTAAAGGATATTGCAGAACGCGACTTGGAGCTTCAGATGCTTCGTAATCAGATTAATCCTCATTTCCTTTACAACACGCTGGAAAGCATGCGTATGGCGGCCTACACGGAAGGCGCCCACGATATCTCCCAGATGTGCCTGCTGCTGGCTGATGTCCTGCGCTACGGGGTCTCCTCACCGACCGAGCTCGTAACTCTGAAGGAGGAAATCGAGCATTTAAAGGAATATATTACACTCCAGCAGTACCGCTTCCACTACGCCGTGAAGATCAATGTCATGGTGAGCCAGGACTTATATGAATTCCTGTCATTAAAACTCATGTTCCAGCCCCTCGTGGAAAATGCGCTGAATCACGGATTTGAGGGCTTTACAGGAAATGAACGAATCGGTATCTTCGGATATCAGAAAGAGGGAATCCTCTATTTTCAGGTAACGGATAACGGCGTGGGGATGGCGCCGGAACAGGTGGAAGCACTGAACGGCTATATCAGAGGTGAAAATGAGGCATTTACAAGCATTGGCTTAAAGAATGTCCACCGCCGGATCGAGCTATATTATGGAATCGGCTACGGGCTGACGATCGAGAGCCAGGAGGGACGCGGAACCTCAGTCTGCATTAAAATTCCGCTTACGTCTGCGAAGTGAGGCGTGCAGATGACAGAAATGAATTTTAAGACACGCTCCAGCAAGGAGGAGGAAAATCATGTATAAAATACTGGTGGTTGATGATGATCCCAACATCCGGATCGGACTGTCCCGGATGATTCAAAATGCTTATCCGGACACCGTCATTACGGACACCGCGGAAAACGGACGAATCGCCTTCGATCAGGTGGTTAAGTTTCATTTTGATGCCGTCATCACCGACATCAAGATGCCTGTGTGGGGCGGTTTAGAGCTGCTCACTCATTTAAAGGAAGAATACGTCATCCCTCCGACACTGGTGCTCAGCGGATACGACGACTATAATCTGGTCCGCAGTTCCTTAAAGCTGGGAGCCATCGATTATCTGTTAAAACCAGTCAACGAGGGACTACTCTTAAATGCCCTGGATTCTATCTTTAAATCTCTGGAGATCAATTCCTTAAATCCACCGGCCCTGGAGGCCGATTTAAAGAATCAGATTCTTCTGGAGGGCTTCTTTGGATCCGCCCCGGTAGACGAGGAGAAAGAGGCATTTTTGACGCGCAGCCACATCACCCGGGATACGCCCTGCCGCGTTCTGTACGTCGATATGTCCCACGGCCTCTATTCCCGCAAGAAAATCATCCGCAATTTTATCGAGACCCGCTTTGAGTCCTGTTTTCCTCCTTCATCCTCCTACTGCCCGGTATACGGTGAGATCGGCCAGTACTGGATTCTGCTGCTTTTTGAACTGGGAGAGACCGCCAGATGCGCCGCCCTTACAGCCGCCTTTCTAAAGCAGCTGGAAGACGAGGGACTCTTCGTGAGCGCCAGCTTAAGCCCTCTGCCCCTGGCCGACTTATCCTTTTTAAAGGCGGAATGCCTGCGGGGCTTTGAGCGGTATTTCTTCGACCTGCCCTATATGGCTGATTCAAAGGAGTGGACCGGCTCAGAGGAAGGAGAGCAGACCGGTATGAAGCGGCACCGGGCGGCGGAACAGGAGCTTTTAGACTTAACGACCGCCGCCCTGGCCGAATACGATTATGCCGGCGCCCTCGAACACCTCTCCCGGCTGTTCGCGTACTTTAACAGCCGCCGCCCCCCAGTCGCGCATCTGCGCAGAACGTTATCCAACGGTATTTATGACCTGATGGGACGCAACGCCAACTTCATCCCGGTCGTCAGCCAGTCCAGCCTGACAGACTATGACATCCTGGCGCAGATCGAGGATGCCTCCAGCTTAAAAGAGCTTCAGACCTCCATGTTTGCCACGCTGAACTTTTATGTGGAAAAGGCCATGGATTCCCTTAATAATAAAGAAGACTTCGTCATAAAAAAGGCCAAGGAATATATCCGGAATAATTACAGGGATACCATTACCCTGAACGATGTGTCCGCCTATGTATACTTAAACCCTAACTATTTCAGCACGCTGTTCAAAAGCAAGACAGGAATCACCTTCCGCCAGTACCTGCGGGATTTCCGCATCCAGACCTCCAAGGAGCTGATCCGCCAGGGAAACTTGAAAGTCTATGAGGTGGCCGACGCGGTGGGCTATCCCGAACCGGCGCATTTTGTGCGGGCATTTAAGGAGGTGGAGGGCATCAGTCCTACGGAGTATAAAAATTCATTGTGATTTGTATCAATTATTATTTCTATGATTTATAAAATCAAAAAACCGGAAGCAGGAAAGGATCGGTATCCCTTCCTGTCTTCCGGTTTTTAATTATTCACGTTCGTCTCATAAGCAGTCTAATAGAAATCCTCAGAATCCTACACAACTCCCTGAGCCATCATAGCCTCCACAACCTTCTCAAATCCCGCGATATTGGCGCCGGCCACATAGTTGCCCTTTACGCCGTATCTCTCAGCCGCATCCGCTGCTTTCGCGTAGATGCCTACCATGATGCCGTGAAGCTTCTCATCCACTTCCTCAAATGACCAGGAAAGTCTTAAGCTGTTCTGGCTCATCTCCAGTGCGGAAGTCGCCACGCCGCCTGCGTTAGCTGCCTTACCAGGCATGAACATCATGCCGTTCTCCTGGAAGAAGTCCGTTGCTTCTCTTGTAGAAGGCATGTTAGCGCCCTCTGCCACTGCGAAGCAGCCGTTTGCCTTTAAGGCCTTTGCATCGTCTAAATTCAGTTCGTTCTGCGTCGCGCATGGAAGAGCGATGTCACATGGAATGCTCCAGATTCCCTTTCCTTCTGTATAAACAGCGGTAGGAACTGCATCCACATACTCTTTGATACGTCCGCGGCGAACCTCTTTGATATCCTTGACAATATCAAGCTTAATGCCGTCTTTATCGTAAATGTATCCGTTGGAATCGCTTAATGCAACCACTTTGGCGCCCAGCTGCTGTGCCTTCTCTGTCGCGTAGATTGCCACGTTGCCGGATCCGGATACGACTACTGTCTTTCCAGCCAGTTCATTTCCGTTGTGCTTCAACATCTCATCTACAATGTATACGAGGCCATAGCCAGTCGCCTGTGTACGAGCCAGGGAACCGCCGTATGTTAAGCCCTTGCCGGTCAGAACGCCTTCATATAAGCCGGTCAGTCTCTTATACTGTCCGTACATATAGCCGATCTCTCTTGCGCCTACGCCGATATCGCCGGCCGGAACATCCTGATCTGCGCCGATGTACTTGTAAAGCTCTGTCATGAAGCTCTGGCAGAATGCCATAACCTCTCTGTCAGATTTGCCCTTTGGATCAAAGTTGGAACCACCCTTGCCGCCGCCGATCGGAAGTCCTGTTAAAGAGTTTTTAAATACCTGCTCAAAACCTAAGAATTTTAAGATACCCTGGTTTACGGACGGATGAAGACGTAAGCCTCCCTTGTACGGCCCGATTGCGCTGTTGAACTGCACGCGGTATCCCTTGTTGACCTGTACCTGCCCATTGTCGTCAACCCACGGAATACGGAAGGAAATGACTCTCTCCGGCTCTACGAGACGCTCTAAGAGTGCCATCTTGCGGTACTTCTCCTCATTTGCGTCAATGACCAGTCTCAAAGAATCGAGCACTTCCTTTACTGCCTGGTGGAATTCGGCTTCTCCCGGATTCTGTTTTACCACTCTCTCATAAACTTCATCAACATACGACATAGATTTTTCCTCCTTGTGATTTTCCACATTTACCATACGACTTCACATCAGTGAATATTGCTTCCAAAAGGGCAAAAAGGGGCCAGAACATACGTTCCGGCCCCTTTGCCTTTTGTAACTGATAGAAATTATAGCAAGTAAATAAAATAAAGTCAAGAAATGATGAAACTTTATTTTATTAATTTAATTGTAAACTATATTTTATATTTAGTTGACATTATTTTTTCTCTATGATACACTCAAATCGAAATAAAAAGCTGAAAGGAGTCTCGTCACTATGCATTCAAAAGAATCCGCCGCTGTCACCACAGCATCACCGGTCAAACGCATCTCCACCCGGGATCTGGCTCTTGCCGGAATGATAGCCGCCATACTCACCATAATCTCACAGATTTCCATTCCCATGCCCACAGGCGTTCCCATCACCATCCAGGTCTTCGGAATCGCTCTGGTAAGCGTCGTATTCGGCTGGAGGCTGGGACTCCTGGGTACGCTCTCCTATATCTTGCTGGGCGCCGTCGGACTCCCCATCTTTGCCAATTTCCGCGGCGGCTTCTCAGTCCTGGTCGATTTTACAGGCGGATACATCTGGTCATGGCCTCTGATGTCTGTGTTATGCGGTCTGCGCTTTAAGACAGCCAACAGACAGATGGGCACCGTCCTTTCCTACCTGTTCCCCTTAATCGGACTTGCCATCAACGAAGCGGCCGGCGGCCTCCAATGGGCATTTCTCGCCGGGGACATGAGCGTCGGCGGTGTTTTCATCTATTCCATGACTGCGTTCGTACCAAAAGATATCGTACTCACCATTCTGGCTGTCATCCTCGGCACTCAGATGCGCAGACTCCTTATACGCGCCGGTTTTCTGACGACGTAATATCATAACTCATCCATTGACTTTCCTACGCTCATCTGCTATGATTTCCTGAATACAACCGTGATATGATTGAATAATACGATAATATAATTAGAAAGAAGGCATCTCACGCATGATTCAGGAAATCAAACCTCACCGGTTCCGGAACGAATTTCACGTTAAAACACCGTCTCCAAACAGTTATTTTTTATATTTCCAGAATGGTTCCATTCTTCTGGAACACACCGACGCGTTAAAAATTCCGAGATTTTCAGAGCTATCTGACGGCGACGCCGTCAAAGGCCACTGTGATTATCTCTTTTCCATCGACTCTGCGGAATACTATTTAATTGATGAAACCAGCGTCACGCTCTCCGAAAATGAAGCTCTGGCGCTCTATAAAACCTCGGTGATCCGCGACTTAGAGCCGCTCTGGATGGCCTTTGCCGCCGCCAATGGGGCGGAACTCCACCGTTTTTACAGCAATAACCGTTTCTGCGGCCGCTGCGGCACGAAATCCATGAAGAGCAGGAAAGAGCGGGCGATAGTCTGCCCTGCCTGCGGCAACACCATTTATCCAAAGATCGCGCCAGCCGTTATCGTAGCCATCACCGACGGAGACAAGCTTCTCCTCACCAAATACGCCGGCAGAGAATACACCCGCTACGCCCTGGTAGCCGGCTATACCGAATTTGGTGAAACGCTGGAGGAAACCGTGCGCCGTGAGGTCATGGAAGAAGTCGGTCTGAAGGTAAAAAACATCCGCTATTACAAAAACCAGCCCTGGGCCTTCAGCGACTCCATGCTGGTAGGTTTCTTCGCCGAGCTGGATGGTTCTCCACAGATACATCTGGATGAAACCGAGTTATCCACAGCCGTCTGGATGAAACGTGAAGATATCCCCGGCGACTATACGAATGTCAGTCTGACCCATGAGATGATTCTCCTCTTTAAAAATGGCGGAACCATTGAACAGCGATAAAACCGCCGTCTGAATACGAAAAACACAAAGGACCGTCCCGCGAATCGGGTACGGCCCTTTGCAACCTATTTAAACTTATTTACCGTAGTAAGCCTTTAAATACATTTCTTTGAGTTCGCTCATCAGCGGATATCTCGGGTTAGCCCCTGTACACTGATCATCGAATGCCTGCTCTACCATAGCGTCAAGAGTATCTAAGAAGTACTTCTCATCGACTCCATAAGCCTGGATGGTTGGCTTAACGCCTACCGCTGTCTTTAATTCCGTGATCTTAACCAGGAATTTCTTGAACACTTCCGCATCGTCCTTACCGGTTACGCCGCAGAAACGTCCGCATTCTGCATATCTTGCCAGTGTATGAGGATACTCATACTGCGGGAAGGTACCCATCTTGGTCGGTACTTCAGAAGCGTTGAATTCCATTACCAGATTGAGCAGTAATGCGTTTGCAATACCGTGCGGCAGATGATGGAACGCACCTAATTTATGCGCCATGGAGTGGCAGATTCCCAGGAATGCGTTGTTGAACGCCATACCAGCCATACAGGAAGCATCGGCCATCTTGCATCTCGCCTCAACATTATTTCCCTCATTATAAGCAGTCGGCAGGTAATCAAATACGTTCTTCATAGCCTTTAATGCAAGGCCATCTGTATAATCAGAAGCCATAACGGAAGCGTAAGCCTCAAGAGAGTGAACGAGAACGTCCACACCGGAAGCGCTTGTTAAGCCCTTCGGCTGGCTCATCATGTTGTCTGCATCGACAATCGCCATCTTAGGCATTAATTCGTAGTCAGCCAGCGGATATTTAACGCCTGTATCCTGGTCTGTGATAACTGCGAAGGAGGTAACCTCGGAACCAGTACCGGAAGAGGTCGGGATCGCGATGAAGTATGCTTTCTCACCCATCTTCGGGAAGGTGTAGACTCTCTTACGGATATCCATGAAACGCATAGCCATATCCTGGAAGTCTACTTCCGGATGCTCATACATTACCCACATGATCTTGGCTGCGTCCATAGCGGAACCGCCGCCCAGAGCGATAATGGTATCCGGCTGGAATGCTCTCATAGCCTTTGCACCTGCCTGTGCGTTGGCAAGCGTCGGGTCTGGCTGTACATCGGAGAATATCGTGTATACGATGCCCATTTCGTCTAATTTATCTGTAATCGGTTTTGTATAACCGTTCATGTAAAGGAAGGAGTCTGTTACAACGAATGCTCTCTTCTTACCGTATACATCCTTTAATTCGCTCAGTGCAACAGGCATACAGCCTTTTTTGAAGTAAACCTTTTCAGGATTTCTGAACCACAGCATGTTCTCTCTCCTCTCGGCAACGGTCTTGATATTTAACAGATGTTTTACACCTACGTTTTCAGATACGGAGTTTCCGCCCCAGGAACCACAGCCTAATGTCAGGGATGGAGTCATCTTGAAGTTGTAGATATCACCGATACCGCCCTGAGAAGATGGAGTGTTGGTCAGAATACGGCATGTCTTCATAGCCTCGGCATGCTTCATGATCTTCTCATGCTCATTTACATTCACGTACAGGGAAGCCGTGTGGCCGTAGCCGCCGTCAGCAACCAGCTGAGCTGCTTTTGCAAGTGCGTCGTCGAAATCCTTTGCCTTATACATGGCAAGAACCGGAGACAGCTTCTCATGTGCAAATTCTTCATCTATATTAACGGAATCAACCTCGCCGATTAAGATCTTGGTCGCTTCCGGTACCTCGACACCTGCAAGCTTTGCAATGGTGTAAGCCGTCTGTCCTACAATCTTGGCATTTAAAGCGCCGTTGATGATGATGGTCTTACGAACCTTCTCAATCTCATCACCCTTTAAGAAGTAGCAGCCTCTTGCCGCAAATTCTTTTCTCGCTTCATCATATACCTTTTCCAGAACGGTAACGGACTGCTCGGAAGCACAGATCATACCGTTATCAAAGGTCTTGGAATGGATAATGGAGTTTACTGCCAGCTTAATATTGGCTGTATCGTCGATGATAACCGGTGTATTGCCTGCGCCTACGCCCAGTGCCGGTTTTCCTGAAGAGTAAGCAGCCTTAACCATTCCAGGGCCGCCTGTGGCCAGAATGATGTCTGCGCTTCTCATAACTTCGTTCGTTAATTCCAGTGAAGGAACATCGATCCAGCTGATGATTCCCTCCGGTGCGCCGGCCTTAACAGCTGCGTCCAGAACTACCTTTGCGGCAGCGATCGTGGAATTCTTAGCACGCGGATGTGGGGAAATGATGATCGCGTTTCTTGTCTTTAAAGAAATCAGTGTCTTAAAGATCGCGGTTGAAGTCGGGTTTGTTGTAGGAATAACGGCTGCTACGATACCAATCGGCTCTGCCAGCTTCTTAATTCCGTATGCCTTATCTTCTTCAATAACACCGCAGGTCTTTGTATCTTTATAGGCATTGTAGATGTACTCAGCTGCGTAGTTGTTTTTGATAACCTTATCTTCCACAACACCCATGCCGGTTTCTTCCACTGCCATCTTGGCGAGAGGGAGTCTCATTTTATTGGCTGCACTAGCTGCTTCATAGAAGATCTTGTCCACCTGTTCCTGTGTGAAGGTTGCAAATTCTCTCTGAGCTTCTCTCATTGCTTCCATCTTTGCAACCAAAGCGTCTACATTGTCAATGATTTCCGGAACTTTTACCTGTTCTTCTTTCTTTGCCATCCTGACTTACCTCCAGTTTTTTTAATAAGTTTAATAGGTTTTTTTATGTTCGATATTTTTTTAACGAACTTTGTAGTATCATTATATGTTTTCGTTAAATAATTGTCAATAATATATTTGACAAAAAAATAACAATATCACCCCCATTTTTATTCAAATCTAATAAATACTTTTATACTGATATAATTTCCAGTCTCATCCAGCTGTTTTACCAGTGATTTGCCCCCTTTCTCAGCACAGCCAGCTCCGCAACGGCCTTGTTATACTGCTCTTTATCAAAGGTCAGCTTCCCTTTCGTGATCCCGATCATGCCGGTATCCTTTAACTTCTTAACAGTTCTGTTCAAGGTCTTAATATTGATTCCCAGCTCCTCCTCCAGCTGATTCCTGGTAAATGGAACTGTAATGCTCGTCTTATTTCCCGTCATATGCTTATCGGCGTACTGTACCAGATACTCCAGAAGCAGAAAGTTCGGCGGATAGAACAGCGTCGCCCCATTCTTCGACGAGGATCGGTACAGCTTAAACGCCACCTTGCTGGCTATTAAATAGAGAAGATCAATATCTTCCTTAATCCACCGCTCAAAATCCTTCCTCGGTATCTGTAGGAGAACGCATTCCGTAATGGTCTCCAGGGTGACAGAGGTCCGCTCCTGCCCCGCCAGGATTGTTACCTCGCCCACAAAGTCTATGGCCTCGTTCTTCTCAATCATATACACATTACCGTTTTCAAATTCATTGATGGCCCGGTGGTCTCCGCAGCAGACAAATGCAAAATAATCCAGCTCGTAATTCTTCTGGTGGATGATCTGTCCCGGCGGTATCACCTTAATGACACTGCGGGCCTTGATATCCGGCGGCATATGTTTGATATACGCCTCAAGCTTTGGCGCTCGTTTCAGCAATTCCTCCCAATTCATGTTCCGGCTCCTTTTCCGATGTTTTCGCTTCTTTTATTATACAGCGCAAAAAAACAAATGTAAAATATTGATACCAAAAACAGAAATAAAATAATTTTCAGAATTGCTTGACAATTTTTTCGTACTATGATATCATAATAGAGTATTTTAATGAGATTTTGATTCACATATTTTTGTAAGTCATTATTTGTTAATAATGCTTTACAAAAATATGTGATTTTTAGTTTCAGAACAAATATAATAATATTATATTAGGAGGTACCTCATGAATAAGGGTACAGTAAAATGGTTTAACAGCTCAAAGGGTTACGGCTTTATCACAAACGACGAGACAGGAGAAGAAGTTTTCGTTCATTTTTCCGGAATTATGACAGATGGTTATAAGTCTCTGGAAGATGGCCAGAAAGTTACTTTCGATACCACTCAGGGCAACCGTGGAATCCAGGCTGTCAACGTATACGCAGCTTAATCAGTTTCAGATCCTGAACTGATCCAAAAAAGGTTTGTACAGATAACGGGGAGTACCCGCTGCTCTGTACAGACCTTTTTTTATTGCCTTTTTCTTCATCAGATCTCGTACAATTTAGTACTATCTTATAATTATAAAAACATTTTTCCCTATTTTTGTGCAAAATATCTCATTTGTCCTTTTTTATCTGCTTCTCTTCCGATAGAATGAAGCTATCAAACATATCCGAAGCGAATGTTACTATTTTACCAAAAGGAGCGTAAGTGTATGAAAAAAGAAACCTTCCAGTATTCCTCCCTAAAGGAGCGGATCAAGACAGAGTACCGTGTGTACATCATAGCCTTTATCTTTATCCTGATTGCAGACAGCATCGGCCAGATTAAGATTCCTCTCGGCCCCGGAATGCTGATCCTGTTCCCGATCTTCTACTCTCTCTTCATGGGTATTTTATCAGGACCGCAGATCTTAAAGGTCATGAAAGAAAAAGAAGTAACCGCAGCGTCAAAGCTGGTAATCGTGGCTATCTGCCCCTTTATTGCAAAGCTCGGCATCAATGCAGGCGCCAGCCTTTCAACGGTTATTCAGGCCGGTCCGGCTCTCTTACTGCAGGAAATCGGCAACCTGGGAACGATCTTCCTCGCTCTGCCATTTGCACTTCTCCTCGGCTTAAAGCGTGAGGCAATCGGTGCAACGCATTCCATCAACCGTGAAACCAATCTGGCCCTGATTACAGATATGTATGGACCGGATTCACCGGAAGCCCGCGGCAGCTTATCCATTTACATAGTCGGCGGCATGATCGGAACCATTTATTTCGGATTTATGGCTACCATGGTAGCTGCTTTAAATATTTTCCACCCATACGCACTGGGAATGGCCTCCGGCGTCGGCGCCGGCATCATGATGGCGTCAGCCACGGCCAGCTTAACAGAGATTTACCCGGCTATGGCCGATAAGATTTCGGCGCTTGCCAGCACCAGTGAGACCCTTTCCGGGATCACCGGTATCTACGTTGCTATATTTATAGGAATTCCGCTCTGCAACAAGCTGTATGCGTTTCTGGAACCAAAGATTGCACGTCTGCGCGGAGAAAAATAAGGAGGACTGACGATTATGAGATATAAAGAATGGGGATTTTTACTGGTTATTGCCTGCCTTGGCATCATGACGGCAAACTTTGTTGGATTTAAGGTCGCATTTCTCGACTCTCTGCCAGGTGTATGCGTGCTCCTTGTCATCTCCTGCATCGGAGTTGTATTAAGCAAGATTATCCCGTTAAAGCTTCCAATCGTGGCCTACTGCTCGATTGTGGGACTCTTAGCGGCATGTCCGATATCACCAATCTCTTCCTTTGTAATTGAGTCCGCCAATAAAATCAATTTTACGGCTCCTCTGACCATGGTAGGCGCGTTTGCCGGTATTTCTATTGGAAATGAGATTAAGGCCTTCGCAAAACAGGGCTGGAAGATGATAATCATCGCTCTTCTCGTCATGACAGGAACATTCTTTGGCTCCGCCCTGGTTGCCAATGTGATTCTGTCTCTGACCCACGCAATTTAGACGTTGTAGTTCACAGACCGGGAAGCAGAGGCCGACCGGGCTGTGAACTGCAGCATTTATTTCGTTTCAACTCAAAATAATTATGGAGATTATTATATGAAAGAACCCATCTATGATATACTGATTCAAAATACGCGCATCCTGACGCCGGATATGACCATTCGCTCCGGTGTGGATGTCGCCATAAAAGACGGTATGATTTCCTCGATCTGCAGCTCTGGCTCCCTCTCCTGCCAGGAGGCGGAGCAGACTGTAGACGGTAGCCGCCTCCTCTGGATGCCTGGCCTGACAGACGGTCATATGCATACCTGTCAGCAGCTGCTTCGCGGAAAGATTCTGGATGCTCTGCCGATGATCTGGACACGGATTATGCTTCCATTTGAAAGCACCCTGACTCCGGAGGCTGTATCCTTAAGCGCCGCTCTCTGCTCCCTGGAAATGATCCGCGGCGGTACTACCTCCTTCCTCGATGCGGGAGGAATTCATATGGATGAAGCAGCCAAAATTTACATAAAATCTGGTCTTCGAGGCGCACTTACGCTGTCTACCATGGATGATACGAAAGTTCCTGATTCCATGAGGGCTGACGCGGCAGAATCCATTTCCCGTTTAAATGAGTACTACAACACCTGGAACGGCTCCGGCGACGGAAGGCTGAGCGTCTACTACTCTCTCCGCTCCCTGATTTCCTGTTCCGAGGAACTGATTCGCGGTGTATTTGAGGCGGCCTCGGAGCACAGCGCCATGGTGGAAGCCCATATGAATGAATATCCGAATGAGATCAACTACCACCTGGAGCGCTATCAGATGCGGCCTATGGAGTATTTAGACAGTCTCGGAGTGCTTTCAGATCATTTTGTCAGTGCACACAGCCTCCTGCTGTCAGAGCACGAGATTGAGCTTATGGCTGCTAACGGAGTTAAGGCAGTCCACTGCCCGTTCAGTAACTGCGGAAAAGGCGTCCCCAACACCCCAAGACTTCTGGAAAGCGGAATATCCGTGGCATTTGGAACGGATGGAACCGCACACGGAGGCATGAGCCTCTTCCAGGAGATGAAGATATTCCGCTCTATCATGAACATCCGTTACGGTGTTCCGGAATCCAACCCGGTAATTATGCCTGCAGAGACGATTCTCTCCATGACTCTGGAAGGCGGAAGCTGTGCGCTCGGTTTACATAATAAATCAGGTCAGCTGAAAGAAGGCTTCTGCGCCGATTTAATTGCGGTTGATTTAGATCAGCCTCATCTTTACCCTACAAACAATCTGGTACACACCCTGGTAGAAAGTGTTTCATCGCAGGATGTGATCCATTCCATCGCCGCAGGGAAATTTCTGATGAAAAACAGAGAAATTCTCACGCTGGACGAAGAAAAAATACGCTTTGAAGCGCATTCCTGGCTTACGAAAAACCATCTTATGGAGGACGAATTATGTTACCGGTAATAGCTGTAATGAACCTGATTGTCGGCACCCTGGTAGGAGTCTCCGGCATCGCCGGATTCCTGCTTCCCATTGTATTCACTGGCTATTTAGGCATGGATTTAAGCCTCTCTCTGGCCTTGAGCTTTATCTCCTTTCTCACCTCGGGAATCATCGGTTCCTACCGCTATCAGAGGCAGGGACAGATGGATCTAAAGTTTGGTGTTCTGGTGGGAATCGGAAGTATCGCGGGAGCGGTGCTCGGCGTCAAGCTGAATTTTATGATTCCTCTGACTACCGCTAAGATGTTTCTTTATCTGGTGGTGCTGGCGTCCGGTCTCTCTATCCTGGTTAAGAAGGATAAATCGGAGGCTGCTTCCTCTGATGATTCCTCTGCCGCTTTACCGTCCGGCTCACCAGTTTATACCGGATTACTTGGCAACAAGCCATTCGTACTGCTGTTTGGTTTTATCACAGGCGCCATCTGCGCTCTTTCCGGTGCAGGCGGACCGATTCTCGTTATGCCTATACTGGTTACGCTTGGAATGCCGGTTCGGACTGCTGTGGGTGTCAGTCTGTTTGACTCCATTTTTATTGCTCTTCCTGCCTGCGTGGGATATCTCTCCAATTGCCCGAAGGAGGGACTTCTTGTTCTCTGTCTGATCAGCTTTGTATGCCAGGCCATCGGCGTTTTCTTTGGAGCAGGACAGGCGGGACGGATAAATGTAAGGGTACTCAAAAAGGGCGTGGCTGTTTTTTCAATCGCTATTGCTGTTTATATGATTATTGGATTGATTTAAGAACTTTGCATTCCTGCTAATCTATGATATACTAGGGTCACTGAAAATGGTTACTCGTTTGCACTATGAGCTGTGTGTTTTGCTTCAGGCTTTAAGCACTGTACTAAATGCATACTGCATGCTTCTGTGAAGTGCCTCGAGTCACCGTAATCGATCAAAGGAGATTCTTGACCATGGGAATTATCATAGGAATTGACATCGGAGGAAGTACCACCAAAATTGTTGGTTTTGAAAATAATAACCTGAAAATTCCAACATTCGTGAAAGCTAATAATCCTATCGCATCTCTTTTCGGCGCGTTTGGGAAATTTATTTATGACAATGCAATACAGTTAAGTGATATAGAGAAGATCATGATTACAGGAGTTGGAAGCGCTAATGTAGAACAGCCGCTTTATGGTATTCCTACTTTCAAGGTAGATGAGTTTACTTCCAACGGACTGGGAGGCCGCTACTTTACCGGCATGAATGATTTAATTGTGGTCAGTATGGGTACCGGCACCTCTTTTGTCCAGGTAAACGGCGATAAGATCGTACATACCGGCGGAATCGGTATCGGAGGCGGAACCATCATCGGCTTATCCAGTTTACTTTTAAAGACACAGGAGATCAGCAAGATCATGGAACTGGCCAGCGGCGGCGATTTAAGCCACGTAGATTTGCAGATCTGTGATATTTCCAAGGAGGCGCTTCCTGGACTCCCACTCACCGCTACTGCTTCTAACTTCGGCAAGGTGAGGAGTCAGGTCAGCGAAGAGGATATTGCCATCGGCCTCATTAATATGGTACTTCAGGCAATCGGAAAATCCGCCATTCTCTCCTCTCTCAATAGTACGATTAACAACTTTGTTATGATTGGCAATCTCGCTAAGTTTCCTCAGTGTAAGGATATTTTCTGCTCTCTGGAAACGATGTTCGATGTACATTTTATTATACCGGAACAGGCTGAGTATGGTACTGCGATTGGAGCCGCTTTGACGGAATCCCATCATGCGAATATGTCTCAGATATTGTTATGATATATACAATTACAAAACCCCATTTCATTTGTGAGGAACAATCTCCTCCTAAATGAAATGGGGTTTTTACTTTAATGATATCCCAATGCCTGCTCCAAAGCGTCTTTCTCTTCACTTCCCAGCAGCACATCTGTTTCTCCCCGTTCTACTTCTTTGATATAGACGTAGCAGCCTTCTCTGCTGTGTACGGAGTTTAAGACGAATCCAGTGTTGGTATAATCGAGAAGTGCCATGGCAAAGCTTAAATTTCCGCCCATACCTTTGAAAGCATTGTATTTCACGAGACCAAATTTCTGGAAAGCGCTTCTGTAATTCTTATTCGTATTGCGGATTGAGTCTTTATTCGCACGGTCTTCCGCCTTCAGCGCCTCGATATCTCCCATCTGTTCCATGATGATTTCCTCAAGGGTTTCCGCGTCTTTCCCTCTCATAAAATAATCGTATCTGCGGTAAAGCCTTCTCATCTGAATCAGGCAGATGATTACGATAATCAACAATATTAGTGTAAGTACAGCCAACCCCAGAATAATATAGCCCGGGTCGACCGGCCATAAATCCATCATACTGTTATCCATTTCTTTCGTCCTCACTTCCATTACTACTATCTTATGGATTCTATCAATTCTACTATTCTTTCCAATTCTGACTCAGAATAGTACTCAATTTCTACTCTTCCTTTATTTTTATCTTTTCTGTTGATGCTTACTTTGGTGCCCATTGCTGATTTCATCCGCTCTTCCAGATCACGGAAAATCAATGCCAGACTCTCATCTTCCACATTCTTTTCCTTCGGATTTTTCTTCTTAGACAGTGATTTGACGATCTTTTCTATCTCACGGACGCTTAAATTTTCAGCAATAATCTTGCCTGCCAGCTTATATTGAAGCTCGCCATCCTCTACAGTTAAGAGTGCGCGCGCATGACCTCCGGTTATCTGATTCTGAATCAGCATTTCCTGTACACGTTCATCCAGCTTCAGCAATCTCATGCTGTTCGTAATGGTAACGCGGCTCTTACCGACTCTGGCTGCGATCTCTTCCTGCTTCAGTTCAAACTCCTGGATCAATCGCTGGTATGCTTTCGCTTCTTCAATAGGATTTAAGTCTTCACGCTGGACATTCTCAATGAGAGCAATCTCCATTGTCTGCTGTTTCGTATATTCGCGGATAACGACCGGAACTTCCTTGAGACCAGCCAGTTTAGCGGCCCTCCATCGGCGTTCACCTGCGATTATCTCGTAATAATCACCCTTTTTCTGTACGAGAAGGGGCTGTAAAACTCCATATACTTTCATGGATTCAGCCAGTTCCCCCATTGCTTCCTCATTAAAGTCCTTTCTGGGCTGTTCACGATTCGGTTCTATGGATGTTACCTTCACCATTAATTCCTTGCCAATGTCGCTGTCTTCTTCTTTTTTCTCCGGTTCCTGAGCCTTTTTACTCTTTGCCTGATGTTTTGCTTCCTGCTCTTCAGCCGCAGATTCCATCACTTCATCTCCAAATATTGCTCCAAGACCCTTTCCTAATCCTGTTCTTTTCGCCATAGCTATATATCTTCCCCTCTGCTAATCACTTCGGCTGCCAACAGCCGGTAACTCTCCGCCCCCGCCGATCTGGAATCGTATAAGTTAATCGGCATTCCATGGCTCGGCGCTTCTGCGAGTCTGACGTTCCTCGGTATAATTGTTTTGTAAATATTTTGATTCAGATTATTTTTTACGCTTTCCACGACTTCCAGTGACAGATTTGTCCTGGCATCATACATGGTAAATACGACTCCTTCCATCTCCAGAGAAGGATTTAACTTCTTCTTAACCAGGTTGACTGTTTTAAGTACCTGATTTAGCCCTTCCAATGCATAATATTCGCACTGAATGGGAACCAATACAGTATTGGCGGCCGTCAGGGCATTGATCGTTAATAAGTTTAATGATGGTGGACAGTCTATGATGATAAAATCATAGTTGTTCTGGATTTTAGAAAGATATGTCTTTAGAAGAGATTCTTTGTTCTCTATTTCTAACAGCTCTATTTCAGCTCCTGCAAGATCTACATTGGAAGGCAGTAGATCCAGATTTTCCTGCATATTAGAAATGAGACATTCCTCAATATCACACTCTCCAACCAGCAAATCATAAACTGTTTTATCTATTTCGCCCTTCTCAATACCAAGGCCGCTAGTGGCATTTCCCTGCGGATCGAAATCAACAGTTAGTACTTTCTGTCCTGATTCTGCCAGACATGCGGACAGATTAATTGCGGTCGTCGTCTTACCGACACCGCCTTTTTGGTTTGCAATTGCAATAATTCTACCCATTTTTTATATTTCCTCTCCCTGTAACAACCGGAAATTACGGTTCAAAATAGAGTATAGCACATTTCAATTCTTTTTCCTATGCTTTATATGAAAAAAAGTAGAGAAATAGGATAAAAATGTTTCACGTGAAACATTTTGCCTAAGATTAAGAATTTTTTAATATGTTCCCCGTTGTAACTGGGATTCTATTATATTATAATAGGAATATATCTGTGCGGACTGGTGCACTGAATGGAGGAAATCATGAAAGCAAAAAATAAATTACTCACACTGCTGACTCTGGCAGCCGGTGCTGCTACTGCTACTGCGGTGATAAATAAATGCATTAAAGTATCTGCCACCTCCAAAAATCTTCTGGCAGAATCAAAATCTCTTTGCTATAAATGGCGTTTTGGCAATATTCATTATACGAAAACCGGCACTGGAAAACCCATTTTACTGGTTCATGATTTGACTGCCTTTTCCAGCGGCTACGAATGGACACAATTAGTTAACTATTTGAAGGATCAATATACGGTGTATACGATTGACTTACTCGGATGTGGACGCTCTGAGAAGCCGGATTTAACTTATACGAACTTCCTATACGTACAACTGCTATCGGATTTTATTAAGTCTGAGATCGGACACCGGACTAATATTATCGCTACAGGTGCTTCCTCTGCTCTCGTGATTATGGCCTGTAATCAAGCTCCGGAGCTGTTTGACCAGATCATGCTGATTAATCCGGACAGCCTTGTCACATGCAGTCAGATACCAAATAAGCATGCAAAGCTTTATAAGTTTATTCTCGATCTTCCGATTGTTGGTACTTTGCTGTATCATATAGCCTCCAGTAAACAGGCAATTACGGAGGAATTTACAAGAGACTATTACTGTAACCCGTATTCGGTCAAGTCGTCTTATGTAGATGTGTATTATGAAGCTGCACATCTGGGCGAGTCTCCGAAATCGTTGTATGCAAGTGTGAAGTGTAATTATACGAAATGTAATATTGTAAATGCATTGAAAAAAATAGATAATAGTATTTATATTGTTGGTGGAACTGCGATGGATTCGATCAGGCAGTTAATTGGAGAGTATCATGAGTACAATCCGGCTATTGAGAGCTCGTTGATCAGCGAATCGAAGTACTTACCACAATTGGAAAATCCGATGGAGCTGTATAAGACGATACAGATGTTTTTTGTTTGATGCATGTAAGAAGATTAGACTATAGACATTGTTGAGAGAGTGAGGACGAAAGGAAGAAAAGAGTAAATGGCTTCTTGCTTTAGTTTCTTTTTCGGAGTCAGGAGCTAAAGCAGGAAGTCAGGAAAATCTAAAACTAGTGCTTTTTTGAAAGAACTTCTAAAATAGATTTATTTTATGCTTGTACAAAATCAAGCTTTGATACCAGATTTCACTACTCTTTTTTCTGCCGTCCTGCTATATTTGCTATAAAACGTGAAAAGAAAACGGTTTACTCTTCTGATTTTCTTACAATATTTAGAATTACTGAGTCATGCACCTGTATTGGCCTGTGGTTAAAAAAATTAGGCAGCGTAATTTATAGTTATTTTTTTTGTATATTTGGTATAAGTATATTTTTGAAGTTAATCACTTAACCTTTTAATCTTTTAGTTCTTTTGGTATTTTATAATCTTTGGTTCTTTTGGAGTTTTTTGCATCTTTTGAATGATTGGATCTTCTGAAAGATTGGATCTTTTGAATGATTGGTCTTTTATCTCTAGTCTTTGATTTCTAGCCTTTGTTTTCTTCTCTTTTATTCTCTAGATCTTTAGTTTTTTATTTTTTAATTCTTATAATCATTGGCTCAATAATCTTTAATCATTGGTTTTTTTCAGCCTTTAGGTCTTTATATTTATGGTTTATGGTCTTTTCCCCTTGGTCTTCGTTTTTTGGTCTTTGGTCTTTGGTCTTCGGTCTTCGGTCTTTGGTCTTCGATCTTTGGTTTTTGGTCTTTGATCTTTGGTCTTCGGTCTTCGGTCTTTGGTCTTCGGTCTTTGGTCTTCGGTCTTTGATATTCGGTCTTTGGTCTTTGATCTTCGGTCTTCGGTCTTTATTCTTCGATCTTTGGTCTTTAGTTTTTAATCTTTAAATTTTTAAATCTATGAATCTTTTGATATTTAAATCTTTCAATCTTTGTTTTTTAATCCATAAATTTTTGATTCTATAAATCTATAAATTTTTGATTCTATAAATCTATAAATCTATGAATTTGCTTACTTTTATATATTTTTTCTCTTTTAAAATAAGCATTATTAGTTTTTTGATAAATAATATATTTATATACTCAATAGCCTACTTTTTATATAATTCTAAATGGTTTAACTTTTTTGACAGATTCACCAATTAATAAAGATAAGATGGATACCATAAAAAAGCAGGAATATATATAGTAGTTTTAACTCAATATAATAATCCTATTTCAGCCAAAGAAAACTAAACACTCAAATATTATTTGCGTACTGTCTCTATACATATTATAAAACAAAAATTCTACACTACTTCCCAAACTCCATCATCATCACAAATTCTTCTAATATAATACGTTATAATACAACATAGAAAAAGAGAGCACACAGTTTTTTTAATAACTATGCTATCTCTCTTCCCTTAAGAATAATCCTTTACAATCTCTATTTAACTTACTACTTTTCATAGTAATCAATAACTCTTCAACTGACGCAGCAAATGATACAAAACACACAATACCTCCAGCGACATCCAACTTCAAAATAACATATAATAGTGGAAACATAAATATCAACAATCCCGAAGCTTTATTAAAGTACGTATGCAGAGAAGAAAACGTACGATATTTATAAAATCCAACACTATATGTAATAATACGAATCAGGAAAATCAAACTTATAAACCACCAAAACCTTCCTGGCAAAAATATATTCTTAAGTACTATTATGAATATTGAAGCAGCAAAGACAAAATCTGCTATACTATCAATTTTTGCTCCATTTTCGCTTTGCTGATTTAAAGTTCTGGCAACGAGACCATCCAGAAGATCACTTAGTCCTCCCAGAAAATAACATATCCAGAAGGTTGTCGAAAATGGCTTTATATATAGAATTGCAAGGGCAAAGATAATGCGTGAGGATGTTATAATATTAGCCAGGTTTTTAATTTTTCTCTCTCCTTTCTTTTTTCTGGATGGTTTGGTATATTCATAGCCGGATGTTTCACGTGAAACATCCGGCTATGGTTTGATTACTTTAAAGGCTCTTTAGCAGGTACCCCCGCTTTTCGTGGATATTTTTTTGATATCTCATTTACCTTCTCTATTTTAACTAAGGTACGCTCTGCATCTGCTCCATCCAGTGTAAAGCTTTCAACGCCGGATACTTTACCACTTAATAAAAAAATCGCATGTTTTGCCGATGCAAGTTCTTCTTCTATTTTTCCTGATTTGTATGAGATAAAGAAGCCGCCTGGTTTTACAAAAGGCATACAGTATTCCGAAAGTGTTGATAAATTCGCAACCGCTCTGGACACTGAAAGATCGTATTTCTCACGATATTCCTTTTCTCTTCCCAAATCCTCCGCTCTGCTGTGAATTGCCTGAATCTCCTTTAGTTCTAATTTTTCAATTACCTCATTTAAAAATTTAACCCTTTTATTCAGAGAATCCATCAGCGTTACTTTTAATTGTGGAAATGCAATTTTTAATGGAATTCCGGGGAAACCAGCTCCAGTGCCAATATCAATGATACGATAAGGATTAATTGATATCTCTTCTACTGATTTTATTAAAGCAAGACTATCGACAAAATGCTTTGTAATTACTTCATTCTGCTCAGTAATCGCTGTCAAATTCATTACCTTATTCCACTCGGTTAATATTTCGTAATATTTATAAAATTGAATCATTTGTGAATCTTCCAATTTTATAGAAAATTGATTTAATTCTTGATTTAATCTATCTTTAAATTCTACTGTCATCTGACACATCCTTCCCTGTCACCTCTTCTGTTCCCCTGGATGACGCCAGTCTCTCTGCCTTTCGCTCAAGCTCTGGCTCTGGAACGGAATCCTTTTCCATTCGATTCTGATAACGCAGCTGCTCTAAATGAACAAGAAGAACCGAGATATCGGCAGGGGATACTCCTGAAATTCTAGAAGCCTGTCCAATAGACATGGGTCTGTATAAGTCCAGCTTCTGAGCGGCTTCTTTCCGCAGGCTCTTTACACTGCTATAGTCAAAATTCGCATCCAGCTTTTTATTTTCCAGCTTCTTATATTGGGCCACCTGTTGTTTTTGGCGGCGGATATAGCCGTCGTACTTTATATTTATGTCAACCTGTTCAATTACATCGGTTGGTAATTCTGGTCTTTTAGGATCCAATTCAGTTAACATAACATAGTTCAGTTCTGGCCTTCTGATCAGTTCAGCCAATGTAGTACCTGTCTTTAAAAGGGTGCTTCCATTTCTCTCCAGGAAATCCTGAACGTCTTTAGAAGCTCCTATATTAGTGCCTTCCAGACGCTTTATCTCGGCTTCAATGGCGGCTTCCTTCTTCTGAAGCTTCTCGTACTGTTCGTCAGTGACAAGTCCTATTTCATGACCGATTCCCATCAGTCGCAGATCCGCATTATCCTGACGTAAAAGCAGACGGTACTCCGCACGGGAAGTCATCATGCGGTACGGCTCATGGCTTTCCTTCGTTACCAGATCATCGATTAAAACACCGATATAAGCCTGGGACCGGTCCAGAACAAAGCTCTCTCTTCCCAATACCTTCATAGACGCGTTTACACCGGCCATAAAGCCCTGAACTGCCGCTTCCTCATAACCAGAACTACCATTGAACTGACCGCCGCTGAACAGGCCGCTGATGGCCTTAAATTCCAACGTAGCATTCAACTGACGGGAATTGATACAGTCATACTCGATCGCATATGCATTTCGCACAATTTTTACATGCTCCAGTCCCGGTACAGTCCGATACATGGCATGCTGCACATCCTCAGGAAGAGAACTCGACATACCGCCTAAGTACATTTCATTCGTATACAATCCTTCCGGCTCCACAAAGACCTGATGACGGTTCTTATCCGGAAATTTTACCACCTTGTCCTCTATAGACGGACAGTATCTGGGTCCCGTCCCCTCAATCGCACCGGAAAACAGCGGGGAACGATCAAGATTAGCCCGGATAATCTCATGGGTCTTCTCACTGGTATACGTAAGCCAGCAGGATACCTGCTCCTTCTGGATGGTTTCAGGATCCGTAGAAAAGGAAAACGGTACTATTTTCTTATCACCAAACTGCTCTTCCATCTTGGAAAAATCGATGCTCCGCTTATCCACTCTGGCCGGAGTTCCCGTCTTAAAACGGTACATCTCAATCCCATGTGCCTTCAGCGATTCCGTCAGATAATTCGCCGCCTGAAGACCATTAGGCCCTGTGGCATTGCTCACATCGCCGTAGATACATCTTGCCTTTAAATACGTACCCGTAGCCAGAACAGCCGCCTTACAGTGATATACCGCTCCGGAAAATGTCTTTACTCCTGTAAGGACTCCATTTTCCACAATAATATCTGAAACCTCTGCCTGGCGAATCGTAAGATGATCCGTATTCTCCAGTGTATTTCTCATCTCTCTGGAGTAATTCTGCTTGTCTGCCTGTGCACGCAGGGAATGAACGGCAGGCCCCTTCGATTCATTCAGCATTTTAGACTGAATAAAAGTCTTGTCAATATTTTTTCCCATCTCGCCGCCCAGAGCATCCAGCTCTCTCACCAGATGGCCCTTGGAGCTTCCTCCTATATTGGGATTACAGGGCATCAGCGCAATGCTGTCCACGCTGACTGTAAACATGATGGTCTCAAGGCCCAGTCTGGCTGCCGCCAGCGCCGCCTCGCAGCCGGCGTGCCCGGCTCCAACCACCACAATGTCATATGATTCTTCTAAATTTGGCATAACAACCTTCCTTCTCTCTATTTACCCATGCAGAATTTACTGAATATCTCATTGACCAGATCATCTTCCACCGCTTCTCCTATAATCAGGCCCAACTGCTCATAAGCATCCATCAGATCGATGGAATAAAAGTCTTCCGGCATAGCGTTTTCGATGCTCTGCTCCACCATTTCCAGGCTTCTGTAAGCCTGTTCCAAAGCATTCTTATGTCTGACATTTGTAATTGTAACTTCATCATTAAAATCAATCTCACCATGGTAAAACATGGCCTTAATCTCATCTTCCAGGTTTTCAATCCCCACCCGCTCCTTCGCAGAGATGGCGATAACCCGGTGTGTCGTTCTGGATGCCAGCATTTCCGCGCTGATCTCCATCGTCAGATCCGATTTATTCAAGAGGACGACTGCCCTTCTCTCCCTGATAAACTCCAGAATCTCATCGTCATTTTCATCGAGAGGACAGGAACCATCCACCACATAGATAATTAAATCGGCGGCATCGGCGGCATTTCTGGCCTTCTCCACGCCGATTTTCTCCACAATATCGTCTGTGTCACGGATTCCTGCCGTATCGATCACATTCAGAGTGATGTCTTCCAGCCGGATGGTTTCCTCCAGCGTATCTCTCGTAGTTCCCGCCACATCCGTAACGATGGCGCGCTCTTCTCCCACGAGAACATTCATCAGGGAAGATTTCCCTGCATTTGGTTTTCCCAGAATGACTGTCTTGATTCCCTCCGTCATCACTCTGCCGTTATCAGCCGAGCGAATCAGCCTCCATAAGCCTTCCTTCATCCCCCTGATTGCGGATAAGAGCGACTCTCCATAACCATCCAGTGAGATGTGTTCGGGATCATCCAGCGCAGATTCAATAAATGCAATCTGATAGATAATCTGCTCCCGAAGCGCCTTTACCGCCTTCGAGACCGCGCCATCCAGCTGGCTGACTGAAGCCTTTAACGCATAATCATTTTTGGAATTGATCACGTCGATAACCGCTTCCGCCTGAGCCAGATCCATCCGCCCGTTTAAGAACGCCCTCTTCGTAAATTCTCCAGGCTCCGCAGGCCGGGCTCCATATTTTAATACCGTTTCCAATATCTTTTTCGTAATCAAGACGCCGCCGTGACAGTCAATCTCAACCGTGTCCTCGGCCGTAAAACTCTTCGGTCCTCTCATTAACATGACCAGAACCTCATCGATGATCTCAGCCCCATCGGCAATATATCCATAATGAATGGTATGGGAAGGTGCCTCCGATAATTTTCTGCTGTTTTTTCCTTTTCCTCTGTAAATCTTATCTATAATTGTAAATGCCTCGTCTCCGCTGATCCTGACGATACCGATTCCCGAGCTGCTCATGGCAGTGGCAATTGCTGCAATTGTATTCATCTTCATATTTTTCACCTGAAAAAGAAAAGGGGTGAGGTGCCTTCCGACAGCCCCAACCCCTCAATCGACGTTACTCTATTTATCTCTGTTATCCTGATAGCGTTCCTTCTTCGAATAATCCTTCTTTAAGGAAATGACTACGTGACGGAATGGCTCCTCGCCCTCGCTTCGTGTTACGACATACTTATCATTCTGAAGTGCAGAATGAATAATTCTTCTTTCATATGGATTCATTGGCTCCAACGATACGGAACGTCTCGTTCTCTTCACTTTATAAGCGATATTCTTAGCCAGTGTCTCCAGTGTCTCTTTTCTTCTCTCCCGATAATTCTCTGTATCCAGCTTCACCCGGATATAATCTTCGCTCTCCCGGTTTACAACAAGGCTTACGAGATACTGCAGAGAATCCAGGGTCTGGCCGCGCTTTCCGATCAGGATTCCCATATCGTCGCCTTCCAGATTGATGGAAAGTTCTTTCTCCTCCTGATTAAAAGCGGTCTCGATATTCACACCCATATCCATCGCGCCGAATACCTCTCCGAGAAATGCAATCGCTTTATCATCAATAGTCTCTTTCTTTCTTGCACGAATGATGGCCGGTTTGGAACCGATGAATCCCAGAATTCCACTGTTTCCTTTATCAACAATCTCATACTCCAGCTTGTCACTGGTTGTTTCCAATTCGATTAATGCCTTTGTAATTGCTTCATCTACGGTTTTAGCTGAAACTGTAATCATATCCATCCGGAACCCCTCCTATTTACTGTGCTTTTCGTTATATTTCTGAACCATGCGGGCCTTTGCAGAAATACTGTTGGGATTAGCTGCTCCGCTGCTGTAATAATCATTGGAGGCCTTCATCTGCTCCTGTGTCTTCTCAATCTTTTCCTGTCTCTCAGTCTCTTCTCTCTCATTCGCCGCCTGGATGCTCTTTAAGTTGGCAGTTGCATTCTGAGAAACCTTCTGCGGAGGAAGTCCCTTTTTGGCACGTTTCTTGTTTGCCTTTTCGACGTTCTGTTTTACCATCTCATCAATATCAATCTTATCCATGTAGCGGTTCACCAATACCTGCTGAATTACCTGGAATACACTGGATGCGATCCAGTAGATACCGATACCGGAAGCAAATGTAAAACAGAAGAATACGGACATAAGAGGCATCATGGTATTCATCATCTTCATGGACTGAGCCATGGAATTGCCGTCATCCTTGCCGGCAGTCGGCTGATTTACAGTCATTAAACGGGCACTGAGCCACTGGGATAAGCCTGCAAGAATCGGAATTAAAATAGCAAGGCTGAAATTAAATCCGCCTGCAAATCCATTCGGGAACATAACGCTGAACGGTGTGCTGGCCAGGTTGATTCCCAGGAAAGAGTTCATATGCTCAATCTTGGCCGCATTTTCAACGATCGTTCCCTGGATGCTTGGGAATAAATCCTGAAGAGCCGCCCACTGAGTCGGGTTTAACTGATAAAGGAAGTCTACAAGGCCGTTATTCGTAGCGATATCTTTTACCATGGCCATGTTAACCTTGTTATCAGTAGCAAACTGAGTCAGTATTCCCACATGATCCACGCCAAGTGCGGTAATAGACGTTACAACGTTCATAAATACGTCTTTTACACTGGATACATATGCCGGAATGTGGTAGATAACCTGATACAATGCAAACAGAATCGGCATCTGAATCACAAGCTGCAAACAGCCGCCTGTCATGGAAGTGCCGTATTTCTCATATAATGCCTGGATCTCCACGTTTTGCTTCATCATGGATTCCTGGTCTGATTTTCCCTTATACTTTGCCTGAATGGCATTCAGTTCCGGCTGCATAATACTCATCAGCTTGGAAGATTTCTGCTGTTTTAATGTCAGTGGGAACATAAGAAGTTTTGTTACAAGAGTAAATAAGATAATACATAAACCGATGTTCTGAATACCGAAAATACTGGTCAGCTTAAACAGCCAATCCATGATGATTCCCAGAACAGTTGCGAACGGCCCCAAAATGCCTCCGACTTTCGTGAGTACTAAAAATTCCAATGAACTACCTCCTCATTTTCCCCTGAGCGAATACGATGGGGACTTTCCTTTCTGTTACGGAACTGGATCATAACCGCCTTTTGCAAAAGGATGACACCGAAGTATCCTCTTACAAGCCAAAAATGTACCTTTGAACACGCCGTACTTCTGCAGTGCCTCAATGGCGTATTGAGAACACGTAGGCGTGTAAATGCAGTGAGTTCTTACTTTCAGCGGGGAAAGGAATTTCTGATATCCCCGAATCAACAAAATCATGATTTTTTTTACCATAAGATCACTTCGATTCTTTTTTTAAAATGTTATGCAGTCCGCACAAGTGCAAATATGCACTCTCGATTGTTTTATAGCTTTCTTCTTTTGCTGCCGCTCTGGCGACAACCACGATGTCTAACCCTGTCTCTGTCATGTCTTCATGAAGCCTGAAGCTTTCTCTCAATAATCTGGTTATATGATGCCGGACCACACTGTTGCCAACTTTTTTGCTGACCGAAATCCCGATTCTGGTTTCCGGCCTGTCCGTCTTTTTCACATACATGACAAGTAACTTGTTTGCATAGGATTTCCCAGTCTGGTAAACCTCCTGAAAATCCCGGTTTTTTTTAATCGAATTAAAATGTTTCATGAACTCCCTCACTACCGCCCGAGGCGGGGTATTCAACTCTCGCGGCAGTCGCCTGACAGACATGTCCGCCTGACTCGCTGTCACAGAAATGAAGAAAAGAAAAGGCCACAATTACTTGCGGCCTGGTCCATCATTTCCCCTGAACGCATGTGAAGGGGCTTTCCATGATTCCCCTGTACAGATGCGAGGGGATTTCTTTCCTTAAGCTGATAATTTCGCTCTACCTTTTGCTCTTCTGGAAGCTAAAACTTTTCTTCCGCCTGGAGTGCTCATTCTGGCTCTGAAACCATGAACTTTAGATCTCTGTCTATTCTTCGGCTGAAACGTCATCTTCATATCTACGGACACCTCCTCTTATTACAATAGCTTATCATAGCAATATGAATAAACATATTGAGACTATTTTAGTTAAACATCGTTTCAATTATATAGAAGAAATAAAGGTTCGTCAAGCTAAAAATGCGATTTTTTCTTATAAAATAAGGGTTATACCATAAAATGTAGGTACTCATAAATTCATTTACTACATTTTGTATTAAAAAAAATGCAGGCGGCCTTTCTATTTGCTTCCGGCCGCCTGATTTTCTGGAATTTTATAATATTCTTTTTAATTTCGTTACGATTTCATGATTTCTTCCATGCGCTCCATAGATATATGCAGGATTTCGGCGGCCTCTTCCGGAGACTTCCCCTGCAAGAGGAGCTTTAATGCATCGACTTCACTCTGTTTTTCTTCTATCTCTTTTTCCTTTTTCTTAATTTCTTTCTTATGCTCCATCTCGATTACATCAATATCCAGAATCAATGCCTCTTCCACTGCCTCACTCACCCCTTCATCCGCTACTTCCTGATATTTGTCGTAGATATGATGATATAACTGCAGAGTCAGACTCTTTAATTTTCGTCCGTCAGTCGGTGTAATATTACCTGCCTCCACATTCATTGCTATGGAATTAATTATATCATGTGTGACCAGGTATTTCAACGCCTTCAGGTTTTCCTCAGTTCTCTCTTTTTCAATTTCCTTCCTGAGTTTTAAAAGTTGGAACGGGATTAAAATAATCATATTTTTTTTGATGCAGTTCCTCCTGAGACAGGGCAAGATATTTGATCACCGGAACCTTGTAATGATAGATACCTTTATTTCCGAACCGAATCTCCAGTGTCTTCTCTGCCGGCACTGCTTTCGCCTCATAGAGACAGATCAGAATTGGCTCCGGAAATTCCAGAACCGCCTCATCCTTCTGTTTTTTTATAGCATGATTAAATCCATATTCCAGAATTCGAAACGTAATACTTCCATCCTCCGACATCTGAAACTCCAGATGGTAACTGCTGACTCCCCCAATTGTAATGATTGTATCTGCCAGCGTCTTTCTCAAATCATCATCTTCATGTTCCGTCCAGTTATACGTCACTTCGCTGTCCAGAGGATGGTTTACCTCGTAAATGCCATTGATAAACTGAATAATTGCACGGTTTGACAGCATCAAACACCGCTTAGCCATCCGGTCATACATGTCGTGATACTCATTCATCCGATCACTCTCCCCTTTCATCAATACCTTCGCCTTTTTTGCAGCACAAAAAAAGATCACCGCCACGCATTCATACACATCCGCCGCCTTTCCCTTTACTGCCCGTAAAAATTAAAAATTTGCTGAGAATTTTCGGAGGAACCTCCATGGAATTCCCTGACAACCGGTTTTGACCAGTCTAACCGGCGATTTGATCAGATGTTCTTATAAAAGAACAGATTAACGTTAAAATCTCTCTGTAGTACTACCTGATAATCTTACCACATTCCGTCTTTATCGTAAACACAAAACCATGCTTACTGCGGATTTCATGATAAAACATCGTTTATAATAGAATTAATAATAGCATCTATATAAATGCTATTATTTCAAAAAAAGAACGCCGGCATCCGCCGGCGTCCCAACATAAATTTTATCTTCCATTATTTCACTTATCTCTTCATAGCCTTAAACAGCGCCTGCGTAATGGCCACAGTCAAAACTCCCGCCACAATGGCCTCGGGTACTCCATTCATACAGATGATTCCCAGGATGACTGCATAGATTCCCTCAGACAGTCCTCTCGCCGCTGCTCCATACTCTTTTCCAAAACATAAGTAGATCAGATTCATTACCAGAAGTGTGTTGGTTAATGATCCGGCAACTGCCGCCGCAGCCAGAGCGATGCTTCTTCTTGCCTTATTCGCTTTCAGGGTCCTCATAATACCTCTGAATACGTAATACGCCACGATTCCAATCAGAATTCTCGGCACCAGGCAGATCACCAGGCTCCAGAAATTCCCGCCGTACTCTCCTATCTTAATAAATGGAGAAAATACAAACGATGTGGCATTCGGCATGTACGTGTTTTTCCACAGACTGGTCAATCCGAACACCAATCCTAAGAATCCGCCATATTTTGGTCCAAGTATAATGGCTCCAATTATGACCGGAACGTGAATGATGGTGGCATTCATGAATCCCAGCGGGATATACCCGAAAGGCGTAAATGCCATGATGATGATAATGGCCATAAAAACTGCGGCCAGTACCAGGTTGCGGGTTTTGTTCTCAATATTCATTTTTTTCCTCCTGTGCTACTGTTCTTTTCTCAAGATACAATGCAACGGTTACAAGCGCATTATACCGGGCGGAGGCCGACGCGTCAATGGTCTTATGTGTACTTTTTCACATGCATTTTGTTAATTTACATAATGTTATCCCCAAAATGTGGATAAGTTGTTGATAACTCTCTGGATAAGCTCTGGATAACCTGTTTTTTGTTCACACCCCGCATTCAGAAGGCCTCTTAGATTCAAATCTTTCTGTCTGTGTATAAATGAACTTAGAAATATCCTCATTTTTGTGGACAACTCCCCTTCAAAATAATTATCAACACACCATAAACAACAAATTCACATGTCTTACACATACTTATCCACAAAAATTTTCTATTATCATTGAAAATTGTTCCGAAATAGTATAAAATGGTTTTAGATTGGGCTAATGCGCACTATTCCCCCAAACAGGTGTGAGGGGGACTTTCCGTTATTTGCATTTTGATAGATGTAGGAGACTTGAGATGTTAGAAAAGTTAAAAGAAAAATGGGACGAAATCTTACTGAATTTGAAGGAAGAGCACGAAATTACCGATGTTTCCTTCAAAACCTGGCTTCTCCCACTGAAAGTACATTCCATAAACGGAGACACCGTAACGGTTACCGTCCCGGACGTGGAATTTTTAGGGTATATCCGTAAAAAGTACGGTTTCCTTTTAAAAATTACCATTGAAGAGGTAACAGGATTTGAATGTAACGTGGACTTCGTTGTGGAAAACCAGGTTCCGCAGGAGGAAGTTCCAAAGGCCCAGACCGGGAATACGCTGATTAACAACGCGCTTAACACGGTCAGCCAGTCGGCCATCATAAACGCCAATTTAAATCCGAAATATACATTCGATACCTTTGTAGTCGGTGCCAACAACAATCTGGCCCATGCTGCATCTTTGGCGGTTGCCGAATCCCCGGGAGAAATCTACAACCCGCTTTTTATCTATGGAGGCGTGGGACTCGGAAAAACGCATCTGATGCATTCCATCGGTCATTTTATTTTGAAAAATAACCCGAATGCAAAGGTTCTTTATGTAACGAGTGAGAAATTCACCAACGAGCTGATTGATGCCATCCGTAATAAGAACAACTTCTCTCCTACTGAGTTCCGCGATAAGTACAGGACGAATGACGTTCTGCTGATCGATGATATTCAGTTCATTATCGGTAAGGAAAGTACACAGGAAGAATTCTTCCACACGTTCAATGCATTATATGAATCCAAAAAACAGATTATTATCTCCTCAGATAAACCGCCGAAAGAAATTGAGACGCTGGAAGAACGTCTCCGTTCCCGGTTCGAATGGGGCCTGACCGTAGACATCCAGTCTCCGGACTACGAGACGCGGATGGCCATTCTCCGGAAAAAGGAAGAGATGGAAGGCTACAATATCGATAACGAGGTAATCAAATACATTGCCACCAACATTAAGTCCAATATCCGTGAGCTGGAAGGCGCCCTGACGAAAATCGTCGCTCTTTCCAGGCTGGACAACAAGGAAATCACCGTGGAGCTGGCAGAAGAAGCCTTAAAGGACATCATTTCCCCTAATGACAAGCGGGAAGTGACGCCTGAACTGGTCATCCAGGTGGTGGCGGACCATTACGGAATCACTCCCCTCGATATCTGTTCCCAGAAACGGAACAAGGAAATCGTCTACCCGCGCCAGATTGTCATGTACCTATGCCGCGAGATTGTTGGAACGCCGCTTCAGATGATCGGAAAGTATCTGGGAGGCCGCGACCATACGACTATTATCCATGGAATTGAAAAGATAAAGGCCGATATTGGCAAGAACGATTCCAATTTAATAAACACTCTTGATATCCTCAAGAAAAAACTCAGCCCACAGTAGCTTCATCCACAATTTCATGTGAATTGGATGTTGATTACCTGTGGATAACCAGGGGGTTCTTTTCCTTTCTCAGGCTCATGTGGATAACCTGAGAGTTTTCCTGAAGTATTGTGGACGTTATTCACACTCTTATTCACAGGGAAAAGCCTGTCCCCCTCGAAGGTTTTAAGGCTTTTACACAAACCCACAGCCCCTACTACTAATACGACGGAATTTATCTATATATCTATCTATAAAATTCGTGAATTTACTGAAAAGGAGTTATCAACAATTATGAAGCTGACATTTCAACAGGATGCCATTTTAAACGGCATCAACATCGTTTTAAAAGCAGTTCCATCCAAGACAACCATGTCGATCTTAGAATGCATCTTCATCGATGCCAGCGGTTCAGAGATCAAACTGACAGCCAACGATATGGAACTCGGTATTGAAACTAAAGTAGAAGGAACCATCCATGAACGCGGAAAGATCGCTCTGGATGCCAAGCTGTTATCCGAAATCGTTAGAAAGCTTTCATCCGCAGGTGACTCTGTCGTTACCATTGAAAGCGATGAGAAATTCACCACCACGATTTCCTGCGAAAAATCCGTATTCCATATTCAGGGACGTGACGGTGAAGAATTCGCATACCTTCCCTATATAGAAAGAGATAATTACATCTGCCTTTCCCAGTTCACATTGAAGGAAGTCATCCGTCAGACCATTTTCTCCATTGCTCCCAACGACAGCAATAAGATGATGACCGGTGAATTATTCCAGGTATCGGGAAGCCAGTTAAAGGTCGTTTCTCTGGATGGCCACCGTATTTCCATCCGGAACGTGGAATTAAAAGATACGTACCATGATATAAAAGTCATCGTTCCTGGCAAGACTCTCAGTGAGGTCAGCAAGATTCTGGGCGGCGACAACGAAAAAGAAGTGCTGATATTCTTCAGCAGCAACCATATTTTATTCGAATTTGACGATACCATCGTGGTATCCCGACTGATCGAGGGCGAGTATTTCCGGATCGACCAGATGCTGTCCAGCGATTACGAGACCAAGATCACGGTCAATAAGCGGGAACTCTTAGACTCCATCGAGAGAGCGACCATCCTGATCCGTGAGAACGATAAGAAGCCGTTAATCATCAATGTGGTGGATCAGGAGCTGCAGCTTAAGATGAATTCCAGCTTCGGATCCATGAACGCCGAAGTGACGGCCCATAAGACAGGCAGCGATATCATGATCGGCTTTAATCCAAAGTTCCTGATTGATGCGCTCAGAATTATTGATGACGAAGAAGTAACTCTTTATATGCTGAATCCGAAATCCCCATGCTTTATCAGGGATGAAGAAGGAAAATATATCTATTTAATTCTTCCGGTCAACTTCAACGCCGCATCCGTTTAGGATGACGGAGTGAAAAAAAGGAGAAATAATGGAAATAATCAAGTTAAGAGATGAATACATCAAGCTTGGCCAGGCCCTGAAAGCAGCGGGTCTGGTCGGCTCCGGCGTGGATGCAAAATACGTAATAGAGGAAGCCTTAGTCAAAGTAAACGGCAGGACTGAGCTTCAGCGCGGCAAAAAACTGAGAGCCGGAGACATCGTCGAGTACGACGGAAAGACGATTAAAATCGAGGAATAAGAGAAGTCCATGATTATCGAGTCAATAGAGCTTAAAAATTACAGAAATTACGATAAACTACATATGGATTTCAGTCATGGGACCAACATCCTTTATGGAGATAATGCCCAGGGGAAAACCAATATCTTAGAAGCAATCTATGTCTGTGCTACGACAAAATCCCACAGGGGAAGCAAAGATAAGGAAATTATACAGTTTGACAGGGATGAGTCGCATATCAAATTAAACGTCAGAAAAAGAGATGTCCCATACAGGATCGATATGCATTTAAAGAAAAACAGAGCAAAAGGCGTAGCGGTCAACGGCGTTCCGATCAAGAAGGCCAGTGAGCTGTTTGGGATTGTCAATGTTGTATTTTTTTCTCCGGAAGACTTAAATCTCATAAAAAACGGCCCCGCCGAAAGAAGGCGGTTTATTGACTTGGAGTTATGTCAACTAAACAAACTGTATGTTCATTCACTGGTTCAGTACAATAAGATTGTGACTCAGAGAAACAAGCTGTTGAAGGACATTATGTTCCGGCCGGACTATGAGGAGACTCTGGATATCTGGGATATGCAGCTGGTCCAGTACGGCCGGGAGGTAATCCGGTGCCGGGAGGCCTTTGTAGGCCAGTTAAACGATTTGATCGGCGGCATCCACCGGCAGCTGTCAGGAGAAAAAGAATCTTTACATATCAGCTATGAGCCAAATGTCACAGTCGATATGTTTGAAGATACATTAAGAAAAAGCAGGCCTTCGGATTTAAAGCAGAGGACGACGCTGACTGGACCCCATAGAGATGATTTAAGCTTTATCATCAATGATATCGATATCAGGCGGTTTGGTTCCCAGGGACAGCAGAGGACGGCTGCGTTATCTTTAAAGCTTGCAGAAATTGAACTCGTCAAAAAAATAGTAAATGATTATCCAATCCTTTTGCTGGATGATGTGTTATCTGAGCTGGATGGCAGCAGACAGAATCACTTGTTATCGGGAATTAATCATATACAGACCATGATCACCTGCACGGGACTGGAGGATTTTGTCAATAACCGGTTCCGGATCGATAAGATCTTCAAGGTTGTGAGTGGTGAAGTTTACAGTGAGAATTAGGAGGAAAATATGAGCGAAGAATATGGTGCAGATCAAATCCAGATATTAGAGGGGCTTGAGGCGGTCAGAAAGAGACCTGGTATGTACATTGGCAGTACTTCCGTAAGGGGACTCCATCACCTTGTATATGAGATTGTCGATAATGCGGTGGATGAGGCTCTGGCCGGCTACTGTGATACAATTTATGTAACCATTAATGAAGACAATTCCATTACGGTTGTCGATGACGGCCGGGGCATCCCGGTGGGCATCCAGAAAAAGGCCGGAATACCAGCGGTAGAGGTAGCATTTACCATCCTCCACGCGGGCGGTAAATTCGGCGGCGGGGGATACAAGGTGTCCGGCGGCCTTCACGGCGTTGGCGCATCCGTTGTTAACGCGCTGTCCAAATGGCTGGAAGTCGAGATCACTCAGGATGGAAAGACGTATAAGCAGCGTTATGAAAAGGGAAAAACCATGTACCCCCTCAAGGTCATCAGAGAGGCAGGACCGGATGAACATGGTACGAAGGTTACCTTCCTTCCGGATGAAACCATTTTCGAGGAAACCGTGTTTGATTATGATACTCTGAAGATTCGTCTGAGGGAGACCGCGTTCTTAACAAAGAACTTAAAGATTATATTGAGAGACAACCGGGAAGAGAAGCACGAGCATGTATTCCATTACGAAGGCGGTATCAAAGAGTTTGTCACTTATTTAAACCGTGGCAAGTCTGCGCTTTACGATCAGGTATTTTACTGTGAGGGATCCAAGGACGGTGTGTACGTGGAGATATCCATGCAGCACAACGACTCCTATACGGAGAATATCTACAGCTTTGTGAACAACATCAATACACCTGAGGGCGGAACCCATCTATCAGGATTTAAAAATGCCCTTACCAATACACTGAACGACTATGCGAGAAACAACAAGCTGCTGAAGGAGAGCGAGTCCAATCTTTCCGGTGAGGACATCCGGGAGGGCTTAACCGCCATCATCAGCGTGAAGATCGAGGAACCTCAGTTTGAAGGCCAGACGAAGCAGAAGCTGGGCAACAGTGAGGCGAGAGGCGCCGTGGACAGTATTTTAAGGGAGCAGTTTACGTATTTCCTGGAGCAGAATCCGACGGTGGCCAAGACGATCTGTGACAAGTCCATCCTGGCTCAGCGTGCCCGAGCGGCCGCAAGAAAGGCCAGAGACTTGACGAGAAGGAAGACGGCACTCGAGGGCATGGCTCTTCCGGGCAAGCTGGCAGACTGTTCTGACAAGAATCCGGAAAACTGTGAGATTTATATCGTCGAGGGAGATTCCGCCGGCGGTTCCGCAAAGACAGCCCGTTCCAGAGATACCCAGGCCATCCTTCCTCTTCGAGGCAAGATTTTAAACGTGGAGAAGGCCAGACTGGACCGTATCTACTCCAATGCGGAAATTAAAGCAATGATTACAGCGTTCGGAACCGGAATTCATGAGGATTTCGATATCTCGAAGCTTCGCTATAACAAGATTATTATCATGACCGATGCCGATGTGGATGGAGCGCATATCAGTACGCTTCTTCTGACCTTCCTTTACCGTTTCATGCCGGAGTTAATCAAACAGGGTCATGTCTATCTGGCTCAGCCGCCGTTATACAAGGTGGAAAAGAACAAGAAGGTATGGTACGCGTACAGCGATGAAGAGTTAAACAACATCCTGAAGGAAATCGGACGTGACACCAATAATAAGATACAGCGTTATAAAGGTCTGGGAGAGATGGATGCCGAGCAGCTCTGGGAGACGACCATGGATCCTGAGCGCAGGATTCTGCTTCGTGTTGCCTTCGACGAGGAGACTGCATCGGAGATTGATCTGACATTTACGACACTGATGGGAGACCAGGTAGAGCCGAGACGTGAATTCATCGAGGCCAACGCCAAGTACGGCAATCTGGATATCTAAAAAACAATTAATATTGCGTTATAAAGGAGAAGAAATATGGAACCAAATATCTTTGATAAGGTTCATGAGGTAGATTTGAAAAAGACCATGGAAAAGTCGTATATCGACTACGCCATGAGTGTTATCGCTGCCCGTGCGCTTCCTGATGTAAGGGATGGTTTGAAGCCGGTTCAGCGAAGAGTCTTATTCTCAATGATCGAACTGAATAACGGACCAGATAAACCCCATCGTAAATGTGCCCGTATCGTCGGTGATACCATGGGTAAATACCATCCGCACGGCGACAGCTCTATCTACGGAGCTTTGGTAAATATGGCGCAGGAGTGGTCCACCAGATATCCTCTGGTAGACGGCCATGGCAACTTTGGTTCTGTCGATGGTGACGGAGCGGCGGCCATGCGATACACGGAGGCGCGTCTGAGCAAGGTCTCCATGGAGATGCTGGCCGATATCGGCAAGAATACCGTTGATTTCACACCGAACTTCGATGAGACCGAGAAGGAACCGGTTGTTCTTCCGGCCAGATTCCCGAATCTTCTGGTCAACGGAACATCGGGTATCGCCGTAGGTATGGCGACCAACATCCCGCCTCATAACTTAAGAGAAGTGATCGGCGCTGTTGTTAAAGTTATTGATAATCAGGTAGAGGAAAACAGAGAGACCGAGATGGAAGAGGTTCTTGAGATCATCAAGGGGCCGGATTTCCCCACAGGTGCAACCATCCTGGGAAAGATGGGGATCGAAGAGGCTTACCGCACAGGACGCGGAAAAATAAGAGTCCGCGCCGTAACGGATATCGAGACACTTCCCAACGGAAAGAGCCGTATTATCGTAACAGAACTTCCTTACATGGTTAATAAGGCCCGTCTGATTGAAAAGATGGCGGAGCTTGCAAAAGAGAAGAAAATCGATGGAATCACGGATTTACGAGATGAGTCTGACCGTACCGGTATGAGAATCGTCATCGAACTTCGCCGTGATGTCAATGCCAATGTTATTTTAAACCAGCTTTTAAAACATACCCAGTTACAGGATACATTCGGCGTCATTATGCTGGCGCTTGTCAATAACGAGCCTCGTGTCTTAAACCTGATGCAGATGCTCAAGCTGTATTTAGAGCACCAGAAGGAAGTTGTAACCAGAAGGACCCAGTACGACTTAAACAAGGCAGAAGAGCGCGCTCATATTTTACAGGGCTTGCTGATCGCTCTTGATAATATCGATGAAGTTATCCGGATTATCCGTAATTCGCAGAACGTTCAGATTGCGAAGGCAGAACTCATGGAGCGCTTTGACTTAAGTGATGTTCAGTCCCAGGCGATCGTGGATATGCGTCTCCGTGCTCTTACAGGTCTGGAACGCGAGAAGCTGGAGAACGAATTTAAGGAACTGGAAGCGAAGATAGAGGAGTTGAGAGCCATTCTTGCAGATGAGAAGAAGCTTCTTGGCGTAATCCGGGAAGAGATCATGCTGATCTCCGATAAATACGGGGATGACAGAAGAACCTCCATCGGATTCGATGAATTCGACATGTCCATGGAAGACTTAATTCCGGATGAGAGCACCATCGTTGCCATGACAAAGCTGGGCTATATCAAGAGAATGTCCGTGGACAACTTTAGGAGCCAGAACAGAGGCGGTAAGGGAATCAAGGGAATGCAGACTATCGATCAGGATTATATCGAAGATCTGATTATGACCACTAACCACCACTATATCATGTTCTTTACCAATACAGGACGTGTATACAGGCTTAAGACGTATGCGATTCCGGAGGGAAGCAGGACGGCCAGAGGCACGGCGATTATCAATCTGCTTCAGCTGCTTCCGGGAGAGAGCATTACCGCCATCATCCCGATGAAGGAATACGACGACGACAAATTCTTATTTATGGCGACAAAGAACGGTATGGTAAAGAAGACCCCGATGATGGAATACGCCAATGTCAGAAAGAACGGACTTCAGGCCATTGTACTCCGCGAGGATGACGAACTCATCGAGGTAAAGGCAACCGATAATTCAAAGGATATTTTCCTGATTACGAAGATGGGACAGTGTATCCGTTTCAATGAGACCGATGTCCGTGTAACGGGACGTGTATCCATGGGTGTAATCGGCATGAAGCTTAACGATGATGACGAGGTCGTAGGCATGCAGATGGATACGCAGGGTGAGAAGCTGTTAATCGTATCCGAAAACGGTATGGGCAAACGTACCCCGATCGACGAATTTACCCCGCAGAAGAGAGGCGGAAAGGGTGTACTCTGCTATAAGATCACAGAGAAGACCGGTATGATCGTGGGAGCGAAGCTGGTGCATGACGATCACGATATTATGATTATCACCAATGAGGGAATTGTAATCAGAATTACCGTGGAGGACATCTCCGTAATCGGGCGAAACACCTCCGGTGTGAAGCTTATGAATATCGATCAGGAATCCGATATCCGCGTGGCAAGTATTGCCAAGGTCCGTGATGACGGAAGCAAATCAGAGGGCGAAGGTATGGAAGATCTGGACCTGGAAGATGAAGAGACCGCTCCGGAAACCGAAGAATAAAAGGCTGCGGCGGAAAACTTAACATTTTTTTAATAGAAATTTTTCGCTCTTTATATTATAATAATACCATCAATAAAGGGGAGTAGCCGGCATAACCTTATGGATTCCTGTGCGTCAGTACGATTAATGAACGCTTTAACAAGACAAGTGAGATAAGATGTAGTCGCACTCTGTTGAATTACCGGGCGTGGATTGAAAAACAAATAATCCGCTGGGAATTGAAATGGCAAGACTTTTATTGCAGTGTGGAATAATCCATGCTGTAATAAAAGTCTTTTTTTCTTAGGAAAATGCCGGAATACCCAACCCAAATAAAGGAGGAATTAAGCTTGGACAGTGACCCAGGCGCGGCTGCGATAGCCGCACAGATTTTACTATTAATAGCCCTTACCATGATGAATGCATTTTTCGCAGGGGCAGAAATGGCAGTTGTATCTGTCAACAAAAACAAGATCCGGATGCTCGCCGACAATGGCAATAAAAAGGCGGCCCTGATTCAAAAACTATCAGAAAACTCCACAGGATTTCTGTCAACCATCCAGGTAGCAATTACGTTTGCCGGATTTTTTTCCAGTGCATCCGCGGCGACCGGTATTTCACAGATACTGGGAAACCGCATGGCGCAGTCAGGAATTCCCTACAGCCAGAGCATAGCGATGGTGGTGGTTACGATCATCCTGTCTTATTTCAACCTGGTGTTTGGTGAACTGGTGCCGAAAAGGGTTGCGCTGCAGAAGGCGGAGGCCTTCAGCCTGTTTGCCGTTAAGCCGATTTATATCATATCTAAGATCATGGCCCCGTTTATCGCCCTGTTGTCCGCGTCCACCAACGGAATATTAAGGCTTCTGGGACTTAAGACAGAGAATCTGGAAGAGGAGGTTTCTGAAGAAGAGATACGTTCCATGCTCCAGACCGGCCGGGAAAGCGGCGTGTTCAATGAAATTGAACAGGATATGATAACCTCCATTTTTTTATTTGACGATAAGAAGGCGAGAGAAATCATGACTCCGCGCCAGGACATGATTGCCGTGGATCTAAGTACGCCTCTGCTGTCCAGCATCGACGAAATACTAAGCAGCAGACACTCCAGAATCCCGGTTTATGAGGATGAGATTGACAATATAGTGGGAATCCTGTTTATGAAGGATTTTATCATAGAAGCGAATAAGAAGCCCGTCAGGGAAATAGATATTCGCGCCATCATGCAGAAACCGTATTTTATTCCTGAAAACAGGAAGACGGATAAATTATTTCAGGAGATGCAGAAGAACAAGCTGAAGATGGCTGTGCTCGTCGACGAGTACGGCGGCGTGTCGGGGATTGTGACTATGGAAGACTTAATCGAGGAGATTGTGGGCGATTTACACGACGAGTATGAAGACGTGGAGCCGGAGCTTGTGGAGGTGGAACCCCATGTGTACCAGGCGGCCGGAAGCATCCTCCTGTACGATTTAAATGAGGTTCTTCACGAGGAGATCGAGAGCTCCTGCGATACCCTGTCAGGCTATCTGATCGAATGTCTCGGATACATACCGAATGACAAACAGATGCCTATAGAGTTGTATGAGGATGGCATCCATTACACCATCCTCAAGATGAATGAAAAGGTGATAAAGACGGTAAAAATAGAACTGAACCGGGAGAAAGAAACGGGACAATAAAAATTAGGACAATAGAGAAAACAGGAGGATGGAAATGGAATTCTTATTAGAGGGAATTATGTCTGTTACTTGGCAGCAAATACTCATGTATCTGGTGGGAATCATCCTGATATGGCTTGCAATTAAAAAAGAGTATGAACCGGCGCTGCTTCTGCCCATGGGATTCGGTGCAATTCTGGTGAATCTGCCGAATACAGGGGTCATCAATCAGGTGCTGGCTGGTGTCGGCGACACCAACGGAATTATAGAATGGCTGTTTCATGTGGGGATTGAAGCGTCTGAGGCGCTTCCCATCCTCCTGTTTATCGGAATCGGAGCCATGATCGATTTCGGCCCCCTGCTGTCCCAGCCGGTGATGTTCTTATTCGGTGCGGCCGCTCAGCTGGGAATCTTTATCGCGATTTGTGCGGCGGTACTGCTGGGATTTGACTTGAAAGACGCAGCATCCATCGGAATTATCGGCGCGGCAGATGGACCGACCTCCATCCTCGTGTCCCAGATTCTCCATTCAAAATATATTGGAGCCATAGCGGTGGCCGCCTACTCCTACATGGCCCTGGTGCCGATTGTACAGCCATTTGCCATCAGGCTGGTCACGACAAAGAAGGAGAGAACCATCCATATGGAGTATAAGCCTGCGGGCGTTTCGAAGGCCATGAGGATAGCATTTCCAATCGTTGTAACTATCATTGTAGGCATGATCGCCCCGATGTCGGTGGCCCTTGTGGGATTCTTAATGTTTGGCAACCTGTTGAGGGAATGCGGTGTTCTCGGCAATCTTTCCGACACGGCTCAGAATGGGCTCGCCAATTTAATCACCCTGCTTCTGGGAATTACGATCTCCTTCAGCATGCGTGCGGAGGCATTTGTGAGAGTCGATACGCTGATGATCATGGGCATTGGACTGATTGCCTTTGTATTTGACACTATAGGCGGCGTTCTGTTTGCCAAAATATTAAATCTGTTCCGTAAAGAGAAAATCAACCCGATGATCGGCGCAGCTGGAATATCCGCGTTCCCCATGTCTGCCAGAGTAGTACAGAAGATGGCCCAGAAAGAGGAGCCGGGAAATATTATCCTGATGCACGCAGTCGGCGCCAATGTATCCGGCCAGATCGCCTCAGTCATAGCAGGCGGCCTTGTCATCAGCCTGGTGACAAGGTTCTTATAGGAGGGAAAGACGATGATGGAAAATTTCTTAATAGCTCTGGAAATCATGGGAAAAGGGATGGGCGGAATCTTTGTATCCATCCTGATCATTATGGGCTGTGTTGTAATTATGGGTAAAATATTAAAATAAATTTGTTTGAAAATTCTTTTGGTTTGGACTTGACAAAAAAAACTGTAACTGATAGTATTACAATATAAACTGAAACAATAATAATTACAGATTGAAGTTTCAGGGAAGAGTATGAATCAGACAGGGGGCGAATCACATGACAAGTGAATTTGCAATAGCGGTCCACGCCTTGGTATATTTGAATCACCGTCAGGAAACCATATCCAGCGAGGCACTGGCATCCAACGTATGCACCAATCCGGCCAGAGTGAGAAAGGTCATGGCCAAGTTAAAAAAGGCCGGGATCATTTCAACAAAAGAGGGGCTGGAAGGCGGATACCATTTTGAAAAAGACTCATCCTGCGTGAATTTAAGGCAGGTATGCGATGCTCTGGAGGTCGATTTTGTATCGGCTTCATGGAAATCAGGAGACAAGGAAATGGACTGCATGATCGCATCCGGTATGGCGGCCATCATGGATGGAATCTATGCGGATCTCGATGAATTATGCCGGAAGCGGCTGGAAAGCATTACGATCGCTTCGATTGAAGCAAAGATATTTAAGAAGGAATAACAAGGATTCAAAATATGGTTTGAAAGAAGAGCCAGGATTGAGAACGCCGGATATAAAAACAAAAAACGTGGTAATCCCGATCAAAGGATGTTGATCCTATCGGGATTACCGCGTTTTTTATCTGTTTCTTGTTTTTTATCTATTCCTTTCACCCGAAAAATATTACTCCAGATTAAGCTTTCTGGTAAAGATATAATCTGTTATTGCATAAAATCCCGCTGTGCAGGCCACGCTGAAGATGGTGGTGAACAGCATATAATTCTTAACCGTCTGAACGGCGTACTCCGAATTGCTGATAAGAGGAGAAGAGTAACCGCATATGGAGAAATACACGCTGCTGATAATCTGCATTACCACATAGATAACAAAGTAAGAAATTATAGCCCAGAGGACTCTGTGTTTCCGGAACAAGTGACCAAGCGCGATCGCCGCATACAGCATCAGAGGTCCGGAAATCAGACCGGCGATGCAGGTAATGGTGACTTCAATCAGGAAAATCGGCATATTCAGGTAATTTGATGCCTCCCGATAGAGCGTCCCAAAATCACGGAGCAGCTGCTGGAGATCAGTCAGATTGAAGTTCAGGTGTCCGGTGAAAAAGATGAAGATGGATAAGATAAACAGTACACCGGCGATAATCTCCCACAGGACGGCTGACAAAAGCTTTGCATTGATCAGAGTGCTCATCTTCACAGGAAGTGTGTTGGTTAAGTATCCCTGATCACTCACCATGGTTTTATAAAAGTGCATGACAATAAATACGGAAGTCATGACAAACAGGGCGATGATATAGATGAAATACAGGACGAAAAAGATTACAGTAATCGTTTCCATCAGCCGGTTGTTTCCCAGAATCGCACTGTAGCTGGTTTCAAATGTAAATTTGCACAGAAGCGTAATGGCAATGAATCCGATCATCAGCGGTAAAAATAATCGGGATGTGGATTTCATTTCATGTTTGAATACTTTACCTAGCATTTGAACACCTCCCTGAACAGAGCATCTACAGATTTACCGTTTTCTTCCCGGATTGCATCGACAGAACTGGTCAGAACAATCTTTCCATCCTTGATAAAGATGATGTCATCCAGAACTGGTTCAATATCGGAAATTAAATGGGTGGAAATAATAATGGAACCCTGTTCATTGTAATTCGATAATATGGTATTTAAAATATAGTCTCTGGCCGCCGGGTCGACACCGCCGATGGGTTCATCCAGAAGATAAAGATCGGCGTTTCGGCTCATGACCAGAATCAGCTGAACCTTTTCTTTCGTTCCTTTGGATAGCGTTTTCAGCCGGCACTTCGGATCGATGTTCAGACGTTTTAACATCTCGTAAGCCTTGTTTAAATCAAAATTGTCGTAAAAATCGTGAAAATAGTCGAGTATCTGGTTGATTCTCAGCCCGTCATTTAGGTAATTCTTATCAGGCAGGTAGGAGACTCTCCGTTTCGTCTCGACACTGACCGGAAGATCGCAGATGGTGATTGTTCCGGTTGTCGGCGTTAACAGGCCTGTGGCCAACTTGATAAATGTGGACTTGCCGCTTCCGTTAGGACCCAGAAGCCCTACGATTCTGCCTGGCTCGATGGTGAAATTCACATCATCGAGAGCTGTTAAAGAGCCAAATTTTTTTGTAATATGGCTGCACTGTAGTATAGAATTCATTGACTCATCTCCTTTGCCGCTTTTTCTACTAATTTCAGTGTATCCCCCGGTTTCAGGCCAAGACTGTTCATGACCTTAAAAAATTCTTTGATCTTTTCTTCTGCAATCTCTTCTTTTACATGTTCAATCATTGCCGTGTCCTCCGTGACGAAACGTCCCGATGTTCTTTGAGAATAGATAATACCGCTTTGTTCCAGCTCCGATAATGCCTTCTGCATCGTATTGGGATTGACAGAAGCGTCTGCCGCCAGTTCCCTGACAGATGGCAGGCGGCTGCCCGCCGCATAAATGCCTGAAATAATCCGAAGACGTATCTGCTCCAAAAGCTGAGTATAGATTGGTCTGTCATTTTCAAAATGCCATGTCATTCGCTCACCTCCATTTGTATTACTGTACTAATTACTTAATACAATAATACACCGTGATCCATCCGTTGTCAAGAGTAATTACAAAAGAAATAACACATGATTATACTTGATTTCAATGGATCAATCCCTTATAGTTAGTAAAAGAGAGTGATGGATTTCATCATCTATATGGAGGAATCGTATGATAAGAACCATTCAGGCCGAAGAGATAACAAGAAATATTAAAGAAATGTGTATAGAAGCGAATCATGTTCTGTCGGACGATATGAAGAATGTATTCTGCGATGCGGTAAGACGGGAGAGGTCGCCGCTGGGAAGGCAGATCTTAGAGCAGCTGGAGGAAAATTTAAAAATTGCCGGGGAAGACAGGATTCCCATCTGCCAGGATACTGGTATGGCTGTCATTTTCCTGAAAATAGGACAGGACGTACATATAGAAGGAGGCAGCCTGGCCGAAGCGGTGAATCAGGGTGTGCACGACGGATATGTGGAAGGTTATCTTCGTAAATCCGTGGTAGAGCCGGTAGACCGTATCAACACGAAGGACAACACTCCGGCTGTCATCCATTATGAGATCACGGATGGAGACCGGATTGATATCACCGTAGCGCCTAAAGGCTTTGGAAGTGAAAACATGAGCCGTATCTTTATGTTAAAGCCGGCGGATGGAATCGAAGGGATTAAGGAAGCCGTACTTACGGCAGTCCGTGATGCAGGTCCCAATGCCTGTCCCCCTATGGTAATCGGGGTGGGAATCGGCGGAACCTTCGAAAAATGTGCGGAGATGGCAAAGCATGCCCTGACCAGAAACCTGGAGGAGGAGCCCCCGGCGGGCTATGCAGGTGAGCTTGAGAAGGAACTGCTCGAAAAGGTCAACCGCCTTGGAATCGGACCGGGCGGACTCGGCGGAAGCGTCACAGCTCTGGCGGTAAACATCGAGACGTACCCCACCCATATAGCGGGCCTGCCTGTGGCGGTCAATATCTGTTGCCATGTAAACCGCCATGCGCACCGGATTATATAAGAAAGAGAAGGAGGGCTTACCACAGTATGGACCGTTATATGAAAGCACCAATTACCAAAGACGACGCAGCCGGCCTTTTAGCGGGCGATTACGTATATTTAACAGGAACCATCTATACAGCCAGGGATGCGGCACATAAGAGGATGCAGGAGACACTGGACCGGGGGCAGGAACTGCCGTTTGAAATCAGCGGCAGCATGATCTATTACATGGGTCCATCCCCTGCAAGAGAAGGACGACCCATCGGATCGGCAGGTCCTACGACAGCCAGCCGCATGGATCGGTATACGCCGCAGCTTCTCGATATGGGGCTTGGCGGCATGATTGGAAAGGGAAAGAGAAGTAAAGAGGTGGTGGATGCCATTGTCAGAAATGGTTCCGTCTATTTTGCCGCAGTAGGAGGGGCCGGAGCGCTTCTGTCTAAGCGGATTCTTTCCTCAGAGGTGATCGCTTACGATGACCTGGGCACAGAAGCGATCCGCCGTCTGGAGATAGAAGATTTCCCTGTGATTGTCGTTATTGACAGCAAAGGAAACAATCTATATGAGACCGCGATAAAAGAATACAGGGAAGAATAGTTTCTCTGTCCAATTACAATACAGAGAAACGCAGGAGGAAATCATGAACCGTATTGCATATATGGTGCTTCGGAATTTTTTTCGGGCTCCAATATGGTTTTATCATATCTGGAAGCTGGGGAGATCAGGGGACACCCACACAGAACAGCAGCGATATGATTATATTAGGAATGTAGTGAAAACAGTAAACCGCACAGGCCGTGTGGAAGTAGAAGTCCACGGAATTCAAAATCTGCCAGAAAAAAACGGTTTTATTCTTTTTCCCAATCACCAGGGCCTGTTTGATGTTCTGGCCATTATGGAGAGTTGTCCCAATCCGCTGGGGATTGTCGTCAAGAAAGAAGCTTCTAATATTATATTGATCAAGCAGGTCATCGCGGCCATGCACGGCATGGCCATAGACCGACAGGACGTAAAAGCATCCTTAAAGGTCATCACAAAGATGACGGAGGATGTGAAGCAGGGAAGAAATTACGTGATATTCGCCGAGGGGACCCGGAGCAGGGAAGGAAATCATCTTCTTTCTTTTAAAGGAGGAACCTTCAAGAGCGCGGTAAATGCCAGGTGCCCGATTGTGCCAGTTGCACTGATTGACTGCTTCAAACCATTCGATGTTAATTCTATAAAGAAGCAAAAGGTCCAGGTACGCTTCCTGGAACCGCTGCAGCCGGAACAATATGTTGGGTTAAGGACAATTCAAATAGCAGATATAGTACACGACAAAATTCAACAGGAAATAAATGAAAATATGGGTTGACAATCGAAATATTCTCTAGTATAATTGTCAATGCGTCTGGGAACAATCTTGTTGCAGGACGAATCATATGGAGATTATAAACTACGGAGAAATACTCAAGAGGCCGAAGAGGCGCCCCTGCTAAGGGTGTAGGTCGGGTAACCGGCGCGAGGGTTCAAATCCCTCTTTCTCCGCTCTTTTCCAAATGATTATTTTTTTGCCCTTTCGTGGAGAAAAAAGTAAAATTATGGTTGACTCGGACAAGCTGATGTGCTATAATGTAACTCCACCGCGAAAAACGGTGAAAAAAGCAAAAAAATAAATTAAAAAAGTTGTTGACAAAACAGAGACGATATGGTAATATAAACGAGTTGCTGTTGAGAACATAACAACACAAAGCACTTTGAAAACAGAAGATTGAACAGTATGTAAAACCCTGAAAATTCTAATAAA
>OGUR01000042.1_pt1 | contig 111409 bp, 101 predicted proteins | sample 1574711 | NCBI WGS metagenome assembly OGUR01 (sample SAMEA2582152, study PRJEB24529) | metagenome | biome: Human gut stool | place: China | collected 2011
CCTGGCAAAGCCGGATGTAAACAGAAACGCTGCCGTCCCCAGTATGGCCGCGGCCTTCATGTATGGTCTTTTCATTGGTTCTTTCTCCTTTAGCTGTGGTTCTTTTCTCCGCCTCGTTTCAGCTCAGGCCACACAGTGAGCAGCATGGTCCCGAAGCAGGCGGTGCCCCCGATAAAGTTGGATATGGGCTCTGCCATCAGTATGCCCTGGGTTCCCATTCCGAATACAGTGGGCAGTATGATGATAAGGGGTATGACAATGATAACCTTGCGGAAAATGGAAAAAAATACCGCGTTTCTGGATTTTCCCAGGCCCACAAACACGGACTGGCCCGCAAACTGAAGGGACATCATGAAAAATCCAAAGAAATACATGCGTATTGCCGGAATTCCCGCCTCCACCATGTCGCCCTCCCGGTTGAAGATGCGGATAAAGAACGCCGGAAACCAGTCCACGAATCCCCATGCCACAACTGTATACAGGATACAGACCACGGACATGAATACAATGGCCTTCTGTACTCTTTTATACTCCCTGGCTCCGTAGTTATACCCCAATACGGGCTGGGCACTGTTGGTCAGGCCGTTTACCGGCATGGAAATAACCTCCCTGACCGAGTTGATTACGGTCATGATTCCCACATAGAGGTCGCCGCCGAATTTCTGGAGCATGGAATTATACATAATCTGTACAAGACTGTTTGTGATGGACATGGTAAATCCGGACATTCCCAGGCCCACGATGCGAAGCAGCCGGCCGGCATCCAGCTTCATGGCCGAAGGCCGCAGCTTCAGTATGGTCCGCCTGCCCGTGAGGAAGGCCAGAATCCATAGGGCCGACAGCATCTGGGAAAGAATGGTTGCCAGGGCAGCGCCCCTTACCCCCATGTGGAAAACAAAGATAAAAACAGGATCCAGTACAATATTGGTGACCGCCCCCAAAAGCACGGTCATCATACCCACGGTCCCAAAGCCCTGGGAATTGATAAAGCTGTTCATGCCCAGACCTGTCATAACAAAAATATTGCCCATGAGATAGATCGTCACATAAGCGTCTGCGTAGGGTATGGTGGCGTCGCTGGCGCCAAAGAGATACAGCATGGGCCGCTTGAACATCAGGCCCAGAACCGTCAGCAGGATTCCCACTGCCACCATCATCACAAAGGAATTGCCCATGATGGCCTCCGCTTCTTTCTCGTTCCCCCTTCCCCTTTCAATGGAGCACAGAGGAGCTCCGCCCATGCCGAAAAGGTTGGCAAAGGCAATCACAATGGATATGATGGGCAGGCAGAGCCCCAGCCCTGTGAGGGAGAGGGTTGCATTCTCCGGTATCATTCCTATATAAATGCGGTCCACGATGTTATACAGCACATTGATGAGCTGCGCCAGGGTCATGGGGACCGCCAGCTTCATGATGTTTCCCACCACGCTGCCCATGGAAAAATCGTTTTTCTTCTGATTGTCCGATTGTTTGTCCGTTTGATTATCCGACTGTTTCATACTCCCACCACATTTCCATACATTCTGTCTGTTTTGACCCGGCCGCACCAAATATACCTGGAAAATGCTGCCGGCAATGTCTATACCGCGCCCAAATCCTCTGTTCGGTCAATGTCCTTAAGTTCTTCCTCCGGCACCTCCATGGTCCACACATCCCCGGGATGCGCCTTCATGATTACGCTTCCTCCCCTGTCGCCGCGAAGTCCCATAAGTTCTTTCCTGTAAAAGCTGCTGAAAACAGCGGGATTTCCCCGCCTTCCCTGATGGCACACACAGCCCATGCCCTTCCCTGACAGCCGGAAACCATGTATGAATTCCTTCAGGGTGGACGTACTCATATATGGCTGGTCGGCCACTGAAAACAGAAGGGCCTCTGATTCAGGAGAGGCCGATGAAGTCCCTAATCTGAGAGAGGCGGTGATTCCCTCACCGCTGAATCTGTTGGGAACTGCCAGTAGTCCCCGGCTCTCAGCCTGCTTTAAAATCGCCTCATACTGGCTGACCACCAGAACCTCTGTCTGGTGTCCCTCTTTCTCCAGCTCCCCTGCCGCCTGGCAGATGCAGTCAAGCCCATGGCGGTAAAGCTCTTTTCCCTTAAAGGGTACCAGCAGCTTATTAGAGCCAAAACGGCTTCCAAATCCGGAAGCCATATAGATAAATGAAATCCTCATTCCCCTTAACCATCCTTTAAAATAACCGGGCGGAGCCATCCTTGTCAGGATGTCCGCATGCAATCCCCGATGTCTCTCCCATACAATCCAGCATTTCTCCGGCCAGCGCTGCTTCCTGCGGGGTGTCGGCCTGGTTGAATACAGGCAGGACCTCGGTTCCCGGATGGGCTGCCCGCAGAGGCAGCAGATATCCATGCTTCATCAGTGTCATCATATCTTCTTTTTGTATGATCCAGTCTGTCTTATGCTTTGCGTTCAGCTCCAATGCATCTGTCCCGCTGCCTCGCTGCTCCCGGCTATCCTCATACATCTTCCGGCCATAGCGTTTCATCAGATCCACGGCCACCTCAAGCCTCAGGCAGCAGTTCTCAGCCCGCTTTCCAAGGGATGTCAGGCCATTGAGACATAAAATCATATCTGTATTGTCCGGTATCACCGGCTCTCCGGCCCTCGGCACCTTCAAAGGCAGGCGTCTGGAACCGTCGGCCTCCACCAGCACCAAATCCGCCAGGGAACAGGCTTCTTTATATAATTCCCAGCCTGTAAATGTAATTTTTCCCTTCTCTGCCGTCCTTCCGGCTACCGCCAGGCCGCGGCGTTCCAGAACGGTCCTGATTTCTTCTGCATTGCCGTCAAATACTCCGAACGCACCGGGGCGGGCCATATGGGTCGTGGTAACCACCAGGACCTTAAGTCCCCGTCCCACGGCCTCCCAGGCCAGTCTGCGGATAGTGGATGTCTTGCCGCCCGCTCCTGCAAGAGATACCACAAAAGGGCCCGGTCCTTTCCCGGACCGTGCCTGCTTTATCCGTCCATTAAGCCCCAGGCCATGCCACAGGCTGTCTGTTCCGGTCCATATGCCGCACTGGTAAAAATAAGCCCTCATGGCAATTTCTCCATTTTTACAGTTGATGCAAACCCTTATTTTGATACTTTGACTATTTTATCATAAAACAGTGGATTGGGAAAGATGATTTTCCCTTCCATTCAAAACTTACATCCAAAAATTATCATTCAAAAACAGCCGGAAACAAGGGGCATCCCCTGCTTCCGGCTGCTGTTCTATTCCTGCATTCTATTCCTGCTGTTCTATCTCTGCTGGATTTTATCCTGCCCGGCCTTACTCCGGCCTTGCCCGGGCCTTATTCCATCCTTACCCCGTCCTTATTTCTGGATGTTATTCCTGATCACACCATACAAATCAAAACTCAGGATACCAAACACTAATATAACTCCGATGACTGCCATAACTGATTCCTTCCTTTCAAAATGTTTTCCATCACTGTGATAGATTCATTATATGTCAGGCAGACCGGTTGCGCAATCCGCATTATATCTAATCTTTTGGTGAACACCCATTTGTTTTTTGTGCATGAATGCAAAATATTTTAGATTACCTAAAAATTTTTGTATTTATTTCTTTTTACCCATCCTGTCAGCTCTGCGGGCGATCAGTTCCCCTGCTATGCTGATGGCAATTTCCGCCGGAGTCTCTGCTCCTATGTCCGTGCCGATAGGCATATGGCACTTTTGGATTTCCTCCAGGGAGAAGCCGTCCGCCAGCAGCTTATCCGTCACCACCCGTATCTTGTTCCTGCTTCCCATGATTCCGATGTAATAAGGATGCAGAGCCATGGCCTGCTTCTGCACGTAATAATCAAACTGGTGCCCTCTGGTCATGACGCACACATAGTCTCTGGAACGGATATCCACATAATCGCTGATATGTTCCATATCCCCCACCACGGTCCTCTCTGCCTGTGGAAACACCTGGGGATTGGCAAACGCCTCCCTGTCATCCATAACCACGCAGCGGAATCCCACATGGGCCAGCACCGGAACCAGCTCCTGGGCCACATGACCGCCTCCGAATATATAAACAGTCCCGGCCTGTACCAGGGGCTCGATATAAAACTTTCGTCCATCCACTTCCTTCTGGAGAGCATTGCTGCCGAAAAGTTCCCCCTCTAACAGCTGTCCCAGCCCCTTAATACCGGACAGCCCCAGACTGGGGCTGTAAAGGCCCATCTGCCAGCATGTCTCGTCGGTGATATCCAGTATAAGCCAGCTGTCCTCATCCTTTGAGAGGACATCCAGGACCTGGCCGCAGAAACCGGTCAGCACCTGGTCGCCGGGACGGATGTACTGGAAATATACCACCACATTTCCTCCGCACACCATTCCGATATCCGCCACCTGGTTCCTGGTAAGTGTGAATCCTTTGGCAAAGGAAGCCTTGTCCTCCATGGCCTTAAGGGCTGCCTGTATTGCCTGGTACTCCACGGCGCCTCCGCCTACGGTTCCTTCTATGGACCCGTCCTTCCTTACCAGCATCCGGGATCCGGTTCCCCTGGGAGTGGAGCCGGAACTGGCAATGATAGTCACCAGGACAGCTTCCTCCCCCTGTTCCAATAATTGTCTTAACTCTGTAAATAATGTTTTCATGACTCCGTCTCTTCCTCCCCGGTAAAATATTTTTTGTAAAGCCGCTCCCCCTCCATGCGCAGTTCCCTTTCCATCCGCAGGTAGCGGTCCAGAAAAACCTTAGACTTGGGCGTAAGCTGTGAAAATCCTCCCTCCGCCCCTCCTGACTGTGTAATCAGCAGCGGGTAGCCCAGCTGCCGCTCCGCCTCTTTTAAAATCTTCCATCCTTTGGTATAGGACATATGCATCTGCCTGCAGGCTGTCTGCATGGAGCCTGTGTGGTCGATCAGAGACAGGAACTGGGCTGCCTGGGGTCCGAAAAACCCTTCATTGCGCTCCAATGTCAGCTGTACCTGGGGATATACGGCCAGCTTTTCCCTGCCCAGGCTGCCCAGGGCACAGTCCTCGTCCGATTCCACGGCCATGATAATCCCCTCATCCTCCACCGGAATTTCTTCCAGCTGCCCATTGATTTCCGGCTGCCGCAGGGCCCCTCTGAGTCCTCTCTCGCCGTGATAGACCAAAAGAGACGGAATGGCTGCCTTGGACACCAGAACCGGATGGCCCCGTTTCCCGTTATACACAGGACAGGCGGCCATGGCCCGGGACCCCATCATCCGCTGTATGGTGTCCGGAAGGAACATGGGGAATTTGGCAGGCAGGATAAATACCCTGTCGCATAAATCCTCTATATAATTTAACCCCATACAGATGCTGTAATACATCTGAGTCTGCTCATAATCCTGGTTGCGCAGGCAGATGACCCGCAGTCCGGCAATATGCTTTTCCACCTCGTCCGCCTTCTGCCCTGTAATCACTACCACCGGATCGATTCCCGCCCGTTTCAGTGTGATGATGATTCTTCGTATAACCGTGCTGTCCCCCACGGGAAGCATGGGCTGAAAACGGCTGATTGTGCTCTTGTGGCCTGCTGCGATAATGACAGCCCCTGTCTTCATAAGTCTGTTCCGCCTTTCCTGGTATATTAACAGTCTGGTACGCGCCCCTAAAGTTCTCCTGTCAGGAGCAAAAGAGCGGAGGGCTCCACCCTGAGCCACCGGGGAACCACTCCCGCCGTATCGTGGGTGTGGATATCCTTCTCCTTCTTCCACCACAAACCATTCTGTAAAGTAATATACCACTCAAACGGCATTTCGGAAATACATGGAGCGCATACTTTTATAAGATTTGCGTCTTCCCGCTCCATATAAGCCCTGGCACTGCTCTCCGACAGTGGTTCAAAATCATGGGCCCTGATGCCCACGCTTGTTATGTCATCGCCCACGGGACGGTCCGTGGCCAGCTCCAGCCCATCCCAGTCCACGGCCCGTATCCTGCGTTCCCCCAGCCGTTCAATCCTGGATATGTTCTTACATCCCGTAAGCCTGGCTGCCCGGCATGTGACCGGGTTCTGGAAGATGTCCCGTGTCCTTCCGGCTGCCAGCACGTATCCCCGGTCCATGAGCAGCAGATTGTCGCAGAGCTGGTAGGCCTCATCCCTGTCATGGGTCACCATAACGGTCACACCGTCATAATCCTTAAGTGCGTCCGCCAGCTCCAGGCGCAGCCCTTCCCTCAGGTATGTGTCCATGGCTGAAAACGGCTCGTCCAACAGCAGCGCCTCAGGCTCATAGGCCAGGCTCCTGGCCAGGGCCACTCTCTGCTGCTGTCCTCCCGACAGCTGGCCCGGGAATCGCTTTTCCAACCCCTGGAGCCGGAACCGCTCCACCATCTCGGACACCTTCTGCTGCCTGGCTTCCCCGGACATGGGCCGGCGCCTTCTAAGCCCCGCGTTTCCCCGTCCCCCCTTTAATCCGACCATGATGTTCTGCTCCACGGTCATGCCCGGAAACAGGGCATAGTTCTGGAACAGGTAGCCCACACGCCTTACCTGGGGCCTCTCATTGATCTTAAGGGCAGAGTCATAGAGAACACGGCCCCCTGCCGCCTCTCCCTGGGCATAGCGCAGGGCAATCCTGCCCTGGTCCGGGCGGATAATGCCGGCTATGGATTTTAAGGTCATGCTTTTGCCGCAGCCCGACGGCCCCAGTATGCCCAGGCATCCCCGTCCGGCCTCAAAGCTGATGTCCAGGCTGAAATCCTTTAATTTCTTTCTTATATCAACTTCCAAATGAAGATTGTATTCTGAGTTCACGGCTGTTCCCCTTTCATCCCTTCCGGTTTACGGGCCTTAATGCTGCCCAGTTCATCAATATGATGGACAGGAATGCGATGACCACAATAACCGCCACATAGCGGTACGCCGTATCCATATTTCCTGCGGCCACCTCTGAATAGACCGCCATGGGAAGGGTCCTTGTTTTGCCTGCTATGTTTCCCGCAATCATGGCAGTGGCCCCAAATTCTCCCAGGCCCCTTGCAAATGCCAGGACGCCTCCGCTGACAACCCCCGGCAGACCTCCGGTCATGAGCACCTTCCAGAAAATGCTCCACTCGCTCATGCCCAGGGTCCTGGCTGCCGCCACCAGGTTCTGGTCCACCTGTTCAAATGCGCCCCTGGCAGAGCGGTACATTAAAGGAAAGGACATGACCACGGCTGCAATCACTGTGGCTGTCCATGAAAATGCGATTTTAACACTGAAATATTCAATAAAAAACTGTCCTACCGGCCGTTTAACCCCGAACATATAGAGAAGGAAAAAACCGGCCACCGTAGGGGGAAGGACAAGGGGCAGCGTGAGCACGCCGTCCCAAATCAGCTTCCAAGTTTCATTTTTCATGCTCACCACAGCCCATGCCGCAAAGATTCCCAGAAAAAACGTAATGAATATCGACAGGCTGGCTGTCTTCATAGATATCAGTATCGGTGACCAGTCCATGGATGGTTCCTCCCCTTTTCCTTACTCGCCTTTTGTGAATCCGTATTCTTCAAATACCTTCATGGCTTCGTCCGTCTTAAGGAATTCCACAAAGTTCTTTGCTTCCTCCGGATGAGCCGTGTTCTTTACTACCGCCACAGGATAAATGACCTTCTTGGCAAGGCTTCCCTCCGGAGCCTCTGCCACCACTTCCACCTTGTCCGCCATGCTGGCTGCATCGGTGGCGTATACAATACCTGCGTCAGCGCTGGATGCGGCCACCTGGTTAAGCACCTCTGTCACGTTGGTTCCAAAGCTTACCTTGTCCTGTATCTTATCCCAGATTCCCAGGCTGGCAAGGGCTTCTTCTGCATACTGTCCGGCCGGCACGCTGGCAGGATCCCCGAGAGCAATGGTCTCTGCCTTCTCAATGTCCTCAAACTTCTCTATACCCGCGCTGCTGCCTGCCGGAACAATGAGCACAATCTTGTTCTCCAGCAGGCTGGTGATGGTGTCGGATTCAATCATGCCCTCCTCGTCCAGGGCTGTCATCTGCTTTGCCGCGGCCGACATAAACACATCTGCCTCCAGTCCTTCCTCAATCTGTGTCTGAAGCTTGCCTGAGCTGTCATAGGTACCCTTCACTGTCACGCCCGGATACTGCTCCTGGAACATGGGAATCAGTTCATCCTCATAGGCGTTCTTAAGGCTGGCCGCCGCCGCAACCAGAATCTCTGTGGATTCGCCTGCCCGGGCTGCGGTGGTCTCCACGGCAGAAGTCTCTGCTTCTGTCTCTGCTGCAGTGGCAGTTGCCTGCGTTGTCTCTGCCTCGGTAGCTGCTGCTGTCCCCTTTGTGCCGCCTGAGCATCCGGTCAGAGCTGCCGCTGCCATCACTGCCGCCATCATCATGCAAACCTGTTTCTTCATAATTAAATCCTCCCGAATTCTGAATCTTATTTTTATATACAAATACAGGTACTCGTTATACTCACATGACCATATCGTCACCCACATAAATGCTCATCTGCAGAGGATGAGCATTTATACCGGACAAATACCTGTATTCCTATATTCTTGTTATGGAGCTCTCCGAAGCATGTCTGAACCTGCTCTCAGGCGCGCACCCGGCATAGGCAGCGGGTGCTATATTCACTGATCATTACGCAGCGCCGTGTTATCTTCTGGCACACTCTGAGGCGCTTCCCCTGAGTATCTTAAGGCCATGGTCAAGGCTTCCCATAATGAAGCCAAGACTCTCCTTAACCGCTTTGGGGCTTCCCGGCAGGTTCACAATCAGGGTCGTTCCCCGGATAACAGACACGCCTCTGCTGAGCATGGCCCAGTCCGTCACCTCCATGGACTTCATGCGGATAAATTCAGCGATTCCGGGCGCATTGCGCTCAGCCACAGCCATGGTGGCCTCCGGCGTCTGATCCCTGAGGGAAAATCCCGTTCCTCCGCTGGTCAGCACCAGATCCACCTGGCGGCTGTCGGCCAGACGTATAAGCTGGGTCTTTAACTGGCCCGGCTCATCCGGCAGGAGCAGAAGCTCCACCACCTCATATCCGGCTGCCTCCAGCATCTCCTTGGCCGCAGGACCGCTCTCGTCCTTCCGCTCTCCTCTGGCGCCCTTGTCGCTGAGGGTAATGACGGCAGCCGTAAAGGGCCGTTCCTCTGCAGGCGGCTCCACCCGCATCACATCCCCGGGACGGATAATTCCCTCACGGATGACTCTGGCAAACACGCCTTCCTTCGGCATGATGCACTCGCCCATGCGCTTGTAGATAGCACAGTGGCTGTGGCATTCCTTTCCTATCTGGGTCATCTCCAGCTGCACATCCCCCGCGTACAGTCTGGTACCCACGGGAAGGCTTCTGAAATCAATGCCCTCCACCACCAGGTTCTCGCCAAAGGCCCCGTCTATGACATTGGCTCCGCGCTCGTTGAACGCCATCACCTTATCATAGGAGAGAAGGCTTACCTGACGGTGCCAGTGGCCTGCGTGGGCATCTCCCTCAATACCGAAATCCACCAGGAAATGCCCCTCTTCTATGGCCCTCTTCTCAATTCCCCGTTTATCACTGATACAGATGGCCTTCACCACTCCGGTGGGACAGACACCCTGTTTTATCTGCTCTGACATATACCTTATCCTCCAATAGCAATCATGTTGTGTGCTTCTGTTATCTGACCCGGACGCTCGAAGCAGTGGGCCGCGGGTTTGCATAATACAGCCTGTTCCATGGCCTTCCTCAGTTCCCTCTGAAGCCCCTCGTCAGATGGGCAGCCGGCATAGGGCCAGCGGTAATGCCCCTCCTCCTCAGGCCGTTCCTGTCCTTTTCTCAGTATCCGCCTCAAATCCACTCCGTCCTCATAGCACAGACAGGGTTTCAGATACCCCTGGGACGTAAGGCGCACCCGGTTGCAGTCGCTGCAGAATTTTCCGTGGATCGCGCTGATCAGTCCGATACTGCCCTTAAATCCCGGTATCCGGTAGTAGACAGCCGGTCCGAAGCCATGGACCCGGTCATCCTCCTCCATATCGGGGTATGCCCTCATCATCTCCTCCAGCAGCTCCTGGTGGTTGATGGTCTTAAAATTCTTTCCGTAGCCAATGGGCATCATCTCAATAAACCGCACATCCACCGGGTATTCCCTTGCCAGCTCCACCATCTGCCGCCAGCCATCCTGTCCGGCTTCCCGCTGTTCCTTGTCCATCTGGCTGAAATCAATGGATACCGCATTGATTTTTACGGATACAGGCATGGCGCAGGCCCGCCTGACGGCTTCCATCACAGTGCCCAGGGCGTCGGTTCCCGTTATCCTCTGGTACAGGTCCCTGTCCAGGGTGTCAAGGCTTATATTGATGCCGTCTATCCCGGCCTCCGCCAAATCGTCCAGATACCGCTCCAGCAGCACGCCGTTGGTGGTTATGGTTACCTTCTCAATGCCCGGCGTGCTCTTAAGCTGCTTCACCAGCTGGCAGCAGTCCCTGCGCACCAGTGGTTCGCCCCCAGTCACCTTGATATGGCGTATGCCCAGGCCGGCAGCGCAGATTCCCACGGCCTGGATCTCCTCCAGAGACAGGATATCCCATCTGGGCACGCACTCCACCCCATAGGGCATGCAGTACTTACAGCGCAGGTTGCACCTGTCCGTAATGGATATCCTCATATAGTCAATGGTTCTTCCCAATGCATCCTTCATATTGCTCATCCCCTGTTCCGGGCACATCTGGGGTTATGGAATTCCCCGCTCTTGCCTCCGCTTTTATGTTCCAGGTAAATGTCTCCGATCTCCATGGACTTATCCACGGCCTTGCACATGTCGTAAACTGTCAGCAGCGCTACGGACACCCCGGTCAGCGCCTCCATCTCCACCCCGGTTTTTCCCGTGGTCCTGGCCGTGCAGACTGCCTCAATCTCATTGCTCTCTTTTTTTATGGTGAAATCCACGGTGAGCTTCGTAAGATTCAGTATATGGCACAGAGGAATCAGGTCCGAGGTCCTTTTGGCCCCCATAATGCCTGCCACTCTGGCAACCCCCAGCACATCTCCCTTTGCCATGGTTCCCCGGGCCACCTTCTCCAGGCACTCAGGGCTCATAAAAATACTGCCTCTGGCCACTGCCTCCCGCTTTGTCTCAGCCTTATCCCCTACATCTACCATCAGGGCATTGCCCTGGTCGTCAAAATGTGTAAATTCCATGTCTGTTTCCTTTCCAACGGTTTCCTCTCCAACGGTTTGTTACATCCCCTTGCCGAACCCGCAGTTGGGGAAGGTACATTCCGGACAGTTAAGGCAAAGCCCGCCCTGGCCCAATGCGGCCAGATCATCTGCCGTCACCTGGTCATCCGCCATGATTCTGGGCAGAACCAGGTCAAATATAGTACGCCTGGCATACATGACGCAGCCCGGAAGTCCCATGATGGCAACCGTACGGGGATTTTCCCCATCTTTAACCTGGTAATAGGCCAGCAGGAACATGGCTCCCGGCAGCACCGGCGCGCCGTAGGATACGATGTCTGCCCCGGTATTGCGGATGGCAAGCGGCGTCTTGTCGTCCGGGTCCACACTCATGCCTCCCGTACAGACAACCACGTCCGCGCCCTTTTGTATCATATCCAGGATGCTGGCCGTCACCTTGGTATCGTCATCGTTCCATGTCACATGGTCAATAACCTCTGTGTCAAACTCTGAAAGCTTTCCCCGGATCACAGGGGTGAAGGTATCCTTGATACGGCCGTAAAACACCTCGTTTCCCGTTGTAACGATACCCACCTTTTTATGTAAAAATGGTTTCAGCTCCAGGATGGGACATCCTTCTGTGGCCTCTGCGGCCGCCTTTTTTGCTGCCTCCATCTTTTCTTCCTCAATCACAAGAGGGATAATCCTGGTCCCTGCCAGCTTGTCCCCCTTCTTCACTGCAAAATTGCCGTGACGGGTGGCTATCATCATCTGTCCGAATCCGTTTACCGCCTTAAGTCCCCGGTTATCCACCTTTAAAAGGCCGTCACATGCTGCCGTCAGCTCAATCTTTCCTTCCTTTGCCTGGGAACGCTCCATATGCTGCCCTTTGCACATGTCGCAGAGAATCTCCGCCGCATCATTCTCATGAAGCATTCCATCTTCCTTCTCCCACACATAAAGCTGGTCCTTTCCCACACTTAAGAGGACCGGGATGTCTTCCTTCGTGACCACATGGCCCTTGCGGAATACCGCATCCTTTGTCACGCCCTTAATAATCTGGGTGATATCATGGCACAGTACGGTGCCTTCCGCATCCACTGTCTGAATCAGTTTCATTCTATTTAACCTCCGCCCGTTATTTATATTTTCAAATAACGCATTACATATAGAATAGCACCAGCGTTCGATTTTGTAAAGATACATACACTACAAATGGAAATTAATATATGTTTTTATCAGTTTATAAGAGAAAATGGCCGGGTGTTCCATCTGCGCGGCACACCTGACCATTTCCACACCCCTATGAGGTCATTCCTATTGAGATACGGAAATGTATCATTTTAGGACCTTGTTTCTGTATCTGGCTGTAATCATTCCAGTATCTGAGATTCATATAATCCTGAGGTGTATCCGCGTCCAGGTATATTCCCGGATCCTCCACCTCCGGTTCTGTAATCGGCACTCCCAGGTGCTCCATGGCCCCCTTAAGCCCTCCTGCGCCCTTATAGGCGCAGATATCCGGTACCAGCCGGGAATCCACCCGAACAGGATGGCCCGGACGGCCGCCGCAGACCGGGCGCACCAGAGCGCCCGGACATTCCATCACCTGCTTAAAGGTGTCCTGCTCTATCAGCGGGACGTCCGCAGGCGTAATGAGAATCCGGCTGCACAGGCCGGCGGCCCTGGATATCCCCAGTTTCACCGAGTCAAACATCTGGCTGGAGGCATAATTTTCATTGCGGACAAACATGATATCCAGAGGCCACAGATAATCCATCAGCTGGTCCGCTTTATATCCCGCCACTATGATGACCGGAGATGCCCCTGCTGTCTTAAGATTTTCAATGGCCCTTACAATTATGGTGCTGTCTCCCAGCTCCAGAAGGGGTTTGAATTCATGCATCCTGGAGGACAAACCTGCCGCCAGTATCACTGCTCCGGTCCTTTCCATAATATACCTCCTGAAGATACCTCCTGCTTCTGTCACGGCGGTGTTTCCCGGGACTTTGGCTAAACCTCCTGTCCCGGCGCCTTCACTATGACCATGACGCCCTTTGCCCGGGCAGCCACAGCGCCTTCCCGCTTAATGGTGCCCTGGGCCCGGATGGAACGTCCCGTTCCAAATTCTGTCACCTGCGCCTCACACTCAATCCGTTCCCCCACATGGACCGGAACCTTGTAATCCAGTTCCAGATGGGCTGTCACCACATCCAGGTCCGTATAGTAGAGGGCGTGTGCCATAAGGTCATCCATAATGGAAGCCATGATGCCCCCGTGAAGCATGCCTTCATATCCTACATACGGCTTTTCCACGGTCCACAAGGCCCTGGCCCAGCCTTCTCCCTCTGTAATGTCCAGGTGCAGCCCTATGGGATTCAGGCTTCCGCAGACAAAGCAGTTATCTGATTCCATCCTTCTCATACACGTTTCCTCATTTCCCTAAAAATGGTCTCCCAGGCGTCCCCAGGTCTCTGAGAACAGGCCGGCGTCCATGAGGGCCGGTCCCCCCTCAGGTATGATTGGCTTAAAGCCCATGTGGTCCAATATCTGTGTCTGTATATCAATGCCCGGAGCCACCTCGGCCAGCACCATGCCCTGGGCTGTCCTCTTAATCACGCACCGCTCCGTGATGAATGTAACCCGGTTTCCCTTTGCCAGGCACTGCTGCGCGTTAAAAGAAAGCTGTGCGCAGGATTCCACGAACTTGTCAAAACGTCCCTCCTGGTCAATGCACATCTTACCGTCTTCAATGTGACATTTCAGCCCTCCTGCCGTAAATGAACCCACAAAAATGGAGTGTCTGGCGTTGGCCGATATATTGGGGAAGCCGCCCACCCCGGCTATCTTGCCGTTGAGGAATGTGGTATTTACATTGCCGTCTCTGTCCACCTCGCTGAGTCCGAATACAGCCACATCCAGTCCGCCCTGGTCAAAGAAGCTGAAGTGGTCTGTCTGGGGATACATGGCCACCGGATTATAATGGGCGCCAAAGTCTCCTCCCGGCGCAGGAATTCCTCCGATGAGGCCGGACTCTGATATAAGGGTCACCTGTGAGTCAACCCCCTCCTCCATGAGCACATTGGGAACCAGTCCGGGCATCCCGATGCCCAGATTGCACTTGTCTCCCCCATGTATTTCCATGGCAGTGCGCCTTGTGAATACTTTCTTGTCATCTAACGGAAGGGGCGCTGCGCTGTTCTTCATGGGGATGCGGATTTCTCCGGTAAAGGCAGGATTAAAGTGGGTGATATGGGTCTGCATCATGCGATCCGGATGCTCTGCAACACATATATAATCCACCAGAATTCCCGGCACCTTCACATTCCTGGGGTCCAGGGTCCCTGTGGCGGCCACCCGCTCCACCTGGGCAATGACAACAGCACCCGCTGCCTTTGCAGCCATGGCCAGGTCCAGCGGCTCGCAGGGCATGCATTCCTTCTCGTACGTCAGATTTCCGTCCTCATCCGCGGTGGTGGCCCGCAAAAGGGCCACTGTCAGCTTGGGCAGTGTATAAAACAGATACTCTTCTCCAAGGAAGTCGGGAATGTATGTGACAATCTGTTTCCCTTCCTTTTTTGTCTTTTCATTGATCATGGCCCCGTCGTATCTCGGGTCCATAAACGTGCCCAGTCCCACCTTTGTCAGAAGCCCGGGAAAGCCCCGTCCCATCTCCCGCCAAATCTGCCCCACCACTCCCAGGGGAATGTTGTATGCCAGAATCTTGTTGTCCACGATTTGTTTTGTCACCTTAAAGGAACATCCCACATGGCCGTGTATGCTGCATGAAAGCAGTCCGTCGTGAGCCAGGGCACACTCCCCCCTGCAGGTTTTTCCGTCCTCAGACATCCGGCCGAAATCCCCCTGGCCCGCGCCGTGGATATGGGTAATGCCCGATGGGTGTCCTGTTTCCATAAATCTGTTCTCAATTGCAAGCCCGATTTCCTCAGGCCAGCCTGTCATTCCCTGGACTGCCGAACCGATGACCGCTCCGTCCTGCACCAGCTCTGCCGCCTCTTTCACTGTTATGATTTTTGCCATGTATCCCTACCGTCCTTTCCTGTCTCTCCGGCCCTCTGACCAGAGACAGCTGTCTCCCTATCTGGCCGCCGCAGTCCTCCTGATTCCGTTTCCGCCTGCCGCAGTTCTCCCGTTCCCGTTTCCGCCTGCCGCAGTTCTTCCGTTTCCGTCTGCCGCAGTCCTCCCTCTCCCGTTTCCGGCTCCGTCTGCCGCGTCCCCCTTCCTTCCAGATGCTCCCTGGCAAGGCTTCGCAGCTGGCCCTTGGATATCTTCCCGGTAGCTGATATGGGGAAATGGTCTGTCAGCTCTATCTCCTGGGGAATCTTGATGGTGGCGATTTTTCCCCGGCACCAGTTCCTCAGGCCTTCTTTTGTAACCACCGCGCCTTCCTTTGGGCGGATGAAGGCATATACCAGCTCGCCGTACTGTTCATCCGGCGCGCCCACCACGGCCACATCCTCCACCGGCTCATAATTGCGTATAAAATCTTCTATTTCCCTGGGGCTTATATTCTCCCCGCCCCGTATGATTAAATCCTTGCATCTTCCCTTCAGGGTCAGAAGCCCGTCCTCTGACAGAGAGGCAATATCCCCGGTGTGTAGCCAGCCCTCCCGGTCCACTGCCTTTTCCGTCTCCTCCGGATTGCTGTAATACCCCTTCATCACTCCGTAGCTTTTGATGCACAGTTCACCGGCCCGGCCCGGTCCCAGCACCCGGCCTGTGGTTAAATCCTGTATCCGGCCCGTAACCCCCGGCCACAGCCTTCCCACGGTGGAGACCGCTGTTTCCAGACTGTCGTCCATGGAGGTGCTGCTGATTCCCGGTCCCGCCTCTGTCATTCCGTACATAACAACTGCCGCCTCTGCCCCCATAACCCGTTTCATGTCCCTTAGGGTATGTTCCGGACAGGGCGCTCCGGCCGTGACGCACAGGCGCAGGCATAAATCCTCCCTGCCGGCCTTTCCTTCCCTCATCTCTCGGATAAGGCGGATATAGACAGTAGGTACGCTGCACAGCACCGTGCATCGCTCCTTCCTCAGCATTTCCAAAAGGCAGATTCTGTCCGTTTTCTCGTAACAGACCAGGGCTGCTCCGGCCATCATGGAACTCAGCACGGATCCCACACAGCCAAAGGAGTGGAACATGGGCGGCGTCATACACAGCCGGTCCTCCTTCTCCAGCCCCAGGTACTGTACATGAATCCAAGCATTTTCCAGAATCTGGCAGTGATTCAGCATCACACCCTTTGGCACACCGCTGGTACCGGAGGTATGGATAATGGTGGCGTCGTCAAAAGGACGGACCGCCTTCATCCTCTCCTTCAGCAGACTGTCACCCATTGACATTCCCAGTTCCATCAGCTTCTCAAACTGCCAGGCGCAGCTCCTGGGCCGTTCCTGGTCCGTGACAATCACATGGCGCAGCAAAGGCAGACGGGGCGCATAAATCCTTCCGGGAACAGCCTCCTTAAGTTCCGGGCTGATCTGGTAAAACATGTCCATGTGCTCCCTGTTCTTGATTCCCTGCTTAAGGATGACCGCCTTCACATCCGCCCTGTGGAGCAGGCACTCCAGCATATCCTTCTTTTCGTGGATGTTCAGGTTCACTATCACTGCCCCGGTCTTCTCGATAGCTATTTTAGTCACCACATTTTCCCAGCAATTATCCATAATAACCGCCACATGGTCCCCTTTTAAGATACCTATGTGCATCAGCCCTTTTGCCAGACCGTCGCTGCGCCTCTTGACCTCCCTGTATGTAAGGCGCACACCTGCCAGGCTGTCAACCACAGCCTCCCTGTCGGGAAAGCGCCGTGCCTGTATATCCGCCAGCTCACCCAGGGTCAGATGGATGTACCGGTTGAGACAGACATGGTAAGGCCTGCCCTCCCATATGGCCTCCACGCACTCCCGGCCGGATACCAGGGGTTTGTTCCTGCATATCCCTGAAAGCATATCCGCGAAGGCCTCTGAACAGGGCACAGCGCCCCTGAAATCCAGCAGGCAGCCGTTCCTGTCAAAGAGAAAGGAGGCTTCCCCGGGACTGTTCTCATCCCTGCAAACCACTGCTTCTATTCTTCTCTTTCCGTCAATCAGGTCTTCCATCCAACCTTCCCCTATCTCTGAGCCCGTTTTTTCATAGCTGTCAGAACAAACAATATAATCAATGCCACCACGCCCATGGCACCCACTGCCATCAGCGGCACGCTATATGACCCTGTGTTGTCGTAGAGACTGTTGGCCAGAATCGGCCCTATGTAACCGCCAAGGGCAAATCCGATAAACATAATGCCGTAATTAACCCCGTTATATTTGATTCCAAAGGCATCTGCCGTCAGAGCCGGATAAACACCCATGCTTCCGCCGTAACACATGGCGATCAGCATGGCAAATACCAGGAACAGGGCCAGTGAGCCGCTTTCCGTAAACGCGGACAGGGCAAAGCCGCTTACCGCTACAATCACCGCCATGATGCCCAGAGCCGGATACCGCCCCACTTTATCGGAAACCCATCCCCAGAGCACCCTGCCTCCCGTATTGGCCAGACCAATGATACTGACCGCGGTTGCCGCCACTGCCGCGTCCACCCCGCCTATGGCCTGGGCCATGGGAGATCCCTGGCTCACCACCATAAGGCCGCCTGTGGCAAATATGGTAAATGCAATGATCATCAGATAAAATCTTGTGTCGGCCAGCATCAGCTTCCAGTTCTTTCCTTCTGCAGAAGCACCCGAACTGTTCTTCACTGCCGGAGGCGTCCAGCCAGTGGGCATCCATCCCTCAGGAGGTTCGGTTATGAAACAGGCAGCTATGATTATCATAACACCAAACAGGATTCCCAGCACCCGGAAGGTAAACATGACGCCGCCGGAACCAATCAGGGACTGCATAATAGGCGGGAAAATAATGCTGCCTGCCCCGTAGGCAGCCGTGGATATGCCTGCAATCAATCCCCGCTTGTCCGGGAAAAACCGCACCGTATTGCCGATGGTAATGCCATAGGCAAAGGCAATTCCAAAACCGCAGAGAAGTCCGTATGTCACATAGAGCATGGTCAGGCTGTGGATAAAGCTGGTGCATATGAGTCCCGCGCTGAACAGGATTCCTCCCAGCCACACCACATTTCTGGGCCCCTTAAGCTTCTTTTGAAGTCCGTTGCCCGCAATCATGGGAATGGGCGCCACACCGCTGCAGATTGTAAATGCCAGGGCCAGCTGCGACTTCTGCACCTCTGTTCCGAATATCACTGTCCCCTCGTTGAAAAGTCCTGTCTGGTAAACACTCCATGCAAACCCCGTACCGATACATATATTAACAATAACACTGGCAACCAGTACCGCCCACCTTTTTTTCATCAGATCCATAAATAACCTTCTTCCTTGTCCGCCTAAAGACCTGCTGTTAATTGTTATTTTTTTAACATTAATTTGAAAAATATAGTTACGGTTCCACCTCCGCCGGAGCACATCTGACACCCGCTCCGGGAAGGTGAAACCATAAACTCCCAGTCATCCATGTACTTTTATGCCTGGACCGCCCCCATATCCAGAATCATCTTCTTTATAAGAGCCCTTACCTCCTGTATCTTATATGAATTATTGGCCATGGCCGCGGTCCCCTCCACTGCCAGTTCAGCAGCGGCCTCTGCCAGCGCCTCATCCGGCTTCCTGCCGGCTAAGAACGCCTCCACCTTTTTCCGCTCCATGGGCACCGGGGCCACGCCGCCCAGAACGATCCGCGCATCCTCTATGAGGCCGTCCTTCATCCTGTATGCGTAAGCCAGGCTGACAATGGCAAAATCCACTGCCTCACGGACCCTGAATTTATCATAGGCCGTGGTATATCCTTCCGGTACCCTGAACCGGACAGCCGTCACCAGCTCGTCTGTATCCAGCATGTCAGCTGCTTTCAGGCGGGTGGTAAAGAAGTCCGCCGCCCTTACGGTTTTCTTTGTGGTCACAATCCGGGCGTCTAACAGGATGAGCACCGGTGAAATGTCCGAGGCGTTGACGGAGTAGCAGCCGCAGTTCATGCACCGTCCGGCCTCCCTGGCCGCTTCCTCCCCGGTCAGGGTGAAGCTGTCCTCCTTATCCAGGGCCCGCTCTGCGGCAGACAGCTCTTTGTCCTTTACCGCGTGCTCCTCCTTGACGCCTGCGGTGTCAAAATGGATAAACTTATCTTCCCTGCGCCGCTCAGGCATGACTGCATAGCCCCTGTTAATGGCCTCCGCCGCGTTGCGCCCGGAGCGCACGCCCTGGATCACGGTGGCCGGTCCTGTGGTGGCGTCGCCTCCGGCATAAATCCCGGACTTGCTGGTGGCCTGTGTGTCCTTGTCCACCTGAATCAGTCCCCGTTCCAGGGCAAGGCCGTATTTGTCGCCCAGGAAACTCAAATCCACCTTCTGCCCCGCTGCCATCAGAATGGAGTCCGCCGATACCCTGAGAGTCTCCTCCCGGTCGTACCGGGGATTGAAACGCCCGTTCTCATCCTTGACGGAGGTACAGCGCATAAGCTCCATTCCCGTGACCTGGCTGCCCTCATAGATTGCCTTTGATACGCCGTAGGACGGCATGATTTCAATGCCCTCCTCCCTGGCCCTTGCAATCTCTTCCCTGCTGGCCGGCATCTCCGGCTCGGACTCCAGGCAGGCCAGGGTGACGCTCTCTGCGCCCAGGCGCCTGGCGGTTATGGCCACGTCCATTGCCACATTTCCGCCTCCCACCACCAGTACATGGCGGCGGTCCTTTTTGTTCATCCACTGGTTGACTTCCATCAGGAACTGGAGGCCGAACTCCGTGAACTCCTCGCCGTCAAATCCCAGCACAGGACGTTTCCAGGCGCCGGTGGCATAGAACACATTGTCATACTCCTTCTCCAGATCCTCTGCCTGTATATCCTCCCCCAGACAGCAGCCCAGGCGGAAGCGGATTCCCATTTTTTCATAGGCGGCAGCCACCTGCTTCACATAGGACTTGGGCAGCCTGTAGTTGGGAATGGCATAGGTCAGCATGCCGCCCGGCTCCTCCATCTTGTCAAAGACCGTCACATCATGGCCCGCCTTCCTCAGATAATAGGCAGCGCTTAGGCCGGCCGGACCGGCTCCCACTAAAGCCACCTTATGGCCTGTCTCTGTTTCCGGCGCCCTGTAAAATGTGTCCGGGTGCTCCAGTATGTAATCCCCCACATACCGCTCCACGCCGTGGATGGACACGCTCTCATCGGAACCGCAGCGGTTGCACTGCTCCTGGCATGTATGTGCGCAGACCCTGGATGTAATCATGGGAATGGGGTTGGCTTCCATCAGGATATGGGCCGCTCCCTCCACATCCCCTTGCCGAAGCCGCTCCATATAAGCCGGTATGTCCGTATTGGCCGGACACTGGACAGAACACGGTGTGGTGTGGACCTTCATGCCCCCGAATATGGAATGGTAACGGTTGTCTCCCATAACGGCATAGCACTCTTTTCCGCCCTTTCTCATACAGTCCATCCTGCCGCCGATGCCGTGGGGATAGCGGTAAAACCAGCAGCGCACATCCTGGCATATGTTGCCTCCCATGGTGGCCACATTGCGGATTAACGGTGTTGCCACGGAGCGGGCCGCCTGAGAGAGGACCGGAGCCTTTTCATTGAGCAGGTCCGACTTTACGATGTCGCAGAGTTTTGTCAGGGCGCCTATTTCTATGGTGTCCCCGTCCTGCTTTATGTATTCCCCGCCCCGGACGGTCTTAAGGTCAACCACTTTTTCCGGATAATCCTCCAGAATCTGTTCCTTTAACACTCCAATCAGGTCGGAGCCCCCTGCCATTACGACTGTTTTCCCTTTTGGGGACTCTTTTAATAAGGAGACTGCCTCATCAAAGGTGGCAGCGCTCTCATGCTCGAAATATTTCACAGTGAATCCTCCCCTCTTATGCTTTGCCTAACGCCTTAAGTATAACTGCCGGAGTTGCCGGGTAATCCTTGATGTCCACGCCGATTGCGTTGGAAATGGCCATCAGCACCGCGCTGGCTCCTGCCGCACCGGAAATCTCGCCAATTCCCAGGGCCTTAAACATGAAGGAATCTATCTGGGATTCCATGATATAGGCGTCATATGGCGGGAATTCATTGAACGTTCTCCACTTATAATCTATCAGGCTGGAGGTTAAAAGCCTTCCTGTGGACGGATCCAGGATACACTCCTCAAATATGGCTGTATCAATACAGGCTGATCCAAATCCTCCGTGCAGCTGCATCTCCACTGCCTTGGAATCAATAATCTGTCCGATGTCCGTGCCTCCGGCCACCTTCACCAGCTTGGTATTGCCGGTTTCCAGGTCCACCTCCGCCTCCACGAATATGGCCATACAGCTGGGGATATTGAACATCTCCATGTGCTTTCCATATCCCACAATGCTCAGTTCCTTGGGGGCCAGCTTGAACATGGGCACTACCAGCTGCGGGTTATCCCGCACATAGACCATAAAGTCCTTTGTGTCCAGCTGGTCAACGGAGCGCTTAAAGTAAAGGGCGCCCAGCTCCAGGGCTTTTTTCTTTGCCTCCATGGCTGCCAGGGATACTGCCTTGCCTGTGGTAATGGTGCCTCTGGAACCGCAGAGACCGTAGTTGGACGGATTGAACTTGGAGCCCGGCTCCGTGATGGATACCTTTTCCACCGGCACATTGAGGACCTCGGCCACAATCTTGCACGCGTTGCTTCTGGTACCCATGCCGGATTCCGTGATGTCACACTCAATGATGGCCGTGGACGCCCTGCGGCTGCCCACCAAGTCCGGAACAATCCTTACAATGGCCTCTGTGTTGTCCTCGCTGATATCAGCATTTCCGATGACGCCCATGCCCACGCCCCTTGCCTTGGTTCCGTTTACACATGTGGGCACGTTCCAGCCCTTCCATTTACCGTCCCATCCAAAGCGGTCCGCCGCGTTCTGCATGGCTTCCGGGAAGAACAGGGAGGAACGGCTCTGCCACCACCGCCCGTCGCGCCAGATAAACCGGTCGCCGGGAGCAATATAATTTTTCTTAAACACGTCCAGAGGATCGAAATTGCCCTTCTTCATCACGGCGCACATCAGGCGCTCCAGACAGCTGTTAAGCTCCTGCCCGCCGTAGCCGCGGACAATGCCTGCCGCCTGTTTGTTGGTCACTGCGATGTGGCTGTCCATATACCAGTTGGGACATTTGGCGCATACCAGCTGCGCCTCTCCCAGTCCCACGCCCACCTGGCCCTGTATGGAGTCCGCAATGGCTCCCGTGTCCACCAGCCAGTCGCCTTCCACAGCCTTTACATAACCTTCCTTGTCCATTCCCACCTTTGCGGTGATGGTGCTGCCCAGACGTACCTCGTAGGCCATAAGCTGCTCTGCCTTTGTGAGCACAATCTTTACCGGCTGCTTGGTGACAAGGGACAGCATGGCGGCGGAGAGCACCGTTGTCATAAGGGACTGCTTGTTGCCGTAGCTTCCTCCCACGTTAAAGGTCTTTACGCTCAGGTTGGAATTGGGAATCCTTCCCTCGCCCATGAGCTTAAGAATATGGGAGCTCTGGGACGATGCCCATATGGTATACTCATTGCCGCCCTCATATTTGGCGATGCAGGACGGGGTTTCCGGGGCCAGGGGAGAGGGCATCTTGTCAAAGGCCACCTTGTCTTCCGCCACATAGGCTGCTTCCTCAAATCCCTTCTCCACATCCCCGCGGATAATCTGCCACCAGGGACCGTCCGGCTGGAAATACTTGATTCCGTTGTCAACGTGATTGCCCTTAAACCTGGAATATATCTCCACTGCCCCTTCCTTCAGGGCGTCCTCAGCCGTATACACGGCTTCCAGCTGTTCATATTCCACATCAATCAGGTCTATGGCCTCCTCTGCACTCTCCACTGTATCGGCTGCAATCAGAGCCACCAGATCCCCTACATAGTAAACCTTGTCTTCCATCAAAAGCCTGTGTACAGGAAGGCCCAGTCCCCACTGCTCCGGCATGTTCTTGTGGGTGATGACAGCCCGTACGCCCGGCAGGGCTTCTGCCCTGGATGTGTCTATGGAAAGGATTCTGGCATGAGGATAAGGGCTTCTTTTGGTCTTTCCGTACAGCATGTGGGGCACTGAAAAATCGTCCAGGAAAATTGCCTTTCCTGTTACAATGTCCTTTGCGTCTTTTCTGGGTGTGTACTTGCCCACATGACGGTAATTGGGCTGTTTGATATCGCGGTATTCAAGCTTGCTCATTCTTCAAACCCTCCTTCTAATCCAATGAATGGTCGCTGTTTGTACCATTTGCATAGGGACTTAAGAACAGTTCCTGGCGTACCGGGATGGGATTTTCCACATCATCATTGGCCCGGTGCATCACAGCCAGATGGTCCTCCTCATTCCCCGCCACCCTGTTAATGGCCCGCAGCACCGTATAATGGCTGATGCAGCGGCAGTAATTGCCCGACATGGCTTCCTTAATCTCATCTCCCGTGGGATGGGGATTTTCCAGCAGAAGCGCCTTGGCCGCCATGATGATTCCCGGGGTACAGTAACCGCACTGAAACGCATACTCGTCAATAAAAGCCTGCTGAAGGGGATCTAACCCCTTCTCAGGGTCCTCCAGCCCTTCTATGGTAACAATGTCCTTTCCATCGCAATCCACGGTCAGCAGCATACAGGACGTGACCCCTTTTCCGTCCATGAGCACGGTGCAGCACCCGCAGGCTCCTTCACTGCATGACTCCTTGGAGCCTGTGAGCTGGAGCCTCTTTCGCAGGGTCTGGGATAGTGTCTCTGAGGGGGGAACCTGTCCGAATCCGTCCCCGATTGAGAAACGATATTCCCTCCCGTTTACCGTCAGAGTAACATATTGTTTCTTCATAACGTTTCCTTGCCTCCTTATCTGGATTAAGTTAATGGGATATATTTGTTAAGATTATGCTAATCTAGGTCGGTCGTTTGATTTATTTTTATCACAATGTGATACATTTGTCAATGATATATAAATATCAATTTATTTATTCGTATATTTTTACAGATTTAAACGACAAATAACCCTTTGATTTTGTGCAACTTGCACTCCAAAGGGTTATTCTCATTTGTGTATATCGTCTAAATACGATTATTGGGCCGGATGAGGCGGAAACAGCTCAGGCTTCATCAGCCGCTGGACAATAGCCAGACAATTTCCCTTTATCTCCTCCCGTATCCAGAGGGGCACAGACTCCCCCTCCAGCGGTTTTGGAATCAGATCCTCTATGAATCCCCGGTGTTCCCCAAAGGATATGATGGATCCGTTGATATGTCTGCTGGCTATAATGGCCTGGGACTGGGAAACAGGGGCCACGGTCTGAATCAGCTCAGCCATCACCCGTTCCTGCCGGTCAAAGGCAGCGGCTGACAAAGGCCTCATATCCCCGGGGCCATTGTTCTCCCAGTATATCAGGGCAAGGGTGGTCTTATACTGGGGGGCAAAGGCCACCTCAATCTGAAGATCTATAAGCTTTTCAAGGAATTCATATGCCTTCTGCGGAGTCATTGCATCCTGTTTAAAGGTCCCCTCAATCTCCATATACGAGGCCGCATAATATCCCTTTACCTTTTCCAGCATATATTCCAGGCAGGCTACGTACAGCCTCTCCTTGTTGGAATAATGAAAGGCAATGGCTGACAGGTTCACCTCTGCCTCCGAAGCAATCATTCTGGTGGATGTGGCTGCATATCCGTACTGCGAGAAAAGCTTAATGCCGGCTTTTATCAGCTTTGTCTTAGTTGAATTATTTCCTTCCATGTGACTTCATCTCCTTATGCTCAGCCGGCAGCCCATTCCCGTATCCGCGCCTTCCTGTCCACAGATGCCTGGGGACTGGTTCCGAAGGCATCTGCCGCCTCCAGGCTTCCCATGGCCGATTCCAGACAATGCCTGACTGCCTGAGCCTGATTATATTGAAGTCTATGGTTCTCCCTGGCCTGGGGGGTGGTGCACTTGGGCGCGCTCTGGCGGAAACGCTCATCAATATCCACCATTCTGTCCTCAAGCGTCATCTTATCCGCCAGAAACAAAAGGGTTCTCTCCGTCAGTCCTGACTCTTCCCCGCCTTCCAGCCTGTGATGGCACTGAATGATTCCTGCCATCACCGGGTATCCCTCCATCCGCAGGATTCTGGCCCCTGCCCTTGCGTGGTCCGGCTTCAGACGCGCGATATCGTGAAGCAGCCCGGCTGTCCTCAAAAGCTCAGGATCTATGTCATACCCCAGACGTTTAAGCCTTACAGCCCACTGGTGTGCCAGCCTTGCCACTGCTGCCTCATGAAGCCGTATATGCTCAGGGACACTATAGCGGTCCGACAGCCTGCGGCAGATGCCGTGGTCAGGATAGAGAAGGGGCTTTACACCGGTCTGCTCATAGAATCCTCTGAACACGCCGTCATCGTCTGCCAGAATCCGGCTGATTCCTCCATATGGCTGGGGAACTTCCAGTACGCGGTTGATATCCCAACCAAGAATACCGCACATCAGCCCCCGGCTCACGCCGCAGTGGGTCACCACCGCCACATCCCCCCGGGTATTCCCAAGAATGCGGTTCAGGGCATCCTGAAGCCGCTCTGCGCCCCGGGCAAAGGATTCCCCTCCCGGAGGCGGGACCGTGCCGATGGAACGTCCCCTCTCTTCATAGAGCTGCGGATACCGGCTGCGGATTTCAGTGAATTCCATGTTCTCCCATTCACCTGCATCCAGCTCCACCAGACCCTCTTCCACATGCACCCTCTGCTGCTCTCCTGCAATATACTCCGCGGTTTCCATGCACCTGGACAGAGGACTGGAATAAACAGCTTCCACACGGCGGCTCTTAAACCAGGAAGCCAGTTCCATGCTCTCCTTCCTCCCTCTGATACTCAGTGCAAGATTCGTATGTCCAAGACATCTGCTCACATGCCCGGTCCGTTCCGGTTCCCCGTGCCTTATAAGGTATATCGTCCTCATATGCCACCTCATTTCGATGCATCGCCGATACTAAATAGGTCGTCCGACCTAGTTCTGTGTTTCCAGTGTAGCACAGATGCATTTAAATTACAATATAAGGCAGCCAGAAAGGCCATATTCTTCAATTATCGTTATTTAATCTCATAAACAACGTTGACTTGAGTATATCACATATGGCGGATGGCTGTAAATATAAAGCGCCTCAATGCATCTTACATTTTCTTTGACTTGTTTCCTGCCTGCAGACCCACCTGAGCAGTTCCCTGTACTCTTCCCTGGTGTCCACATCCAGGTAAATACTCTCATTTCCAGCCTCCAGGTCCTCTACAGGCACGCCTGAGGCTTCAATGGCCCCCTTAAGTCCCTGGTCCCCGGTATAGGTGCAGATGCGTCTGGCAATCTCCCCTTCCATGCATATGGGATGCCCCGGTTCGCCGTCATGGACCGTCCGCACAATCTGCCCTGGGGCTTCCATTACCTGCTTAATGATATCATCCGTTATGGCGGGAAGGTCCATGGGCATGACCAGGATCCGCTCACACCCTTCCAGTGCCGCCTGTATACCCAGCTTTACGGAATCAAACATCTGTGTATGGCGGTATCTGGTGTTTCTGACAAAACAGGCGCCTGTGCCCTTTAAATGAGCCTCCAGTTCATCCGCCCTGTAACCGGTAACCACGATCACCGGGTCTGCCCCCAGCCGCCTGAGCATGGACGTGACGTGAAATGCTATGGTAGTGTCCCCAAACGGCAGCAGAGGTTTGAAATCCCCCATGCGCGAGGACAGTCCTGCCGCTGCCAGGACAGCTCCTGTTTTCTTCATGCTTCCCGCCCCTTTCCTGTAAAAGACCGTCTTAAAAGGCTGCCTTACAGGTATTATATCCGGCCGGAGTGCGGGATTCCAGTAGTGCAGGATACACCCTATACATGTGCAACAAAGAAAAACACGGAAGCAGATTTTACTCCGGTTCCGTGTTTTTCTTTCATTATTCCTACTGGCACATCCTCTCCTGGTGCCGTTTCAGTTTCTCCAGGCTGCGGATGCAGTAATATCCGTTAATCTGTTCTATCAGCGCCATCTCCTTTAAATCCTTGATGGCCCTGACCGCCGTTACCCGGTTAATTCCCAGCAGATTTGACAGGAGCTGCTGGCTTATCTTTTCTTTGATAAGTATTTTCCCGTCATAGGGAACCCCGTAGTGCTCTGCAAATATAAGCAGCAGATCGCAAATCTTCCAGCCGGCGTTGTGGAAATTGGTATGGCGCACCTGCTCCATGGCTGACAGGAATTTGGTGGATAGGGACTCCATAATATCCATAGAAAGCTGCGGGTCATGGGCAATGCCCTTTAACAGCATCTCCTTGGTGATACACACTAATTCAGACGGCTGCACGGTCTTGAAATTCACAGCTGATTCCTGGTCAAAGAGAAGGTTTCCTTCCAACAAAACAGAATTGCTCTCATTGAAATTATAAATACGCTCCTCGCCCGTAACCGTTGTCTCAAACGCAGCCACACGCCCGGTCTTGACTATGTAGCAGTAGTTGGGCTTTGTACCTGCCTGCACCAGCATATGGTTCTTTGGAAATACCTTTCTCTGTCCCAGCTTTTCCAGACGCGATATTCCCCTGGGCAGATATAGAAGACGTGATACAAAATTAGCATGCGGCATCTGTACTGCGGTATTACACTCCTGACCTACCATATAACCACCCTCTCTTTTATGGATTTTCACCATATGAATCCCCAAAAACGCCAGTTTCCTTCAACAAAATTATAACACTGTTAGTATTTTAACAACTAGTAGCCTATGCTACATTATATCAAATTTTCACATGTGATGTAAGTGTCATATATATTGCAGCAGTAACTTTCCACAGATAATCATTTCGTGATACAATGAATCACGTAATTAAATGATAGGAGGATTGGAATTATATGGAAACTGTCATCATACTGGGAGCAGGCCAGTTTGGCCGCGGAGCTGCCAGACTGCTGAATCAGGAAAACATGGCTCTTCTGGCGTTTGGGGATAATAACCCTGCCCTGCACCAGCTGACCGAATCAGAGCGGACAGAGAAAGGATTTCCAGCCAATGTCCCGGTTTTGCCGGTAGAAAAAGCCCTTTCACTGAAACCTGATTATATCATTACCGGAGTGACGGACCCCCTGCGTTCCGGCCAGCTTAAGGAACAGGCCCTGGAATTGGGATACGAAGGCAGATTTCTGATGCTGAGCCAGCTTTACCGGTATTTTGACATACGAAACGCCACCCTGAAACGGCTGGCTGAGCGGATTCATGGACAGGGCCTGCTGGAAAACATAGCAGAACTGGGCGTTTTTAAGGGCGACACGGCCTGGAAGCTCAACGCCCTGTTTCCGCAGCAAAGGCTTTATTTATTCGATACATTTCAGGGATTTGACCCACGGGATATAAAAGAAGAAAAAAGTAAGGGATGTTCCATGGCCAGGGAAGGTGAATTCTCTGACACCAGCGAGCAGGCTGTGCTGGGGCGGCTCCCCTTTCCGGAACAGGCCGTCATACGCAGGGGATATTTTCCGGATACAGCGGCAGGACTGGAACAGGAGCGCTTTTGTCTGGTAAGCCTGGATGCCGACCTGTACGCCCCCATTCTGTCCGGTCTTATATTTTTCTACCCCCGCCTTGTACCCGGAGGCATGATTCTGCTCCACGATTACAACAATGAGCGGTTCCGCGGAGCCAGACAGGCTGTGGAGGAATTTGAAAAACAATACGGCCGCCTGTGTCTCGTTCCCTTATGCGACCTTCATGGTAGCGCGGTGATTGTAAAGCCTTGTGATTAGCAGACAACAATTGTAATCTGACATCACATGTGACCTGGGCTACTTGTGTCTGTTAAATTTATGACCTACAATATCTGCAGACAGTATGATAGGGTGATAAGGGGGAGAATCCATGAAGACAGTTGTTATTCTGAGCACCGACAATCTTGGTATGACTGTGGCAGATATGCTGAATCCGCGTGAAATGAAACTGGTCGGTATGGGAGATACCAGGCAGGAAACCTGGAATGTATTTTCAGACCTGGAAAAAGGGGAACTGAAGGAAGAAATAGAGGGAATGCCAATCATGCCGGCAGATCTGGCAGTGGCCCTTCAGCCGGATGTCCTGGTCATCGCGGCCACGGATTCCGAAAAAAGCCATGCCCTGGAATACATGGCCATCCGCGCAGGATTCCTGAACGACATTGTTTTCATCCGGGACCTGCATGAGCAGTTCTCCATCCGATGCAGCGTGCTGCGGCGTCTGTGCCGGCGGCTCACCGGTCTGGGGGTGGAGGGAAATGTGGCAGAGCTGGGCTGTTACCGGGGCGACACCTCCTGGCAGCTCAACGTGCTGATGCCGGACCGGAAACTGTATCTCTTTGACACCTTTGAGGGATTCGATGAACGGGATGTTGACATGGAACGAAAGCTGGGATGCTCCGACGCTCAGACGGGCCTGTATTCCGGCACAGACAAGGAAAAGCTGATGGAGCGGATGCCCCTGCCCGGACAGGTTGTTATCCGGAAGGGCTGGTTTCCCGAAACCGCCTTTGACATTGAAGATGAAACATTTTGTCTGGTCTGCATGGACGCCTGCCTGTACCAGCCCACCCTGGCCGGTCTGGAATTTTTCTTTCCCCGCATGGGAAGAGGAGGCGTCATCCTCTTAAGCGGATGCAGCGACACCCGGTACAGAGGCGTTGCAAAAGCAGTGGAGGACCTGGAATCCAGATACGGCGCCCTTCTTATGCTTCCGGTGGGAGACTTAGACGGCACAGTGATGATTGTACATCCGTAGGATGGGAAATCATAGAATAAAAAATGGATTCCGGACCTATGGAATCCGGAAACGGCAGCAGCCGCAGGCAAAAAAGCCCAATCCTTTACGTTCTTCCTATGGCGTGCTTTAAAATTGCTTTACATAGCACGTTCCGGCTTTCACCTGGCGGTTTTGAGGATGGAAAAGAGCGCATAACTGCCCGCCGCCAAAAAACGCATGCATCTGTATTGGGGAATACGCAGGCAGCGTACAGACAAGGAGGGATGGAAAAGGCAATTTTTTCGGGGCTGTAACCAAGCAGCCGGTACAGCGCTGTCGGCCTGTGCAGCCGCACGCCGGTTGTCCAACCCTGGTTGTAAAGAAATTGAATGGCGAATCTGCCAGGATACGCCATGCTTTGTATTAAAGACCAGAAAGGACGTATTTTATGAACTTCTACAAAAATCATTTTGGTATGATTATATCTTCTGTTGTGGCTATCTGTATCTCCCTGATTATGGCCACATCGGCAATCTTTGTTGACAAACTCACGTTCACGCTGCCCCTGCTCATCAAGAACTGGGGCACGGCTTTCCTGGTGATATCATTGACCGGAATGGCCTTTCCTCTGACGGACTGGTCCTTTGCCCTTGGCAGGAAAATGGGACTCAGGCCCGAAACCCTGCCCCATGTACTTGTGGAAAACTTTGTGGCCACCCTGTTTTTTAACACCACGGCCACCATTGTCCTCACAGCAGTCAATGTCTTTCACAACCCGGAAATTGAGGCTGCCGTGGCAGCCGGTTTTCTGCCAAATACTCTGACCGCATTTGTGCAGGGCGTGCTTCACGACTGGCCCATCATGTTTATCATCAGCTATGTATTCGCATTTTTCGTGACAAAGGCAGCCATCAGGATTGCAAAGCAGGCTGTGGGTGAACTTAAATCCCCTCATTCACCCCAGAATCAGTTTCAATAAGGAATAACAGCCAAAAAGGACATCCCGCATCGTGACTGGTCCATGCGCGGATGCCCTTTTTCCTTTCATTTTTCCTCTGCGTTCCCTCTACCGTTCCCTCTGCCACTCCCCTTTTGCATTCCTGCCAAAGGCACTGCCCTCCTTTGCCTCTGCATAGCCAAGGATGGTGGCATCCAGGTTGCATATATCATTTAGGGACCAGATGGTAAAGTTGTCCGGATTCCTGCTGTATTCATCGCTCTCATCCCCGGCAAAAAACCTCCATCCCGTATCCGCCCACTGTTCGCTGGGCCGGCTGTCCCTGTACATATATCCGATGGCCCTTCCCTCCACAATCTGCTTTGAAACAATGCAGCCTCCATTATGGGGCAGAAGACTGACCCATTCCCGCTTTTCCGGCGCGTACCAGGCATTTCTGTACCAGGCTCCGCCCTCCTCCAGCAGGTGTAAGGCCAGCTTTCTATTCAGGTCCAGGAAGGAAAGCATGTCTTCCTCATCACCGCCCGGCACATCGTAGACAGCCCCGCAGATACAGCTGACGGCATAGTCCTTAAAGGTGTGGTAAAATACCTGGGCCTTGCGGACCTGATAGTCGGTCAGCTCATCAAATGTCTCCCTGTCTATGATGCCGCAGGCACAGGCCAGGCGTCCCAGTCCGATTCTCTCATTGATGTCCCATGCATAGAACCCCCGCTCCCCCACATAGGGACGGAACAGGGAGGCCCGCTTAAACCGGGTCTCAAATGCCCGTCTGCCCTCCTCCTCCAGCTCCTCCAGGTCAAACAGCGGCGCATCGCACCAGAAGGTCATAAACTGCTCATACTCCCTGCCCGAGGTAAACTGCTCCATACAGACCTTTTCAAGGCTTTCCCTGTCATAGATACCATAGAGCCGAAACAGATGGGCCTTCAGCTCCTCTGACGCCGGTTCATCCCCACACCGGTAAAGGGTCCGGTACCCCATGTGGGACGGTATTCCCGGCGCCCTGCGGCATGCGGCAATCCCGCTGAGCAGCAGGGTAAATGCATGTCTGTCCGTCTCTGCCGGGTCCGGCGCTTCCGGCATTCTCTGTATCTCCTCAACCAGCTCCTTTACAGCCTGTGATACTCTGTCCATTCTTTTTCCTCCTGGTCCTTACTGCATGTTTGAAACTATCTGCTACCAGCATATTACAACTGTAATTTAAATGCAACCTTGATTCACATTCATTTTAATCCTGCGGCCAAACAAATACGGGCCTCCTGTTCCCGGAAGCCCGCATCATCCAAATCTTATCTCTATTCCCATTCAATCAGACACCCTGCCCCATGGCGGCCCTGCCTTCATACCTGCATTCCCCGGATATGTCCTGGTAATGGCAGGTGCTGCAATCCGTGACATAACCCACATACTTCTCAGTCTCAATATAAGCCCCGCACATGCCCTGATGGCGGGCGTATACCTGAAGGCACATATCAGCCACGAAATTACAGGCAGTGGCTTTGCCCCCGCAATACTTACAGACATAATCGCCGCAGGCCCTTTCCTCCGCTACCACGCCGTTTGGCAGGCGCATTTTCTTTAATTGACGGCCCATAATGGCAGCCTCCTTTCCATTTTGAAAGAAGGCGGCATGAAGCCGCCTTCCTGGTTTCATCTGATCAACCGCTGAACTGCCTTTATTTTGAATTCCTGTCATCCTTCATGCCGTGCAGCGCTCTCCAGATATGCTCCGGGTCCAGAGGCAGCTCTGTGAAGTACACGCCGGTTGCCATGTTGACCGCATTGGCAATGGCAGGCGCCACAGGTGCTGCGGAGCCCTCGCCTGCTTCCTTTGCGCCCAGAGGTCCTTCCTCGTCCGGTGTAAAGTCGTAGAAGGTGCGCATCTTCGGCATATCAAGGGCAGTGGGCAGCCGGTAATCGCGGAAGTTGGGATTGAGAATCTTTCCTTCCCTGGTTACATTGTGCTCATAGACAGCATAGCCCAGGCCCATGCCGATGGATCCCTCCAGCTGGCCTTCTACGGCCCTCTTATTCAGTGCGCGGCCGCAGTCATGGGCAAATACAAATTCATCAATATCCAGAACGCCTGTCTCCTCGTCCACAGTCAGATGGGCTGCTCCGGTGGAGAAGCTGTATGCAGGCGCGTAGTTGGTGGTATTGTTGCCGTTATACTGTGAATTGTCGGTACGGTGGTAATAGGATCCCACGCCAATCAGTTCATCGCCGCCCTTGACCGTCATATATTTGAACATGGCGTCTCCAATGGTCATCTGATACTCTGCCTTCTCCTTGCTGATTACCTTTCCGTCCAGACACTCTAATGTCTCCGGCATCACACCCCACATAGGCGCAATGACCTCAAACAGCTGGCGTTTTGCATCCACGGCAGCGCGGCGGGCCGCATTGCCGGCCAGGAAGGTAACACGGCTGCCGTAAGATCCGGAATCCCAGGGCGTCAGGAAGGTGTCAGACATAAAGGTCTTGACCATGTCCATGGGAAGCCCCAATTCCTCGGCCACAATGGCCGTCATAACCGTATCGGAGCCCTGGCCTATGTCGTGGGAGCCGATGTACAGGGTGGCCATGCCCCGCTTGTTCATGCGCAGGGTCACGCACGCAGAGCTCTGGTTGGGCGCTTCCAGCACCGCGAATCCGGTGCCCGATACAAAGCCGGTGCCCGCAAAACCAATGCCCTCTCCCTTTTTCAGCTTATCCTTCTTCTCATACCAGCCAATTTCCTTTGCAGCCGTATCCAGTGTCTCCTTGTATGCGCAGCTGGTGATTGCCAGTCCGGCCGGAGCCACGTATCCGGGGTCTGCCGCGCTTATCTTGCGGAACTCAACCGGGTCAATGCCCATCTGGTCAGCCGCGAACTGCATGTTCAGGTCATGGGCAAAATGCACCTGGCATGCCGTATATCCTCTCATGGCTCCTGCAGAAGGGTTATTGGTATACACACGCCTTGCCAGGAAATCCACGGAATTCATCTTGTAAGGGAAGTTGGCCCACAATGTAGACTGGGCACAGGCCGCAACACCGGACCCGCCGTAAGGCCCGCCGTCCAGCACATGGTAGCATTTCTTTGCCAGCAGCTTACCGTCTGTCCCAAAGGCAGTGTCAATATGCATGTAAATGGGGTGGCGGTTGCGCGTGGTCTGGAATACTTCTTCGCGGGACAGAATCATGCGTACCGGGCGTCCGGTCATCTCCGCCATCTTGGCAGCGCAAAGACCAAAGGAATAGGAATCCAGCTTGCCGCCGAAACCGCCGCCCACAAGAGGCTTGATTACCCGCACCTGGTTCTCTCCAACGCCAAGGCAGCGGGCATACCAGAACTGGTCCACAAAGGACATCTGGGTGGACATCCAGATGGTGTAGGTCCCATTCCTGTAGGTAGCCACTGCGCCGTGGGGCTCCATGGCCGCATGTACCATACGGTGGGTCTTGTAATCCCTGTGCTGCACATAGGATGCGCGGTCAAATTCCTCATCAATATCCGTGCCCGCCTTCATCACGGACTGCATGCCGATATTGTGTATGCCTTTGCCCTCCCAGTTTACCTCGGGGGCATTCTCCTCCATTGCCTCAAAGGGGTCAAACACCCCCGGAAGCACCTGGTACTCTACCTTAATCAGATCCGCGGCCCGCTGAGCGGTTTCCTCATCCACAGCTGCCACGGCTGCCACGTCGTCACCAACCTGACGCACCTTCTCAGAACACAATACTTCCTTGTCCGCGAACTCAGCTGCAAATTCTCCATTTCCCACCAGGGACTTCCACTCAAAGTCCCTGGCAGTGAGGATGCACTTTACACCTGGAAGCTTCTCTGCCTCGCTGGTGTCAATGGACAGGATTTTTGCAGATGCATAAGGGCTTCTGACCATTTTTCCGGTAAGCATATCCGGGAACATGATGTCACCCACATACTGGCCGTGTCCTGTTACCTTGTCTTCAGCGTCAATCCTGACATAATTGTTCTCGCCGGTCAGACGGTAAAATTCCGGTTTTTTAAAATAATGTTTGTCACAGTCTTTATGCATTCTTTGCTTCCTCCTCCCAGTTCATCTGCGCAGCGGCTGCCTGGATTGCCTCCACAATCTTTGCATAACCGGTGCAGCGGCACAGATTGCCCTCAATGGCTTCCCGGATTTCCAGTTCCGTAGGATGTTTATTCACATCCAGAAGAGCTTTGGCGGACATAATCATACCCGGAGTACAGTAGCCGCACTGCATGGCCCACTTCTCTATAAACTGCTTCTGAATGGGATGAAGCATCCCCTCCCTGGCAATTCCCTCCACGGTTATGATCTCATGGCCGTCGCACTCCACGGCCAGGGTACAGCAGGAGTTAACCGGCTTACCGTCAAGCATCACGGTACAGGCGCCACACTCCCCTTCCTCACACCCCTTTTTCGTGCCTGTCAGAAACAACTGGTCACGAAGAAAATCCAGAAGCGTCAGGTTATCCTTCACAATAGCATCAACCGGATCTCCGTTGATGATTAAACTTATACTATGTTTCATTCCTGTCTCCCTCCTAGTTATGAGCATTCCATGGCCTGCTTAATGGCACGTTTTGTAAACACGCGGATCATATCCTTCCTGTATTCGGCCGATGCGCGGATATCAGAGATTGGATGACAGGAATTCATTGCTTCCTCCGATGCCTTCACAATCACCTCATCGGTAAGTTCTTTGCCAATCAGGGCTTCCTCCGCCCTGGGCGCCCGTACCGGCGTGGCCGCAACCGCGCCCAGGGCAATCCTGGCGTCTGTGCAGACGCCGTCTTCCACCTTAATCTTGACTGCGACGCCGATGATGGCCAGGTCCATCGCCTTTCTGACCGCGTGTTTTATGTATGCAGCCCTCTCATTCTCAGCCAGCGGCGGAATCACGATGCCTGTCACGATTTCTCCCGGCTCCAGGGAAGTCTTTTTGACACCCAGGAAAAAGTCTTCCATTTGAATGACCCGGTCCTTGTTGGGACCCTGTACCAATATCTTCGCTCCCTGAGCCAGTAGGTTGGGGGCTGTATCGCAGGATGGGGACGCATTGCAGATATTGCCTGCCATGGTGCCCTTTGTCCTGATTTGTGTGGATGCCACTACCTTGGCGGCATGAGCCACTGCCGGATTCTTTTCTTTAACCAGAGGCGATGTCTCTATGGTACGCAGTGTTGTCAGCGCCCCTATTTTTAAACCTTCCCTGTCATTGTATTCCAGATAATCCAAACCTGGAATTTTCTTAAGGTCAATGATATACTCTGGTGATATAACCTTGTCTTTCATTGGCGGAATCAGATCCGTTGCGCCTGCCATAACCCTGGCTGTGCTTCCAAGCTCAAGGAGCAGATTGCACGCCTCCCCGATGGTCTTAGGAGCAAGATACTCGAATTGAGGTAATACCATTTACGTTTTCCTCCTTACACTTCTTTTTATTGCCTGCTAATTGTTACGTTCTCCCTGTATCATAATTGTAGAAGGAAACGCTTCCGCTTGCCAGAAGTGTATATCACAGATGTTGCAATTGTTACACCTTTTGTCTCTGTTTCACGCGTACATCCTGGGGGAATGGGAAATGCAAAAAAACAGCTGCAATAAACGAATGGCCAGGCTGCCGGTATCTCCTGCGGATACCGGCAGCCTGGCCATAGCGGATATGGAAACCATCTGCTTGAAATGACAGCGAAACGCGCAGAATACTATACTCCATTATTCTGCGAAGTAATTCTCACCTTCCTGATTTTCCCCTTGATGGTCCTGTCCTGAAGGCCTGCCAGAACCTGAGGGCCTTTGCGGTTCAATATCTCCACAAAGGTGAGGCTTTCCCTGATATCTATGATTCCTATGTCCTCCGCATCCACGCCCTCTATGCTGCACACAGCGCCCACGATATCGCCGGACCTCATCTTGGATTTACGGCCGCCCCCGATGGACAGTCTGGTAATGGACCGGTCCAGCTTCTCCCCCTTATGGGGGCCGGGATCCGGCTTTTTTCTCTGGAGGGCCCAGAAAGCCTTTTCCTCCTCTTCCTCTGTCTCCGGACAGGGAAGAACCGGTAGCGGCACTCCCACATACGCCTCCGCCTTGTGAAGCGTCCTTATCTCATCCTCAGTCACCAGGCTGGCCGCTCTGCCTGCCTTTCCATTTCTCCCGGTCCGTCCAATCCGGTGCACATAAGTCTCCCTTCCCATGGGAAAATCGTAGTTCACCACCAGGCCCACGTCCTCAAAATCAATTCCCCTTGCGGCCACATCCGTGGCAATCAGGTACCGGAACCCTCCCCGCCTGAATGCGTCCACATTTTTAAGCCGTTCCTTCTGCTCCATATCACCGTGGATCATGCCGCAGAATATCCTGTCTCTTCTCAGCTTCTGGAATAACACCTGGACCATTTCCCTGGTGCCGCAGAATATCATGGCGCGCTCCGGGTTTTCCTTCATGAGAACGCGCTTGAATGCCGTATACTTCTGGTCCTGTGCGACGCCGTACACTGACTGCCGGATGGGAAGGGGCGTCTCCCCCTCCTGTTCCAGGAAAACGGAAACCGCATCCTTTACCGTTTCCTCTGCCAGCTTCTTCACATCCTCATCCAGGGTGGCTGAAAAAAGAAGGGTCTGCCGTTTCTCAGGAAGAAGCCCCACAATCTGCCTGACCTCGTCCATAAACCCCATATCAAGCATCAGATCCGCCTCGTCAATCACCAGGTATCTCACCCCTGTCAGCTTCAGGCTCCCCCTGCGCACATGGTCCATGACACGCCCCGGTGTCCCCACCACAATATGGGTTTTCTGGCGCAGTGTCTGTATCTGCTTGTCAATGGGAAAGCCGCCGAACACAGCCGGTACCTTCAGCCGTTTTTTTCTGCCAATCCTGAATATCTCCTGGCTGACCTGCACGGCCAACTCCCTGCTTGGCTCCAGCACCAGAGCCTGGGGCAGGTTTTCCTCCCAGACTATCTGTTCGCAGACAGGAATGGCAAAGGCAGCCGTCTTGCCTGTTCCTGTCTGGGACCGCACCACCACATTCCTGCCTGCCAGTACATAAGGCAGCACCTCCTCCTGCACTCTGGTGGGATGCTCATACCCTAACAGCGTCAGCGTCTCCGTGATTTCACCGGATAAACCGTAGCCGTCAAAACAGCTGTCCGGTTCTGTTTTCTGATTATTTTCCATATATCTCCATTTCTTTACAAGGGAGCTTCTACCTGTGCCCGCCTTCTATATCTTCTTTCACAAACATGATCAGGAAGCTGACCAGCAAAAGCCCGCAGCTGACCCATATGGTGCGCTCCCTGAGATAGGCTGTAAGTACACTGCCCATGACGGCACCCACTGCAAATATGCCGATGACTCCATAGTAGCGGATACATTTATCCCGATGGTCCTTTTTGCCCGTATGGCGGTACCAGTACAGGTTTTCCGTGGCGCTGCGCAGATTTCCGATACACATGGTGGTGGCATAGGGGCTTCCCTTGATTTTCCTGAAGGCATTGACCTGAAGGGCGCATACAAATGAGACAATGATATTGGCTGCCATATTCATATCCTGGGGCAGGAATCCCACCACAAAAAGCAAAATGATCTCAATAGCCACAATCAGCTGCCTCCAATGGAACCTTCTGTCCTGCCGGTGAAGCCGTTTTACATGCTCCGCCATATACACGCCGCCGGCAAAGGCCAGAACAGGAGCCAGATACCGCACAGCCAGGTTCCACTCCCTGGCGGCCAAATGGCTTCCCATAAGAACGATATTGCCTGTCTGTGCATTGGCAAACACATTTCCCCTGCAGTAATACGTATAAGCATCCTGGAAACCTCCGGATAAAGTCAAAAAAATACCCGTTGACACAGCCTCCGACATCTGTCCACGGGTACCCATACTCTTTTCCATCTCTCCTGCCGCCTTTCCCAAGTTAAGAATCTGATTCTTCCAACTCAAGATTTTACCACAGTTCAGACTAAATTAAAATAGTTAAATGTTTCACAGTTTCATTACGCTTCGCCAATCTGGCTGGTAATATAGTCCGGTATCTCCTCCGGGCAGATATCCAGGGCAGTGGCCAGTTCACCAAACAGCAGCTTCCGGGCGCTCTTTACGCCATCCCGCTCACGGATGGACAAGGGCTTTCCCTTTCCCCTGCGGTTCTGCTCCATCTCTGATATCTCCTTAATCATAGATGCCAGTTCAGTACAATCGCCGGACTCAAGGATCTGCCTGTATGCCTGAGGTCTTTCCTTGTCGTTTGCATACTGCTTTCCCTCAACAGACGGCAGGGCCAGTATGAACTGCTCTGCTTCCTGCCTGGTCATGATTTCCCTCATCTTTACCTTTGGGCTGTCCACCGGTATATATATGGTGGTATCCTGGTCAAACTTCGGCACAAGGCTGTAATACACCTTGTCATTATTAGAGAAGTCAGGTTTCGATATGCCTTCCACCTGGCATACGCCTACAGTTCCATAGAGAATATATTCTCCTTTTTTAAACAAATTCCCACCTTTCCGAACAGATACTGTTCAAGTGTTAACGGGGTATCTATATAGTATATCACACTTTTCCCTATTTGTAAAATGCCGTCAGCCGACAAAGGTATCCTGCACGTAAGGCGGCACAGGTTCCGGCACTCCGGCCGGCGGCATTTCTTCGGTGGGTTTTCAGAATCATTTCAAAGTCCTGCTGCCGAAACAACGAAAAATATGCCCGGGAAACATGATAAACTTTCTCATGTAAAGGGCTGGACAATATTTCAAAATTATTGTATTATGTCATTATATAGTTAGTTTCAACTAACCTTACAGACACCATTATTATACTAGGAGGAGCATATATGAGCGTTGTCATTATCGGAGGCCACGACCGCATGGTAAGCCAATATAAGAAGATTTGCAGGAATTACAAGTGTAAGGCAAAGGTATTTACCCAGATGAGCGCCAGCCTGGATAAACAGATTGGCAGTCCTGACCTGCTGGTCCTGTTTACCAACACTGTGTCCCACAAAATGATACGCTGCGCCCTGGACGAGGTGGGAAGCGGCACGGAGATCGTCCGCTGCCATACCAGCAGCGGCACAGCCCTCACAGAAATCCTGGAAGAAAAATGCGCGGTCTGTGCCCTATAGGCTTTCCTGTCAGCGGCCCTGCTTCACCTCCAGCATCTGTAAGCCCTCCACCACGGAGCCTGCGATGCATCTGGCCTTGTCCGATATGGTGAAGCAGTTTTCATATTCACTTTTTCTGGGATCGATGTCAGCGATCTTAAATCCCTTCACTACCGGATACCCGTCTTTTATGATACCCCTCAAAAGCCCTGTCAGGGAAGCTTCCACCGTGACCTCGCCCTGTCCGGTCACAATGACTCCAATGGCCTGGCCCTGCTCCACCATGTCCCCAATCAGGGCTTTGCCAAAGAAAATCCCCTTGGCCGGGGCATGGATGACCCGCTCTGCCCCATAGCCGCCGATTATTCCGGGAATTCCGGTATTGGGGGCAGCGCTTCCGTTTCCAATGATGCGTCCCAAATTGTGGCCTCTCATGGTCTCTATCACAAGGTCCACATCCCGGCCTGCCGTAAAGCCCGGCCCGAGGCCGATGGTCTTATCCGCCATGTCCCTTGTGGTCCCCAGGTTCTTCTTGGCCAGTATGGCATCCACCAGAGCCCAGGGACGCACTTTTTCAAGCACTGCGCAGTTCTCGTCAATCATGACGGGCACAGCTCCCTGCTCCATGATGGCGCAGGCTTCCTCATAGCCGGAAGCCTTGATACAGGTAATTCCCTCCACCTCAGACGTACCGTCATATACTGCTTCGGAAAAAGCCACGCATCTGCGGATTGCCGAGGGGTATCCCGACTCCAGCACCAGCACCGGGTATCCGCAGCGGTAAAGCCTGTGGATGGTACCGGTGGCAATATCACCGCCGCCTCTTACAATTACCAGTTGTTTTGCACGTTCCGTCATTTTACATCCATTTCCTTCCATCTTTAATTATTCATCTGCCTGTTCAGCTGACTGCTTCAGCTCCTCCACCCATTCCTGTGAAAAATGCTGCTCAAATAACCGGTCCAGTTCCTGTCTTGTCTCTGCCATGAAGGCATCGTATGCCTCCAGCAGCCTGACGGCCTGAGGCGTAAGGGTGGAGCCGCCTCCGTCCCTTCCTCCCGTCTCCCGCTCCGTCAGCATGAACCCCCATGCCTTTTCTGACTCCTTTAACATCTTCCACGCTTTGCTGTAAGCCATGTTCATGGCCTGGGCCGCCCCCTGGAGGGAACCGGTGGATTCCACTCCCCTCAGCAGTACCGACATGCCGGGTCCGAATGCCTTATTTTCAAAATATAATTTCAGTGATATCCCATAGTGAAGCTGATTCTGTTCCAATGATATGCCCCCTTTTTTTGATTGGTTATGTTTTTTTAAGAATAACGTCCTCAAAGATAAAAGCCGGGCAATCGCCGGCTTTTGATTCTCTGCGCATAAAGCTCCAAACTGCTATTCTTTCACTCCCTTTATTATAGCAGATTTGTCTGATTATGCAATTCTTTTTTCAGGCTGATTCCCTGCCGTTTCATAACCTCTGCCAGTCTCTCTCTCTGTTCCGGCTCCATGGGTGTAAGCGGAAGGCGCAGATCGTCCCCGCATATTCCCATCAGGCCAAGGGCCGCCTTCACCGGTATGGGGTTTACATCCCAGAACAGGGCTTCCATGATTTCCAGAAGCTTAAGCTGCATACGTCTGCTCTCCTTCACATCCCCGTCCAGGTACAGGCGGCACATCTTATGTGTCTCCTTCGGCATGATATTGGCCAGAACCGACACCACACCCTTGCCGCCCAGGGACATGATGGGGACGGTCTGGTCATCATTGCCTGAATAGATGTCAAATCCCTGCCCGCACAGGGCTGCTGTCCTGGCTATCAGGGACAGGTTGCCGCTGGCCTCCTTTGTCCCCCGTATATTGGGATGTTCCGACAGAATCCTGTAGGTTTCCGGCTGTATGGTTACCCCGGTACGGCTGGGTACATTGTATAAAAGGATGGGTATGCTCACATGGTCCGCCACCTGGGTAAAATGGCGCACCAGCCCCTCCTGGGACGCCTTGTTGTAATAGGGCGTCACCTGCAGCAGGGCATCCGCCCCCAGCTCCTGGGCCTTTCTGGACAGCTCCACCGCATGCTCCGTACAGTTGCTCCCCGTACCCGCAATCACCGGAATCCTGCCGTCCACCTGTCTTACGGCGTAGCGGATGACAGCCATTTTTTCCTTGTCGTCCAGGGTGGCCGACTCCCCTGTGGTGCCGTTCACCACCACAGCGTCCGTGCCTTCCCTTATCATCCATTCCAGAAGCCTTCCAAAGGCGTCAAAATCAAGATTTCCATATCCGTTCATGGGCGTCACCACTGCCGCAGCGCTGCCCTCAAAAATACTGTGACTCATAAACATCAGTCCCCCGATTCAATCATTATACTATGAAAATATGACAAACCCGTCTTTATGGTACCAATTATTTCCTCCTGTCATATAGTGACAATATGAATCCAATCTCAAAGGAGCGCATCCATGCATCAATTCCTCATACTGGGCGGAGATTCCAGGCAGGTTTGCCTGAACCGGCTTCTCAGTCAGTCCGGAGCCAGCACCTGCTTTTACTATGACAGACCCTCTTCCCCCTTCTCTCTCAGGGAAGCCATGGAAGATTCCCATATCATCCTCTGCCCCGTTCCCTTTACCAAGGACGGTAAAACCATTTTCTCAGAAAACAGCCTGCCGGGCCTGGAAATACAGACCTTCACGGCCTGCCTGAAAAACACCCATATACTCTTTGGAGGGAATATCCCCTCCGCTGTCAGGGATCGCTGTGACCTTCTTTCCATTCCCTGCCATGATTTCATGAAGATGGAGGATGTGGCATGGAAAAATGCGGTTGCCACCGCAGAGGGTGCCGTGGCAGAGGCCATATCCCTAAGTCCGGTAAATCTTTACAGAAGCCGCTGCCTGGTAACCGGGTACGGCAGATGCGCCGCCATTCTGGCCGACCGGTTAAAGGGCATGGGAGCCCGCGTAACCGTGGCGGGCCGCAATGCCTCCCGGCTGGTCCCGGCCCATTGCCTGGGATACGATACCTGCCTGTTAAAGGAACTGGGAGATGTCATAGGAGAATCTGACTTTATTTTCAACACCATACCGTCCCTGGTACTGGACGCTGCCCTGGCAAATCAGGTTCAGGAAAATGCGGCTGTCATCGACATTGCCTCCGCGCCGGGAGGGGTGGATTTCCAAGCCCTTGAACGCCGGAATATACGGGCCAGATTATGTCCCGGACTTCCCGGCCGCTGCTCCCCCCTTTCCTCTGCCCTGATTCTTTATGAGGCCGTCATGGAGCATATCCGGGATTCACAGACTCAGTAAGGAATAAGGAGAATACTATGGAATTAAAAGGAAAACATGTAGGCCTGGCCGTCACCGGGTCTTTTTGCACCTTTGCAAAAATAGAACAGGAAATCAGGCATCTGAAGGAGACAGGGGCCATCCTGCACCCCGTTTTCTCAGGAAGCGTCCAGTCCACGGACTCCCGTTTCGGGGATACCGGCCAGTTTATGGACCGAATCACATCCATCACGGAAATGAAGCCAATACTGAAAATCGAGGAGGCCGAACCCATTGGTCCAAAGGGATACCTGGATATCCTCCTCATCGCCCCCTGCACCGGCAACACCCTGGCCAAACTGGCCAACGGAATCACGGACACTCCGGTCCTTATGGCTGCAAAAGCACATCTGCGAAACGGCAGGCCGCTGGTAATATCCGTATCCACCAACGATGCCCTTGGCATCAACCTTAAGAACATCGGCCTGCTGTTCAACATGAAAAACATTTACTTTGTTCCCTTTGGCCAGGATGATCCGGTGAAAAAGCCCACCTCCATGATTGCACGTACCGGACTCATAGAGGATACCCTTAAGGAGGCCCTGGAGGGCAGGCAGATACAGCCGGTTATACAGGGGGTGTAGAACCTTTCCATCAAAATTTTTCTTCTGCAAAAATTTTTCCGCTGCAAAAATCTCTGGGGGCCGGACCCATGCTGTGACAGCATGCTTCCGGTCCGCAGCAGACGTCACGGCGGCATTTCATCCAATAATATATCTCCTTAATGAAAGAACATGACACACTGTTGTCGTCATTCATGTATTATCCTTATAGAAAGAAATCCATCGGGCCAGGCCCATGATGCAGACGGAATAAGGAGGAATAAGGGAATGGAGCTTATCAAAATAACACACGACAATCTTGAACAGGAGCATATCTGTTGTGCCATATCAACCAACAAAGACATTCAGGTCATGACAAAAAAGGCCTGGCTCAAAGAAAGACTTGACGAGGGGCTTGTATTCTTAAAATGCAATGTGAGGGGAAAGTGCTTTATTGAGTATATTCCCGCCGAATATGCCTGGGCGCCGGTTGAGGCTGACGGGTATATGTACATAGACTGTCTGTGGGTATCCGGGCAGTTTAAGGGACATGGCTACTCCACCCTTTTGCTGGACGAATGTATCAGGGACAGTAAAGAAAAAGGTAAAAAAGGACTTGTTATCTTATCTTCAAAGAAAAAAATGGGATATCTTTCCGACCCTGAATATCTGAAATATAAAGGGTTTGAAACCGCAGACGCGGCAGACCCCTATTTTGAACTGATGTATCTGGCCTTTGACAAAAATGCCGATAAACCATGTTTCAGACATACTGTAAAAAACCGTGAGGGCCTTCCCAGGGGCCTGGTCCTGTATTATACGGGCCAATGCCCTTTTACAGCAAAATATGTGCCGCTTCTTGAAACAGCAGCCAAAGAAAGGGATGTGGAGCTTCAGACCGTACATATACGGACAAAAGACGACGCGCAAAACGCCCCGTCTCCCTTTACAACATTTTCACTGTTTCGCGATGGTGAGTTCGTAACCCATGAGATACTGTCTGAAAAGAAATTTGACAAAATCATACATTAGACAACGGTTAAAGACAACTATCCTGCCGCAGCATCTCCCTAAGTTTCACCTGGGCCTCCCGAAACCAGGCATCCCCATCCCCTGAGGCCAGCAGCACATAGGCCGTCTTGCCCAGCAGGGACTCCAGATACCGTCTGGTTCCCCCATCCCCGTCATTCAGGTATGCCTGCCTTCCGGTACGCGTCAGATGCTCCTTCGCCCCATATTTCATGCAGTAGTAAATCTCCTGCCGCAGACCTCTTCTGTAGGGGGCGGGAACCCGGACCCGCTCATTCACCACCAGGCCGGTCACCACCTGCCTGGTTCCCCTGGTCAGAATCCGGGTTTTCCTGAGATTAGGCTCAAATCCCATGGACCTGAGAAAGCCGTATACCTTACCCTTCACCTCAGAACCATCAAAAACACCTGAAAATGTCATGTCGTCGCAATACCTGCTGTATACAATTTCCCGTTCCCCGCACCAGGCTTCCATATACTCATCGAAGGGCTTCATCACCAGATTGGAGATGGCCGGGGACGTAGGCGCTCCCTGGGGCAGACGGTCATGGCAGCAGCAAAGGGAGGCCAGCATGACACCCACTGCCGGAGGAAAATAGGCTGCCGGAAATGCGTGATGAAGCACCATGGGAAAGGTGATGCTCCCAAAAAAATCCTCAATATCCATCTTCATGACAATCTTCCTGCCCTGATGCATCCCTGCGTTGGCAGCCACAGAAGCCCCTTTCCTGTAAGCCGCCGCGCTGTCGGACACTGTAAATCCGTCCAGCACATGATGAAGCAGATTCCTCTGCACATTTTTCAGAAGGGGATCCGGCACCAGCAGGGTCCTGAAGCCGCCGCTTCTCTTGGGAATGCTCACCTTTTGGTAATGTTTTTCCGCGTGATTGCTGAGGGCATAGAGACAACCCATTATTTTTTCAGGAGGCCAGTCCCCGGCCCCTATCAGCCGGAAGGAAAGCATCATCTCCCTGCACTGCTCAGCGCTGCAATATTTCCACAAATCCGTCCGGGCCATATCTCTTACCTCCTGGAACCCATGCCGATTCTCCGGGTCATTTTCCGGGTCATTTCACAGATCATTTTCCGAATTAATTCCTGACAAATCAAACAGTTATTGCAAAAACAAAGACAGGAGAAGCAACACGTATCCGGATACCGTAAGATGCATAGGGGTACCGGGCCGCAAAGCGGCGGGCACATGAAATGTGCGGATGTACCACGGCGCAGCTTGCGGACTTATCCCTCTGCTTTTCACTCCGGGCAGCGACTCGCTGTCCGTCCAGGCTTACTGCCTATGCAATATTCCTGAAAATGCTGTTGCTTTTCCTGTCTTTGCTTATGCCATAATCATAGGCAAAAAACATTGGATTGTCAATGTACTTTTATATATGTGCTTTTATATATGTGCTTTTATATATGTCCCTTTTAAGATGCACTTATCCCTTAACAGCTCCTTCCATCATACCGGCCTTCTGGAACTTCTCCAGTATCAGGTACAGGATGATGATAGGTATGATAACCAGGGTGGTGCCTGCCAGTATAACGGGCCACGGGGTGGATAATCCCTCACTGACCGGCAGCAGTGATATCGTCACCATCAGCGTGTATTTTGCCTGCTTCCTTAAGTAAAGCAGAGGCCAGAAGAAATCGTTCCATCTGGCAATCAGGGTGATGGCTCCCCAGGACGCCATGGCCGGCTTGATAACCGGAAGAATGATTTTGGTGAAGATGCCGAAGTCGGAACATCCGTCAATCCTGGCCGCCTCCACCAGTTCATCCGGCACATCAGTTATATACTGGTTCATGTAAAAGATACCCACTGCCGTGGCAATCCTGGGGATTACCAGGGACCACAGGCTGTTAATCAGTCCCACCTTCTTCATGATGATGAACAAAGGCACACTTCCCACCTCCGGCGGCACCAGCATAGTGGCAATGACAAAGTAAAACAGGAATTTCCTGCCCGGAAACCTGTATTTTGCAAAGGCAAAGCCTGCCAGGGCACAGAAAAACAGGGAGGTAATGGTTCCCATGATGGTGGTGAACACGCTGTTGAAGGCATTCTGTCCAACAGGAATCATTTCAAACAGACGCTTAAAGTTAGCCATGGTGGGATTTGACACCATCAGGGAATTAAATCCCGTGATGCTCTCGCTGGTGCTCTTTATGGAAATCAGGCACATCCACACAATGGGAAACAGGCAGATAAGGGTGATGAATATCAGTACGCCGTATACCAGGACCGTGGACGCATTTTTCTTTCTGTTCATTTTATTCCCTCCTTCTATATTTCGCCCTGCTTGTGTCTTACCACAAACTGGATGATGGATATGACAATCAGAATAAGAATCAGGATAACGCCGATTGCCGATGCATAACCCATGTTGAATACATTAAAGCCTGACTCATACATGTACTGGAACAGGGATGAGTTGGAGGTTCCCGGTCCCGGAAGGATATAGGATTCATTGAACAGCTTCCACATATCCACTGTCAGTGTCACGGAACAGAAAAACAGGATATTCTTTAAGGACGGCAGGGTGATGAACCAGAACTGCTGCCACCCGTTGGCACCGTCCACCGTAGCTGCCTCATAGTAATCCTTGGATATGTTGAGCAGTCCCGATAAGAGAATCATGGTGAACCATGGTGTATATCTCCAGACATTCAGGATAATAACAGGTATCTTTGAAAATGTGGTGCTGGTAAGCCAGGGGATCTTGCTGCCCCCGAATATTGTCACCACCTCATTGACCAGACCCACGTTCTCATCAAACAGCATTCGGAAAATAAGACCCATGGCAATGGCTGCACATATATTCGGAAGGAAGGTAGCCGTCTTGAAAAATGCCCTGGCGGAATTACTTTTTAAGTATCTGCTGTTTAACAGGGACGCGATGAGCAGGGCACAGCAGATAATGAATACCAGTCCGGTGAGCCAGTAGACCACTGTGTTGCCCAGGGATTCCCAGAACATATCGTCAATCAGCATTTTCCTGTAATTGTCAAATCCGCAGAAATCCGGAGTCCCGATTCCCTTCCAGTTTGTCAGGCTGATGTAGAATGTCCATATGGTGGGCACCAGCTGAAATACAAGAAACAGGATAAAAAAGGGCATGATAAACAAATAGGGAGCCCTGTATTTTTTCAGTGCTTTTAACATTCGCTGCCTCCTCCTTAAGGTTTATAAAAGGCTCCCTCCTCGGGGCGGGAGCCTTTTTTGCATTACTGGCTGATTTCAGCCTTGCCGATCTTAGCTTTTAAGTTCTTATCCATGTTGGCGATAGCGTCGCTCATGGACTGGTTGCCTGCCACGTACTTCTCCAGCTCAGCAGAAATGATTTCATCTGCCTCTGCATCCTGAGGTGTTACCACCAGGTTAGCGGCGCCGTTCTCAAGGCACTTGCCCTCCATCTCGCGGAAGGACTGGCCGCCGTAGAAGTCAGATGGCTCTTTCCAGAATGGATCCTCCAGCATTTCCTTGGATACAGGGTTGGAATAAGGAGCGTTCTGCTCTTCCATGGAATTGACCCATACTTCCTTTGCCTGGGTGTCAAAGGTGAAATCATACCACATCTGGCGGAACAGCTCTGAATAAGGATTGTCGCCCTTCTCGATGATGGCCATGTACTGGGATACAGGAGCACCTGCCTTGTCAACGCCTTCAAACGCAGGAGCTGACATAACTCTCCACTGTCCCTTGGTAGCTTCGCAGTTCTTTCTCATGAACTCATCCCAGAAAGCGCCGATGCAGAAAGTAGCTACCTGCTGTTTGTTGATGGCATCATAAAGAGCCGGCTCCATGATGGTGGTCTTTAAAAGAAGTCCCTCGGAATTCATGGTATCCAGGGCGCCCATTGCCTTCTGTGTCCCTTCGTCGCTTCCGATTACAACTTCACCGTTCTCATCCCAGATTTTAGCGCCTGCTGACGGCATAAGCCCTCTGCGGCCCCAGTATCTCCAGGTCTTGCTGGTTGGGTCGATGTAGGAAAGGTAAACCTCTCCGTTGCTCTTTTCCTTTAACTGGCGTCCTGCCTCTATGTAGCCTTCCATGGTCTTCATCTGCTCTGCGTCCACACCGTACTTGTCAAAAATCTCCTGGTTGTAAAACAGCACCTGAGGCCTTACGGAATCCGGCAGCGCATAGATGCGTCCGCCGATGGTGGCGTCTGTGGTGGCTCCGTCTACCATCTTATCCAGAAGAGGAGTCAGATATTCAGTCTCATCCTTTAAAAGGCCTGCGCCTGCCAAATCCATGATGGTTACAGGGTCCAGCATAGCTGCGTCGGGAAGATCCTCGGTGGCTCCCGACAGTGCTGTCATGGTAATCTTCTCACGGATGTCCGCGGTTCCCTCTGTCTGGACAAATTCAATCTTTACATCCGGCGCAATATCCTTGTGGTTCTCCAGCCATGTCTCAAACCACTGCTGTCTGTACTGGGGATTTCCCATGGCGTAAACCACCAGGGTTCCTGCGGGATATACGGTCTTTTCACCGTCCGCTGCCTCTGCGCCCCCGTCTGCCGCCCCGCTCTGGTCACCCTGGGCATTCTCTGCCTTGGGCGCTGCGGTGGTGGCCGCCTGGTCGGTCTTGCCGCCGCAGGCTGCAAGGGAGCCCACCACCATGGATACCGCAAGTGCCATTGCTAACTTTCTTTTCATCATTCTCTGTTCCTCCTTTTGATATTCACTGTTATCTTATTCCCTGGCTGCCTCTACGGCTGCCTTTAAAAGATCCATATCCTGCTCTGTTGCAAGGGTGCAGTCAGCTCCCAGAATAAAACGGGTTCTTCCGAATTCCCGGATGACCTTCCTTGTCTCTTCCTTCACTGCCTCTGCCGGTCCGTCCACCAGTACGCCGTGGCGGTTGGGAAGGCCGCCCATGATGGTCTTTCCAGCAAACATCTTCCGTCCGTCCTCTAAACTGAAGGGAGCTTCATATACGCCCCAGTTCACCACGTCCGCATAGGGGCCGTAATCCTTATAGCGGTCCATGTTCAGCTGGTCTTTACAGATATGGAGGAAGCAGTATCCTCCCGCGTCCTTGATGGCCTTCATAATCTGCAGGTCAAAGGGCTTAATCCATTTCTCAAATTCCTCATCCGTGAAGAACCTGGTCTCGCCGCCCAGAGCCGCATAATACACGCCGTCCACGCCCAGCTCAATGTATGTTCTTGCCAGTTCGCACATCACGTCCGCAATGCGTTTCATTCCTGCCAGAACCGTATCCTCATCCTCACGCAGCAGGCGGCAGAGCTTCTCCCTTACCTGGTCGTATGTATAGTTGGGGTCCATCTTCTCCAGCGGGTGGATGGATGATGCGGTAATACCGTGAAGTGTGCCCAGGATAAATGCGTCTCTGTCGCATCCGGCCAGAATCTTCTTAACCAGCTCCACCTGGTCCTGCATGAAGCCGTCCGCCATGGTCATCTCTTTTACCATGCTGTAATCGGATCCATTGTTAATCTCGCCCATATAGGGAACCAGATTCTCATTCATGATTTTAAGGATGTCTGTATCAGATTCCTCAAAGAATTTCAGATGGGCTTTTACGGCCGCGTCTCCAAAAGCTGATTCCTTAGGAAAATGCAGGGAAAATCCGCTGGGTATCTTGTCAACTTCTTCTCCCCGGATAGCTGCTGTCACTCTCTCTTTTTTTGTCATGGCTGTCTCCTCCATTAATCATATCACTGATGTGATTAGTAATCTTACTAATCGTGATTATAACACTGCCGACAAGCCGTGTCAAATATTTTTTATCCATTTTATTAAAATATTTTTACCATTCGACATAATTTTTGTTTATTTTCACGCTGTATGCATTTTTTATTCAAAAAAAGGATGTAAAATTGACGACATCAATCTTACATCCTTAGTATTTATGCATTTTCCCATATCCAGGGGCCTGTTCTCAAAGGGAATAGTTCTCCTGAATCTGCTCTTTCACATTCAGTATGTCCTTCTGGAGCATTTCCACGGCCCGCTCCGTATCATGTTTTACCAGGGCCTCAATGATTTCCCTGTGATAAAAGCTGTTGGATTCTGCGTTTTTTTTCCAGGCTGTCTGGAAATATTGGGAAATATACGAACAGGATTTTTGAAGGGCTGCAGCAATCACATCGCATATATAACCGTTCCCGCCCATCTCACAGAGCTTCAAATGGAAATCCGTGTTCCGGTTCCAATGAATGGCCACCATCCTCTCATGGTTATCCTTTGTGATGGTATCCAGCTGTCTTAAATCTTCTATCTGCTCAGGGGTAATTCTCTGGCACAGCCGCCTCAGGTTGCCTGTCTCCACATCAATTCTGAATTCCAGAAGATCCAGTATCTCCTTCAGGGTCACAGGAACCACCTGATAGCCCACCCTTGGTATACTTTTCAGGACATTATCCTTGCACAGTTCAATAAGGGCCTCCCGCACCGGTGATTTGCTCATGGCGTACTTTTCCATGATTTCCCCTTCATGGATGATATCGTTAGGCTTATAGATGCCTTCTTCTATCTCCCGGTAGATTCCCTCCACCACGGTTTCTTTCAGGGTTTTCTTCGTCTTCATCTTCTTTTCTCCAATGCCTTCCCTTTTTTATAAACCCGTTCCACCAGCCTGTAGGATATATCATAGGCCATGGACACATCACCTTCCATCCAGTCCTTCCCTGTCCAGAGCTGCCTGAATCCACTGACCGCTTCCTCCGTCATGCCCCCCGGCGTGGCGTGGTCCTTTAGCTTTGCTTCCAGAAACTCCCTTGTCTCCAGCTGCAGGGAGAGAAGATGCAGCTCAAAGGACCTGGGGGCAATAATGTCCGCGTTCCCGGCCGTTCCTGCTCTGGTTTCATTCCCATTTCCGTTTCCGCCTTCCCGGCCGTCATATGGTCCGGCTTTGTTTCCGGCATCCCCGCCCGCCCCGCGGGCAAAGGCCAGGGCGCCTTCATACCAGCCCTTTTCCAGCCAGGCCAGCCTGTCCATCTTCTGCCCATCCATCTGCTGCCCGTCCATCTGCTGCCCGCCCATCTGTCGCCCGTCCGGCGCTGCGGCAGGCGTAATAAGACCGGGAAGGCCCAGCCTTCTGCGGTTCAGCGCATACAGGATGCCGGCCGCCCGGGCGCAGCCGCCTTGACCGCTCTCATCCCCATAATGCGGTTCCAGCCCAAAACATAAGAGGTACAGCATATGATAGGTGATGCTCATGGACAGCAGACGCAGGGATTCATCCGGCGTACATTCAAATACCTGTCCGAGGGGTTTGAGAAACTGTCTGACCGCGTCCAGCTGCTCCCTGCCCGGAGGACAGCCGGGGTCGTATGTAATCTTATTGAAAGCCAGTGAATACACATCCAGGCCGCCGATCACCGTCTCCATGGCCGGCAGGATGCATACGGTCCTGACACCGTCACCCAGGATCCTGGTATACCATTCAGGACGCGGACTGGGAGCAAAGGAGAACAGCAGCAGCCCTCCAAGCCCTTGTTCCCTGCGGTACTTTACATAGGGCTTGATGGTATCCTCCGCCACTCCCGCCACCTCATGGGGCCTGACGGAAAGCACCAGTATGCCGGGCTTATATTCCTTCAGCTTATCCAGGCAATTGCCCGCTATGATTTCAAAGCCGTATCTGTGCCTCAGCTCTTCAATCCCCCTGGAACCGGCCTTCACCGCAAACATCCGCTTTTCATATCCTTCTCCCAGCAGGCTTCTGTAACAGGGAACCATATACGCCCCAATCCATCCCATGCCAATGACAGCCAGCCTGTCCGCTCCATCACCCATCATATATTTCCATCCTTTTACAACTACATCCTAAAATTATAATCTGAAATGCGTCAGGATTCAATAGGGGGGATTATAAAAACAGCTCATTTTCCCGTCTGATATCCCTGACAGGGGAAAGCTTCTGCTCCAGCATGGCGCAGGCCTGCTCAGGCAGGCTTCTGGCCTTCACCGGACAGACGGAAATACAGCGCATGCAGAGGATGCAGCGCGCCTGGTCCGTGGAGGAAGGATTGCTTACAGGGATAGCCTGCACAGGACATCTGGCAGCGCACAGCCCGCAGGATATGCAGGATGCGTTGGTAAGGGGAATCACCGGCATCTGCTTCCAGTCACGGTAAGGACGGTTTCCCGGCACCTGTGGCTCCTGCCAGCCCTCCTCCTCCAGCTTTTCAAGTATCCTGGCCCCAAAGTCAGCCATTTCCTTTCGGTCCTGATTATCCGGCCGGCCGGCCGCAACATCCCGTACCATGGAATGTTCTGCCAGCAGCGCTGTCGCTGCCCCAATCCTGAACCCCTGGGCCTTTAAGCAGTCATCCAGTTCCAGAAGGGCATCCTCAAAGGCCCTGTTGCCGTAGACCGCCGCAGTCAGCGCCACTGCCCCGCCGCCTTTCAGGTATGTAAGCTTTTCCGCCGCATATCCGGGTATCCTGCCGCCGAACACGGGCACGCCCACAATCACGGTGTCCTCCGGCCCAAAGGAATACTCTCCCTCCAGGCTGCAAAGGTCCACATCCTTGACCTTCTTCCCCATCTCCATAGCCAGATTGAGACAGGCCTTCCTGGTGCCGCCTGTTGGGCTGAAATACACAACGGTTATATGTTCCATCTTATTCATGCTGTTACCTCCGGAATTTTGTATGTTGGTTCGATATTCTAGTTATTTTATCACATTCCGGACGGAAAAGCACCATCTGAAAAACAGAATCTGTGCCGGCCTGTGCCGGAATCCATTCCGGTTTGAGTCCGGACGGTTCTCCCCTCGTGCAGACTGCCGCCCTTCATAAGGAAAAGCAGGCGTTTTACCGCCTGCTTTCAAAAATCTAGTCAACCACCACCCTGGCATAGGAAGCCATGGCCTCCTCGCTCATCTCCTGGCCGATTCCGGGCCTGTCATTCATCTCGTATCTGCCGTTTACCGGAGCCCAGGCATATTTCCCCGCTTTCTGGTAATCTGTTTTGAAATTAGCGCAGTGCTCCTCATGAATGACAAAATTAGGTATGACGGTCTCCACATGGAGGGCCGCCGCCGTGGCAATGGGCCCGCCGCACACGTGAAGCTGGATGCCGATATCATATACATTGGCCATATCGCAGATTTTCTTTACTTCCGTGATGCCGCCGGTATTGCACAGGTCCGGCTGGGCGATGCTGAGTGTCCTGTCCTCAAAGAACTGCCTGAATCCCCAGCGCGTATAGCTCCTCTCACCGGTTGCAAGGGGGATATCGCATTTCTGCTTGATATGCTTAAATACCTCAGGATTGGAAGGCATGGTAGGTTCCTCATAGTACATGATGCGGTAAGGCTCCAGGGATTTTCCTAAAATCACGGCCGTGTTGGCGTCAAGGGTGGAATGGATCTCTATGATAATGTCAAGCTCGTCCCCTCCCGCCTCACGGGCAGCCGCAATGCGTTCCACCGCAATTTTCCTCAATGCTTCCGGGTAAGCTCCCTTCAGATTGTCGCCGCGTTTTAAGTACGCCTGGTTAAAATCCTCTCTTGATAATCCGGCAAAGCACGGGTCAATCTTAACTGCATCGTATCCGTCCGCCATGGCATCCTTTACAGCGTCATAGTAATCCTTCGGTTCAAACTGAAGCTCAGACCGGTCCAGTTTTGTAATAAGGGTCCTCCACCCCATCTGCAGCTGGGATGCGTACGCCCGGAGGGAATCATGGGTCTTTCCTCCAAGGAGCTTATAAACAGGCAGCCCCAATGCCTTTCCCTTAATATCCCAGCAGGCAATGTCGATGGCGGCCATGGCGGCAGATACCGTAACGCCCCCGTTCATGCCCCAGAACGTATGGCGGTGGAGATGTTCATAAATTTTTTCCGTGTCAAAGGGGTCCATGCCAATGACCATTTTGGCAAAATCCTGACAGTTTCCCCACGCCGCGTTCTGGCAGCTGCCGTAGGAAAGCCCGGCCTCGCCAAAACCGCTGATTCCCTCGTCCGTGTTTACCTTAACTGTTATGAACGCTCCTTTATAGCATTCCACACTTGTAATCTTCATCTTCTGATTTCCCCCTTTAATTAAGTGTTATCTGGTCTTCCGATGCAAGCGCCTTGTCAGACCATTCGTTTCCAATGCCAATATCGTCCGTCACGTCCAGATACCCGTTCTTCGGCATCACTACCTTTGCTGTAAGTTCCTGGTTGGAAGGATTCATACTGCGCATATGCTGTTCGTGAATGACAAAATTAGGTATACATGCCTCAAGCTGTACAGACGGCGGCGTCAGCAGATGGGACGCGCATGTATGAATCTGAACACCCACATCAAAAGTATACGCCATATCGCAGATTCTTTTTGTTTCGGTGATTCCGCCGGCATTGCCGATATCCGGCTGGATTACCTGAATGGAATTATCCATGAAATACCGTATGTATTCCCATCGTCCGAACACCCGTTCCCCATGGGCCAGCGGCATTTTTACATTATCCTTTACATATTTGTTATTGTAGAATACAGGTGTGTTAGGTTCCTCAAAATAGTAAATATTACAGTCCTGGACTGCTGCCGACAGCTGGATTGCCGAATTGGAATTGGTTCCCGCGTGGTTTTCAATAATAAGGTCAACCTTGGGGCCTATGGCCTCCCTGACAGCATGGACACGGTCGGAGAAAACCTGTACAAGCTCAGGAGGAAGCAGGCCCAGACGGTTGGTCTCATTCAATATATTGCCCTTTTCATCCCAGTTAAGGAAATCAATCTTAATGGCATCGTAACCATCCTGAAGGGCAAGCCTGGCCCTGTCCACATAATCCTGCACGGTTACGGCCGGGGAATCTATTGGCCCCCATCCAAACTGCAGCTGTGAGGCATAGCAGCGCACCTTATCCCGCCGCTTTCCTCCCAGCAGTTTATATAACGGCACATTTAGCGCCTTGCTCTTGATATCCCACAGGGCGATATCAATGGCGCTGACTGCGCTGTACCAGAAGGCACCGCCGTTTTGACCCCAAAAGGTTCTGAGCATCAGCTGGTCCCACAGCACCTCATTGTCAAAGGGGTCTTTTCCCGAGATAAAAGGCCACATATCCTTTATCACGCCGAAGGCCCCGTAGGTCGCGTGAATTCCCGCCACCTCTCCGTCCCCGTAAATTCCTTCATCTGTATAAATACGGATTCCCACCACCTTACTCTTTTTAGGAAACTCAGGCGTTTCAGAACGGTTGTATTCGGCCAGGAATAACTTCGCGCTTGTTATTTTCATATTTTTCCTCCTTGTATCATGAGCTTTTGTTTATAAATCCGCTAATAGAAAATCTGCCCCAGCAGCAGTCCGTAACCATATGCAATGATTGAAAATATAATGACCGGCACAAGGGCCCTCACAACGATGTCTCCCAGTGTGGTGTGGTAAAAATCAGCCGCAACAAAGGAACAGACGTGGGTGGGAGATATCTGCATTGCAGCCCACGCGACACTCATCAGCATGACAAGAAACGGAATCCCTCCCTGGGGAAACGCCAAAAACGCCATGGGCATGCAAAGAGCAATGATTGTCTGGGAGCCGCTTATAACTGTGCCGATAAAGAACAGCAGGCCGAAGGACATTGTCATGGAAATGGGAAACTGTCCTATAAAGTCAGGCAGAAGCCCTATGACGCCGGTATACGACAATATGCCTTTAAAAAGCATTATCAAGTACATGTTGCCCAATAATATGGGTTCCGCAGACCTCACCATAAGATCCGGAAGATCTTTTAAGCTAAAATGATCAAATATATAATTGGCAGCAATTACCAGGGGCGCGGCTATGCACACGGAAAGATTAAATATAATAATGATTAAGAGCACAGCTATCAGGGTCCACAGGTTTTTCACCAGATTGATAATTTCCGCTTTCTTATCAATGGTCTCTTCAAGCAGGGGCATTTCCCTGGGTATTCCTTTTAAATGTGTAATATATACCACAAGACATGCCGCCACCACCATGGGAATCATGGCCAGCACAAACACCCCCGCATTCTGTCCGCTAAGTGTAAGTCCCAAGAGGACTGCCGGAAAGGTTGGAAGGAACATTTCCGGTATATGTCTGTAATAGCAGGATACAAACGTCTTGTTTTTATCATCCATGTATTCCCCGCATGTCCTGTCTACCATATCCGCGCAGATTGTCATGACTGCCGCAGACGGAAGAAGTCCCATAATTGCAGGTGATACAATGGTATTCATTCTGCGGTTCCTGAGCAGGCGGTTAAATGAATCCTTCGCGTTTGTCAGCCTTCCTTTTTTCTCCAGCATAAGCTGAAGAAATATGATGAGATAGAAGCTCAGCAGCACATCTATTGTATCCCAGGCCACTGTCTGCCTTCCCAGAACAACCGCCGCGTCCTTCAGATTGACCCGGAACAAAATAACGGTAGCTGCTATCCCCCCTATCATTGCCACAAACAGCGGCTTTTTCAGCCATATAATCACAACGATTACCAGAAACACTATGGAAAGATATAGGATATCCATGTTTCCTCCTTCATGCCCTCCATCATATCCTGCCAAGCAGCAGAAGTGAAATGGCCGGAATAAATGCCACCACGAAAAATGCTGCTATCAGACCAAACAGAAGGGGCATTTCCGCTTTTGTAATCTTATCTATACTAATACCTGTCAGGGATGAGCCCACAAACAGGTTGATTGCCACAGGCGGCGTTACAAAAGCAATAGCCAGGGCCAGGTCAAGGATGATACCAAAGTGAATCGGGTCGCATCCCACCTGGGTTACCACAGATAAAAGGGTGGGAGCCAGAATGATGATGGCTGGTGTTGTCTGTATAAACATTCCCACGATAAACATGATAACGAATATCATGAACATGACCACATAGTAATTGCTGGAGATACTGAACATGAAATCAGCAATGGTCTGGTTGATGTTCAGATACGCAAATACAGATCCGGTTGCCTTTGCCGGACACATGATGAACATAGTACCGGCTATAAACGCGGCATTGTCCCGGAATACGGCCCATAGCTTTTCAATTTTTAACTCCCGGTAGACCACGAATCCGATAAATATGCCGTACACAACAGCCACCACCGCTGCCTCTGTAGCAGTAAAAAAGCCTCCATAAATTCCGCCCAGTATAATAACCGGCATGATTAACGCCCACTTTGCATCCCACCAGGCACGGAAGGCTGATTTCATTTGGAAATGGTTCTCGCCTTTCAGATGGTGTTTTTTACAGTACGCGTAATTGATAAGGATAAGCACTCCGCCCACCACGCAGGACGGGAGCAGACCGGCAATGAACAGGTCTCCCACGGACTGGTTACAGGTTACACCGTACAGAACCAGCGGATAGCTGGGAGGCACAATGACTCCCAGACCGCCAGCACAGCATGCCAGAGCCGTTGCATAATACTTGCTGTACCCTTCCTGCACCATCATAGGTATCATGATGGCGCCGATGGCCGCCACTGTGGCCGGTGCGGAACCGGACACTGCGCCAAAGAACATGCATGCTATGACCGTAACCATCCCAAGGGAACCTGTAACACCGCCTATGATTGAATTGGCTGCACTCACCAGACGTTTGGACAGACCCCCTGTTTCCATGATGGTACCCGAAATCATGAAAAAGGGCAGAGCCAGGTTGGTGAAGCTGGCAACTCCTCCATATGTAGTCTGGGCAATGAATGAACTGGTGGTAACCGGATCAATATTTATCAGCACAAACATACTGATGAACATTGCCACTGCAATGGGCACACCAAGGAACATGAGACCAAACATTACAATAAACATAACACCTGTAGCCACTATCTCACCTCTCCCTTCACGGCAGCCGCCTCCCTTGCCGCCTTCTTTTCCAGATAAATCCGCTCACATTCATCAAGGTCCATCGCAGGCTTGGAAGCGCCTAGATTGGCCTCATTCTCATGCATGAGTTTTATGGTATCCTGTGCGATTCTTACGACGCTGAGCACCAGCCCGATAGGAATGATGGAGTATACCATCTGCTGGGGAAGCCTCAGCAGCGTGGTCTGACTGTTTCCAAGTCTCCCGATAATGGTCATGACAATATACAGCAAATATATATCAAAAGCAGCAAAGACCAGATTGGAGATGACAAGCATTGCCTTTTTCACCTTAAACGGAACCATTTCAAGTATAAAGTCGATGCGCAGGTGCTTTCTTTTGGTGACAGCCGCGGACATGGCAAACCAAATCATCCACACAAAGGCAATGGTCGCAACCTCCTCCACCCATGCAAAGGAATGCTTCAGCGCATACCGGCAGAACACGTTTGCAAAAAGCAATACGGTAAGGGCTATGAATAAAACAGCCGATATATACAGCTCTATATTATCCAGAAAAGTCTTCAGGTCGAACTTTCCATCTTTCATACGATCTACCCCCGCTTATTTCTTTGCCTGGTAATCCAGCACAAAATCCACCAGCTTATTGTAAGCTTCTGAGCCCATCTGTTCTTCTACCTGGGGCCACACAGACTTGGCCACATCCTGGAATACCTTGAGTTCATCCGTTGTCAGTTCAATCACCGTTGTACCCTTTGACTGCATCTCGTCGAAGAATCCATCAGATAAATCTTCGGTCAGGGAACGGACATACATCTCTGTCTCCTTCCAAAGGTCCTGGATAAACGCCTTGTCCTCCTCCGTGAGCGTACTCCAGAATACCGGACTGGCAGCCATGATTGTGGTTGTAAAATTATGGTTCGTCTTCATACAGTAGCTCTGCATCTCATAAATCTTGGAAGAAACAATGTTGGAGGGCGGATTCTCCTGGGCATCTACCAGTTTCTGCTGAAGGGCGGTGTAGAGTTCCGCATAGGGCACCGGCGTCACGCTGGCCCCAAAGGCTTCCCAGCAGTTCATTTGAATCGGGTCCACCATGGTGCGGATTTTGACGCCTTTTAAATCAGCCGGGGAATGGATTTCCTTATTTGCCGTAAGCTGGCGGAACCCGATATCCAGGTGGGCAAGAGGAATGCACTGTGTATCGGCCTGGGCCCGCTGGTCCCACTCCTGGCGCAGCCCGGAATCCAGGACCGCATATGCGTCGTCATAATCCATATAGAGATAAGGAATATTTAAGCCTGCGTAGGCCGGGGTATAATCAGCCCATGAACCGCAGTTCAGCATAAATATCTCATACGCGCCATTTTGGGCACCGCCAATATATTCCTGAGTGGAGGACGCCAGCTGGCCGTCTGTGAATATCTGTGTGGTAATGCGGCCCCCGCTGCGCTCTTCAATCTGTTTGCAGAAATAAATCATTCCCTTTCCAGTCTGGCTGATTCCGTCTCCAGCCACATCACCGGCTGATGCATTGGTGGCAAAACGGATTTTAAATGGCTCCCCCTGTGTGTGGTCCACTCCGTCCGCACCCACTGAACCCCCACCTTCTGATGCCTTGGAATCACCTGCTGTAGTGACGGCAGCGGCAGTTGTTGCGGCGGCACTGTCTGCATTAGAGTTTCCGCAGGCTGCCAGCGGCAGCAGCATTGCGGTTGAAACCATGGCTGCAATCACTTTCTTCATCACTTTTTTCATTCTAGTTCCTCCTTTTGATAAAATTGTTGTCTGAAACCTGCCTTAATCAAACCGTGATTCCTAATATTTTTCCTTATCCACCCCCACCTGCTTGAATATATTGATAATTCAATCTATAATTATAGTGTCAACGAGTATATTTACTGATTTATTTAATATAATTCAACCATATTTATGCAATTATTACAAATTACTTTTTTTTGCCAATTAATAACTTTTGGAAATAGGAGGGCGTATGAATTACCAGCATCTGGAATACTTTCTTAAAGCAGCTGAATACCAGCACTACACCCGGGCCGCTGAACATCTGCATATCACACAGCCTGCTCTTACAAAGGCCATACTTGGCATTGAGGAAGAAATCGGCGCACCTTTGTTCATGAAGCGGGGCCGGAATATTGAACTTACGAAATATGGAACGATTTTTTTTGATTATGCAAGGCGTTCCCTTGAAGAAATCAACCATGGAATATCCGCCGTAAAGCATCAGGTCAACAGTGATCTGAATACCGTTAACCTGTCTGCCTTATGCTCCATTAATACGACCTTTTTGCCGAAGAAAAGCGCGCAGTTTCACCTTGCCTATCCTGACTGCAGCCTAAACATTACCTTTAAATATACAACAGCTATTATCAAGGATGTATCCAACTATAACAGCACCTTTGGTTTATGCGGAGAGTTTGACAATGAATCTGAATATACCAGCCTGGAAAAAATCCTGCTTTACACGGAACCCGTCAAATTTGTCATAAGCAGGAATCATCCCCTGGCGCACAAAAAATCCGTAGAGGCCGCCGAACTGAAAAACCAACCGTTTGCAGTCTATAACGTGAGCACCAACGGTACCAACAGGCTGCTCTATGAATTATGCGACGGCGCCGGATTCAGACCCAAGACCCTGACAGCCGCTTACAATGACTATGGGCTGATTAACGAGGTGATTTCAAACCAATGCATCTCTATTGTCTCCTATACCTTTTATAAGCAATTCCAAAGCCTGGGATTTACGGAACTGCACATCGCCACCAGTATCCCCCTTATCCAGAAAATATATCTGGTATGGGTCAGGGACGCAAATCTTTCCCCTGTGGCAAGGGGCTTTCGCGAGATACTGATGAGCAAATGACCTCCCTCATTAAAAAAGGGCATAAAAAGGGTGCAAACGCAGATAAATGATCCGCATTTGCACCCTTTTCCCAACTTCCCAGCCGGTTTTATTCCACCGTTATTCCCCGCTGATTACAGCGCATATCTCCCGCGCTTCACAAACTTCCCGGCCTTCTCCACCACCACCTGATGGTCCTTCACCACCTGGGTACCGCGCAGGAACACGCTCTCGATGCGTGCCGTCAGCTTCCTTCCCTCAAAGGGAGCGTAATCCACATTCTGTACCTGGTCCGCAGCCGTAACCATATCCTCCACACCGGTGCGCATGACAACAATGTCCGCGTCGCTTCCCGGAGCAATGGCTCCCTTGGCGGGATACATTCCGTACAGCTTGGCAGGATTTTCCGACAAAAGCTGGCACATTTTTTCCTTTGTAATTCTTCCTGCGTCCACGCCATAGGTGTAGAGCAGTGTACCCCTTGTCTCAACTCCGGGCATACCTCCCGGAATCTTTGTAAAGTCATCCTTTCCCAGTGCCTTCTGCTCTGTGGTAAAGCTGCAGTGGTCCGTTGACACGGTCTGGATGGTCCCGTCCGCCAGAGCCTTCCAAAGGCATGCGCTGTCCTCCTGTTTCCTCAGAGGCGGCGCGCACACATACTTGGCCCCTTCCATGCCGGCAAGCCCGTACAGGCTGTCATCCATGAGCAGATACTGGGGGCATGTTTCCGCATATACCTTCTGTCCCCTTCTCCTGGCTTCCATGATCACGTCGTATCCCTCCCGGCAGGTGAGATGCACCACAATCACAGGGATATCCACCACCTCAGCCAGCCTGAGCAGCCTGTCAATGGCCTCTGCCTCAGCGGCAGCCGGCCGGGTGGCCGGGTGGCTTTCCACGCCCATTCTTCCGGCAGCCTTTGCCTCTGCCTGGAGGGCAGCTATCATACCGCTGTTCTCACAGTGAACACCGGTGATTCCTCCCACCTCCTTAAGCCTGCGCAGGATTTCAAAAATAGTCTTGTCGTCCACCTGGGTATCGTATGTCATGTACAGCTTAAAGGAGGTGATTCCGGCCTCCATCATGTCGTCAAGTTCCCTGCTGACCGACGGGTTCCAGTCCGATATGGACATGTGGAATCCGTAATCACAGGAGCACTTGCCGTCCGCCTTCTCATGCCAGTTCCTGAGGCCGTCCGCCAGGCTCTCCCCTTCATACTGGGTCCCGAAGTCCACGATGGTGGTGGTGCCGCCCCGAACAGCCGCCCTGGTTCCTGTGGCAAAATCGTCCGCAGTAACCGTTCCCGCCACATGGAGGTCAAAATGGGTGTGGGCGTCGATGAATCCCGGAAAGAGCAGACAGCCTTCCACATCCACAATCTGGGTATCCTCATCTGCCAGGCGCTCCATTTCCTCACCGGTTCCCACTGCCGCCACCTTTTCCCCGTCAATGAGCACATCTGCCCGGACACTGCCGCTTCCGCCAACTACGGTTCCGCCTTTTAATACCTTCTTCATATATATCACTCTCCTGTTCTGTTTCTCTCTGTCAATCTAACGATACGTTCCGGCTTTTTTCCCTTTTTCCTGTCACCTTGCGGACATTCCGGCCCCTGTATCCATCTGCCGCCTATGGGCATCTGTCACCTGCGGGCATCAGCCGCCATGGCCTCCAGCCGTTCCCCGTCAATCCGGTACACGGTCCAGTCACTCATGGGCCGGGCGCCCATTCCCAGATAAAAGTCAATGCTTGGCTTATTCCAGTCCAGGCACCACCACTCCAGACGTCCGCACCCCCGTTCCACGGCAATGGCTGCCAGCCGGTTCAAAAAGGCGGTGCCGAAGCCCTGTCCCCGGTACTCCGGGCGCACATACAAGTCCTCCAGATATATGCCGGCCCTTCCCAGGAAGGTGGAGAAATTATGGAAGAACAGAGCAAATCCCACTGTCTCCCCGTCCTTCATCCCCAAAATCACCTCTGCCTTTTCCTTCTCAAACAGCCACTGGTTCAGCAGCTCCTCTGTAGCCACCACCTGGTCAAGCATTCCCTCATAATCAGCCAGCTCCCTTATGAACCTGAGAATCAAGGGTATGTCCTGTGGTTTGGCAAACCGGAATTCAACGGCCTTATCCGCCCTTTTATGTTCCATTCCATGCCCTGTCTTGTCAAGGGTGTTGTCCATGATGTCATCTCCTTATGCGGAACAAGCGAAAAGCAGGTGGACTGCCTTTCGCCGTTCATTTCCAATGTTATTTTTACTTTTTCTTTGAATAGTACGTGTCATCCATGGGAAGCGTTGTCCTCAGCACATGGTCCTTTGCATAATAAGCTCCCTGTGCCGCCGGAGCGGTCGGTATGGTGGCAATTTCCCCAATCCCCTTTGCGCCGTAGGCAAAGGACAGCAGTTCTTCCTTCTCCACATAGATTGCATGGATATCCGGAATCTGGGTGGAGCGCATGAGTCCCAGGGTGCCGTATTTAGCCTGGGGAACACCGTTCTTTAAGGGGAAGTCCTCGGTCAGGGCGTAGCCCAGTCCCATGAGAACACCGCCCTCAATCTGGCCCTGTATGGAAATAGGATTTACTACCTTTCCGGAGTCATGGGCAGCATACACTTCCTTTACCCGGCCGTCGTCGTCTAACACCACCACATGGGTTGCAAATCCGTAAGCCACATGGCTCTTTGGATTGGGCACATCTGCTCCCAGCTTATCTGTGGGGTCAAAGAATTCCGCAAAGAACTCACGGCCTTCCAGCTGGCTTAAGTCTCCTCCCGCTTCCTGCAATGCCTCATTCAAATCAGCCGCAGCCATCCTGACAGCCTCGCCTGTAATCAGAGTCTGACGGGAACCGGATGTGGTTCCTGAATCAGGCGCCACCTCGGAATTGGCCCCCATATTCCTGACCATTTCCTTTCCAAGCCCCGTTGTCTCGGAAACCATCTGTACGAATACGGTTGCGCACCCCTGCCCGATATCGGAAGCAGCGCTGTACAGCTCAATCTTTCCGTCGCGGACCGCCAGCTTTGCCCGGCCTTTATCGGGAAGTCCCACGCCCACACCCGCATTCTTCATGGCACAGGCGATTCCGGCCCTGCCGGGATTGCTCTCATAGGCATCCTTTACAGCCAGAAGGGTCTCCTTAAGGGCTGTGGAGCAGTCCGCTATCTGCCCGTTTGGAAGTACCTTGCCCGGTTCAATGGCGTTGCGGTAGCGGATTTCCCACGGGGAAATCCCCACCTTCTCTGCCAGCAGATTGATGTTGGACTCCAGGGCAAATTCACTCTGGCACACGCCGAAACCGCGGAACGCGCCTGCGGGCGGATTGTTGGTATAGTAGCCGAAGCCGCGGATATCCGTGTTCTGGTAGCAGTAAGGCCCTACGGAGTGGGTACACGCCCTCTCAAGCACAGGTCCGCACAGGGAAGCATAAGCTCCTGTATCAAAATAAATCTCACAATCCAGTCCTGTAAATATACCGTTCTCATCGCATCCCAGGGTAAATGTCCCCTCCATGGCATGGCGCTTTGGATGGAAGCTTAAGGATTCCTGTCTGGAAAACACCACCTTTACCGGCCTCTGCACCTTAAGGGCTGCCAGGGCTGCTATGTGCTGTGCGGATACGTCCTCCTTGCCGCCGAAGCCGCCGCCTACCAGCTTGTTTTCCACAACCACCCGGTCCGGATCCCAGCCCAGCATGATGGATATTTCCTTTCTGGTATCGTAGACGCCCTGGTCTGTGGAATATACCTTCACACCGTCCTTGTAAGGAAAGGCCACCGCACATTCCGGTTCCAGGAAAGCGTGCTCGGTAAAGGGCGTACGGTATGTCTGGGTCACCACGTATCTGGAATTTTCCAGGGCCTTCTTTGCATCCCCGCGGGTAACGTGGCGGCTCTGGCACAGATTTCCCTTCTCATGTACCCTGGGCGCGTCCTCTGCCATGGCTTCCTGAATGGAGCACACGGGTTTCAGCTCCTCATAATCAATCTTCACCATCCGCTTTGCCTTCTCAAGGATGTCTCTGGACTCGGCAACCACCAGACAGATGGCGTCGCCCACACAGCGGGTGATATCTCCCTTTGCAATCATTACGTCCCAGTCCTGCTGGAGATGGCCCACCTTGTTATTGGGGACATCCTCGGCCGTGAGCACGGCCAGCACGCCGGGAAGGGCCGCTGCCTTCCCGCAGTTAATATCCAGAACCCGTGCCCGCGGATACTGGGAGCGGACAGCCGAAGCATATACCATTCCCTCCATCTCCACGTCATCCGGGTACTCGCCGTAGCCCAGCACCTTTTCCCGCACATCCAGGCGGAAGGCACGCTTTCCGACGCCGTACTCATCCCCCTTTTCCAGGGACTCCTCAATCCGGGCGTCGCCTCTCAGAATGGCTGCCGTCAGCTGGATGCCTTCGATAATTTTCTTATATCCTGTACAGCGGCAGATATTTCCCTTTAACGCAACCTTGATTTCCTCCTCAGTAGGGTCCGGAACGCGGTCAATCAGCGCCTTTCCGGCCATCACCATGCCCGGCGTACAGAATCCGCACTGCACGGATCCCATTGCCCCGAAGGCATACACAAAGGCTTCCTTTTCCGCGTCGCTTAATCCCTCCGTGGTAATGATGTTTTTGCCCACTGCCCGCCTGGTGGTCAGGACGCAGGACTTGACCGCCTTGCCGTCCACCACAATAGTACATGTGCCGCAGGCGCCTTCGCTGCACCCGTCCTTGACAGAATGAAGGTGAAGGTCGTCCCTCAGATAGCGCAGCAGCGGTTTATCCTCGCTGGTGCAGCGTTCCACTCCATTTACTGTAAAACAAAAGTTCTCTCCCATTTTATGCCTCCTGCCTCTACGCCTTTACCGTGAAAATGCCGTCGGCATCCAGTATAATTCCTCTTGGACATTTGACTGCACACATACCGCAGGCGATACACTTTGCTTCATCTATTACCGCGTGGTTATTCTCTATCCTGACGGCATCCGCCGGACAGTTCTTTACACAGATACCGCAGGCAATACAGCCCACTGAGCAATCCTTCCTTGTCTGGGCTCCCCCGTCCTGGTTCATACATGCCGTATAAACCGGGTATTCCGGCGTGGTAATGCGAATCAGACCAAGGGGACAGGCTTTCACGCACAGGCCGCAGCCCACGCATTTGCCCCGGTCCACCTCTGCTGCTCCAAAGCTGTTTATGTGGATGGCGTCCGACTTACAGGCAGCCACGCAGCTGCCCATGCCCAGACATCCCCATTTACATTTCAATATGCCGTCCGGATGGTCTGCCAAGACCTGGCTGCAATCCCCTGCCAGGTCCCCACGGGGAATAACCGCCTCTGCGTGACAGCCCCCCAGGCATTGCACCACAGCTACTTTTCTATTGCGCTTTTGTGCCATTTTGTTCTTCTCCTTTCATTATTCTTGCAAAAGAATAACGTTACTTTTTTAACAAGCCTTTGCCAAAGGAGTCCCCACATTTTCATTGAGGACTCCTTTGTACGGCAATTCGCACACATTGTAACAGTTCAGAAATCCGATGTGAACTGTCACCACACATTATCTACAGCATATATGAATAGTCGTTGATGACTGTCCGGATGATATTCTGGATGCCGTCCGGCACATCTGCGTTTACGGTACCAACCGTGTAATCCATGATCCTGCCCTGAAGCCTTACCCTGCACACACCGGCAGCAGCGTCCAGTACCGTGAAGCCCTGGTTTTTGCTGTTTTCCATGTCAGCCTCGTTGGCAAACAGGGTGAATTTGTCAAGATAGGGAGCGCTGTCCCACGGACAGAAGCTCTTACAGTTGCCGCACTCGTTGCACATATAATCCACGTGGATGATCTGATGCTTCTCCATGCCCGGAACAACCAGGGAGATATTGGCTCTGTTGGGGCATACCTCAACACAGTTTTCGCAGTAGCTGTTGCAGGATAAGCAGCGGGCGCTGTCAACCACATGGTCATTTTCCTCTGCCAGCCTGCCCTTGCGTCCGTAGATGGTCTCTGCATCAGAGAGCTTGAACAGGTCCTCTGCCAGGGCTTTTCCGATAATGGCCTCCGCAGCCATCTTGCCGTCCCTGATTCCTTCCACCACCGTGGCAGGACCGTACAGGCCGTCTCCGGCCACATAGACACCCTTTACAGAGGTTTCCAGCGTTTCCTGGTTCACCTGGGGACGTCTTCTGCTGTCCAGGGCAATGCCGAAACTCTCATAGAATGCCCCCGGAACCTTCTCGCCTACAGCGGCAATCACGGTGTCGGCAGGCACTTCCACTGTCTCATCTGTCTCCACCACGCCCCGGCGTCCGCTGGCGTCCATGTCTCCCAGCACCATCTTCTTACAGTACAGAACTCCATTTTCCAGCTTAACAGGAGCCAGGAGCTCAGCGAATTCCACGCCGTCCTCCACAGCCATGACCAGTTCTTCCTCATCAGCAGGCATGTAGCGTCTGGTTCTTCTGTATACCAGGGAAACCTTCTCCACGCCTGCGTTTCTCTTGGCTGCCCTGGCCGTATCCATGGCTGTGTTGCCTCCGCCGATCACAACCACGTTCTTGCCTAATTCCACCTTGCCCTCTGTTGCCTTAAACCGTGCCAGGAAATCTAGTGCGTTCATGGTATCCCCTGCCTCCAGCTTAAGAACGCCCTGCTCGGACGCGCCCACTGCAAGGACAACATAATCATAATCCTTCTTAAGGGCCTCTATATCGGTGATTTCCTTACCGTTCACCATCTCCACGCCCATGGCTGCCACCAGCTTCACGTCGTTGTCAATGGCACTGTCGCTGATACGGAATCCCGGAATCACATTGCGGACAACGCCGCCCATCTTCTCTTCCTTCTCAAACAGGGTAACCTTCACCCCGCCCCTGGCCAGGAAATAAGCTGCCGCCAGTCCGGCCGGGCCGCCGCCTACCACAGCCGCCTTCTTATCAGAGGTAACCTCAGGCGCTTTGAGCTTAGCCATAACCGCCTCAAATCCGCCCTCTGCGGCCTCCAGCTTGGTCCTGCGGATATCCACCGGGGACTCGTAGAAGTTTCTGGTACACTTGCTCATACAGTTGTGGGCGCAGATAGTACCTGTGATAAAGGGCAGAGGATTCTTGTTGAGAATAACCTCCAGAGCCTGCTCAAACTCACCTGCTCCTGCCAGCTGCAGGTATCTGGTGATATCCTGATGGATGGGGCAGCCTTCCTGACAGGGGGCGATGAAACAGTCGGTAAGCGGAACCGGCCGGTTGATTTTCCTGGAAGGAAGGGGCTTTACCGCCTTTACATGGTGCTTGTCGGATTTCACAGCCTCCACCAGTCCGGCTACCCTGGCAGCATCCACGCCCTCAAAGGCAGCAGCTTCCTTGGCTGCAAATAACTGTCCAATCTGCTCCAGTCTCTCATAACCGCCCGGCTTTAACATGGTGGTGGCCATGGTTACCGGCCAGATGCCTGCATCCACGATATCCGCGATATTAAAGAAGTCGGCGCCGCCGGAATAGGAAATGCGCAGCTTCCCGCCAAAGTCCTCAGCCAGCTTTCCGGCAACAGACATGGAAAGGGGATAAAGGGACTTTCCGGACATATACATTTCCTCGCTGGGAAGCTCGTTCTGCTTTACGTCAACAGGGAACGTATTGGTAATCTTCACACCGAATTCCAGTCCCTTCCCGTCTGCCAGGGCCTGGAGCCTCTGGAGCATGGGAACCGCGTCTGAGTACTGTAAATCATCCTTAAAATGGAAATCGCCAAAGGCAACATAGTCATATCCCATATCGTCCATGATCTTCCTTGCGTACTCATATCCAAGCAGGGTGGGGTTGCATTTAATGAATGTATGTACCTTCTTCTCCTCAATCAGGTATCTGGCGATGCGCTCAATCTCCTGGGGAGGACATCCGTGAAGGGTGGAAAGGGTTGCGCAGTTGCATACCTTTGGAGATATGGCTTCCACATCCTCCCTGGACACCTTCTCAAACCGGTCCAGATTGTCAAGGAGCCACTGCCTGCACTCTTTGAAAATGGCGGTCTCGGAAGCATCCTTCATGCCCTCAATGAAACGGTCAATTTTCTCTGTCTTGATGCCGTCCAGGTCATATCCCACGGACATATTGAACTGGAAGCCCTCAGGACTGCCCAGTCCAAATTCCCTGGCCAGCACCTTGCAGGCAAACCAGGCCTTTACATACTCGTCAAATGCCTGGGGCACATAGAGCTCTGTGGACCACTCGCAGTTATAGCACTCGTCGTCAGCCTTGATACACGGTTTGGATACGGGAAGGTCCTCGCCGTCCAGCTTCTGTACGGTCTTAAGCTCGAAGAAACGGCTGCCTGCCACGTAGGAAGCCACGATATTCTGGGTCAGCTGGGTATGGGGTCCTGCTGCGGGTCCGAAGGGAGTCTCCAGCTTACGGCCAAAAATCTCATAGGTTTTGTCCGGGTCTGCAATGAATGGTCTCTTGATGCCAAATACAGCGCCCTTCTTGTTCTCTTCAAGGATCCAGTTCATCAGTTTTCCAAATGGAATCGGGGTCATAATGTCGCTCATATTATTCTTATCCTCCTTTATAACCAGACCAGGTCCCAGCACCGGATACCGGGGACATTGTCCCCGGGTCCTCCATCCGGCTCAGCCGCCCGGGAGACATTGTCGTCCCGGGGTGCTGCTTTCCCGCCGCCCTGCAATCGGATATCACTTATAAATTATACATTGCGTATGCGTTGTTTATATATAGGAAAGACCAGCCATCCCTGGAAGGCGTTTCCTATGGATGCCGGCTGCTGCCCCGGCAATTAACCGTTGATGGAATGGGCCAGCTTCTTTGCCTCTTCCCTTACCTCATAAAGGATCTTCTCCTCATCCAGTCCCACAAGCTCCCTGTTCTTCATCAGAACCTTGCCGTTGCATACCGTGGTCACCACGCTTCTTCCCGTCATGCCGAACAGGATGTGTCCGTTTACATTGGACGCGTCCATTGGAGTCAGCGGGATATAGTCCGTGACAATCACATCAGCGGCAGCGCCTTCCTTCAATACGCCCAGCTGCTTCTTGAAATAGCGGTTGGCAATCTTTGCATTGCCCTCAAAGAGCATCTGGGGAACCTCGCCCCAGGCCGCATTGGCGTCGCAGAGGTGATGTTTGTGAAGAACATTGGCTACCTTGAAGGATTCTGTCATATCATGGGTGTAACCGTCTGTTCCCAGGCCGGTGAGAATGCCTCTGTGCACAATCTCCATGGTAGGCGGGCATCCGCAGGCATTGCCCATGTTGGACTCAGGGTTATGTACCACCATGGTATCCGTATCCTTGATCAGCTGCATCTCATGAGGATTTACGTAAATGCAGTGGGCCAGCAGGGTCTTTTCCCCAAGGATATTGCAGTCCATCAGACGGTCCACAATTCTCTTTCCGTACTTCTTAAGACAGTCGTGGAGATCCTCGATGCCCTCTGCCACATGGATGTGGTATCCCACCTCAGCCGGCTTGTTGGCTGCCGCCAGCTCCATGGTCTCATCTGAGATGGTGAACTGGGCGTGCATTCCCATCATACCCGCAATCATGTCCGTGTCGTCCGCCAGGGCGTGTTTGATCCAGGACGCATTTTCCATAACAGCCGCCCTTGCCTTATCCATGCCGTCCCTGTCGGAAATTTCATAGCACAGACAGGTCCTGACGCCCATCTCCTTAGCGGCGTCCTCAATGGCAAACAGGGAATCCTTTATCTCCCCGAAGCTGGCATGGTGGTCAAATACGGTGGTGACTCCGTTCTTAATGGAATCCAGATAAGTGGCCCTGGCGCTCTGGCGGGTCTGTTCATTGGTCAGGTGGCGGTCAATGGTCCACCACATGCCGTCCAGAATATCCAGAAACCCTTTGGGGTCATATCCTTTAATGGAAAGACCTCTTGCCATGGCACTGTAGATATGCTCATGGGTGTTGATGAAGGCCGGCATGATGACGCCCCCCTTTGCGTCCACATATTCGGCATCAGGGAACTCCTTCTTAATCTCCTCCAGTGTGCCCACCTTCTTTATTGCGGTACCGTCCATTGCCACTGCCCCATTTTCAAAAAATGGCTGTTCTGGGTCTCTGGTAACCAGACGACCGTTCCCAATCACTAACATAACCTCTCTCCTTTGCTTTTTATTATTTTATGTACCTGCTCTTTAAATCTGTCCTAAACACCATCGGGATTTCATAAACTTTAATAAGATAGAACAGGACTTCCTGTACCCCTATACTAACACCATACAAATCCATTTGCAAGCAGAAAATGCAAAAATTTTTAGATATTCAAAATTTTTTTGTAAAAACCTCTTGCAATTCCTTTTTTTTGTGCTATGATGGAATCATAAACAACGCATCACAACTTTGCGAAATGTTTATTGTACAAAGTCACCAGATTTGAAGAGTCCGAGGAAAAGGAGGTTAAGCCATGTCATACACACTAGATTTACTGAAACAGCTTGCTGATGGCCTTGCGAGACAGTTCGGACCTGACTGTGAAATTGTCATACACGACCTTGAAAAACACGACCTGGAACATTCCATCGTGCACATCAACAACGGTCATGTGACAAACCGCCAGGAAGGGGACGGACCTTCAAAAGTAGTCCTGGAAACCCTTCACAAGGATCCGGCTTCTTTAAAAGACCATCTTGGATACCTGACCCGTACATCCAACGGCAAGATACTGAAGTCCAGCACCATCTACATCCGTAATGAGGAAGGAGATTCCATTGACTATCTTCTCTCCATTAATTACGACATAACAGGCCTGATGACTGTGGACCGTTCCATTAAAGCTCTCATCGACACCGAACCCCAAGCGGACGTGAAGCAGCAGCCCGAACAGATTGTCCACAACGTCAATGACCTGTTAGATACCCTGATTGAACAGTCGGTGGCCCTTATCGGCAAGCCGGCCGCCTTGATGAACAAGGAGGAGAAAGTCACTGCCATCCAGTTCCTGAACGATGCAGGCGCCTTCCTTATAACAAAATCAGGGGACAAGGTTTCCAAGTACTTCGGAATCTCCAAATTTACTTTGTACAGCTACATTGATGTAAACAGCCGCAAGTCGGAAGATAAAAAAGCGTGATGATAATTAAGGAGGATTATGTAACATGGATCAGAAGATTCTATGGGCGGTCAATCAAATGCCTAAGACAGATGACAAGAACCTGCCGATTATGGGACTGGAGGAGATTGCAAAGGCGAGGACATTCCACGAAAGCTTCCCCCAGTACACCAAAACACCACTCACCAAGCTGGACCACATGGCAGCTTATCTGGGAGTAAAGGAAATCTACTTAAAAGATGAGTCCTACCGTTTTGGCCTCAATGCATTCAAGGTTCTGGGAGGTTCCTTCTCCATGGCCCGCTACATTGCCAAGGAAACCGGCAGGGACGTATCCGAACTTCCCTACTCAGTCCTCACTTCTGACCAGTTAAGAGAAGAATTTGGCCAGGCTACCTTCTTCACCGCCACAGACGGCAACCACGGACGCGGCGTTGCATGGGCCGCCAACCGTCTTGGACAGAAGGCAGTGGTACATATGCCTAAGGGTTCCACCCAGACACGTCTTGAGAACATTGCCAAGGAAGGCGCTGCCGTGGACATCCAGGAGATGAATTATGATGACTGCGTACGTCTGGCGGCCAAGGAAGCCGACGAAACCCCAAGAGGCGTCATGGTACAGGATACTGCCTGGGACGGATACGAGGAGATTCCATCCTGGATTATGCAGGGTTACGGAACCATGGCCATGGAGGCCGGCGAGCAGTTAAAGGAATACGGCTGCGAGCGCCCGACCCACATCTTTGTCCAGGCAGGCGTTGGTTCGCTGGCTGGCGCTGTGGTAGGCTACTTCTCCAATCTGTATGCTGATAATCCTCCTGTTTTCGTAGTGGTGGAAGCTGAGGCAGCCGCATGCCTGTACAAGGGCGCTGCTGCCGGCGACGGACAAATCCGCATCGTGGACGGCGACATGGAAACCATCATGGCCGGCCTTGCCTGCGGCGAGCCCAACACCATTTCATGGGATATCTTAAAGAACCATGTCAAAGTATTCATCGCTGCCCCTGACTGGGTAGCCGCAACCGGTATGCGTATGCTGGGCGCTCCTATCAAGGGCGACGCGCCTGTTACCTCCGGAGAATCCGGCGCAGCTCCATTCGGCGCACTGGCAGCCGTTATGTCCATGGATGAATACGCTGAGCTGAGAAAAGACATTGGCCTGGATGAGAATTCCAGAGTACTGCTCTTCTCCACTGAAGGCGACACTGACCCTGACCGTTACAAGAACATTGTATGGAAAGGTCTGGATAAATAACAATCACCTATATCACACCCAAAACAAATATCAATGTATAATGGAGGAAATGAAGAAATGAATCTGGATTACGCAAAAATCAAAGAAGCAGCAAAGAACTATGAAAAAGACATGACCAAGTTCTTACGCGACATCGTTAAATTCCCGGGCGAGAGCTGTGATGAGAAGGCTCACATCGACCGTATCGCTGAAGAGATGACAAAGCTGGGATTTGACAAGGTAGACATCGACCCCATGGGCAATGTTCTGGGATATATGGGAACCGGCGAGACCCTCATCGGCTTTGACGCACACATCGACACAGTGGGCATCGGCAACAAGAACAACTGGAACTTCGATCCTTATGAGGGCTATGAGAATGACACCGAGATTGGCGGACGCGGCGTGTCCGACCAGTGCGGCGGTATCGTATCTGCTGTATACGGCGCTAAAATCATGAAGGATTTAGGAATGTTAAGCGACAAATATACGGTTCTGGTAACCGGTACGGTTCAGGAAGAGGACTGCGACGGTCTGTGCTGGCAGTACATCATCAACGAAGACAAGGTTCGTCCTGATTTCGTAGTATCCACAGAGCCTACCGACGGCGGCATCTACCGCGGCCAGAGAGGCCGTATGGAAATCCGCGTTGACGTTAAGGGCGTTTCCTGCCATGGTTCCGCTCCTGAGCGCGGCGACAACGCTATCTATAAGATGGCTGACATCCTTCAGGATGTACGTGCTCTGAATGAAAACGACGCTGCTGACGACAAGGAAGTTAAGGGCCTTGTGAAGATGCTGGATGAGAAGTACAATCCTGAGTATAAGGAAGCCAACTTCTTAGGCCGCGGCACTGTTACTGTTTCCGAGATTTTCTTCACATCTCCAAGCCGCTGTGCAGTTGCTGATTCCTGTTCCGTATCCCTTGACCGCCGTATGACGGCAGGCGAGACATGGGAGAGCTGCTTAGACGAGATTCGTGCTCTTCCTGCAGTTAAAAAGTACGGCGATGATGTTACCGTATCCATGTATGAGTATTCCCGTCCTTCCTATAAGGGCCTTACATATCCAATCGAGTGCTACTTCCCAACCTGGGTTATCCCGGAGGACCACAAGGTTACCAAGTCCCTGGAAGAAGCTTATAAGAACCTGTTCGGCGACGAGCGTATCGGCGTGGACGCAACAGCAGAGATGAGAAAAGCACGTCCTCTTACCGATAAGTGGACCTTCTCCACCAACGGCGTTTCCATCATGGGACGCAACGGCATTCCTTGTATCGGTTTTGGTCCTGGCGCTGAGGCTCAGGCCCATGCTCCCAATGAGATTACATGGAAGCAGGATCTGGTTACCTGCGCAGCTGTTTACGCTGCTCTGCCCAGTGTTTACTGCAAGTAATTACCTACCTTTGTTTATTGTCCGCAGGGTGTTGTCCCGGCTGCTGTTAAACCGCGGCCTCGGTCCGCTGGCCTCCAGAGCCGTTCTTCTGGCCTGAGGGGCAGCCGGGAAGCATAGGGCATACGCCCTTCACACTGCTCATTCGTTTACCGTTTTCCATGAAGTCCTAAGTGACCTGTTTGTTTCGGCGGTCTATGCTGAAGGCCGCCGGAACGGCTCAGGCCCGCTTACATTCATGAAAGAACGGATATCCCTTTTATTTTTGTAACATCCAACAACGATACCCAAATTAAAAATTAATATAATAAAGGAGTCAATCAAATGAAAACATTACAGGATTACATTGATAAGTTAAACAGCCTCAACTTTAAGGAAATGTACGAGAACGATTTCTTCCTGACCTGGGAGAAAACAGACGAGGAACTGGAAGCAGTATGGACCGTTGCTGACGCTCTCCGCTTCATGAGAGAGAACAACATTTCCACAAAGGTATTTGAGAGCGGCCTCGGCATCTCCTTATTCCGCGACAATTCCACCCGTACACGTTTCTCCTTTGCTTCTGCCTGCAACCTGTTAGGTCTGGAAGTTCAGGATTTGGACGAAGGCAAGAGCCAGGTTGCTCACGGCGAGACAGTTCGTGAGACAGCTAACATGATTTCCTTCATGGCTGACGTTATCGGTATCCGCGATGACATGTACATCGGCAAGGGCAACGCTTACATGCACGAAGTTGTTGACGCTGTTACACAGGGCCACAAGGACGGCATCCTGGAGCAGAAGCCAACCCTGGTTAACTTACAGTGCGACATCGACCACCCGACACAGTGTATGGCTGATATGCTGCACATCATCCATGAGTTCGGCGGCGTAGAGAACTTAAAGGGCAAGAAGTTAGCCATGACATGGGCTTACTCTCCTTCCTACGGCAAGCCTCTCTCCGTTCCTCAGGGCGTTGTGGGCCTGATGACACGTATGGGTATGGAAGTTGTTCTGGCTCATCCGGAAGGCTACGAAATCATGCCTGAGGTTGAGGAAGTTGCCAGAAAGAACGCTGAAAAGACCGGCGGTTCCTTCCGTGTATCCCATGACATGGCTGACGCATTCAAGGATGCTGACATCGTATATCCAAAAAGCTGGGCTCCATTTGCAGCTATGGAAAAGAGAACCAACCTGTACGCAGAAGGCGATTCCGAGGGCATCAAGACTCTGGAGAAAGAACTGCTGGCTCAGAACGCAGAGCACAAAGACTGGTGCTGTACTGAGGAACTGATGAAGACCACCAAAGACGGCAAGGCTCTGTACCTGCACTGCTTACCAGCTGACATCAACGATGTAAGCTGCAAGGACGGCGAGGTTGAGGCAACTGTATTTGACCGCTACCGTGATCCTCTGTACAAAGAAGCAAGCTACAAGCCATACGTAATCGCTGCCATGATTATGCTGGCTAAGTTCGCTGACCCGGCTGAGGTTTTAAAGAAGCTGGAAGAAAAAGGAACTCCTAGAGTATTCAAATAAATCATTCATCTTACCAAGCAATACAATGTAAGGGCTGCCGGACTGAGTCCTGCAGCCCTTTTTGTCTCAAATTATGCAAAAACTCGGCGGGATACCCTCATATCCCGCCCTATAAAGGGGAAAATCACTATGGAAAACAAGAAAAAACGTATTGTCATCGCCCTGGGCGGCAATGCACTGGGCAATACCCTTCCTGAGCAGATGAAAGCTGTCAAGATCACAGCCAAAGCCATCGTAGATCTCATCGAGGAAGGCTGCGAGGTTATCGTAGCCCATGGCAACGGCCCTCAGGTAGGTATGATCAACAATGCAATGGCTGCTTTAAGCCGCGAAGACGCAAACCAGCCCAACACCCCTCTCTCCGTCTGTGTGGCCATGAGCCAGGCTTATATCGGCTACGACCTGCAGAACGCCTTAAGAGAGGAACTCTATAACCGTGAAATGTATGATATTCCGGTTGCAACCATGATTACACAGGTCCGTGTAGATGCAGACGATCCTGCCTTTGAAGCTCCTTCCAAGCCAATCGGCCACTTCATGACCGAAGAACAGGCTAAGATAGCAGAAGAAAAGTACGGATACATCATGAAGGAGGATTCCGGACGTGGCTACCGCCGCGTGGTGGCATCTCCAAAGCCTGCTGAAATCGTTGAAATCGGCGCCATCCGCTCTCTGGTAGACTCAGGCCAGCTGGTAATCGCCTGCGGCGGCGGCGGTATCCCGGTTACCCGCCAGGGAAACCACTTAAAGGGTGCAAGCGCTGTAATCGACAAGGACTTCGCAAGTGAACTGTTAGCAGAGAATCTGAACGCTGATTTCCTGATTATTCTCACTGCAGTTGAAAAGGTTGCTGTTAACTTCGGAAAGCCGGAAGAAAAGTGGCTGGATGACCTGGACACAGAAGAAGCAAGACAGTTTATCAAAGAGGGACATTTTGCCCCCGGTTCCATGCTTCCCAAAGTTCAGGCTGCTGTTAAATTTGCTGAATCAAAACCAGGACGCACTGCCCTCATTACGCTGTTGGAAAAAGCAAAAGACGGTATCCAGGGAAAAACCGGTACTCATATCCATTTAGCGTAAAGGAGGCAATTAAAAAATGAATACAGACAATACAGTGAAACAGCACGCATCCCTGTTTGATTTGGATGGTGTGCCAAAAATGAGCCAGGCAATTCCCCTGGCCCTTCAGCATGTAGTAGCCATGATTGTAGGCTGTGTGACGCCGGCCATTATTATTTCCGGCGCAGCAGGCATTGACACGGCAGACCGGGTTTTGCTGATTCAGGCTTCCCTGGTTGTATCTGCCCTGGCCACCCTGCTTCAGCTCTTCCCCATAGGCAATAAGAACAGTTTCCATCTGGGTGCCGGCCTTCCTGTTATCCTGGGCGTAAGCTTTGCCTACGTTCCCAGCATGCAGGCAATCGCGGAACAGTCCGGCATTCCCGCCATACTGGGAGCCCAGATTGTAGGCGGCGTGTGCGCCATTATCGTAGGCCTTACCATCAAGAAGATACGAAAGTTCTTTCCGCCTCTGATTGCAGGCACTGTTGTGTTTACCATTGGTCTGTCTCTCTACCCAACTGCCATCAACTACATGGCAGGCGGCGCGGGCCAGCCCACCTACGGTGCATGGCAGAACTGGGTGGTAGCCATCTTCACTCTGGTGGTTGTCACTGTGCTGAACCATTTTGCCAAGGGATTCCTGAAACTGGCATCCATTCTTATGGGTATGATTGCAGGCTATATCTTCTCCATGTTCTTCGGCATGGTAAGCTTTGGAAATGTGGCTGAATCCGGCATGTTCCAGCTTCCTCAGGTCATGCATTTCGGCATCAGCTTTGAGGCATCTGCCTGTGTGGCCCTGGGACTGCTGTTCGTTATCAACTCCGTGCAGGCAATCGGCGACTTCTCTGCCACCACGGCAGGAGGCCTGGACCGCGAGCCCACCACAAACGAGCTTCACGGCGCTATTCTGGGCTACGGCTTTTCAAACATCATAGGAGCCTTCCTGGGATGTCTGCCCACCGCCACCTACAGCCAGAACGTAGGTATCGTGGCTACCACCAAGGTTGTTAACCGCGTGACATTAGGGCTTTCCGCGCTGATTATACTGGTTGCCGGACTGTTTCCCAAATTCTCCGCCCTTCTGACCACCATTCCCTATGCGGTCTTAGGCGGCGCGACTGTATCTGTATTCGCTTCCATTGCCATGACCGGTATGAAACTGGTCATGACGGAAGATATGAACTACCGCAACACCTCTATCGTAGGTCTTGCAGCTGCCCTGGGAATGGGCGTGTCACAGGCATCCGCCTCCCTGTCCGCATTCCCGACATGGGTTACCACAATCTTCGGAAAATCCCCGGTTGTCATCGCTACCCTGGTGGCTATCCTGTTGAATGTCACCCTTCCGAAGGATACCGGAAAAGTTAAAAAGAATTAATCCTATTATTGTAATGGTATAACAAAAAAACGGAATAACTGAAAAACGGACTGTCCCTGAGCATATCATATCGCTCCCGGGCAGTCCGTTTTTCAGTTATGCTTTGGATAAACCATATAGCTTAACAACCTTCAAAAGAACCATCCTGATTATCCGTCAGCAGATGTTCAAAATCCTCCTGGGGCATGGGCTTTGCAAAAACATATCCCTGTATTACATTACAGCCTGCTTTTCTTAAAAATTCCACGGTGTCCATATCCTCCACGCCCTCGGCGATGGTCTTTATATCCAGCTCCTTGGCCATATTAATGACGTTGGACACAACAATGCGCTCGCGCCTGATGTCCCGGCTCTTCTGGAAGAACAGGATATCCAGTTTCAGCACATCAATGGGCAGGTTCTTTAACAGGTTAAGGGAACTGTAACCCGAACCAAAATCATCCAGGGAACAGATAAACCCCCGCGCATTGAGATTGACCACCAGCTCCGCAAATAACTCCGTGTCAGCAGCCAGTATGCTTTCCGTAAACTCCAGCTCCATAACGCGGTCCGGTATGGAATATTTAGCCTTGATATCCGTATAGTAATCTACAAAATCATTCTGGAACAGGCCTGCCTTGGAAACATTGACCGCCAGGCTCACCGGCCTCCCGCCCTGTTCCAGGTGACTCCTGTACCAACGGCATGCATGCTCAAACATATAGCGGTCCAATTTCACAATCAGTTCGCTTTTCTCAAATAATGGGATGAAATTCCCCGGCAGTATCAGCCCCCTGCTTGGGCTGAGCCAACGGGCCAGCACCTCTGCCCCGGTAATCTGGTTACCGTTCTGAATATCTATCTTGGGCTGCATATAGAGCTTAAACTCATCATCTTCCATGGCTGCCTCTGCCTCAGACTCCAGGGCGGTATCCTCCAGCATGCGCCTGCGGATGCTGTCGTCATAGAACACATAGGAGCTTCCCGGTCTTTCCTTTGCAATCTTATGGGCCATGTTGGCATAATTCACCAGCACATCCAGAGACTGCTTCCCGTCACCGGCCCGGAACCGGTAGACGCCCACAGGAATCTCCGTGAATGGCTGTTCATCCATGCCCGAATTCCTCATATATTCCTTAAGCTGGCACAGACCGCTGTCCAGCACCTGTGTATCCTCACACCGTGTTATGCCGGCAAAATTGTCGGCCGCTATGCGGCAGCAGATACAGTCAGGTCCTTCCACTGTCCTTAGAAACTCTGCCACCAGCCTGAGAAGCCTGTCGCCTTCTTCGTACCCCAGAACATCATTAATCAGCTTAAAATTCCTTAAATCACCATACCACAGCACATAGGAGGTAAGCTCAGAACGGGAGATCTCAGGACGGTTAAGAAATATCTCCACTTCACGTTTAAAGCCCGCAAAATTACGCAGGCCTGTAAGAGAATCACTGTAAGCCAGTTCCATCAGCATCTTCTGATTATTCACAGCCATCTTCCGCTGTCTGCTCATCAGCCATATAAACAGGCTGCAGGCAACCACAATGATAATCATGATACCCCATGCTGTCTGGATGTAGCTGGAACGCAGCACATCCACAGGAACCATACTCGCCTGGTACCATTGCCCCTCGATGATGGGAAGGATTACCAGCATCTGCCTGACTCCCTGTCTGTCCGTAAGTATGAAATCCCCCCTGCCGGTGTCTCTTATGACCTCTGCAATCTTCTCCTTATTATCAGGAAGAATGTCCCCCTCAAATGTCTTAATGGTCTTAAGCACATAATTGCCGTTTGCATCCAGAATATTGGAGTAACCGGCTCCTTTAAGAACCGGTGCGTCAATGATTTCCCTCAGTACGACAGCCGAGTGAACCGCACAGAGAACGCCCCTGGCATTGCCGTTTCCGTCATTGATTCTGACGCCAAAATAGTTTATATATCCGCTGGCATCCTGTTGGTCTGCAAATGTGTTGGATATGCTTTTTTCGCCCTGTAAAGCCCGCTCAAAAAAATCCATCCCTTTCAGATTAACCTCTTCCACATTGCCTTCCATATCCACCATGCGTGCATTACCGTTAATATCCGCGTAACCCATACGGATAAAGGCATTTTCCTCATTTATATCATTCAATATGGTCAGGATCTGGTTCTCATCCAGAATAACCAGCTCCCTGAGGCTAACAGCCAGCCCCTCCAGCGTCTGCCAGTCTCCCTCAATCTGTTTTAAAATGGATGTCCTTGTCTGGTTCGCAGCATCATACAGGTATGCCACGTTCTCTTTCTGGCTTTTCAAAATCATCTGTACAAGAAAAATAATACTGCTGCCTATAAAACATAAGCATAGTATGATAGGAAGCAGCGTGTCCCTGCGGCTTTTTCCTCTGCCATCTGCAGTTGTCATCTCATAGTACCCCTGTCTTCTTTAGACTCTAAAATAATAATAATATATTTATACTTAAATATCAATGACAAATATCCCCGGAAACAGTACCATATGCTGTTATTTGATACTGTTTCCGGGGTATACACACGGCGTTATTCACTTGTTTTCCATTGGGTAAGTTTCATTTAATCTAATCATTCAGCTCATAGGAAACCGTTACCTGGGCTTCCACACTGACCTGTCCGGGCATAACAGAAGCAGCCGCATCTTCCGCAACCGCAGCCGCCATCTTGGCAGAACCGCCTGCATTATAGGAAGCATATCTGGTCTCCGGCTGATAGCCGAATTCCTCCACATGGACCACACCGGCCAGCGTCTTATTGCTGGCCTCCGCCAGAGCCTGGGCTTTTGCCTGGGCCACTGCCATGGCTCCCTTCAGCGCCTCCTGATAGCTGGCATCATAGCTGCTGGAAAAATAGCTGACGGAATTAATCCCGTTGACTCCTGCGGCCACTGACTTTGTGATGATGGTTCCCGCATTGTCAATCGGTATGTCAGAGACCGTCAAACTGGTAGTCATCTCATATCCGGTTATCTCCTGTTTATCTGAATTCCAGTTGCGGATAGGACTCAGGCCATAAGAAGATGTCTGTATGGAAGTTTCCTCCACTCCCAGGCCCTTTAATGTCTCAATTGCAGCATTCAGGTCATTGGCGTTCTTCTCCTGGCAGGCAGCAGCCGTATCCTCCCTGGTATAGACGGCATATTCAATCTGCGCCATATCCGGAACCACCTTTACCTCCTCGCGCCCGGTCACCGTAATCACATTCTCTGCCGCTCCTACATTCTGTACCTTCAGCGTGTCCGGCATCTGTGCCCCGGCCCCGCATCCGCCCAGCCCCAAGGCTGCAGCGGCCACTGCCGCGCTGATACCTGCTGTGTATACTGTCTTCTTCATAATATGTTTCATAATTGCCTCCCTCTTTTTGTTTTATCGGAATCTAATCATATGATACCGGGCACACGAATATGCCCTATCCCTATACTACCAGAAAGAGGGAATTCTGGTATTTCTTTTCTCTTAATTATAGAGGTACGTTTCATTACAAAGTTTATACGAATTTATTTCCGGCAATGCCTGGGTGCCTTCATATCCTCAGTTCCATATCTTCTGCTCCATATCTTTGCTCCATATCTTTGTTCCATATCTTTGTTCCATATCTTGCCTGCTGATATTTCACCGCGGCCCTTGACAGCGGCACCGGAAACTGCTAAGATAGAGTGAGCGCAGGATTTCGTTAGCATACCAGGTAAGCGCAGCACTGAATATTCAGGGGTTGTACTGGTTTCGACGGGGGTCATGCAGCTGGTGAAGCTATCCCCATGCGATGGGTTAAATGGCAAAAATAAATATAAACGCTAACGACGAATTAGCAATCGCTGCCTAATGGCAGCTGTCAGACTTAGAGCACCCGCACTTTAAGACCCTGGCATCGACTATGTGGGAAACGACGTATGCAAAGCTTTGAGCATATGGGCGTATGATGAAGCTACTGAAACCATCCGGGTGTCCTTTCTCTGATGGCAGAGGGAATGTCAAATAAAGGACTATGATAGTAGAAGAACAGGGAATTGATTTTCGGACAGGGGTTCGATTCCCCTCAGCTCCACTGAAAAAGTCTTGTATTTGCAAGGCTTTTTTTGATGTTTAGGTGCCTGTACCCAAATAGTACCCAAATATCATGCTTCACCCATTATTTCATTTATTCCTGTATCTGAATCACAAGGATTAGTTTGAATATTTCCATTTCCTTCAAGCCAAGTGACGTTATAAGTGCCAGGATCAAAATCATCACCAGCGGCATAAAGCCCATATCCAAGTTCGATCTCATTAAGTTCCTGGTTTCTAGGTTTGAGTTCTGAAACACGGCCATCCTCACACCCTGCTGAGATTTCCTGTGTGGAAGTAACAGTGAGAATTGTTCCGTCAGTTAATGGAATAATGTTTAATTCTTCTGTCCCAAAATTCTCTATCCCAATATCAGGACTCACTTGACTTTCATAATCAAAGATTTCGTTTATACTTCCATCATCTGAAATTAGATTCCCACAACCCTTTTTACTAAAAAAGCTATATGTACCAACTGGAATGTCTATTCCGACAATATAATGACCCGCAGTTAAAGTTGTTGTAAAAACTTCTGTCTCAATGGGCGATTCAAAATTTTCGGGTACATTATGACCCTGAATAGGAATAGTGACAATACTATCACCATTATTACGATGAGCAATATAATACTTAAATACAATACCTATTCCAGCTAGAATAACAAGCATAAAAATCACAATTAGAATTATATATTTCTTCTTTTGTAATGAAATCCCACTAGAACTAACCTCTTTTTGTCTTATCTTTAGATTAGGAAAGTTTTCATGTATAAGCTCAACCGTCCTTCTAATTTTTTCATCATTTAGTTTGTCCTTATATTCAAACTGTGATATTTTACCAGATGAATCAATAAAGTTAATATATCCACTCTGTCCTGGAGCACAATATTGATAGTCTATTCTTTTTAAATCCTCATACTCTATTGTGATTTTATTACCCCAGAATGTGATTATATTACATTCAGTTTTACCTATGTATAGTTCTTTTCGTGTTCCTTTTATACTCAATTCAAAGTCTCCCCTCTCGGAATAATATATTACCATAATAACCTATAGAAAGAGAAAGTAAATCTGTAGTTTATAGGAACAACGGTATATTACTAATTCACTTGTCCTTGATAACACTTCCGACGCTACCTTGTTTGCAGATAATTTCTATCTTAGGAAAACACACAATAGGTCAGTCTTTTGTAAAGACATATTCCACCTAATAATGAAATTCTACGTTCGTTCAAATGCATTACCAAATCTATTCTTTATTTTTAACTTTAGATATTGAACCAAAGACTAGCCACAAGGCTAATCCAAGTGCTAAATTATTAATCGCAAGTCCAAATACGATTCCTAAAGCCAATCCTAATCCCCACTTATCATTAGACTCTTTTCTCATTATAAATTTTCCTCCATATAAAACATCCCTAAGTAAAAATATTTTTGTTCTTAATTTTTATTTTATCATACAGAGACGAACTTTTATATGTATCTTTCCTTAAATTTCATGGATTTTCGGACTAATGATTTTATAATACTGCAAATACAGATGTAATGATTCCAGTCATTATCTGGATTTTATTAATTCGTAGGACGGATGATACAGGCCAGTTGGCCCATAAAACTCATCTCCAATATAAGTAAACCCTAATGCTTCAAGTACTTTTTGTGAAGCTATATTATTAGGATTATGCCCGGCAAACAGCCTACGAGCCTTTAAAGTAGTGAATGCATACTCTATGACGGCGCTTGCTGCTTCTTTTGCATACCCCTTTCCCCAAAACTCCGGTCGCAAATGGAAACCTATTTCGTATTCCTTTTCTGCATATGGCCTTAAACCGCAACAACCAATCAAATTATCTGTAGCAAGCTCAAAGACAGGCCAATATTGAACACGGTGATTCTTCTCATTTAAAATTTCTGTATTCAAACGTTCCTCAATATCATCTTTACTAAATTTCCCAGATGCGCAAATATACCGTGTTACTTCGGCATTACCCCATAATACAGTTGCAAGCTCAAGATCATCCTGCCCCCATTTTGAAAAACCAATCCGTTTGGTTTTCATGAAATAAATATGTCTCTGCCTCATCTTAATCACCTGCTCTGTTGTATTGATCTCTTTTCGATCAGTTATTTAACATTAGTAGGAATCCCTTGTAAATAACCATCAAGATAGTTTTGTGTCGCACTGTCACAATACGGACAGAGGCGTGCAAAATCATCACAAGCTTGTTTACAATTTGGATTGGTACAACGGTTCCCTCCAAATTCATAGCCACAGCTGCAATACATTTCTGATATTTCTGAAAATTCTTTACATATAGGACATTGCTTTAGGCGTTTTGATTCAGACATCAATAACTCCCCCTCGGTAAAATATAGGTTCATTGTAGCACTGTGCATTAGAGATTACAATGTAAATGAGAGCAGTTTTACCATTCACACACCTCTTACTTTTTTGAAAGTAACATTATTTACGTCTGATACGGTAATTATACTAGCTACGTATAAGTACAAATAAACTTTTTCTATAAAGTTTTAGCTTCAATATACCGATTTAACAAGGCATGAACTTCCCCACAGTAATTAATAGTGACGTCCTCTAAAATATCATCATCTACAAAACACTGTACAGATGTTCCCAATGCTACTAAATAAGCCACATGATAATTCAACAGGTTTTCAATATAACTATAGTCAACGATTCCATCACACGCAGCGAGAAGATGTGTCCAAAACATCCCTGCTACATAATCTTCTGTAGGAAGCACAGTTATTTCAATATGATTTCTAAATCCATTCTCATTAGAAAGCATCGCTAAATAGATACCTTCTGCTTTATCACGCTCATATTCCCCTATATTCATTATATCTATTATCTCTTTAAACATTTCCACCTGAAGATTATATGGCATTTTTGATGCCATTAGATATGCCTCGTACAATTTATATCCAGAAATAATTGTGTCAAGTACATTTATCTTTTCTCTTAAATTAGTAGCCTGAAATAAATCATCTAAACAAGCATCAAATGTATAATAATCCTCTATAAATTCATTCCACTTTTCACTAAATAAGGAAACCAACTCTCCTTCATACACTTTGCTTACAAAAAAGATATTACCCTGTTTTGTTAACAATGCTGGAGGAAGAAAACTTGATGTATATGCAGATATTTCGCTTGCATGAAGAGTTGTTTTATTCTTGAACTCAGCATATGGATAATCAGAACAATCATACTCTATACAACTATCACTTATTCTCATCGTTTCTTTTTTATTCATATCCTATTACCTTCTTCCGAAGCTCTGCCGCTGTAGCATATACAAGGTTCCTCTGCCACTCAGTCAAATCATCGTCTCTTCTGTTCAATATCCGGTATTTATGTATTCCATGCTCTACCTGTTTATAATATGCGTCCAGATCCCCCTCAAAGTCACCATCCCATAGTTCAGATACTTTTAGCCTTGAATCTCCATTGACCAATATAAGCGCATACCCGAAACCGCTTTTTTCATATATGCACTTAACAGCCTGTACATTTTCTGCATCAAACGCCTTGTGCCACTCAATTAGTATCTCTTCACGTTCACGCAACATCATATTAATCTGCTCTGTAGCATCCTTTAACAGCTTTTCACATTCCTTTAATTGCATGTGCTATACCCCCATAAATCTATAACATCAGCTTCCTCAAACTCAAACTATTCCAATTCTTTTCATATCTCTCTCAAAGCACTCCACTGGTATGTTGTCCCCTTCATACCCAGCCATTTTACACCGTTCCCTATTTACCTCATGACAATGAACCGCCTGAAATAATTCATCATCCCTTACCTTTACAGGAATATTCCACAAATAATTGTCCATCTGATTCAATCCGGATACCGAACGCCGACCATGTGTTTTAGTAATCTCAATATCATCCGCTTTCTTAAAATATTCTTCAATCTCCGGTTGTGTAAAGCCCTCCAATAACATGCCCTGTCTTAACCCATCCATGAATAGAGCATTATAGTCCTTCCAGGCAGAGGAATCCATACCACACATAACAATAGCAAACCTGTTATTTGCATTTACTGCAACCAGTGTTTCCTTTGACTGTAGGATAATCCTATGTAAATCCCAACAGTAAAATAAATCACATAAAGTTCCATAAGGAGGCTGGTGGACTTTAAGAAATCTCTGTAGAGGTATTGTAAGCCCTAACTGCATAGCATCCCACTTTCTGTTCTAAACCATCTCTCTTTCAATATCCAAAATCTCCGCTTCTGTACTTCCTTCTACAAACTCCCGTATCTCCTCCATAACACTGTCGGCCTGGGCATTATGCGCTACTATAGCAGCCACACCAATAACAATAATCTGGTGTATATCTTGTTCCCCAACCTCTGCCACAGATACATTAAATTCATTCCGCAACTTAGCTATTAAGCTTTTCACAACCATGCGCTTCTCTTTGAGTGAATGAACCCATGGAGCATGAAGTTTGATACGCAATGATAGTATAGACATTCTTTGCACCTCGATATAACAGTATTTTTAGAACTATATAGGAATTATAGCATATCCACTAAATAAAAAGAACTACCTTCCAATTTAGAAAGCAGTCCTTCTTGTATCCAATATATCATTTTCCAAGTTCTAATGACTGCGCAAACATTGCCCCATAGTCAAACATTTTCATGCACAAATATTCTGTAATTAATTCATAACTATTTATAATAACCTCTATGTCCTTATCCTCTTCCCCATCCACCCCCAACCTTTGGCATAGGCGCTGATAAGCACTCATTATCTCTGTATATGCCTGTTCACACACTTTTCCCTCTGAAAATTCATCCTCTACAAGCTTACACTCTTCAGGCGGATTATCTTTAAAGTCTAACGTACCATTCATCAAATCATAAATTAGTTTCTTGCGCTCCTCCATAGACTTCCATATTATCCTTTCGTTTGTCTCACTTTTACAACCGATTTTACTGCCTAATTAGAGTAAAATCAAGTAAAAGTGCAAAAAATGAGACAAAGATACAGTTAAGAGGAAGATATATGGAGAAACTACGTCCTAACAATGGTGGTAAAAACATTATTGCTGACCAGCTTAAAGCATTACGTAATCAATGTGGCCTTTCACAGCGTGACCTAGCAGGCAAATTACAACTAGCCGGCTTGAATTTTGATAAGAATATAATCACAAGGATTGAAACCAGTAACCGCTTTGTAAATGACTTTGAATTAAAATCATTGTCTAACTATTTCGGTGTATCCTATTCTTATTTGCTTGATGGAATTCCAACGTCTGAAGATTTGGAAAAATATCCCGATTTACTTCCATTATAAAAAGTACGTGGAAACTTGACTTGATGCTCCAGACATAAAAGAAGGAACCGAATTCCCATGTTGGGAAACCTGTTCCTTCTATAATTAATGTAGTGGTCTATATACGCTCATTCACTCTCATGCAATAATTCATCCTTATACTTATAAAATGTCATTTTGGATATGCCCAGCAGCTTCCATGTTTCCTCTTTGTTAAGGCTACCGCCAAATGTTTTATTATACTTTTTGATTTTCTCTTTGGCCTCTATGGATTTCTTTGTAACAAACGTTGTACCACCCTTCTGCCCTATCTGCTTTCCATTTAACCTAGCTGTTTCAATTCCCTCTCTAGTCCTCTGACGTAAATCGGATACTTCCTTCTCAGCCTGGTCAAATGCAAGCTGTATCTGTTTCTTGGCTAATCGCATGATATATTTGTTCAGGGCTTCAATAATACTCCGCATAAGCTCATCCGTAGCAATATCACCACTGTCAAAGGCAATCTGCAACTTACTTTCTATAGCCTTACGATATGTGTCCGTATTAATATGTGGCTCTTTCAAAAACACAAGGTTGACTCCCTTGGTAAATAATTCCTCATATAGAGAAAACCTTCCTCTGCATTCCTGGACATTCTGGAAAATGAATGAAATATAATCGTATCTCCTGTTTAATTTTTTGAAAGTATCTTATCCAGCCCTTTTAGTATTACTTTTGACGCTCATTGTTACTGTTACTATAATTATTATACCATACTAGAAGGGCATTTCCTTTAATTTGTCAGCAGGTCCATAATATCTGTTTCTCTCCCAGCCGTTTAACACTTGAACAAAGGCTCCATCCGAAATTGTATAGATATGGCAGAGCTAAAATCACAGAGCTAAAATAGTAATCCCACGGTTTATCTAAATCCGCGTTTGCAATACAATCTTTTACAGAGCCTATGAAATCCTCATAATCTGCACACCACCACGAAACAATATACTCCCCCCACAGCATTCTGCCCAACCCCGGAATGTATTGTCCGTGAGCAAATGTGAAACATGATTATCCACCAAAAAAGTACACAAAATAAGCTTTCAACTCCAGCAAAGTTTGTGCACACTTTTTCGACAACAGGTGATACTATAATAGACGTAACCCCCCCAATACATTATATAGTTTTTGCTACACCCCATAAAAAACGAAATACCTTCTCCTAAAATGGCCAGTTCCCCGACTGGCCATTTTACTTTGTATTTTACATTGTCCACCGGGCATACTCTAATAAGGTGTTTCATCATCCAGCAGCTGAATCCGGAGCACATCATTGACCTGAGCCGGAGATATCTCCAAAACTTCTCCGGTATAAGTGACTGATACGGTATTCCCTGCCCTCAAATCCTTCACCGTTATGGGAACGCCTCTCCATATAAGCTCTGTTTTATCTCCCACTGCCAGTTCAAAGGTCCCGCGTCCATTGATATCATTTATCTCCAATCCCTGAACCAGAAGGCGGTTTTCCCTTATCTCCTCGATGACAGCATAAAATGTGGTTCCAACCAGTGGTTGGACGCTCCTTCTTCCCCCATAGTAGCCGCCGGCCGCGGCTAACAGAACAGCCAGTATAATGCTTACAGTATGTACAATCCGTTTCATATTCCACTCCCTTTGCTTCATTCTTATTCATAGAATAACATTACAGGAAGATTTTTTTAATAAATAAACTATTAATTATTCTTACGTATTGGCAAATACTAAAGACTTTATAAGACGTTAATGCTAAACTGGTAAATAACATTTATCCGATTCAAACATGATTTTTTATAAAGGAGACTTCCATGAACACATCAGCAAAAAGCGAACATACCGGAAACTCCGGCTTTAAAAAGGAGGTTCTGGAGTGGGTCAAAATTCTGTTGGCCGCTGCTGCCATTGCCTTTGTCCTCAATACCTTTGTCATCGCCAACAGCTACATTCCTTCCGGTTCCATGGAGAATACCATTATGACAGGTGACCGGATCATCGGTTCCAGGCTTTCATACGCCTTCGGAGCGCAGCCTCAGAGGGGGGATATCGTACTCTTTGACCACAAAGCGGAGCCGGGCAAGGACAAGACCCGGCTGGTAAAACGAATCATAGGACTTCCGGGGGAAACCGTGGATATCCGGGATAACCAAATATACATCAACCAGTCGGACACTCCCCTGGATGAGCCATATCTTCCGGAACCCATGGACTCAGAGAACTATCATTTCCAGGTTTCGGAAGGCTGCTATCTCATGCTGGGTGACAACAGGAATCATTCCAGGGATGCCCGGGACTGGTCAGACCCCTTTGTTCCGGAGGAAGCCATAACTGCCAAGGCATTATTCCGCTATTTTCCAGGAATACGCTGGATTTCCTAACCCTTATTACTGATACAGACAATGAAAAATACGTTATTGATAAATATGATTAACCTTCCAGGCCCCTCCAAACTGATACATGGACAGGCCGGAATCCCCTCCTAGCTGCGCTCCGGCATTTCCAACGGCCTGCAGCCCGGATGCGTCCGTGGCAGTAACCGAATTACAGAGACGGTCCGTAAACAGCCTGCCGCCGCATTTGGAAATGAAGCTGGCAGCATCACTATATTCCGCTGATGTCCCATCCTCGTAAATTACATTCACCGGATAACTGCAAATCCTGGAAAGAGTTTCAATATCTCTGTACGAAAAGCATTTCTGGACTGTAGTGGCTGCTTCTTCCAGGTTTCCAATTTTGAGGGCCCCTGAATCGCTGCCAGCCTGGCTGTTGTAATCACTGTATATGTTGTTGATCTTCCATTTTCCTCCAAATTTAAACAGACTCAGACCTGCATCGCCGCCCATCTGTACTCCTGCATTCCCCACTTCCTTTAACTTTGAAACATCTGTGGATGAGATGGCAGACTTCATTCCCTCTGTGAAAACGGGACCGGACCCCAGCGCCAGCAGCTCTGATTTGCTTTTAAGTTCAGTCAATTCGCCGGATGCATATGATATGGTAAGAGGAAAGCTGCATAAATCCGCCAATGCATTCAGGTCTTGTTTCTTAAATGCGGATTTTATCCTGGAAGCCGCGTCCTTGATTTTTTTCTGTCCCTCCCGTCTCTGCTTTGCGGAATAAGCAGCCGCGGGTTTTTGGGATGCAGCATACACAGGCATTGCGGGAACTGCGTTTGCAAGAGCCAGTGTACAGATGGTAATGACAGCTAAATGTTTTTTCATGGTAAATCTCCTTTTCGTCTTAATTATTTTAAGTTCCATACGGGTTCATACAATTAGACGGGAGAGCTTTCATAAAAGTTGCACATAGTAAAAATAAGTTTCAGATAAACAGATGAGGTGTATTCATGGAAAGAGAAAAGGGCATTGCATACTGCGGGCTTGCCTGCTGTGTGTGCAGCGAAAATGTTCTTTGTCCTGGCTGCCGCAGCGGCGGCTGCCCGGGCAGAGAAACCTGCAAACCGTTTAACTGCTGCATAAAAAACAGATGGGAAGGATGCTGGGAATGTCCTCAGTTCCCCTGCGGTGCTGCCATCTTGCAAAAAACCAGGATTCAGGTATTTGCAGATTTTGCTAAGGAATATGGCATGGACTCCCTGATGGATGCCCTGGAGAAAAACCAATGCCGCGGTGTTGTATATCATTATCCCAATTTGCTGATGGGAGATTATGATAGTTTGAGCAGCAAACAGGAAATTCTGCATCTCCTGCTGAATGGACCGCAAGACCGTATAAAAGGCGGCATTTTTATGCAATCATTCATACCGTGGCTTGACCGTATAATGGCCGGCCCCCTGCCGGAGGAAATCATTGCCGTCAACTTTAATCTCTATGATGACGGAGACAGCTGCTGGTCCATGGAGTTCATAGGAACAGGCAGCTTTGACGCGGATGACCCGGACTGGGCCTGTGACGAAGTATTTATTTCCCGTGACAGCACTCTCCACTGGGTACAAAATACCGGCTGGCAGCAGGTGCTGGAGGATACGGTACATACAATACGTGCTTATCTGGCAAATGGAACATACGCCGGCAGGCTAAAGGCGTATCAGGGAATCGGCGCAGGGTTTGTTGATGGGGATATTGTCATTCTGTATGAAACTCCCAAAGAATAGCAAAGAACAGGCTGGCAATACGCGTATATAAAACAAACAGCATTTCGTGCCGTATCGGCCCAAAATGCTGTTTGTCTATGTTTGTCTATGCCCGGCTATGTCTGTTTACGCCCGGTTATGTTCGTTTATTCCCGGTTATGTCCGTTCGTATTATGCTGCGCCAGACAGCTCTGCACACCTTTTGGCTAGAAATTCCGGCAGGTTCCCGGCAGAATCAGATTAAGGTTCTGCCTTCCACAAACCATGCAGGTTGCAATATGCGTATGCAGCCTCTGCCTCATCTCCTTCACAGAGCATAAACTCTGCCTGCGGCTTCTGTCCCGGCTGCAGCTCTTTTCTCTGATTTCCCTGTCTGGTAGCCAGAGCAATCCACTGGATATAGTGTTCCGGAATCATGGGGTGCTCGGCTGAGCCTACTGTGACTGTGACCTTAGACCCATCTATCTGAATGACAGGCACATGCTTTTCAACTGCTGCATCTGTGGTGTTTGGAACCAGTTCCTGCATCTTTTCCCCACAACAGACAACCGGGACACCGCTGCTTTTCACATAGGCAATTATGTTGCCGCAGTGATTACAAATATAAAATTTCATGTTGTACCTCCTTTTTTATGTATGGTCTGAATCCAGTCTATCACAATTCTGTCTTATTGCAAGACAATGGAGGAAAATTAACAATAGCATAACAGCTATAACGGCCGTAATCAGCATGATGCTTAGCCCGGCCTGTCTATTCACAAACTTCTCACATTCTGTTCATAAATCCGTTACAGAATCATAAAATTCTCCTCACATTTTATGGATATACTAATTTGTGTAAAGAGCTAATGCTAATAAAACTTTTTTTCATAATACTCGGCCGGAGGGATGCAATCCTTCCGGCCTCCTCCTTTTCCTTCAACTTTCTGGATTCTTTTTACTATCCCGGCATATGATAATTAAAAAAGGATATTTTTTTATGAACTATGAAAATCTGACTCCCGTGGTCGGGGTCATTACCAACATTTCCACGCAGGATGGGGATTGCTGCACCCAGGTTATAACTCTCAGTGTTGAGGGCCAGCCCGTCAACATGATTCTCTCCGACGACACCTTTGTGGTGGATACCATGCGCCTGATGCCAGGTATGCGTGTGGCTGCTTTCTATGATAACACCCTGCCGGTCCCCCTCATCTACCCGCCTCAATACCAGGCCGATTTAATCGCCGTAGTCAGGCCGGAGGAGGATGTAAACCTTTCCTGGTTTGATGAGACTCTCACTGCTTCTGACCAATCCCTGAAGCTGAACCTGTATCAGTCCACAGTTTTGTCAACCTTAAACGGCCAGCCCTATTTCTGTTTCCCGGCAAATCATTTCCTGCTGGTATATTATGCGGCTGCCACAAAGAGCATACCGCCACAGACAGCTCCTAACCGGGTCATAGTGCTGTGTTCATAGACCTGTAAGGAATTATTTTTTTTCATTTTCACAAGACCGTTGTAAGAATGCATAAAATAGTTTTTTTCATTCTGCAAACTTTGTGCACACTTTTTGGATAGCGTATGCTATTATAATTAACGTAAACCCCCCCAATACATTATATAGTTTTTGTTACACCCCATAAGAAACGAAATACCTTCTCCTAAAATGACCAGTTCCCCCGACTGGTCATTTTACTTTGCTCTTTTATTGGTTCCATATTTTTGCAAATATCGTAAAAATATTTTTTCCGTTTTTTTATTAAAAGTACTGGACAAACTAAATTTTATATGATATTATATATAAGCTGTCGCTGAGATGCACAGACAAGGCCTGATGGTCAAGCGGCTAAGACGACGCCCTCTCACGGCGTAAACCCGGGTTCGATTCCCGGTCAGGTCATGAAAAAAGCAAGCAGATGAAACTGCTTGCTTTTTTGTTGTTCTATTCCTCACCGTTTCTTCCACATCATTTTATTTCCATGCGCGTCCTTGTTTCTGCATCAATCAGGCTGCGCAGGGCTTCCAGCCGTTCATCCTGCTCAAAGTATTCCTTTCCGTATTCCAGATTAAATCCATAGTCAAACCCGTCAGGATTTCTTCCCTGGCTGTGCTGGATAATGGTTTCCGCCTTATCCAGGGCTTTTACAAATCTGGCTTCCGGGGTAATGCCCTGGCTGTATTCCTCCCACAGCCCTGACACCTCCCCTTCCTCTCCTTTTGGCAAAAAACCGCATATCCGCTGTACATCTTCCCTTTCCTGGTTCAGTTTATCACCAGCATCCGGCCGCAATGCTGCCGATATGTCTCCGCTGTACCGTTCCCCCAGGTCGTGAACAAGGCACATCATCAGTACTTTCTCCCTGTCCAGTTCCGGAAATTCCCTGCACATCACCCCGGCAAACAGAGCCAGGCGCCAGGAGTGCTCCGCAGTGCTCTCCTGCCGTCCCTCAGCAGTCCAGGCAGTGCGCAGAGTGGACTTAAGGCCCTCAGCCTCCTTTATGAAATCTGTGTATGCTTCCACTTCACTCCCCTTGTTACTGCCAATCCTCATAATATCCTCTCGTTCCTATCCCTAATACAGATTTTTTACCTTAAATTCCTTTTCCAGTTCCCTTCTCTGGTCCTTCTTGGCAATGTCTGCCCGCTTGTCGTAGAGCTTCTTACCACGGGCCAGGCCCACCTCTACCTTCACCAGACTGCCTTTAAAATAAACCTGGAGAGGCACCAGGGTATAGCCCTTCTCCGCAATCTTGCCGTTCAGCTTCATGATTTCGTATTTATGCAGCAAAAGCCTTCTGACACGCAGAGGATCTTTATTGAATATATTTCCCTTCTCATAGGGGCTGATGTGCATACCGCACACATACACCTCACCTCTGTCAATCTTCACAAAGGCTTCCTTAACGCTGCATTTTCCCATGCGAATGGATTTTACCTCCGTGCCAAAGAGCTCGATGCCCGCCTCGTATTTCTCATCAATAAAATAATCATGGTATGCCTTCTTATTGTTCGCAACCAGTTTAATACTATCCTTCAAATTAACAAACCTCCCTTGTTACTAATATGGGTACAATTGTTAATTATCATACTACATTGCAGATAGCAAGTAAAGGGGAAAACACTGAAAAAGGCAGGCTCAACAGTCTGCCTTTATTACTTTCCAACCATGTCCTTGTTTTCGACATAACACAACAAGGCCCTTATAAATTCCCCATTACAGGGCCTCTCCTTTAGCGTTGAACCAAACACTGCGTTCAGTAGTTTCCTATCACCATATGACCATATCGTATGAATTGCTGTTCTTATATTTCGTTCTACGCATTCCGTCGATGTGTGAAAATGTGATGCTATCTCCACATATAGTCCCTTTGATATGTAGGTTACCAAATTAGGATCCACCGATGCACGGGATATTCCATAAACAATATAATGATATCCTACATATGTCCTATTAATACCCAGGTGTATAAGTAACTCCGCTATGTCTTTTGATTCTTTTGCATTTTCCATACCACCGCCTCCTCACCATTATTATACCGTAAGGATACTTTAACATTTAGTGGTAAGTTATTCCAACCTGTGGTTATTCACCCTACTTTTCGCGTTCTTTTCTCACCCTCTCCCATATTTTTTCAAATTCATTTTCAGGTGCTTTCGGTATCTGATTATCAATATACCTGCCTCTCTTCTTTACCCAATCCCATTCTCTCTGTAAATCATCATCATTTAGAGTTTCCCGCTGTTCTTCTGGTGGTTCATCCTTTCCCATCTTCTCACCTCCTTATGTAACTATTTTACGACTATTAGGTTTTATTTTACGTGGTAAATTATGGAAATAATTACAAAAAATGGCAGTGTTTCCACTGCCATAATCTTACTGCTTTTTTCTTGCTTCCTCCCTCCAGGAAGAGTATTCTTTTCCGCTATATAATGTTTTTCCGTTCACCTTAAGATAGTTTAATTTTCTTTGAATTTCTTCATATCCTGCTCTATTACCGGTCCGATATGCCTCAATCCATTCTGCTTTGTATTTTCTTGTTATGGATGACTTCATTGTCGATGCAGCGTCCTCTGCCTTCTTTCCAGCTTTCACTTTGTAGTCAACCATAGCTGATGCAATATGATTAAATGTCTCTAACGATTGAGGGGTCCTGTCTATCATTTCTATCGCTGTTATGATGTCCCCGGAGGTATATGGGTTCCAATCATCCTCTTCCGCCGCCTTTCCTGTCAGTATCTCTCCATATAGTTCATCCGGTTCCACCTCCGCCTCTGCCTCCCAGTCTATCTCATCATCCCCACTCAACTGATTTATTCTCGCTGTGATTGCAGAGCCTATCAGTTTACCTGCATATCCATCTTCCATCAGCTCATTTATGGCGGCTTCGTATGATTTCAAGTCCATACTTATTTTCGCCTTTGCGGCTTCGTCAACTCTGGGGTCCACTGATTTGTCTGATATAAGTTCACCCTTGATTAATGTCTTGATTTTTTGAGATATGCTATCATTATCAATACCTGCTGCATTTAAATCTTCTTTAATCTGTTTCTGGAATTCATTATCATCGTTGCGGTAAGCTTCAATCATCATACCAACATATAGCCCCAGGTTTTCTTTACTACCAATGGCATATTTCTGTTTTAACCATTTATAATCTGCTGATTCGTTACCCGATTCATTTATGGCAGTGTCAACTATGGCCTCTGCATCTCGTACCATGCTATTAACAGGTAGGCCCAAAAGTTTACTTGCCATCCTTGCACTGTATATTGCCACTGACTGAGGGGTATATTTGCTGTCTCCTTCCTTTAATTTATCTATTCTGCTAAATGCATAATAGATATCTTGGAATCCAGATAAGTCAGCCCTGGTCGGTGAGTATCCTTGCACTACAGCCGAAACCACATCCTTTCCCCATGGAATATTATTGATAATATTGATTGAGTCTAACATATTATCTTTCAGACTCTCCCTATACTTATCCCAGTAATCTTTATCCCTATCATCATCCCTTAAGGCATCCACAACCGCGGCCGCCGCCGCCGTGCATACACCGTTTAAGATAAACACAGCTCCAGCGCGTACAGCACGGCTTTTAGCCCCCTTCTTGTTCAATTTGATATCTACAGCTGCACGATAGAGCATATTATAAGATTTCAATGGTTCTGCCATGAAGTTAGTTGCCAGTCTATCAAGCGCATGGTTGCTTCTCATAATCTGGGTTCGATGAAGCACGGAATCAACCACCTGTGTTTTGTCAACAATCTCGCTGAATCTTTTTCCTACTTCTGTATAGAATTCTTGTGTACCTTCTTTTAGTTCAGAGTGTTTATCCAGACACTCAAACTCACATGCCCTCCATAACCTGTTCCATGCTAACTCATCCCCCTTTTCAGCTAATATCATTGTCTTGTTTACAAACCTCTGCTTCATGGTATCCGTGTTAAACATGACATCCTTCATTTGTCTGCTGGTATCCATTCGATAGAATCCCCAGTCTTTCCATTGCGCAATCGGCGCATACTGGCATATAAGGTCCCACTGTCCTTTTCTTGTCATTGTCATTGCTCCCCGTGACAGATACTTCGGTGATATTTCCATTGAGGCCCTGACATACGCTGTTGGCTGCTGAATGGCAACACGTAGATTTCCAGCGACGGACGCCGCTTTCATATTTGAAAGCAGTTTGTCCCCTATGCTTTTTTCAGTATAAATACTCCCATTTATATCATCAAGCAATTTATCAATGTAAGCATTTCCCGCTTTCCCATACGTGCGCTCGATCTCCTGCTTTATGCTGGATCCGCTTGCCTCATTTCGCGTATCCTTATAATTAAATACCTTATTCAAATCCGACAAAGGAATTACATATGCATTATAGGTACTCATATGGTCTACCTGTCTGGTGTACACATCAAAAATATCTTCGATTATAATTGGATTATTCGCATTCTTAATTGTGTTTTTTGTGATTCCCATATTTTTAATGGTACTCTTCTTTTTTGTCATATCCCCCTGTTTTGTCTGAATATAGTTATTATCAGTCACAATAGGAAAGTAGTTACCAGCAGTGAATTTCTGATAGCCATACATCTCCATGGTTACCTCATTCCCCCACTCAGCACATTCATTTCCCATGAAACGCTGCATACCATCTGCCAGTGCTTTTTGTTCAGGAGTAAGTGTATTGACAATAAGCTCTACATCGGCCTCGCTTACCTTAAGTGGAGAATAATTTTTATCAATTCTGGATGGGATAAGCTTTCCATTTTCAAAATGTAGTTTACTGACTCTTGGCGCATGTTTAATACCGCCATTTCTATCATACATATGTCCCCGCGCCTGATTACGTTTATTTAGTTCATACAGCGACATTACTTCTGAGACCGTGAGTTCAATTGTTCCAGAAGATGTTTTAAACCGTTTCGGTTTTGCATCTTTTCCTGTCCACTCTCTTAAATCTTTAAAGGATACATTGTTTTCTTTCAGAAGGTCCTCAATGTAGTTCTGAGCAATTTTTAATTTCACTGTCTTTCTGTTTAATCCATCTCTCAGGGAATCATATGTTGATTTAACATTATCCCCCATCTGTCCAAACATAGTCTGCGGGTCCAGCATATCATAATTGAGCAGCTTATCCGCTCCTCCTACAAGCATTGCATATTCCTGTCGGTTCCTCCTATCTCCCAAATCACGGAACACTCCTTCGGCAAGAATACTCAGTTGACCTGATTTTCTATTGCTTTTAAGGCTATTTGCTTCTGTAATTGCCTTTTTCATGGATACAACAACCTTTTTCAGTTCTTCCAGGGTATATGCATCCAGGTTATCCAGTTTATCTATTCCTTTCGTTTTATTGACCAGTTCTTCCATCCTGACGGCTAAATCCGGATCGATATCTATAAAGGTTTCTCCATCTTCACACACGCCCTCATTCTCAATTATCTTTCTAAATGCCTTTTGAGCATCATCCCACGCCTGACTTCTTTGTGTCGGAATACCGTCATTATTTAATTCATTGGATGAAAAATCAATATTTTCCAGGAACCTTGCTACAGTAGTCCTCAAAACCTCTGGCACATGCTTTGAATCAGTTGGTTTCAGCAGCCAGCTCTGCATGGCCTTCGTTTCCTTCATGATGGATTTCTTTGCTTCTCTGGCCCTCTGGCTTTCCCGTATCATTTTTGTCTGTTCTCGACTTCTTTGCTGCATAGCCGCCAGTGCCTGATTCTTTTCATTTCTGAGGGAATCCATCTTCTCTCTATAAAATTCCGCCTGTTCCCTCTGCTGTGCCGCAGTCAGATTCCGATAGGCTTTCGATAGCTCCTGTATTTTCTGACCATTCTCCTTCCTAACCTGTTCCAGCTTACTAATATACTGCTGCTTAAGGGATTTTTTATAATCTGCCATCTTTCGAGTGTATTCCCGTTGCACTCGCTGTACCTCTGCCGCTTTACGGTCCGCAAAAGTAGGCTGTGCCTGACGTACATCAAAGTAGGACTGCAATATATCCTGCCCTACCATATATGCCATTTCATCCATATTGGCGTGATATGGATTAGATACCTGTGCGTCTGTCTGGTCGAGAACATCAGCAATTGCCATAAGCTGGTCTGCCGGATGCGTTACATCCTCAGAAAACAGTTCCGGGTGCTGCGCTGAAAGCTCCTGGTAAAAGCTGTCAATGGATATGCCATCATTTCCCAGCTTCATACGCCCGAAGTTTCTTCTCCTAAATTCATTGTAGCCTCCTGCTGACGCTAAGTCTGCTTTATCCTGGTTAGTAATATTAATTTTCGTATTCCGGATCTGGTTACGCAGGTCCTTATACTGCTGTGTGAGTTCTGTATCAACCTGTTTTGACTGTTTCAGCACGCTTCTGGCTATACTTGTAGCCGCCTCTGTCAATTCCGCACTGTCAACATGTTCGGCCCCCCTTATATATCCATATAGCCTATCCAGATTCTTTTCTAACGTCTCCTGTTTATATGTGCTATTATATTCTTTTAGCAGATTGCGGGACACCTTTTTAACATCCTGCTGTCTTACAGCACTCTTTGGACTTATTTTAAACTGTTTTTCCAGCAGCTCATTGGCTTCTTTCAAAGCCTGGTTTTCATATAGTAGTGCGTCAATCCGCCTTTGGGTTGTGGTATCGTCAATATCCTCTAGCTGATATCTTATACCCTGTTCTGTTTTCTCACTTACCCCTGGTGCTTGTCTCTTCGTCATTGTTTCTGCCTGACTATTTTCAACAAGCTCTGCTCCTGATTTATACCGTTCACTGGCCTCTCCAGCCGCATTCATCCAGATATCGCGGCATCCTTCAAAATATGTTACCTTTTCTTCCAGTGCCTTTGCTGCTTTTCTGGTGCTTCCTGTTTTCATAAGGCTTTTTAAAGCGTCTATAACATCTGTAAAGAAATCAACTATTTTCTGGGCTAATGTTCTATCTTTTTTAACAATGGATTCTGCAAATTGAGAATCATTTAAAAACTTTTGCGTGGCATCCGCAACAATATCGTCCATGATTTCTTCCCGACTCGCTTCCTGTCCTGCCTTACTATATGCTGTCTCATATTGCTCCACCAGGTCCTCCAACGACACCGAATCGGATTCCATCAATGCCTGTACGGCATACTTTGTATAGACATTATAGGCATCGTTTGCATAATCCTTAATGAAATGGGTAAGTTCGTGTGATAATGCACCATTAAAGTCTGAAGCATTGACTGACAATGTGATTTCTCCATGTTTGTATGAAGCCGTAGCATTTCCCTCTCCCACATCATCTACCAGGTTTATTTTTAGTCCAGTCATTTTTCCGACGTGTTCCGCAACGGTCCTCTGGGCCTCCGAAGCATTTTCCGTGACGGCCCCTAACCCCCCCGTTTTGGTCTCTCCCTGAATCATGTTTGTCGGAAGGCCCGTTTTAATGTCAATCTGCATTTCTTTGTTTCTATCTTGCGCTCCTGCTTTATATGCCGCTGTTACCTGCTCTGGTGTCAATACAGATACAATTGCTGATTGTTCCGCTACAGACAAATCAACGTCATATCTCCCCGCATCATAAACACGTCCGAAGGCCCTGTTATATGTTGATATATCCACACTTCCATCGTAGTTTTCTTCCAGGGCCTTGCCTCCATTCTCTCCATATGGAGTTCTATAAGCCTCTGCCACGTTTATTTTATTTGTCTCTGGGATATAACTATCTTTCCCCGTAGTCTCTCCCTCAACCGGCATTACAACCGGCTCATTATACGGCCCATATTCAGCTTCATATGTCTGCTCCTGGGATTCTTCGTCTCTTACCGCTTCTTGCCTATGTGGTTCATTCTGTGCGTTTGTATCATCACTTTTGGCGTTGTTATGGTCTGATACATTATTCTGAAATTCCTGGAATCGCATATCATACTCGGCCTTCTCACGGTTCTTAATAAATTCCCCCCGTCTTTGTCTTTCGGCATATTCTTCTGCCAGCTTTTTCAGATTTACTGCTTCCCGGTAATCGTCCTGTGAAGTATAGTTCTCTGGTGATATATCCATCTGTGAGTAATCGCGGTAATCTGGATTCAGATTCTTTCCATACTGATTGATTGCCACGTTGTTTGCTATTGTCCCTGGTGCATTCAAAATACCTGCTGTAACTGCACCTAATGCAAAATCCTCCCAGGTTTGCGGATCTGTGAGGTCTCCAACAAGGTCAAGTTTATCTCCGTATATTGCACTTTTCCGAATGGATTCTGTCAGGTCCTGAACGGCTTCCTGGGTTCCTTCTGAGAACATAGCGCCTCCATAATTGGCAACTCCAAGGACCGCCCTACGGACTGCCGGATTCTTTGCCAAAGCATTTGATATGCCCTGCTTTGCAGCCTGACCCACCTTGCTGTTCTTTAATGCTTTTCCCACGGCTCCGCCGCCATATGCTGCAATACCTCCCAGCAGCCAGTTTGTTACATATTCATCAGCAGCAGTAAGTGCAGCATTTATCTGTGCACCCTCAACCGGCCTGCCCTCCATAATATCCTGCCTGTATGTTTGTCCCGCAGTCTGTGCCGATAGTATTCCTATTCCTACTGTTCCTTTTGATGCGGCATTAGCAACCATTGCTCCAATCTTTCCAGATGCTCCAGCAGTCGCACCAGCCCCTCCCGAAACCATTCCGGCCGCAATAGAAGGGGCCATATTTCCAATTACTGATGCTGTATTATAAGCAAACCTCTCTGCCCCACCCGCATTTCCATTTAATAAGCTTTGGTAGTATTCCGATTCTGTATTACTATAATCCTTCTGTTTTCCTCGAATTGCGTCCGGTAGATATTCCATTCCCCTTATGGCGCTCTCTGCTCCTATTTCAGCGGACTTTCCGATGTTATATGGTATCTTCAATGCATTCGGTACAGATTTATCAGCTCTTTCATATCTATCCAACGCACTCCTCTGGTTAATCTTATCTTGTAAAGTTGCGAGATATTTATTTGCTGCATCTCTCCCGGCCTTTTCAAATACATAGTCATATGTATACCTTTCGTTATCGGTTAGCATAGAGTATTTACGCAAAGACGATGCATGTTCGGTTTCCATTCCTTCCGTCCGTGAAAGGATATCCTCTTTATTAGCAGGCTGTCTATTCCATATCGGCCCTTTTTGCATGCTTTCGATTTCTCGAAATGCATCCTCAACAGGATTGGCCTCATTTTTCCAGAATTGAATTCGTTCCATCCATGATGGATCATTGTTTTTTGCCTTATCAATTGTCTCTGCAAAATCAGGTTCATTTGGTAGATCAACATATCGCTTGAACTGGTACCCATCTTGGAACCCTGTCTTATCCAAAATTCTCTTCGTTTCTTGCTGCTCCTGTTCACGCTTTTGTTTTGCCTGTTTTTCCTGCTTCGTTTTCTCGGCCAACCGCCTTGCATATTCCTCAACCTGGCTTTTTTGTTCCGGTGTCTGGCGTATAGGCGCAAATGGACTGCCTGCATTTTGGGGCTGCTGGTCTGGCGTTGCGTACAGCTTTTTATTCGGGCTGACCGATAATTTCTGTGATAATTTGCGCGCTTCCTCACGGTCTGCTCTAAGGATATCCGTCTGCTCCGGTGTTCTTTGTGTTGCAGTTTTCAAATATTCTTTCCTTTTCTTGAATATCTCTGCCGGCGACATCCCTGATTCTGTAGATGTGGCACCATCCTGCTTTAAAGCCTGCCTTCTTCTTTCAAAAATCCGGGCAGCTACACTTACATTATCTTCTTTTTCATCTTCCTCTGTATTGGAAGATGAAGCAAACATATTATACTTATCATAATTTTTCTTGACAGCCATGATTATCTCCTCTGATTTGCATATTCCATTGCTTCACGAAGTCCTTCTTCATAGTCCCCGCCCGCGGCCTTCATTATTTTCTTTACTTCATCATCTGATACCCCTCTATCATATAATTCCTGCATTACATCTGCATTGCTTGCATTCTTCTCCAGCTTCTGTCTGGTATCATAAATAAAATAAGATCTTCCTCCTAAAGTGGCCTGCTTTTGTACTGTCTGTGTCTGGCTCTTTGTGTTCGATGTCTTTTTACTCCCTCCACCGGACCCGCCTCTGCTTCTGGACGCCGCCAGCTGCTGCTGTTTTAAAGCATAATCCAGTGCATCCTGCTGTTTCTGGTAATCAAACTGTGTCTGCCAATTAGACTGCGCCAATGCATCCTGCGTTTTCTGGTATGCATATTCCTCTGCCCAGCGCTGGGCATCCTGGCCGTACTGGTATTCTCCGAAATCCTGCGCGTATGAGCTATCGTAACGGCCCGCGTAATAGTTGAGGTCGCTATAATAATCTCCTACTGTGTCCCGATATCTGCTATAATCAATATTGTCCTGATTATTCACCATGCCAAGCTGGTTGTACAATTCCTGGCCTTCGTTAAGATACTGCTGATATACTCTATCATAGATGTCCATAGTCTTATCCCCAAGCTGACTCAAATAGCCATCATACGCCTGCTGACCGGCAGCCGTGGCATATGTAGATCCATATCCGCCTGTCATGCCTGATATATTACCGATAGTGTCACGCATGGCCTTATTGCCCTGCTGCATGTACTGTTCCCGATAATTCTTGTACAGGTCTGTATCATACACGCTGTTTGGATCAAACTGTTCCCGGTTCAGAATGCTATTAACAATGCTGTCTATCTGTCCGTCATATTTGCTTACAAAGTCTCCTGGCTTGTTATTTTCTAAATCTTCCAGTTTATCCGCATAGTTGTTTACTCTATCGGATGGTCTATATTTATTGTATTGATATCCGGTCAGATAGTCCGTTGCGGGATGGCCTGGGGAAGAACTTGTAACCGGTGTTATCACAGCATTGCTACCATTTGCCTGATTCTGTTGGGGCTGACTGCTTTGACCTCCCCCTTGCATTGCTTTAAGGAGGTTTGTATTCTGGGATGCGGTTCCCGTATAACCAGTTATTCCATACTGGTTTGCGAGGTTTTTCCGATTGTTATAGGAGCTGTCCTGTCCTTTACTTTTTAAATAATCCACAATACTTGCTACTGCCATTTACTTCTCCTCCTTCTTATCTTTATTTTCTGTCTTATTTTCTTCCACCTTCTCCCCGTTTGTAAGCAGATTATTGATGTTCACCAGCAATCCAGCCTGTTGTACTCCTTCTACCCGCAACTGATTTACCATCATAAGTACTATGTTAATTTTATCTTCGTCAAACACTAACTTCATTATGCTACCTCCTTCAATTGGTTTACCTCTCGTTCCAGTTCATCTAATTCTCTTTGCTGGCTGCGTATGGCTCCCGCAAATAACACACTATTGGTACTGTATGGTATTGAAAGATATTCTCCATTGTGGTCAACCAGTGGCAAATTGGTCCCTAACTTTTTCTGTAGTTCATCTACATCCTGTGCAATCAGTCCCATAGACATTTCACCAGATTTTCTATACTTAAAAGTTACCGGCCTGTACCCAAGGACAATTGCTAAAGCGATTTCATCAGGGATTGGTTCTATCTGCTCTTTTAGTCTACGGTCAGACCGTTCAAAAAGAGTTTCGCAGGACACATCATATGTTACATTCATATTTCGGCATGATAGGGTCCCTTCCACATTGGCATCCCCGGCAATTCGCATATAATTGCTATACAATAGGCCGTTTGACTTCACTGTTCCTGAATATGTTATGGATTTGGCTGTCACCTGACCACTGCTGGTCACGATGAAATTATTATTGATATTAATAGAACCACCAGTTATTGCTCCAGAAAACTCCGCATTTCCATTTTTATACAGCTTAAAATTCTCACTTTCTATAATCAGGTTTCCTGTGCGAAAGGTCATTGTTTTAGTCGTTGCTGATATCTCTGAACACAAGTCATCAGCCGCTACCTTTAAACTAATTTCTCCATTTAGTACCTGTATGCTCGTTTCCAGTTCGTTCTGGAGGTCTTTGAACTGGGATAGGAAGCCGTCCATGGTTACTTCCATCTGTGCAATATAGGTATCTGTTTCCTGATATTTCAGAAAAGATTCTTGCGTGAAATTATCTTCCGGTGTGATGTTGTTGAGACTATATTGAAGCTGTTTGTTCAACATCTGTATGTAGCTATATACCTTCTTAATATCCGGGTTTCTTCCCCCAATGGCTGGCACGTTAAAGCTTGACACGGCTTCCTCCTTTCAGTCTTATAATTTCGTTTTTTAGGTTATTTATTCTTTTTTGGTTCTGCTGTATAAGTTTTGCATAAACAGCATGATAGCTGCTATATGGCAGGTCTAAATATCCGGCATGCCTTCCTACCATTGGTAAGGATATTCCTGCCATATCCTGCCTTCGGTATATATCCTGTGCAATGCATCCTATTCTTACCTTCTTACTATCTGCAAATATGTATCTTTGTGGGATTATGGCCTTAAGTGCTTCTTTCACTTCATCTTCCATAATTTCTCGTATATCTTGTTTCAATCTCGCATCTGACTGCGGCCTTGCTTTCCGGCAAGTTAACTGCTCTGCTATATATGCCTCCCCACACGTTATGTTTCCGGTCACTGTGTTGATTACATCATTATCGTTATAAACATCCAGTTCAGCAGCATATACCCCATTCGGAGGATTGAGGGTTGCTACAGTCAGGACCCCATCAATATAGCAGTTACCGATCTTATCTACGACAAAGTGGTTAGCAATATTAATGGAACCTCCTGTAATTGTTCCCCAGAATTTTGTATCTCCGCACACATTTAAAGTCATGTTTCCGGCATCAATGATAACCTGTCCCGTTTTTAATCTGATGTACTCTCCATACAGTTCCATCCTGGTAAGCATTGTATCCACCACACCGCCCTGCTGAACAAGTACTGATATCTTTTCGCTAGTCTGCTCCAGGCTTGTATGCATTCCGGTTTCATAATCTTTAAGGTCGATATTTAGTCCACCCGCGTTGAAATTAATTTCACGTACCTTTTCATCCCGCCTATCCATCAACATAAGAACCGAATTATCCATGTTGTCCTCCAGGCTCAGATTGGACAATGTGTATTTCAACTCCCTACTAAATCGGTACAATTTGTTCATGACCTTATTCATATCTGTTTCATTCCGGTCCAATACCAGGGGTTTAAATACTGCCATACCGTTCACTCCCATAACCTACATATTTGCCTATCGCAATCAATGTGGCCGCCCCTCTTCCCTCCAGGCGGTACCGGTATTTCTGGCACCGGTGCGGTATCACATTGAGCGCATAGGTACGATATGAGGCAGCCGTATATGTGTATACCTTCTCCCATTCCTTCTGATCATCATATTGAAGAAGGATATCCACCTCTGTCCCTGGTTCCAATTTCATATTGAAGAGAAGGCGCTTCAGATACTTAAACTCAATACTTCCGTCCAACATATCCCCGCTTTCAAGGATCCACTTTATTTTCTCTTCCCGATTCCCGGCTACAGTTGAAAGATTTCCGTCTATGTCGATATAGTATAGTTCTCCTTCTCCGTATGACATAAACCGTACATGTAAGCCGTCCTCCTTGTGCCACAAGTTTTTTTCCAGGTCGAACACATACATGGCCCATTCTCCATTCCGTTCAAGAGAGGCATAATATTTGCCATCGTACTGCCCAGCCACTCCCTGGGTTACTCTGTAGTCTCCTATGGCATCCGATATGCTGGATGGGTTGGCACCGTCATAGCTGCATATGCAGCTACGGGCCGCATATATTAATGTTTCATCCACCACACAAGCTGTACCTTCACAGCCTTTTGCAATCCCTCTGGCCGGGCAGACGGTTGTAATCTGATAGTTACTCGGCTTATCACCCATAACAGTATGTATAGCATCCTCTTTGAAAAACAGGACATATCCCAGATGGGACAGACAGCCAGTGAAGTCCCCGTCACTTCCTACGGTAGCCGCATATGCATCTGTGCTTATCCCTTCAAACGCATTCCAGTTGGCCGGATCGCCCAGCTTACTTGCGTATATTTCATGGTTTTCGCTGGAGCATCCCCAGAGCCGGTTTCCATTCTCGCAGATATAATCCATATCAGGAACCTTTCGGCTGATAGTAAGTCCGTTTTCCTGACTGAATGATTCAGATAAATCACCAATAATTACAAGGTAATCGTTGGCGATTTCCTGTATCACTGTAGTTTTGTTAAAGGCATCATTTGTGCATCCCGTTATCTCTACCCCATCAAATTGATGGAAGGAGACTCCTATTCCTGTACAACTGATTTTGACCATGGTTGACCCCTTTGTAGTCTGTGCAAATGTGGCTGAGGATGTTTGTGACCATTGCGTTTCCAGTCTGGTCAGTTCCTCTGATGAGGTGTTATACATTATCTTATCCGGGAAAATAACCAGGTAGGCTCCCAATCCTACTATCTGTTTATCCGTGTCTGTCACATCTGCAATCTTTTTATCCTTGTAATACAGCTCAGTACCGTCCACGTAGACTAATCCGTTTTTATAAAACAGGCCGTGAGGCGTTGTCAGGTTCTTGATAATCTTCCCTCTGGGCTTCCGCGTAGAAATGGCTGGGAAATCATCGGATGTCATATTTTTCATATCTGCAAATTCGTTTTCGTTGATTACAGCTCCTGTGTTCAGCCCCAAGAAGTTCCCTATCTGGCGGCTGGTTTCTTTCGGAGCCATAGTAAGGATTGGTAGTCGTCCCATGGCAGCCTCCTAAAACCCTGAGAATGACGCGCCACGCTTTGGCCGGTTCTCGCGCCTAAACCATGCCGCATACGCATCATATGCGCTGTTATACATGATCACATCATTGTTATACCGTTCTGTTTCCTGGTTATGATAATCAATCTTTGAAAGCATATAATTGATATAGACATCCTGGAATCGCTCTGGGATGGTCAGTCTCTTTTCCGCATCCGAATCGTAAGACAAAGGTTTAAATTCCACATCGTATCCTTCTGCCCGGTTCACTATCTCATCAATTACCTGTCCCTCTATCTCATTGAGCCATCCCATCATGATGTCCTCTCCATATTGTTGTCCTCTTAACCGGATGATGGTTTCTATTAACTCCCCTACTGTCATATCTTCCTCCTATTCTGCCAGGCCATATGTTTGCAAGTCCGGCATGGTTGTATCCCACTTTTTCTCCCATTCTCCCGCACCATTCACCCAACAATATACTCCTGAAGCCGTTGATTTCACATATACATTCTTTGCTGTTTCCCCGGTCTTTGTTGCATAATAATGTTTGCCCTTGACTTCAAACCATTGTGCCGCCAGCATTGCCCCATCATCCGGGTTCATGTAGTACCATCCCTGCTCATCTGACCCGAACCATCCCGTTATCATTGTCCCGGAACCATCAAATACAAACCACTGGGCTCCAGCTGCGGTGTTGATTAGTTCCCATTCATCTTTGATGTATGCGCCATACCGTAAATACTTCCAGCTTCCATCTGCCTGTTTCTCCCACCCGGTCTGTGTTTTCTCCATGTGCTGTCGGCAGGCTTCGTAGGCGCACCATGATATAAACTGCTGGCACCAGTATGCAGGGGTATAACCATACCACTTTCCATACTTTGTATAATTTTTATCTCCTGGATTACCGGTTTTACTATCCAGGTTTTTATTGCTTTCCTTTTCGATGTATCCCAGTTCTCCCTCCAGGACGTTAATAAATTCATCCACTGTGCAGGTATCCATACTGTACATGGGGCGACCAAAACCACTGATTTTTTTGGTTCCTCCTACTGCATCAAAAGATGCTTTATATGTATGCCGACCAACACAGCCTCCATTACGGTCCCCAGCATTTCCCGAAGATGTGTTTCCCTCAACCGTGACAAACTCAAATGTCCGGTTCTGATAATCTGTTTCGACTACCACAGCAGCAGCCACATGCCCGACACGGCCCAGGGAAGTATAATAGAAATAGACAATATCGCCCCTTCTTGGTACAGAGAACCATCGGCCTTTTCTTGTGAAATAAGACTTCCCCGTGGGTGTATACTGGCTATAATCGCCACATAACAGTTTCTGACCTCTTGCGTACGCATTATCAATCATAATCTTTCCTCCTTATGCATAAAAGGGGAAGCCCTCTGCCTCCCCTCCTGTTGACTTGTTACATATTAGATTTCGGATCACCTCCGGCTATTTGGTTGCCACCCGCTCCTCTGCCTCTGGTTCCTTTCCTACGGCTGCTGCATCTGTCATACCCTCACCAATTATGTAAGCAATCAATGTTGCTCCCGCCATGATGATTCCTGCCACCTGTGTAGCCTGATTATCCGTTGCTCCGCAGGCTACCATAACCGGTGTAACGAATCCAACAACAGCAGCCCAGAACTTTCTACTTGTCAGCTTTCTTGCCCAATCAATCTTTTTCACCATCATTCCTCGCTTTCTCCGGCCCATATGGAAGGGCCAGGCAACGGTTATACAAATCTTCTCCAGTTCCATTCCCGCCTAACGCTTTATAAGGGCGGAACATATATTCCATGTTGTCGCGGTCGTCTATTGTGCAGTATCCTCTTTGCAAATAGAACTGGCAAGCCTGATACAAACGATCATGAAGGATTGCAAGAACTCCCTGCTTGACTAAATCCTGCTCCAGTTTCCACTTATGTACTTTTCTCGCCAGCCAGCCAAGTGCAGCTGACATCAGCGCAAGCACCTCCTGGACCCAGTATTTAACAATCTGTTCTCCCATTCCATCCTCCATCGTTATTCTGGATTCTGTTCCAACCACTTTTCTGTCATTGTTTTCCAAAGCCTCGGTACCTCTTCCAGCTTCATTTCTTTGCTCCTGATTTTCAATCCATAGTATCGTCCCATTATGTTATCGCTCCTTCCTGGGCCTCTGCTACGGCGCTAATAACTGCGCCCATATCGCCAATCGCTCCATCATGCACACTTAAAGTCTCAGTCATGGCTGCAACCTGTTCCTTTAACATCTCTATCTCTGTCTTTTCACGGATTCCGAACGTAGCGCTGATTTTTCCATCTTCGGTTTTATCAACCGACCGGAAAGCCGGGCTGCATAGGACCATATTGTTATAGTTTCCTACCACTACTCCCTCAGAATCTTTGATGGTCACCGTTGACAGATTAGTGGGTGTGAGCTTGTCCCATACGGTCCCAAGCTCCGTCAGATTATCAACAATAACCTGCATGGCATGAATGCCGTTATCATTAACAACGTTTATTTCTGTAACATCTTTTAAAACGATTGTATTTCTATTCATGGGGCTTTCCCCCTTTCTTTTATTTTTTTTAATAGCAAGAATATTACTCAGCAAACACCCAATCCTCAGCCAGCATATCAGCCTGGCTTGCCAGCCATCCCATCTGTACGCCGCTCGTGCCAA